>SXGT01798128.1_pt1 | contig 29317 bp, 26 predicted proteins | sample 3176221 | NCBI WGS metagenome assembly SXGT01 (sample SAMN11356862, study PRJNA531348) | freshwater metagenome | isolation source: freshwater sample F1-120 | place: China: Fuxian Lake, Yuxi | collected 2017-12-25 | reverse complement strand
TCTTCATGAACTTCTTGCCGCGGAGCTCGCGCGCGACCGGGCCGAAGATGCGGGTGCCGATCGGCTCGAGCTGCGCGTTGATGAGGACGGCGCTGTTCTCGTCGAAGCGGATGTAGCTGCCGTCGGGGCGCGACTGCTCGCGCTTCGTGCGGACCACGACGGCCCGGGCGGTGTCGCCCTTCTTGACCTTCGTGTTGGGCATCGCCTCCTTGATGGCGACGACGATGACGTCGCCGATGCTCGCGTAGCGCCGGCGGGAACCGCCGAGCACCTTGATGCACTCGACACGCCGGGCGCCGGAGTTGTCGGCGACCTCGAGGACGGTGTGGCTCTGGATCATGGGCCTACTCCTCCACGAACTTCTTGATGAGGCGGATCACCACGAACCGCTTCTGCTTGGAGATCGGCCGGTGCTCCTGGATCTCGACCTGGTCGCCGACCTTGTACTCGTTCTTCGCGTCGTGCGCCTTGTAGCGCTTGCGCGAGCGGACGTACTTCCCGTACAGCGCGTCGCGGCGGGCGCTGACGCACTCGACGACGACGGTCTTGTCCATCTTGTCCTTGATGACCTTGCCGACGATCTTGCGCCGGAAGCCGTGGGCCTCCTGGTCGGTCGCGGCCCCGGACGGCTGTGCCTGTGCCTCGGACATGACTTACTCCTTCGCGCCGTCGGAGACGGGGTTGAGGCCCTTCGCCTGCTGGACGAGCAGCGTCTTGACACGCGCGAGGTCGCGCCGGGTGCTGCGGATGGTGCTCGTCCTGTCGAGCCGGTTGGTGAAGTTCTTGAAGCGGAGCTGGAACAGATCCTTGGCGAGGCTCTTCTCGAGCTCACGGAGATCGGCGAGCGAACGCTCCCTGAGGTCCTTGGTCTTCATGTCGTGATGGCTCCGCGCGCGAGGAACTTGTAGGCGACGGGCAGCTTGTGTCCGGCGAGCCGGAAGGCCTCGCGCGCCGTCTTCTCGTCGATGCCCGAGATCTCGTACATGACGCGGCCCGGCTGGACGACCGCGGCCCAGGCCTCGACGCCGCCCTTGCCGCCACCCATGCGCACTTCGAGCGGCTTCTTCGTGACCGGCCGGTCGGGGAAGATGCGGATCCAGAGCTTGCCGGCGCGCTTGACGTGGCGCGTGATGGCCATGCGGGCCGCCTCGATCTGGCGGGCCGTGAGGCGGCCGCATTCGGACGCCTGCATGGCGAAATCGCCGAAGGACACGTCCGAACCGCGCGCGGCGAGGCCGCGGTTGTTGCCCTTCTGCATCTTCCTGTAGCGGGTTCTCTTGGGGGAGAGCATGTCGTTACCTCAGACGCCCGCGACGGGGCGACGCTGGCGGCGCTGGAGGACCTCACCCTTGAAGATCCAGCACTTGACGCCGATGATTCCGTACTTGGTGCGTGCCTCCGCAAGCCCGAACTCGATGTCGGCGCGGAGGGTGTGGAGGGGGACGCGACCCTCGCGGTAGGTCTCGACGCGGCTCATCTCGGAGCCGCCGAGGCGCCCGGAGGCGCGGATGCGGATGCCCTTGGCGCCGAACTTCATGGCGGTGGACACGGCCTTCTTCATGGCGCGCCGGAACGCGACGCGGCGCTCGAGCTGGGCGGCGACGTTCTCGGCCACGAGCTGCGCGCTTGTCTCGGCCTTGCGGACCTCCTGGACGTCGATGAAGACCTCGTTCTCGGTGAACGACTGGACGCCGGGGAAGACCGTCTCGCCCTTGGCGGCCGTGCCGACGTTGCCGGTCTTGAGGATCTCGATGCCCTTCCCGCCCTTGCCGATCACCATGCCGGGGCGCGCGGTGAACACGATGACCTTGGCCTTGTTCGCGGCGCGCTCGACCTCGACGCCCGCGATGTTCGCGTTCATGAGGTAGTCCTTCACGGCGCGCTTGATGCGCACGTCCTCGTGGAGCCACTTCGCGTAGCTCTTGTCCTCGAACCACTTGGAGTTCCAGGTCTTGATGATCCCGAGGCGGAACCCGTACGGATGAACTTTCTGACCCATTCGTGTGTCTCTCTTCTTCTCGTGTCCGTTCCGTTCGTGTGCGCTCTCGGAGAGCTGGAGGGCCGCTCGGCCCCTCGAACCTGGAGTGGTGGGGCTAGCGCGCGCCCAGCTCGATGGTGATGTGGCTCATTCCCTTCTGGATCCGGGTCGCGCGGCCCATGGCGCGGGGCCGCCACCTGCGCATGTGCTTGTTCGGCGCCTTGTCGACGAAGGCCGTCTCGACGAAGAGGCTGTCGAGGTCGACGCCGGGGGACTGGGTCTTCGCGTTCGCGACGGCCGACTCGATCACCTTCTTCAGGATGGGGGCGCCCGCCTTCGCCGTGAACTCGAGGAGCTGCAGCGCCTCGCCGGCGCCGCGGCCGCGGACCAGCTCCACCACAACACGGGCCTTGCGCGGGGAGAGCCGCGCGAAGCGAGCGATCGCTTTCGAGACCATCGGAGAGAACCTTTCGGGACCCCGTCGTACCCGCGGCGCCCTCGGGAGGGCGCTTGCAGGCCGTTACGGCGGGAAAAAAGGGGCCGGAGAGCCCCAGGGGAGGCGCAACATAGCGGAGGTGGCCGAGAGCGCAAGGGTTTTGTGCGCCGAGGTGGCCGGTCACCCCGCCGCCCCGACCACGGGGCGGCCCTTCGCAGCGGGCCGCGACGCCGTGCGCCCGGGGCGGTGCGTCAGAACTCGAAGCTCTTCCGGTAGATGAGCATGGCATAGAGGGGGATCCGGGCGAGCGGCCCGACGTGCCATCCGAAGGTGCGATCCTGGTCGCGGAGATCGACCAGCGTCTGCACGAGGAGCAGGTCGTCCCGGCGGAAGAAGCCGGGGCGCGTGCCGAAGGTCAGCCCGTAGGCGATCTCGCCCGCGCGGCCTCCGTTGCGCGGCACGTCGAGGTACCGGACGGTGGGCCCGATCGCGCCGAAGCGGCCGTGGCGGTAGAAGAGCGTGCCGTCGACGCGCGCGAGGCGCCCGGCATCGTGCACGTTGGTGTGGAACCAGTCGAAGCTGTTGTCGGGCATCGCGTCTCCCCCGGGATCCTCGATCCGGAGCGCGGCGTTCGCGATGAGCCAGAGGCTCTCGAGCGGAATGACCAGCCGCCCCCGGACCTCGAGCCACGGCCAGCTCACGCCCTTCGGGCCGCGAGGCTCCGTCGCGGTGTTCACCTTGTCGTGGCGCCGCTCGCGCGTGTTCGCGACGTTGTCCGGGTAGGAGTACGCGTTCCACACGCGCCGGTATCCGGCGCTGGCACCGAGCGTGATCAGACCCAGGAACCGGACGTCGGCGTGCGCCGCGACGTCGCCGAAGCCGAGCGAGCCCATGGCGCTCCCGCGGAGGTGCAGCATGCCGGTCGTTGCGTCCTCGATCGGGATGCGCTTCTCGATCGCCCCTTGCACGCCGGCCGTGAAGACATCCACGTGCGCGAAGGTGCCGGCGCGGGGTGGGTCGAGGAAGTAGTCGCGCTGCTGCATCGGCGACGCTCGAGCGGTCGACGACGCAGCCGCGAGGGCCAGCAAGAAGAGACCGGTGATCCCGCGCCTCAAGCGTTTTCCTCGACGATCTCCCGGGATTCCATGGACAGCACGGGCCTCTCTTACTCGAAACCTCAGGCCGCCGCCAGATCGTTTGCCCAGATCCGGGCGAGGGCCATGATGGTGTGCTGCGGGTTGACGCCCAGGTTGGAGGGGATGGCCGACGCATCGACGATGACGAGGCCGTCGCGACCGTGGACGCGGCCGCGTCCGTCGCAGACGGACATTGCGGGGTCCCTCCCCATCACGCACCCGCCGAACAGGTGGGAGAGTATGGCGACGTAAGCTCGCGGATCGAGGGGCGCCTCCTTCAGCTGGTCGATCTCGTCGGGCATCAGCCGGTACGGCATCCCGTGGATCGCGGGCAGGATCGCGCGCGCGCCCGCCGCCACGTGCGTGCGTGCGAGGAGGTACACCGCGGCGCGGAACCTGAGCATGTCGGCGCGATCGAGCGTGTAGTGCACGGCCGGCTGACCGGTGAGCGTCGATCGCACCTCGCCGACCGTCTCGGCGCGGCACGCGTGCACCCACATCGCGATGTGCCGGAACTCGCCTATGCGCTCCATCAGGGCGGTCCCCGCGCCGGAGAGCCGGCCCGCGAGCATGTCGAGCGGGAGGCTGAGCGTCTCGAGCTTGAACCCCGGATCCTCACGGTGGGCGATCGACGCCCAGCCCTGCGTGGCGCCCGTGTTCATGTCGACCGGGTCGTCGTAGACACCGAAGACGGGCGTGCCCGGATGAGCCCGAAAACCCTTGCCGAGCATCGGGTTCTTCAGGCCGGACGCGGCGAGCAGGAGCGGCGACCTCGTCACCGACGCGGCGACGAGGACACCCTTCCTCGCCCGCACCTGGAACTCCGCGCCCCGTTCCTTGGTCTGCGGGTGCCGGAAGCGTCCCACGACGCCCACCGCCCGCTGCTTGTTGAACGAGATCTTCGAGGCGGGCGCGCACGAGAGCACGTCGCCGCCGCGGGCGAGCACTTCCGGCATGTAGTTGCGGTTGAGGCTCTGCTTGCGATCCTCCCTGCAGCCCTGCAAGCACTGTCCATCCCCGCGGCAGTCCCGGATGTAGCGCCGCATGAAGTGGCCCTCGTAGCCGAGGGTGTCGGCCCCCTTCTTCGCCAGCAGGTTCGAGCGACCACGGGACGCGGGCGGGACCTCCTCGACGCAGAGCTCGCGCTCGATGTCGTCCTGCGCCTCCCATACCGCGGGGGCGAGGTCTCCGCCGACGCCGACCTCACGCTGCCAGCGCTCGAACACGTCGCGTGGCGTGCGCACCGCGATGGCGGAGTTGATCACGGTCGAGCCGCCGACGAGGTTGCCCTGGACGATCGGCCAGTACGCGCGGCCGCGGGTGAAGTTCGACCCCCACGCGTCGAGCATGTCGCGCATCGCACCGTAGACCGAGGCGGGATAGTCGGCCGGATCGCGCCACGCGCCAGACTCGACCACCGCGACACGAGCGCCGGTACGGGCGAGCGTGACGGCCGCGGTCGCCCCGCCGGCGCCGCTGCCGACGACCACGAAGTCGGCCTCGATCTCCACGCGCGGGCCGCGTGGCTGGAACGCGACGTGGCTCATGAGGATCGGAACGTCCCCGGATCGCCGGCGTAGGGGGCGAGCGCGAACCTCGCCCGGACCTTGGGATCCGCGCCCCAGCACATCCCCGCCGAGAGTCGCACGAGGAACGCCGCTTGACGCACGACGTAGATGGGGTGGGAGACCACGCGTTCGGCGTGCTTCGCGAGGAGTCCCCTGGGCAGGAGGAACGCCGGCAGGGGGACGAAGACGGTGAGGATCGGCGAGATCGCGAAGACGACCCCGCCCGCGACCAGCCCGAGCCAGTACAGGAAGTCGGCGTCGCGCTTCATCCTCCGCAGGAAGCCATCGAGATCGGTGTCCTCGATCCCCGGGAGCGCGGCGGTGCGCGGCATCATCGCGCGCATCGCCACCTTGATGAGCCAGATCACGTCGCGCGACCATGCCACAAAGGCGCGCGCGCACGGTCACCTTTTCGTGCCGGCGCCCGAACACGCCGGGGCGCCCCGGGCCTCGGCTGGCGTACCCTGTCCCGCTGTGCGTTCCGCCCGACCCAGCCTCACCGCCGACCTCGTCGCGTCGCTGCGCGCGATCTACGCGGAGCTCCCTGCGCCGTACCGACTCGGGGAGGACGAGTTCGCGCGCGTCCTCGTCCCGCGCGTCCTCGCGCTCCCCGCCCGCGCCGCCGCGCGCGTCCCGTCGGCCGCGCCCCTGTTTCACCGAGGCCTCGCCAAGCTCACGCTCGGCCTGAGCCTCCACGTCCCGCTGCGCACCCGGGCGGTCGACGACGCCGTGCGCGCGGCGGTCGCAGCGGGCGCCACCCAGCTCGTGATCCTGGGCGCCGGGCTCGACGCGCGCGCGCTGCGCATGGGTGAGCTCCGCGACGTGCGCGTGCTCGAGGTGGACCACCCGAGCACGCAGCGGCGGAAGGTGGAGAGGCTCGGGCGCGCGCACCACGCGATCCGCGCGCGCGCGCTCGTCCGCGTGCCCGTGGACTTCGAGGTGGACCGCCTCGACGACGCGCTCCTTCGCGCGGGCCACGATCCGCGAGCGCGCACCCTCTTCGTCATGGAGGGCGTCTCCGTGTACCTCACGCGCCCCGCGCTCGCCGACACGCTCGACCGGGTCGCGCGGATCGCGTCCCCCGGGAGTCGGATCGGCATCACGTACGCGTCGCGCACGATCGCCGAGCTCCCTCGCGTCGCGCTGCCGCTCGCGAGGACGTTTCTCGCCGCCGTGGGCGAGCCCACCCGCACGCAGCTCGCGCGGGACGAGATGGCGGCGCTCCTCGGAGAGGCCGGATTCCGGGTCCTCGAGGACTCGTCGACCGCCGACTGGGCGGCGCGCTACTGGCCGTGGGAGGAGCGGGTGCCGGTGATCGAGCGCCTCGCGATCGCGGAGCGGTGAAGTCTACTTCTTCGTGACGCAGACGCCGTCCTGGCAGTTCTGCGTCGCCAGACAGTCCTTCGAGTTGTGGCACTGGACGCAGATCTCGGAATCCTTGCACTTCGGCGCGGTCGCCGGGCAGTGGACGTCCGCCGTGCACTGCGCGCAGCGGTTGCCCTTGCCACAGTGGGAGGTCACAGGTGTCGAGGCGCAGTCGGGATCGCCTAGACACTGCACGCACGATGCCGTCGCGACCTTGCATCGCGGGGCCGCCGCGGAGCACTGCCCGTCGGTCGCGCATCCGGCGCGACACGCGTGACCCTCCGGATCGCACACGGGGGCGGCCGCGCCGCAGTCCGCGTTCGACAGGCAAGCGACGCACTTGAACGACGACAGGAGGCACCGCGGCTGGGAGGCCGGGCAGTCCGCGTTTCCTGTGCATTGTACACACGTCTTGAAGGTCGGATCGCAGATGGCCTGAGGCTGGGAGCAGTCGCCACTCGCCCGGCACCCCACGCACGCGCCCGTCGCCGTGTCGCAGAGGCGAGCATCCTTGTTGCCCGTGCACGACGCGTCGGAGGTGCACGCCGGGTGACACTTGTGATCGCCTGGCCAGCACGAGGGGGTCGCGCCGCCGCAGTCCGCGTTCGCGCGGCAGGTGACGCAGTCGCCCCGCACGCAGAAGCGCGCAGAGGCCGGGCACGTCGCGTCGCTCGCGCAGTCGACACACCCGAGCACGGGATCGCAGATCTTCGAACCCGAGCATCCGTCACGGCACAGGCCGCCCGTACCTCCCCCCCCCGACCGTGGGGCCGACACTGGCGTCGGTGCCTCCACAGGCGACGGCGAGCGCAAGCGCGGCCGTGGAGGCAAGGAGCTTCGTGATCGTGGAGGGAGAAGGTCGAGCGGTCACACCGGAAGGTGCCGCGACGGCCACTCCGGAGGCCCCGCTGGGACGCGGGTGGCGGATTCCGGTAGCAGCTAAACCTACATTGCCACTCATTATCCCGCTCTCGAGCGTCAGCGTTCAAGCCGAACCGCCGTGCCGTACGCGAGCACCTCGGTCGCTCCCTGGGCGAACTCCGTCGCGTCGTAGCGCATGGCGACCACGGCGTTCGCGCCCACCGCCCGGGCGTGCTCCATCATCAGGAGATAGGCCTCCTGGCGCGCCGCCTCGCAGACGTCGACGTACTCCTTGATGTTGCCTCCGCCGAGCTGCCGGAACGCGCCCACGATGCCCTGCCCGATGCTCGTGGATCGCACGACGATGCCACGGACGATCCCCAGGTATTCGGTGATGCGGAACCCCGCGACGTCCGGCCCGGTCGTCACGATGATCTGCGCGGCCGTCGGCGGCGCATCGCGGTAGCCCGGGCCGGCTCGGCCCTCGTCTTCGCTCATCGCGCGAGCATACAGGGCCCGGCGCCGCAGCGTCGCCCGTTGACGTGCGACGCCTCCCGTTCGACCCTGCCCCGATGATGCCGCGCATCGCCGTCGTCGGGCACGTCGAGCACGTCACGGTCGGCCGCGTCGACGCGATCGTGCCAGGCGACGTCCTCCACCTGCGCGACGCGAGGGTGATCGCGGCGGGAGGGGGCGGGATCGCGTTCGCGCAGCTCGTCCGGAGCGACGCGGAGGTGCACTTCTTCACCGCGATCGGGAGGGGCGACACCGGGGACGTCGTCGCCGAGCGGATCCGGTCCCGGTCGGCGCGCGTCCAGCTGCACGTCGCCGCACGCGAGGTCGAGCACCCGCCCGTCGTCGTCCTCGTGGACGGCGAGGGCCGGCGCACGATCGTGGTGACGTCTCCGCCTCTCCAGCCGTCCGCGGAAGATCCGCTGCCGTGGCCGCTCCTCGAGACGTGCGACACCGTGTACTTCACCGGCGCGGATCCAGCGAGCCTTCGCCTCGCGCGGAGGTCGCGCTGCCTCGTCGTCGCGGCGCGCCGAGGCCCCGTGCTCCGTGACGCGCGCGTGGCGCCCGACGTCGTCGTCGGGAGCGTCGCCGATCCGCGCGAGGACGCGCCGCTCGACGCGTACGAGCCGGCCCCCGGCGCGCTCGTCCTCACGGACGGCCCGCGCCCCGTGCGGATCACACGCGAGGCGGGCACGGCGTGGATCGACGCCCCCCCCGCGGTGACCCACGTGACCGGGGACTACGGCGCCGGGGACAGCTTCGCCGCCGCGCTGACGTTCTTCCTCGCGCACGGCGCGACGCTCGAGGAGGCGTGCCGCGAGGCGGGGCCGTACGGAGCCGCTGTGCTCGGGGGCATCGATCCCATCGCGGGGCAGGCGCGGCTGTTCGCGCCCGCAGCCGCCCTTCGACGTTGAGCGCTCAACCCCTGTACGCGTACAGCTTGCACCATCCCGCCGGATGGGCCGGCCCCTTGAGCACCTTGCACCCCCCGCACGCGTCTCCGGTGGGCGGGATCCACTGCTGGCACGATACGCACACCTTGCTCGTGTCCGGGCTGCGATCCACGTACTCGACCGCCACGCGGGCCGCGGCCTCCTCCGGGGTGAGCCCTTGCGTATCGGTGCACGTGAAGGCCATCGCCTTCCTGCAGCCCGCCGCGCCGGCGAGGGCGAGGGCGGCGCCGCCGAGGCGCCACACCGCCTCGCGTCGTGTCACGACGTTCATCGCCCCCCGTACGGGAGCGGAGCCAGGCCCTGGAGGTGGGCGAAGAGGGCCTTCTTCTCCGTCTCGTCCATCTTGCCGTAGTTCTCGATGGGCATGAACGGATCGAGCTTCTTCCCGTTCTTGCGGTCGCCCTTCGTGAGCAGCTTGTCGAGGTCGTCGTACGTCCAGCCCTTCATGCCCGTCTCGTGCGGCGTGAGGTTGAGCGGAATGGGCATCGTCGACGGCGCCCCCGGGATCGGGCCGCCGCTCAGGCGCTCGCCGTGGCAGCCCGTGCAGGAGCGCGCAAGGTACTTCCCGTAGGCGGCCGTCGGCGTCGGGGGAGGCGCGGTCTCGATGTTGGCGTGGTCGATCTTGCGCGCGACGTCGGCGACGAACATTCCGCGCCGGTCGAGAACCTTGCCCATCGCGCCGAAACGGATGGGGCCGTTCGGCTTGTCGACGCCCGGTACGCTGCGAATGTACGAGACGATCGCGACGATGTCCCCGTCGGGCAGCCAGTTGAAGTCCTGCGCGGGCATGAAGAGCGCGGAGCGCCCGTCCTTCTTCACACCGTGGCGGATGGCGCGCACGAGCTCACCGTCCGAGTAGACGGCGCCGAGGCCCTTGCTGGTCAGGTTCGGGCCCGTGAGCGTGCCCAGCGGGCCCATCTCCATCGAGGTTCCGCCAGCGAGATCGGTGCCATGACAGTCCTTGCTCGTGCACCCTGCGACGGCCTCGGCCAGGTGCTTGCCGCGCTCGATCACCACGGGATCGGTCGACCGGGCGAGGGTCGGGATGGGCACGTCGTACACCTTGGCCATGCTGGCGTCGAAGGCGGACACCTGGGTCGCGACGAAGATGGCGAGCGTGACGACAGCGAGTAGGACGACGACACCGAGTCCGAGGAAAACGCGCTTGAGGATCTTCTTCACGGTCACACTCCGCTCTCTCTGGCGGCGAGACCTTAGATCCATTTGCGGGGGGCGCGCCAGATCGTGGAGATGCCCGTCCAGGCGACGCGGGTGGTTTCGTGGTACGGTGTGGATCCATGGGTCTCCTCGACCTTGGCGCGCGAGCCGCCGGCGTCGCGTTCATCATCCTCGGCGTGACCGGGGCGGGCTGCGGTGCGGACCTCCCTGGCGGCGAGGGCGTCACGGCCACGTCTCCTGCTCCTCCTCCCTCGACCCCGAGCGACACGCCCACGTCCGATGGCGGCGCCCCCGACGCGCCGTTCGTGCCGGGGGTCTGCGGGAACGGGAAGGTCGAGCCGGGGGAGGCCTGCGACGACGGCAAGAACGACCTCCTCGGCGGCGGGTGCAAGCCGGGCTGCAAGGCCATGGACACGACGGACGAGGTCTTCGCGCCGAAGCTGCGCGTCATCGAGATCACCCTCCCCCCTTCAGACTGGGAGTTGCTCCGCCACGAGACCAAGTCCCGTCACGTGATCTTCGGCGGCGCCGACTGTCGCACGAGGCCGATCGTCGCGCCGTACACCTGGCACACGGCCAGCGTGCGGATCGACGGGGAGGCGTTCTCCCAGGTGGCCGTCCGGAAGAAGGGCCACATCGGCTCGCAGGCCACGCGCCGGCCGTCGCTCAAGGTCGACTTCGACAAGCTGGTCCCGGGGCGAAAATTCCACGGGATGGACCGGTTCTCGATCGACAACAACAAGTCCGATCCGACGCTCGCCCACACCTCCACCGCGTACCAGCTCTTCGCCGCCGCCGGCATCCCCGCGCCACGCACGACGCAGGCGCACGTGCTCGTGAACGGCGAGAGTCAGGGCGTCTATACGCTGCACGAGGAGATCGAGAAGGACTTCCTCGCGCGCCACTTCGCGGACGCGTCCGGCAACCTCTACGAGGGGACCGCGAACGACTTCCGAGCCGAGTTCGTGGGCGGGTTCGAGCGCGAGACGAACGAGGCGGACACCTCCCGCGCCGACATCGATCGCGTCATGGCCGCGATGGCGAAGCCGGACGGGGAGCTCGTGGCGGCGCTCGACAAGCTGATCGACCTGGACGCCTTCTTCCGCTTCTGGGCGGCCGAGGTGCTCGTGTGGCACCGCGACGGGTACTCGGGGAACTCGAACAACTTCTTCATCTACGCCGATCCCAGGAACGGAGGCCGCTTCCGCTGGCTGCCGTGGGGCGTGGACGCCACGTTCAACACCAACACGGCGCCGGCGGTGCCCGACTCCGTGCTCGCGTTCTCGGCGATCACGCAGCGGCTCTACGCCATCCCTGCCGCGCGCGAGCGCTACTACGCCGCGCTCGACGACCTCCTCGCGAAGGCGTGGGACCCGGCCAAGCTGGCGGCGCGCGTCGCCGCCATCGGCGCGACGGCCGACACGGTGCTCTCGGCGGCCGACCAGACCGCGCGGGCCGCCGCCGCGGCGAACATGACGACGATGATCCTGAACCGGAGCACCGCGATCGCGGCCGCGCGGGCGGGCGGCGCACCGGCGTGGACCGAACCGATGCGCTCCCTCCCCTGCCGGATCCTCGTCGGCAAGGCGAGCGGGACGTTCTCGACGACGTGGGGGACGATCGCGGCCAACGTGTTCTCGTCGGGGACCGGATCCATCGTCCTCGATGTCGACGGCGGGACGACCGCCACGACGAGCACCGGCTCGCGCGCCGGCACGGGCACGGGAGCGCCGCGACTGCAGATCATCGGCGACGCGGAAGGGCGCCGCTACACGATGACCGTGCCCTACTACGACACGAAGTGGTTCGACCCGTTCACCGTGACCGGCCCGCAGAGGCTGGTGTCGCCCCCCGCCTCGTTCACGCTCGTCGAGACCGACATCACAGTCTCGCCCGCGGTGACGCTACGACGGTTCGAGGTGGGCGAGGGGACGTGGACGTTCACCGCCGCGAGCATGACGGACACCGGACCGGTGACGGGGAGCTTCACGGGGGGCCTGTACCTGGTGCCCTGAGCGACGGCGGCGCCTGCGCGCCGGCGCCTCAGGGCGTGAGCGCGAAGCAGTAGAAGCCGCCGTAACCTCCGCCGGATCCGACGCTCACCGTTCCCGGCGGCGGCGGGGTGGGCGTGGGCACGAGCACGACGCCGGGGGCGCACCCGGACTCGAGCATCGCGTCGATCCAGTGCGAGCTCGAGGAGCTGGGCTGCGGCCCCCCGTCGGGCGGCGGAGGTGGCCCACCGCCGTCGGGCCTGAGCCCGCCATCCATCGGCGGACCGGCGCGCGGGAACGAGAGGCCGACGCGCGGCCGGCCCTCCGTCGCGAGATCACCCTTCGCGCTCGTCCAGTCGAGGCAGGTCGTGTGGCTCGCGAAGAGCCGGCCCTGTCCGTTCGTGCCCGTCAACATGTGGTGGTTGTCGGCGGGCCCCTTGCCCGGATCGGGGGTCTTGTTCGGCACGCCGTCCTCGTTGGGAAGGTCGTTGAGGATGAGCGGATCGGCCGACGACGGGCGATCGTGGAGGAGATCGGCCTTCGCGAGCGCCACGACGCGCCCGAGCCGGTCGTACCAGGGACCGCCGCCGACGCGATCGATCGCGTCGACCTGCTTCCCGTTCTCGTCGCGGGATGCGCTCAGGAAGGCGCGCCACGTCTTGGCACCGGATCCGGGCATGCTCTTCTCGGCGATCTTCGTGCAGATCTTGTCCGCGCCGCGGAGCCCGGCGCCGGGCCCGGTCTCGCCAAAGCGGAGGTCGCCGCCGAAGCCTTCTGCCTTTCCGGACTGCTCGACGATCGCGCGGTAGCTCGTCACGAAGAAGCTGAACCTCGCGGTCGAGCCCGTGCCGGCGTCGCCGCCCGCGTCGGACGTCGACGTCGCGTCGGGACCCGCCTCCGTGCCGACGGGCCCCGGGGTGGAGCCGCCGCACGAGAGGGCGAGCGCCGAAGGGATCGTGAAGGTGAGCGTGAGAGCGCTGTGGAGACGCATGGGATCAGAAGAATACCTGCCCCTGGATGCGCACGCGATCTCGCTCGAGCACGTTCACCCCCGCCGGATCCGCGTCTGTGAGGAGGCGAAAGTAGTCGGCCTGGATCTTGAGGTCGTGCTTGTGGAAGTAGTACGAAAGGCCCCCGCCGATCTCGCGATCGCGCTGCAGCTTCGCGTTGCTCGTGTCGAGCGGGCGGACCTCGCCGTAGCGAAGCGAGGGCTCGAGGTGCCCGTCGATCAGGTACCCCGCTTGCACCATGTAGCCCCACGCGTTCCGCGGGTGCTCGGTCACGGTCTTGCCGGCCTCGTCGACACGCCTGAGGACCGTCTGCGACGCCTTGCGGAAGAGGACCTCCGACTGCACCGACAGCCCGCCCATCTTGAAGATGACGTCGGCGGCCCCGTGCCGGTAGTCGAGCGTGCCGGCCTTAAGGGTGTCGCCGGTCGTCGCACGAGAGCGCGGGGTTGCCTCGCTGTAGCCCGTGGCGAAGCCAATCGCGAGGCGGGGCTTGGAGGAGCGCTTGAAGTCGACCTCCGAGTAGTCGTCGAAGCTCCCGAAGGGAGCGACCTCCACGCGGGCTGCGTAGAGCAAGCCCGTGCCCGACGTCGTGCGGTTGCGGCCGTCGCCGCCGAAGACGCCGAGGTTGTACCGGAGGAGCTCGCGCAGGCCGAAGAGATCGCGCGACTGGAGCATGATGCCGAGGTCGCGATCGAGGTTGAGCTCGCCGTTGACGTTGGAGCGATCGACCATCCCGAGCGCGGACGACGACACGACACGCTCGCGGTTGAACGGCACCTTCATCTGGCCGAAGCGCACGTTGAGATCGCGGAGGCCGGTCCATATGAGCTGCGCGTCGCGCACGGGCACGAGCAGGTCCGACTCCTGATCACGCGGCGAGAACCCGAGCTGGACGTAGTAGCGGAACTCCTTCTTGTGGACGTGCCCCTGGAAGACGACGCGCATGCGCCGGACCAGGAAGCCGACGTCCGGGCGCTCGGTCCGACCCGTCTTCGGATCCTCGGCCTTGGTCTCGGTGAAGGCCTGCACCTGCGTGCGCGCGCGGAGGTTGAGCGCGGACGAGTTGTCCTTGGTGCGAAACGTGAATCCCTGGCCGAGCGCGCCCGTCAACGTCGCGGGCGGGTTGTCGTCGGGCGCTCCCGGGACGGGCTGCGCCGCGGAGGGCGCGGCGACGAGGACGAGAGCCAGCGTGGCGACGCGCGAGAAGGGAGAGGTCTTCGCTCGGGTAGGCACGGTGGGTCGGCGGAGTATACGCGAAGTTCGATGGCGCGAACGTTCAATGAGCCGATCGGGCGCACGGGGCGCGCGAGGAGGAACAGGCCCTACAGCGAGTACGAGAGCACGGTGGGCGCGCTCCACCCCGAGCCCAACGGCACCGTGCTCACGCCGCTCGACCCGATCCCCGGTGGGATACCGGGCGTCGCCGGGTCGAACGTCCGGACGAACAGGTTCGTCTTGCCCGTGATCGGGATCGGCCCCGTGTACTCGAGCGCGCCCGGCGACAGGTTCGGGCCGGGCTGGACGCCGCGCGGATCCGTGCCGTCGGTGGTGTAATAGATCTTCACGTCGGTCGCGGCCAGGCTCGGCGAGGTGAACGTCACCTTGCTACCCGCGGGGACCTTCCCCGCGGGCAGGCTTGGCACCGCCGGCCGCGTGAGCTGGCTGTCCATGAAGTCCAGCCTCTTCTGGAAGTAGTACTTGAGCCACGCGATCTCGCCGGGGAACGTGCCGATGAACAGGCCGTTCGTGATCGCCGTGTTGCTCCCCGCGCCGCGCGGGCCCACGGCGGGCCACCGGGCGATCGAGCGCTTGGCTGGCGTGTCCGGCCCGTCCTTCGGGTTCAGGATGGCGGCGAGCTCGTCGATGCGCGCGTGGATGGTCGCCGTCGCGAGCACACCCTGCCTCAGGACGTGGAGGCGATCGATCCACGCCTGAAAGAAATTCGGATCGAGGAACATCTCGCCGTACCACGGAAAGTAGAAGAAGTCGGTGCCGCCCACGGGGTTGCCGCCGGACCCCATCCACGTGCCCCAGTCGATGTCGCGGCCGTCGGCCGAGCCCATCGCGCGATCGAAGTCCCACGTCGGGCCCGCGTGGATCTTGCCGTAGCGCGGCTTGTGCCAGTGGGCGCTGTGACGGAGGGCGTCGATGTTCTTGGAGGCGATGGCGAGGAGGTGGTGGTCGATGAGCGACGGGACGTCGAAGTACTTCGCGTAGCCGGTGGCCGGGTTGGTGTCGAAGAGGGCGGCGTGTGCCTCGCCGAGGTAGTTCAGGAAGTAGTCGCTCTGCGCCCTGGAGAGCACCTTGAAGGGATCGGGCGAGATCTCCTTCGGGTACGTCCACGCGAGCTGGCTGTTGGGGAAGCTCCCGAAGCTCTGGCCCGGGAGCGGGCGGAGGCCGAGCTCGCCCGGGTCCGTGCGGTCGACCTTGAACATGTATCCGCCCTGCACGGTGGGGGGCGCGTTGTCGGTGGGGGTGAGCTTCTCGACGTCGACGCGGTCCTTCCCGCGAGAGACCTTTTCCATGAAGCTGTAGACACCGAAGTAGTCCGTGGCCGTGATCGCCCCCTCGATCGTGTCGGGTGACGTCACCTGGTTGTGGATGTGCTCGACGAGGCGCGCGCGGGGCGCGTAGCGGCCGGCATCGTTGCTCAGGCGGTACATGAGGTCGTTGTGGATCATCGACCGGTCGTAGAAGTACGGCGCGTGCATGAGCCAGTCGGCCTCGAGGGGCATGCCGAACGGGCTGCAGTCGCGATCGACGCCATCTTCGTCCTGCATCTCGAGGCCCATCGAGAACTTGGGATCGTTCGCGGTGGAGGATCCGTGGCGCTCGAGGGTGCCGGGCGTCACGAGATCGGGCGGGTTGGTGAGGCGCGTGAGGTTGTCCGGCGCCTTCGGCTCGAAGAGCATGACGTGGCTCGCCACCGGCGCGTTGTTGGGCATCGACGCGCCCCACGTGTGGGAGATCACGACGGGCACGGTCGACGTGAACGCCTGCGCCGCGGCGTCGAGCGCGAAGTACACCTCCCCCACGGCGGGCCCGTCCGGGTGCCCCGGCTCGTAGGCGCGCGCGCGGATGCGCGTGTTCACACCGACCTGGATCGGACCGGCGTAGACGGGAGAGGGGACGCGGAGGACCGTGTGGGCGCCCGATCCGGTGGACGTGACGTCCACGACGGGGGTCAGCGCGGGGGAGGCCGAGAGGCGCAGGGTCGTCGCCGAGGCGACGACCGCGTAGTAGGTGGTACCCGCCAGGACACCGCCGGGCATCGTCCCCGACGTGCTCACCTGCACCGGGTCGCCGCTCGTGAAGCCGTGCGCAGCCGAGGTCGTGAGGAGATCCGACGTCGCGAACGTCGCTCCCGCGGCGTCGCGGCGCACCTCGAACGAACCGCCGGCGGTGAGATCGATCGGCTGCCCGTTCGGCTCCATGGCGAGCTTGAACGTGTCGGGGCCGAGCCGCTGCACGAAGTAGGTCATCGACGCCACGAGCGGCGCGGGCCCCGACACGGTCACGGGGTCGCCCGCGGAGAGCCCGTGGCCCGTGAGGGTGAGGACGTCCGTGGTGGCGTCGGCGGTGAACGTGCCGCGTGTCCCGGCGACGGCGATCGGGCGTCCCCGGTTCGTCGTGTAGCGGATCGTCGCCGTGGGGGACGCGACCTTCAGGGTGACCGAGACGCTGGAGCCGGCGGCGAAGGTCCCGCTCGCCGGCGTGAACACCACCCGATCGGCGAGCGTGGACGCGACGTCGTTGGGGGCGCCGGGCGTGGGCTTCGCGAAGAAGGCGCGGGCGGCCTTGGGATCGCCGGCGACGAGCCCGTGGGAGACGTCGAGGAGCTGCGCGGGATAGGGATCCCACACCGGCTGCGCGGGGGCGCCGCCCTTGTCGGTGAGCGCGAGGTACCCACCTCGGTTGGTGCAGCCGTCGCCGCCGGAGAGGCTGAAGCTCGCGTGGAGGGGCTTGCCGGCCAGGGCGCGGTTCTTTCCGCTCGCGAACACGACCAGGTATCCCTTCGGCGCGACGACCGTCCCCGGGGGGAAGGTCCACTTCGCGGGATCCTTCTTGCTGTCGGTGAGGTGATGCCCGCCGAGATCGTAGGGCGCGGCGTTCGGGTTGAAGATCTCGATCCAGTCGGAGGGCGCGCCGTCTTCGTCGAGGAGGCTCGTGCGGTTCCTCGCGACGAGCTCGGTGATGAACGGCAGGGGAACGCCCGGTCCCGAGTCCGCGCCGCCGTCCGGGCCCGCGGTCGTGCCGTCGCCGCCCGCGTCGTCGGCGGCCGCCTCCATCCCCGTCCCGGCGTCCGGGCCCGGGGTGCTCCCCGGATCGCCGCCGTCGGAGCCGCAGGCGGCGCCGAGCGCGAGCGCGATCCCGGCAGGGACAAGGCCCCATCTCTCCCGACTCACCCGGTTCATTGGCGTCATCGTGCGCGCTCCTCGAAGGGCGGTTCCCGACCGCTAGCCAAGACTGGAAGGCTAGCCGGAATCGCCGCCCCCGTCGATGTGGGTCTCAGGATCTCAGGTGCCGCGAGATCGACAGGTCGAGCTGGCTCCGCACGAGCGCGAGCAGCGAGTGGACGTGCGGGCCGCTGTCCGGTCCGGCCGGGTCGGCGGCGGCCCCGCGCAGCCGCTCACGGAGGCGCCGCTCGGTCTCCTCGACGATGCGTGCGCGGGCCTTCGCGAGCCAGCGCGCGGCGGTCGCTCGGCTCACGCGGAAGGCCGCGCCCACCTCCTCGATCGACAGGCCGTCGATGTGGTGCATCCTGAGCACGCTCCGCTCGTCCTTCTCGAGGGACGCCAGCGTGGCGCGGAACGCCTCCTCGAAGTCCCGCGCGTAGCGTCGCTTGAGGAGCGTCATCTCGGGATCGAGGTCGGGCCCGGCCGCGTGGCCCCCGCCGCGACCCTCGTCGAGCGTCTCGGTCGGCCTCGCGGTCGCGCACTTCATGTTCTGCGCGACGCGGACCGCCGAGACGCGCACGAACCCGCCGAGGGGCCCGCGCCCGGTGTAGGTCGCGAGCTTGGCTTCGAGCGTCTCTCCCCCGCCCACGAGCAGCTTCCGCGCGAGCTCCTGCCTCACCTCGTCGGCGAAGACGGGGGAGCGATCCACCCGCGACACGTAGCTCGGCACCCGCGCGAGGTAGGTGTCCGTGAAGGCGCGCACGGCGTCCCGCGATCCCTCGAGACACCCGAGCGCCAGGTAGAGATCTTCCGCGTGGAGGGCCTCCTTCCCCGGCGCGGCGCGTTCCGCGGCGTCTCGAACCGCCGACACGCGCGCGAGGTGATCGCGCCACCGCTCCGTGCCGACGGCGACCTTCGGCCACGCCTGCTTCCCGCGCGCGTACAGCTCGAGGTCCTCGTCGGGCCGCGGCCCCGGTTCACCACCGGGTCCGGGGCCGTCGCGGCGCTTGCTCACCGGAAGCGATCCGTCGCGGCGACGAGCTCGCTCGTGATCCCCGGATCGGACGCCGAGTGCCCCGCCTCGGCGACGATGCGGAGATCCGCCTCCGGCCACGCGCGGTGGAGATCCCACGCGCTCGTCGCGGGACAGACGACGTCGTAGCGGCCCTGCACGATGACACCAGGGATGTGCCGGATCTTGCCGACGTTCGCGAGGAGATCCCGCGCGCCCGTGACCCACCCCTCGTTCACGAAGTAGTGGCACTCGATGCGGGCGAAGGCGACCGCGAAGTCGTCCTCGCCGGTGCGCCGGATGAGCTCGTGGTTCGGCACGAGGCACGACGTCGAGCCCTCCCACACGCTCCACGCACGCGCCGCCGTGCGCCGCACCTCCGGGTCGCGGCTCGTGAGGCGGCGGTGGTAGGCGGAGAGCAGGTCGCCCCGCTCGGGCTCCGGGATGTGGCCGACGTAGTCCTCCCAGGCGTCCGGGAAGATGTGGCTCGCGCCCTCCTGGGAGAACCAGCGGATCTCCTGCCTCCGGAGGAGGAAGATCCCGCGGAGCACGAGCTCGGTGACGCGCACGGGGTGGGTCTCGGCGTACGCGAGCGCGAGGGTGGAGCCCCACGATCCCCCGAACACGAGCCAGCGGTCGATGTCGAGGGTCGCGCGGATGCGCTCGATGTCCTCCACGAGATCCCACGTCGTGTTGTGCTCGAGGGACGCATAGGGCGTGCTCTTGCCGCAGCCGCGCTGGTCGAACAGGACGATGCGGTACGCGGCCGGATCGAAGAACCGCCTGTGCTTCGCCTCGGTACCTCCGCCGGGCCCGCCGTGGAGGAACACGACGGGCTTCCCGTGCGGGTTCCCGGACTCCTCGAAGTAGAGCTCGTGCCCCCCGCCGACGGCGAGCCGCCCCGTCCGGTAGGGCTCGATTTCGGGGTAGATCGTGCGCAGCGCGTCGGTCATGACCGCCGATTATGGCATGACCTCGGGCCCGCCCGCGCGGGCTACTTTCCCCGACCGGGGTACGGGCGGGCCTGCTTGACGTAGAGCGTCGGCGCCTTCGTCTTGTCGGCGTCGTCGTCGAACTTGAACTCGACGTCCATGGCGTACCAGCCCGTGTTGCCGGAGGCGGGGCCGTACGCGGCCGAGAAGCGCTTGTGGATCGCCTTCAGGGCCACGCCGAGCTCGTACGTCTGGGGCACGCTGAGCACCGTCTTTCCTGCGGGGATCTGGTTCGAGCGGAAGAGGAACTGGATCGGCTGGTTCGGCGAGTCGAAAAAGTACAGGAACTGATCCGACTGCGTGCCCGGCGGCGGCGCGACGACCTCGATGTCGCCGCCGTACTGGACGTTCACGTAGAACGCGGGGTCCACGCCCGCCGCGTCGAACGGGTTGGCCGTGACCGCGACGCCGTTCGCCTCCTCGTTGGGGTAGTTGCGGTGCACGAGGAGCGCCATGCCCACGCTCTTGTGATCGACGCCGTAGTAGCTGCGCTCCTCGAACGTCCGGAACTTCCACACCGAGGTGAACACCTCGCGGATGGAGTCGAGCACGTCTGGCCAGTTCGTCCAGTCGCCGGACTTGGAGTCGTAGCAGCCCGCGCAGGGGAACCCGTCGAGGTCCTCGCTGTTGGTGCTCGTCCGGAAGCGGACCTTGTAGCCGGCGACGGCATAGTCGGGGATGATCTTGGCCTTCAGGGCGTCCTGGAAGGCCTGGTCGAGCGGCGCCGCGAGGATCGCCGCGCGCATCTCGGCGAGCTTCGCGTCGCGCACCTTGGCGTCGGTCTTGAACGCGGCGTCGGCGAGGTAGCCGTCGAGCCGGGTGTAGAGCCCATTCGTCTTCATGAACTGGTCGTAGTAGAAGACCGGGATCCCGAAGGCCTTCTGCACCGGCACACCGCTCGTGCGCTTCAGGACGGCGTAGTGCGCGGTCTTGCCGCCGTAGGCCTGCACGGCCTTCTTGATGCTGTCGCGCATCGTCGCCGGGGCGACCGGATCGGGCGCGACGAGCTCGACCTCGGCCAGCGCCGTCACCGAGAGGTCGAGCGGGGGCAGGGTCACGGGCGCCGGGCGATGCGCCTTCCAGAACGCCTCGGCCTCGGCCTGGGTCACCTCGCGCATCTTCCACTCGGTCGCGGACACGATGAGCTCGACGAGCTTGCCCTCGAACTTCTTCAGGATGGGGTTCGTCAGCGCGCCGCGGAGACCCATGTTGGGGGTCTTGCGGTTCTGCGAGAGGACGTTGATGTGCGCGAGGGGCGTCTGGAACTGCTGCGAGATGATGCCCTGCACGACCGTGATGTCGTTCGGGGCCTCGTCGAGGACGACGATGTCCTGGTAGGACAGGTACTCGTTTGCGAGCGCCGCGGCGGTCGTGAAATGCAGGCGGCCGACGCCCGTCGCCAGCGTGAGCGGCTGGTAGTCGATGCCCGCGTAGATCTCGTCGGTCGTCTTGATCTTGACGTCGGGAGGGCACTTCTTCGCCTCGGCGGCCACGGCCTCGGACGTGGGATGGAACCAGAGCTGGCTACCGAAGAACGAGCTGTCGCGCACCTTGCGGTAGAGCTTCGTGATCATCTCCGCCGGGGCGGTGTCGTAGGGCGAGATCTCCACCACCCAGAGCTTGGGGCCCTGGTAGTACGTCGCCGCGCCGAGGACGAAGCGGCGGTCCGGCGTGTAGTACTCCGTCGTGTTGAACTGCGACAGCGCAGGCACGACCGGCAGCTTGTTGCCGGAGCGGAACCGGGACGCGAACTCGTAGTGGATCTTGTACGTCGTGCTGTTCTGGTACCAGAGGTAGTCGCCGTCGGCCTGGTCGATGCCCACCTTGGTGGAGCGCGCACCTGGGATCGTCGCGTCGATGGGCTCGGAGGCGAGCGCCTCGAAGTCGGCCGTGCAGCCGATCTTCTCCAGGAAGTCGGTCTTCGTCTGCCCGGCCGGGATGACGCACACCTCCACGGGACCGGCGTCCGCGACCGCGACCGGCGGGGCCGCGGGCGCGCCGTCCTTGCTCGAGCTGCACGCAGGCGCGGCCCAGACGAGGCACAGGGCGGCGAGCGCGACGTGGGCGAAGATGTTCCGGGGAGCGTCGATCATGCTGGGCCTCAGGGGGTCAGGGAGAAGCAGTAGAAGCCGCCGTATCCGCCCCCGGAGCCTACCGTGACCGCGCCGGCCAGGGGCCCCCCCATCTCGATGAGGTTGACGCCCGGAGCGCAGCCGGACTCGGTGAGCGAGTCCATCCAGTGCGCGCCCGAGCCCGGCGACACGAAGCCGCCGTCCCTGCCGGCCCCCCCTCCGTCGCGCGGGCCGCCTTGCCCGCCCGCTCGCGGCCACGAGTGGCCCACCCGCGGCCGCCCCTCCAGCGCGATGTTGCCGTCCTTGGCGGTCCAGTCGAGGCAGGTCGCGTCGGCTGCATACAGCTTCCCCTGCGTGTTCGTGCCGGTCAGCATGTCGTGGTTGTCGACCTGCGTGCCGTCGGGGGCGTGGTTGGGCACGCCGTCCTCGTTGGGAAAATCGTTGATGATCGCAGGGTCCGCGGAGGTGGGGCGCTCGGCCACGAGGTGCGCCTTCTCGAGCGCGAACGCCCGGCCCTGTCGATCGTACCAGGGGCCCTGCCCGACGCGATCGATCGCGTCGACCTGCTTGCCGTTCTCGTCTGCGGTCGCGCTCAGGAAGGCGCGCCAGGGCTTGGCCCCCGCGCCGCGCATGCTCTTCTCGGCGATGGTCGCGCAGATCTTGTCGGCCCCCTTGAGGCCCGAGCCGGGGCCCGTGAACCCGAAGCGGAGATCTCCGCCGAAGCCTTGCTCGCTGCCGGAGAGCTCCTGGATACGCTTGTAGCTCGTCACGAAGAAGCTGAACTTCCCGCCCGTGGCGCCATCGCCCGTGGCCGCGCCCCCCTCGCCCGCGTCCGCGGCGGAGGCGGACCCGCTCGAGCCGCTCGAGCCGACGTTGGCGGTGTCGGATCCGCTGCAACCGGCCGCCAGCGCGGCCCCGAGGAGGGGACCGAGCGAGAGGACGAGGGCGGTTCGTGCGAGCGTCATGCGATTCCTTTCCGGGTGTGGGGGCTCACTTGCACGTGAGATCGGACTGGCACGTCTGCCCGGGCGGGCACTGCGCCGTGTCGGTGCAGGAGACGACGCCGGGGACGATCACGTCGTGCTCGATGTCGGAGGAGACGACGAGGTCGACCCGTCCGGGGGCGATGACCGCCGAGCCCACGGCGCGCCGGATGACCAGCACCGTCGGGAAGCCCGCCACGCCGAGGCCGAGGAGCTTGGTGATGAGCGGTGCAGAGATCTCGAGCGCGCCGGAGTCCGCCGTGTCGCACTCGATCTTGCCCTTGGTGCCGCCGTGGTGGCTGATGTCGAGCTTGACCTGGACGGTCGAGACGCCGGCCTTCGCCGGGGGCGTCCAGGTGAGCTTGAGGGGCTGGTCCTTTGCGAGGGCGTACGAGGGGCTGGTGAGGTTGAGCTGGGCGATGCCCCTCGCGACCAGCGTGAACGGAGCGTAGTAGTCGCCCGCCGCCTGGATCTTGATGTCGTCGCCCTCGGCCCACCCCGGATAGGCGAGCGTGGTGCCCGCGGGGGGCTGGTACCCGTTCACGATCGGGGTCATCGTGAAGGAGGCCCCGGCGCCCTGGACCTTGATCCCCGTGGCGGTGACGGAGCCTGCGCTGTTCGCCTTGGGGTAGGGCTTGCACACGTCGTTCTCGACGCAGACGGCGCTGCCGCCGCAGGGCGTCTTGCAGAAGGGGACGCGCGGGGTCACGAGGCGGCAGTCGCCCTCCTTCTGCTGCAGCTCCCACAGGATGTTGTCGGGAAGGGCGCCGTCGTACACCTTGCCGATCAGCGAGGTCTGTCCGGGTGTGGCCGGCGCCGAGATCGGGGCGATGAGGCGCGCCTGGAACGAGCCGACCAGCACGTTGGGGTCCCCCTTCGATCCGTCGAAGTTGCCGGTGGCACCGCCCTCCGCTGCGTCGGCCGCGGAGGTCGCGCCGTCCTGTCCGCCGTCCGCACCGGCCGCAGGCGGGGCACTCGTCGAGGAGCACGCGCCGAAGAGGCCCGAGATCCCGAGCGAGAGCGTGGCCACGGTCCCGAGCGCGAAGGCCCTGTGCGGGGTCATGACGCCCTTGTGGGGGGTCGCGCGAGAATCGATCACGGCCCGTGACGATTTCGTTTCATCCCGGTCGGGCCGGGAGCAGGAGCGAGGGAGCATACGAGACAGCATGACACGAGCGTGGCGGCGACCAAAGCTGGCGGCCGCGGAGAAAGTGTGCAGTTGCGGGGAACTTCTGGCGCGCGCCGTGGTCCTTGGCGCCCGGCGCCGCTCGCTCCGCCGCCACCACGTGCCCGGAGCCCATCGCCGCCAACAGGAGACGTCATGTCGAACCGAGCTCGATCACGCTGCGGCACGCCGTGGCTGCGAGGCGCCGTGGGGGTGCTGCTGTCCCTCGCGGCCCTGTCCCTCGCCACGCCCGCCCGGGCGGACTGCAGCGCGATGAAGAGCCTGGAGTCCCTCCAGCTCTGCCACTCGCTGGAGGCGGCGGCGCGCGGGCCAGGAGGGCTCACCGCCCCGGCGGCGGCGACGAGCGACGAGGGCTGCAGCGCCAACTGCTTCGTCCTCGACAAGCTCGTGGTCACCGGATCGGTCGGCGAGACGCTCGCGTTCGAGCTCAGGGGCGCCGTCCGCGCGCGCGCGGAGACCAAGGTCCCCCTCTTCGGCACGCCGCAGCAGGTGCGCCTCGACCGCGTGACCGTGAACGGCGCGCCGGCGACGGTCTTCTTCGAGAACAACAGCTACTTCCTGTTCGCCCCACCCGGCGCCTTCGTCCTTCGAGGACAGATGACCCTCGGCACGGAGCAGCAGCTCGTCGTGGAGGGCCCCCTCAACCTGTTCGTGGCGCACCTCGCGCGTGGGCGCCTCGTCGAGGGAGAGTCGGTCAGCGGCGTCAGGAGCCAGACGCTCCACTTCGATCCGATGACCCCCGAGTCCGCGAGCAAGCAGCCAGCCACGTTCCGCCTGAGCCGCCTCCTCCGCATCGGGAGGGAGATCGCCTTCACGTACCGCGTGGCCGTGAGCCAGGGAACGGACATCGGCACGAGGGTCCTGCAGCTGCGCCACGGCGAGAAGGTGCGCGAGGTGTCCGGCGCGCCAGGCTGGTCGCAGTCGGGGAGCGCCCTCTCGCTGCCGATCGCGGGCCGGGAGGGTGACGTGACCATCACGGGCACGCTGCCGAAGCTGGAGCGGTTCACGACCGACGAGGACTCCGCGTACGAGTGGTGGACGATCGAGAACGAGCCCGACCACCGCGTCACCCTCACGGGCGAGGGCAAGCTCGTCGACAACGGCCAGTCGCCCATCCAGGCGTCCCTGCCGACCGCGCGGACCTTCCTGATCCAGCGCGGGCAGCACCTGGACGTCGAGTCCAAGTCCCTCCTGCGTGGCTCCGCGCTCGCGGCCGTCGCCCGCACCGAGAAGCGGTTCGTCGCGGTGACGCCGAGCGGCGAGACGATCATCGACGACCTCCTGTCGTACGAGAACAACGGCACGGACCACCTCATCTTCACGCCGGCCGGTGCGCCGATGTACGTGTCCACGGACGGCGTGGCGGAGCCGATCTACCACACGCGGAAGGGCGCCAAGGAGGTGCTCGTCCCCCTCGGACCCGGCAGCCACCAGCTCCGTACGCAGTCGATCGCGCAGGTGAAGCTGCGGCTGCTCGCTGGCCTCCTGTCCGCGCCGATGCACGCGCTCCCGATCGCCACGAGCGCGTCCACCGTCACGATCGGGCTCCCCGCGGATCTCCGGCCCATCGCCGTGTTCGGCGGGGACGCGACGCGGTGGACGTGGACCGGCACGGACCTGTCGGCGATCGTGCTGGGCGTCGTGGCCGCCCTCCTCGCATTCAGGACGCGGCGCACCCGCGCGCTCGGCGCCCTCGCGACGACAGGGCTGTGGATCGTGTCGAGCACCGCGTTCGTGACTGTCGCCATGGGCCTGCTCGCCACCGGCCTCGTCTTCGTCGCGTCGCGGTTCGTGCGCGGCCACTGGCTGGCACTCGCGGGCGCCGTCACGGTGGCGACGTCGCTGCTCGTGACGCGGAGCCTGATCGGCGTCGTGACCGAGGACGCGACCGTGGCGGCGCGGACCGAAGTGCAGGTCCCGCAGCCCGACTCGATGCGCCACGCGACGCACGTGATCCATGGCGCGGAGGCGGAGACGCCGCTGTCGATGTCCATCCCGCGCTCGGACCAGTACGTGACCGCGACGCGGCAGCTCATCACGGAGCGGCAGCCCTTCGAGCCGCGGGTTCTGTACCTCACCACGCACGCGGTGGGGCTGGTGAAGCTCGCCTGGCTCGGGGTGACCCTCGTCCTCGCGTGGCAGTTCCGCGGGAGGATGGCGGGCGCCTGGGCGATCGTGCGCGAGCGGCTCGAGAAGCGGCCCGAGCCCCCGCCGGCGAAGCCCGCGCCCGCCTACCCGCCGGTGTTCGACCCGCTCGCCGCGGAGGGATCGCGCGAAGGGAGGTGAGTGGGCCGGCGGACGGCGGACGCCAGCCGCTCACGGCAGCCGCGCCATGACCCCGAGGCTCGGCATCACCACGATCCCCCCGACGTCCACTTCCCGACCGTACACCACCGGCCTCGCCATCATGCGCGCCACGGTCAGCTCCAGCATCGCGAAGACGTGCTTGTACCCGAGCGCGACGCCGCAGAAGCCGCCGAGGTAGTGGATCACGCCGCTCGTTGCCGGTACCGCGCCGACGTTCTTCATCGTCGCGTCCAGCCGGTAGTACGAGCCCACGTACTTCGGCCCCATCCACAGGTGCCCGAAGGGGCCGAGGCGCCGGCCGAACGACAGCGGCACCTCGAAGTTGTGCCGCGAGAAGTCGGCGATCTGGACCACGTCGGTCACGTCGAAGCCAATCCCCTGGTACCGCGCCCGCGCGTACCCGAGCGAGATCGATCCGGCCCACTCGTCCTCGGCCCCACCGAGGAACTGCGCCTTCGCGTCGACGTGCATCGCAGACCCCGAGTAGCGGAGACCCGCGTCGAAACCCCTGTAGAACCCGTAGCGGAGCATCACGTCCGGCGTGGCGCCTGGCGGGTTCAACCCGAGCCCGACCGCGGCGTCGAGCAACCTCTGCTGCTCCTCCTGCGTGGGCGTGTACCTGCCGTCGTCGAGGACCTTCCGGGCGGCGACCTGCCCGAGCCCGAGGACGTCGATCACACGGCCGACGGGCGCGTTGACGTTCGCCGCGACGCCGGCGTGGAGGCTGCCCTCCTTCAGCGTCTCCGCGGGCTGGAGCGTGGAGAGCGTCGTGGAGCACCCGAGGGCGGCGCCTGCGAGGGGAGGGAGGAGGGACCGAACGAAGGGGCTCACATGGTAGACCTTACCCGCTCGCGATGTATCCTGGCCGCCGACGATGAACCCGCGCACCGGCTACCTCCTCCTCGGCGGCCTCGTCCTCGCGCTCGGGGTCGTCGTGGTGGTGTCGCTTCCGAGGGACGGCGCGCCCGCACCCCCTTCGCCGGAGGTGGGCCCCCTTGGCTCCGCCGCGAGCGCCGACGGCCCGCGTGACGCGGGCGGGCCGCGCACCCTGGACCACCCGCTCGAAGCCGCGTTCGAGATGGCGATCCTCACCGACCGGACGGAGGCCGATCTCCTCCCGATCGTGGACGCGAAGCACGTGGCGTCCCTCCTCGGCAGCGCCCACTGCGGCACGTCGTGCGAGCGCGTGCGCGCGTTCGTGCTCGACAAGCAGCGGTTCGACACCGAGATCATCAGGACCGACGACTGGCAGCTACCGCCCGAGGCGTCGTTCCCGACCATCGCCAAGGGCCTCACCCCCGAGCAGCGGGCGAGCCTCAAGAACCTCCCCAACGTCGTCGTCGTGCGCGCCCACGCCCCCGCCGATCGCGCGCAGTGGGCCGCCCGCGCCGGCTTCGCGGCCACCGCCGCCCTCGCCGAGCACCTGCGAGGGTACGTCTACGACGAGGTGTCGCGCCGCATCGAGGACGCTCCCGCCTTCGCGACGCACGCCATCCGCGAGCCCGAGTCCGAGAGCGCATTCCGGCCCGATCGCGTCGTCATCCACCAGTACCGCCAGGACGACGGCACGCTGCGGCTCCTCTCGCTCGGGATGGCGCGCTTCGGCACCGTCGACGTCGAGATCCGCGGCGGCGCGCTCGTCGACTCCACGCGCCTCGGCCTCCTCCTGAACGGCGTGCTCTGGCGACTCGCCAGCGGACAGACGACAACGCCGTTCTCCGTCGCGATCGACGATATCGCGCGCGCGAACCAGACCAGCACGAAGGAGCTCGCCGTCACGCGAGGCGCGACCACCGAGATCGACCTCGTCGAGACCGAGCGGGTCGAGGGCGATCCCGAGAACGAGATGCTGCGGGTCGTCGCAGGGGGCTCCGAGAGCTGCGACGCGGCCCTGCGCGCGCTCTTCGGATCGACGACCGACATCGTGGCCCGCGCGGAGGACGCGCCCGAGCTCGTCGCGATCCGTCTCCGCGCAGGGAAGGCCTGGCCCCGCGTCGTCCAGGCGAGGCAGTCCGGGGCCTCCGTGATGCTGAAGGGCCGCTTCCGCGCCCCCGACGCGGGCGCCGAGTCGATGTGGGTCGACGTCGCGTCCTGCGCGGGCGACGCCTGCACCGGCGCCCTCACGAACAGCCCCGTCCTGGTCACGGACCTCGAGCCCGGGACCCGGGTCAAGGTCGAACGGGCCGACCTCGTCGACTACCTCATCCGGTGGCCCGACGGGGGCGTCGAGGGCGGCGAATCCATCGCCGCGCTTTCCCGCCGGTGAACGTTTCCCGCTTTTCCGCTAGATTACGGACCCGTCCTCCTCCGTCCAACCGCTCCCGATGAAGCTGACCCCGCGACGCATCGCCGCCCTCGCCCTCGCCGGCGGCGCCGCGCTCGTCCTCGTGGGTTCGACGCTCGGCGCGGTCCTCTACTTCAAGCGCCACGGCTGGTCGGGCGACAAGGCGTTCCAGCTCGAGCACCCGCCGCGGTTCGAGTGGCGGTCGGTCGAGAAGAAGCACTGGCAGGCGGTGTCCTCCCTCGAGGAGGAGACGCCGGTGACCGACGGCCGGGAGGGCACGCGCGGCGCGTGCGCAGCGGGCATGGTGGACGTGCGGGGCAAGCACCTCCTCGACTCGTCCGGCCACGACTGGTCCGGAGAGATCGAGGAGCTGCAGAACAAGACGTGCAGCAACTGGATCAGCCGGGACTTCCCCGCCCGCTGCCAGACGTTCGATCGCGGCAAGTGGCTCGAGCTCTCGGAGAAGCTGCCGCGCAAGCCGATGGCCTTCTGCGCCGACCGCTACGAGTACCCCAACGTCAAGGGCGCGAACCCCATGATCGTGGTCACGTACGTGGAGGCCACCGGCATGTGCAAGGCGGCTGGCAAGCGCCTGTGCACCGAGACCGAGTGGACGTTCGCGTGCGAGGGCGAGGAGGGGGTCCCCTACCCTTACGGCTACGATCGCGACGTCGACGCGTGCGTGGTGGACCAGCCGTGGAAGCCCTTCTCGACGACCGCGATGGCCCCTCGCGACGGGCCGAACGCACGCACCGAGCTCGATCGCCTGTGGCAGGGGCGGCCCTCCGGATCGCGCCCGGGGTGCAAGAGCCCCTTCGGCGTCTACGACCTGACCGGAAACGTGGACGAGTGGACGAAGACCGTGCGCTCGAGTGGATACGCGTCCGTCCTCAAGGGCGGGTACTGGGGTCCGGTCCGCGCACGCTGCCGCCCCGCCACGCGCGCCCACAACGAGACCTTCGTGGCCTACCAGCAGGGCTTCCGCTGCTGCTCCGACCTGGGCGCGAGCGCGCAGGCGACGACCTCCCCCCCCGCGAGCGCCCGCGACGGCGGCGCGGCGGTCGCGTCGGCCCTGGCGCGGGACGGGGGCGCCG
>SXGT01097398.1_pt1 | contig 29329 bp, 24 predicted proteins | sample 3176221 | NCBI WGS metagenome assembly SXGT01 (sample SAMN11356862, study PRJNA531348) | freshwater metagenome | isolation source: freshwater sample F1-120 | place: China: Fuxian Lake, Yuxi | collected 2017-12-25 | reverse complement strand
GAGATGGTTGGTCGGCTCGTCGAGGATGAGCAGATCCGCGGGCGTGGTCATCAGCACCGCGAGCTGTGTTCGCGACTGCTCACCGCCGCTGAGCACCGAGACGTCTTTCTTGCGGCCGAGTTGGTCGAAGCCGAGGCCTTCCAGGATCTTCTCGACCTGATGATCGTGGTCGTAGCCGCCGCCTGATTCGAAGGCCGCTTGCAGGTGCCCGTATTCGCGAAGGGCGGCTTCGTCGTGCTCGGCCATGCGGGTCTCGAGCCAACGCATCCGTCCCGTCAGCGCGTCGTGTTCGCCGGTGCCGCGGCGTGCGTAATCCAGCACCGTGGTTCCCGCCGGCATCTTTGGCATCTGCGCGCCGTAGGCGATGCGCAGATCCTTGCGGCAATTGCGCTGTCCGGTGTCCGCGTCGTCGACGCCCGCGAGAATGCGGATCATCGTCGTCTTGCCGGCGCCGTTGTCGCCGATCACGCCGATGCGGTCCTTCTCGTCGATGCGCAGCGACAGCCCGTCGAGGACGGGGTGGTCGCCGAACCGGCGGACGATTTGCTCGAGAGTGACGAGGGTCATCGGGCGCGCAGAGGATCGGTGGAACGCGCGCGGCCCACAAGAGGCGGCTCGGTGCGCCGCCAGCGGTCCTCAGCGGACGCGGAACTCCATCGCCCGCGTCGTGTCACCTTGTTGGAACTCGAGCAGCAATGACGCGGTCGACTTGGGCACGCGCTTGCCTTGCTTGTCCTGCGTGCGGTCGATGGTCCAAAACTGCGCTTCGACTGCCTCGCGCAGGCTCTTGGCGTCATGGATCGGCATGCCGTTGATCGAGGTGACGATCACGCCTTCGGGGATGCCGAGCTGCATCAGCGACTCTGGCAGGGACTCCACGCGGAAGCCGCGATACGGCACGCCGCTCGAAGTCGTTCCGCGGTCGGGGCGGCCGAGTTTGCCGCCTTCGAGCGCTGCGATCGCCGATGTGACCAGCGCGTCGCGCTCTTCACTGGGAAGGAGCCACATCAGGCCCTCCGAAGTGCGACGCAGCGGCGGGAACATCGACTTGCCAGCGGCCACCGCGAACGCATCGACGGCGGCCGCGTCGGTGGGGTCAGGCTTGGCCATCTTGTCATCAGCGATCGCGCAGTGAAGGCCAAAGGCTTCGTGCCGGACCTTTGCGTCCGGCGAACGCAGCAGTTGGCGGATGCGCGGCAGGGCGGGCTCCAGCGTTGCCATCGCCAGGTCCTTTCGGACGAGACAGGTCTCTTTCACGAACCACAAGCCCTGCGCCTGGTCCATCGCGTCGTCCAGATCGAGCAATTGCAGGAACGGAACGAGGTGCACCGAGTGCAGCAAGTCTTCGGCAATCGGCTCGCGTGTGATACCGCTCGATTTTGCCGCTGGGCTGCCGATCTGGGGCATCTCGGCGCGAATGCGCTCTTGCTGTTCGTCGGGCAGATCGCCGAAGCGACGGCCGACGTTTGCCTGCAAGAAAGCAATGGCGCGTGGATAGGCGCGTTCGCGGGTCTGACGCAGCGGCTCGCCTGGAATGTGCGAGATGAGGTTGAAGACGTAGTCGATGTTGGCGCAGTGAAAGGCTGCGTAAAACGCGATCGCGCGTTCGTCGGCGTTGCGGTTGCTGCGCATCTGGACGGCGAGCATGCCTGCGTCGATGCCGAGCCGCTTGGCCTCTTGGTGAGCGGCGCGCCACTGCTCGTCGTCGATCATTTCGCGACCGTCGCTATCGAATGACCTCGGCGCTGCCGGGTCGTCGGCGATGCGCCGCATCGTGCGGAGCACCGCGAACAACGCGTCGGGCGGCGCTGCGATCTCCTCTGGAGTGCGGAAGGGCGACAGCGCGTCTTTGGCGGGGTAGCCGGACGACAGTTTGGGCTCCTGGGCGGGGAGCGGCGCGCAGAGCGCGACGGTCAGCCATGCACCGGCGAGGAGACGGATTGGAGAGTTGGCCTTGGCTTCGGACATGGTGGACGGAACTCAGCTAGTCCGAATGGATGGCGTCCGTAACCGATTCACGGGGCGAACCACACGACGGCGACTTGCAGGAGACCGATCAAGGCGCCGAGAACTCCGCCCCACCAGGTGATGGCTTGCAGTTCCTTTCTGGCGACATCGAGGATCAGTTGCTCCAGCTTCAGCACAGGGAATGCGGCGACCTTCTGCTCGACCAGCTTCTGCACGTCGAGGCCCTTCACCAGGCCCCTCTCGATCTCGTCGAGCACGACTTGCTTGTGCTGGAGAATGCTCGCGCGGATCGCCTGCTTGATGTCGGCGACGCGATCTTCGGTGAGAAATCCACCGATGAGCGGCAGCGACCGTAGTTCTTGGATCTTTGGCGAGAGACCGCGATCCAAGACGCCGCCGAGCAATTCGTCGAATCCGAGCTTGTCGAATGCCTTGACGATGTCCTTGTGCTCAACGAGGTGCGCGCCAACGACCTTGCCGATCGACTTCGCGAGCTCTTGCTGTCTGCGCGGCACGAGGCCCTGGAACGGCACAAAGAGGATCCGCCGACGCCGCAGCGGCCGGAAGATCATCTTGACCGCGATGTAGTTGGTGACCAGACCGATCACGCCGCCGATCAGCGGCAGCAGGATCCAGGTCCAGAGCGAGGGGGATTCGGGCATCGGGGCCGAGCAGTATGGAGCGAGGTGGAGGAACGGGCAAATCCGTGCCGCCCAACAACGAGTAGCTTGTGCGCCCCGTGACGCGGCTGCTGCGCGGCTTTCGTTGCGCAGCAGACGCCCAACTCCGATTTGCCGTGACGCATCCGCTGTGCTTTCGCCGCCGCTTCCTCGACAGCCTGCCGGGCGATGTCGACGCGCGCCCGGTCTCACGACAGGTGCACGGCGCCTTGTGGTCGCGGGTGCAGCCGACCCCCGTCTCATCGCCGCGCATGCTCGCCTGGTCTGAACCGCTGGCGCGTGAACTCGGGTTGCAAGAACGCATGGCCACCGATGAGGCGGTGCGCGTGTTTGGTGGCAACGCGACCTTCGATGGCATGGATCCCTACGCTGCGAACTACGGTGGACATCAGTTTGGCGCCTTCGCTGGGCAGCTCGGCGACGGTCGTGCCATCACACTGGGAGAACTCGTCGCGCCAGATGGCAGCGTTCACGAACTGCAACTGAAAGGTGCTGGACCGACGGCTTACTCGCGACGCGCCGATGGTCGCGCGGTGCTGCGTTCGTCGATTCGTGAGTTCTTGTGCAGCGAGGCGATGCATGCCCTCGGCGTGCCGACGACTCGTGCGCTATCGCTGGTTGCGACTGGCGACAACGTCGTTCGCGACATGTTCTACGACGGCAATCCAAAGGCCGAGCCCGGCGCGATCGTCTGCCGGGTCGCGCCGTCGTTCTTGCGCTTTGGCAACTTCGAACTGCCTGCATCGCGCGGCGATGTCGCGTTGCTGCAGAAGCTCGCAGACTTCGCGATTGCGACGCACTTCCCTGAGTTCGGTCAGCCGTCTCGTGATTCGTATGCGGCCTTGCTTCGCGAAGTCGCGTCGCGGACCGCGAAGCTCGTCGCGCATTGGCAGTCGGTGGGCTTCGTCCATGGCGTGATGAACACCGACAACATGTCACTGCTCGGCCTCACGATCGACTATGGCCCCTATGGCTGGGTCGAGAATCTCGACTTCGGCTGGACGCCCAACACGACGGATGCGACGCATCGACGTTACTCGTTTGGCAACCAGCCAGGCGTCGGGCTGTGGAACGTGGCGCGGTTTGGCGAGGCGCTGCTGCCCTTGCTCGGCGACGAGCGAGTGGCCGAGGAGGCGCTCGAAGTCTATCAACGCAGCTACGGCGACGCGGCGCGCGAACGCTTCTCGCACAAGTTGGGGCTGCGCATCGGCGCGCAAGAGGGCGACGGCGAACTCGTGCAGGACCTGTTCACCTGGATGCAGCGCGCAGCCGTTGACATGACGCTGTTCTTCCGCGAGCTGTCCTCACGGTTGCGCGAGGATTCGGCGCCGACGGACTTGCCGCAGACGCTCGTCGCCTGCTGCTATCGCGAGCCTGACGCGCAGACGCGAGAGGAAGGTGCCCGCTGGCTCGCAAGGTGGTGGCGGCGAGCGCGCAGCGAGGCCACTGACGTCGCGACCGTCGCACGCTCGATGGACCGGAGCAACCCTCGCTTCGTGCTCCGTAACTGGCTCGCACAGCAGGCGATCGACGACGCACAACGCGGCGACCTCGCCACGATCCACCGGCTCGCACTCGTCCTGCAACGTCCCTACGACGAGCAACCGGACGAAGTCGGATTGGCGCAGAAGCGGCCAGCGTGGGCTGATGACAAGCCTGGCTGCTCGTCGCTCTCCTGCAGTTCGTGAGGCAGCCAAGGAGTGCGAGGCTCCGTTGCGCATCAGCGTTGCGGCTCTTGAGCACAAGGCAGTTCGATGCCTTGCCGGTGCCCACCAGTTGGATGCGACGAGGGTTGCGAGTCGCTGTTCGCGCGCTCAGAAGTCGACGCGCAGCTCGAAGCCGTTGGACAGCAGGATGCCGGCAGGATTGGCAGTGCGATCGAAGCCGACGGACTGCAGGTATGCATGCGTGCCGACCAGCGTGGCGTTGAGCGGGATGATGAGGTTGAGATACGCAGCTCGCGCACGGACCAGCGACATCATGCCCGTCTCATAACTTGCGAGCTGGTTGCAGCCGGTGACTCCGAGTCCGGTCAAGTCGATGCCGGGGTCATATTTTGTCATCCCAATCGCCGTGAACACGAATTTGACGATCTCGGGCATGTGCGACGTTTCCATTTGGATCGTCGTGCCAAGTCGCGGAGCGTCGCTGGATTCGAGCAGCATTGAGTTCCGGTCCGGGAGCGTGATGCGGACGATCGTGTCCAGCTCAGAAAGGTCCGTCGGCCCTGGTGGCATCGCGCCGAAACCCGCGGACCAGCCGGACAGAGCTGCATGGCTGTTGGCATGGCACGAGAAGAAGGCCACGTCGATCATCCCGTCCGCGTGGATCACCGTCTGGAAGGTGCTCAGGTAGTTGGTGCCTGATTCGCGGACATTGCTCCAGGTGATCGAGGCCCAGCTATTGCCGACGGGATCGTGATCGATGCGGACCGTGCCGCAGTTGCACTGATCGAAGGCGCTCCAGAACGGCGCAATGCACGGCGCGCCGGAGAGGAAGCGAATCGCCGGCGGCAGGCCCAGGGCAAAGTAGGGTGTGGAGCCGAAGCACGCGTAGCCGTCTTTGTTCACCCAGACCGAAGACGACTCTCCATCGGTGAAGGGGAACGTGAAGCCGAGAGGCTGCGGCGCCGACATGCCGTCCTGACCAAACACGATCGAATCCGAATCGGTCGTCGGTTGGCGCCACGAAGCCAGCAACGGCGAGACGAACCAGCCTCTGCCGTGCGGGACCATGGTGTAGCCCCGGTAAGGGCCCGAGAGCGGGTTCATGTCGAAGGCTCCAGGAGCCCAGTGCTCGTAGAAGCTGGCGCGCTGCGCCGAGCAACCTTCCCCATACCCAATAGACATCGCGTTTTGTGCTGGAGCTGCCACGCTCAACGCGATCATTGCTGCTGCCGTCCGAGAGCCCATTGCTGCACCTGTCGGGGTCTGTTTGCGGTGCGCGAGCAGGAAGTTCTGCTCGTTAGCCGTGTGACGCGGGCATCGGCCCCCCTACGGTCGTCCGTGGATGCCTAGTAGTGCGCAGACGCACTTGCGGCGGGCTCCTTCAGGCACCGCCGAATCGCCACGGCCCTATCCATCCCTGCATAGGGGGATAGCTTGCGGCGTTTTCCACAATGTGAACAACCGCCTTTCGAGCATGCGCAAGATCTCTGAAACCGACCGCAAACGGCCTTTTCGGTCAGCGCCGGATGGGGTTCCAGGCTTCGGTCGTTCCCGGTTCGGACCCACGCGACACGCTTTGCACCTGCTCAGGGCCCTCAGGCTCGGAGCAGCGCAGCATCAGCAACGCGGCGATCAGATAGAGCGAGAAACGCAGTCGCGATCGCTCGCGACGTGAAAGAGCAGGGTGCATGGCAAGAACCGGTCTCGCGGTGAGCGAGGCAAGCTAGAGGGATAAGGGACTCTGCTTCGTGGTTTGCGCGAATGAGGACAAGTCATCGTCGCGACTTCAGAGCAGAGACTGCCGTGCGAAGCGGTGAGACTTCGCGCGGCCGAGCTTTGCGTTGGGGGAGGACCCAACGCGTCTGCTCGAGCACACTTGCCGCGGTGGGTCGAGACCCAACGCTTGCACTGAGTTTTCCCCCGATCGTTACAGCGTCCCAACAGACAATGCGCAGGCGCGCATGACTTGCTCGCGCGACTTGTGCTGAGTCAGCGCTTCTTGGCAACAGGCTTCTTTGCGGCCTTCTTTGCAGCGGGCTTCTTGGCGACGCTGCTTTTGGGGGTCAGCACCTTTGTCTTGGCGACGGGCATCACAGATCCCTTCTTACCGACCTTCTTCGATAGCGGGTCCTGCTGGAAGACGTGAATGACCTTTGCCGGCGGGAAGCCATTGAACCAAGTCGACGAAGCCGCCGAGTAGGAACCGATCTTCTCGCTGTAGAGGAGGTCGCCGATGTCGAGGTTGTTCGGCAGGGACTCCGTCATCGACACTACGTCGAGCGCGTCGCACGTCGGACCGAACACCGAGGCGACGACCTTCGGGCCATCCTTGAATGCCCCGAAGTGGTAGTGGCAGTGATCAAAGATCACGCCGGAGAATGTGTGATAGACGCCGTCGTCGATGTAGTAGCAGAGCTTTCCTTCGCGGACCGCCTTGCCAATGATCTTGCTGACAGCGGTCGCAGCCGTGGCGACCATGAACCGGCCAGGTTCGGCGATGATCTGCACGTCCTTCGGGAAGAGGCGATCGAGTTCGCGGTTGAGGATCGCGGCGAGTTCTTGGAAGGGCTTGACCGTCTCGTCGTATGGCGCAGGGAATCCGCCGCCGATGTCGAGCAGGTTCATCTTGGCGTAGCCGCGCTCCCTCGCTTCTTCGAAGACGCTCGCCGCAAGGCTGATGGCCTGCACGTAGTTTTCGACGTTGGTCGTCTGTGAGCCGACGTGGAAGGACAGGCCCTCGCACACGAGGCCGCGCGCATGCGCTGCGAGGATCAAGTCGACGGCCTCGCCCGGTGACGCCCCAAACTTGCTCGACAGCTCGACCATTGCGCCGGTGTTCGGCACCTTCAGGCGCAGCACGACACCGGCGTTGGGCGCGTACTTCTGGATCTTGTCCAGCTCTGCGATGTTGTCGTAGGTGACGAGCGGCTTGTACTTGTCCAGTTCTTGCAGCGTCTCGATCGCCTTGATCGGGTTCGCGTAGATGATCTTGTCCCAGATGAAGGCCTGACGCTCCTTCTGCGGCAAGTGGGCGATGTTCTGATAGACGTTCAGGAACTCAGGCATCGAAGCGACGTCGAATGACGCGCCCTCCTGATAGAGCGTCCGCACGATCGCTGGATCGCTGTTGGCCTTGACCGCGTAGTAAGCCTGAACGCGTGGCAGGTGCCTGCGAAAGGTCGCGAAGTTCTCGCGGAGCTGGTCGTGGTCGACGACGAAGAGGGGCGTGCCGTGTTCGGCGGCGAGCTGCTTGAGGCGTGCCTTGGTGATCATGGGACAGTGCGTCTCAGTCGGCCTCGGTGATGAGGAAGTTCTTGAACTGCCAGGGGTCTTCGCGATCGATGGCTGGGTTGTTATGGCCGACGAACGCGTTCGTGTAGTGCTTGAGGGGGTTCCAGTCGGCTGCCTTCGAGATGAACCGGCCGAGATAGGGCCTGGCCATGCCGAGCACGTATTCGTGCGGCAGGTCTTCGGGCGACAGCACGCCGCGCTTTGGGTTCTCGATCATCCAGCAAACCGCTGAGACGACAGAGATCGCCACCTGCACGGTCGTTGCGTTTTGGCCCGGCACGAGCTTGCGCGCGGTGTGGATGTCGAGCGCGCTGCCGACCCACCACGACTGCAAGGGGTGGCCCATGATGAGGGCGCCGAGGATGTCGCTTCCGTCGATGATCTCGTTGGACAGGATGCGCAGCTTGTTCTGCAACCGATAGTCATTGCCGCGCAGCTCATTGAGCGACGCGATCGCCGAGTCGGACGGGCAGTAGGCGTAGTGGACGGTTGGGCGGTAGACAGCCTTGCCGTCCTGCCAGACGGTGAGGCGGTCGGAGATCGAGAACGCTTCGCCGTGGCGGACGACCATGCCGTGAATCGTGTAGTCGGGGACCCACGACACGACCCAGGTGTTCATGCCCATCCGCGCGAGGCAGATCTGATTTCTCGGGCCCTCTTCGTGCTCGTAGGCGAGGTCGGGCAACTCCTTCTCGTGCGTGCCCCAGCCCATCTCTGCGGTCGTCGTGCCCTCCTCGCGGAAGCCCTCGATCGACCAGGTGTTGACGAACTCGTCGACCTTCTTGGGATCGCTCGTGATCTGCGTGTCGCGTTCGCTGCAGTGGATGACTTTCACACCGAGCTTCCACGCGAGTTCATTGAAGATGCGCTTCTTGGCGAGGTGCTTGATCTCCTCTGCGGCGGCGCCATCGAACTTCTGCTGCGCGAGACATTTCTTGGCGATGTCGAGCAGGCCCTGCTTGGTGAAACTCGCGATCAGCCCCGGATTGGCTCCATGCTCGAGCACGGCGGTCGGACCTGGCTCGTTCCAGTTGGCCATCATCCGGCGCAGATTCATGTGCCGCCAATACAGGGTGCGCTCGGTCGGATGCTTGTCTTCGGCGTTGTCGTAAGGGTCCCACACCTCGACCGACGTGTTGACGTAGAGCACACCGTGGTCGTGACACCACTGGATGATCTCACAGGCGTCGATGTTCCACGCGAGATCGATCAGCACGTCGCCAGCGCGCAGCAGCTTGCCGAGCGTGCTGGCGAGGTTGGCAGGAACGATGCGCTTGCGAACGAAATGCAGCCCCTTCTTGGTCCAGGGCGCGAGAATCTCGCGTCTGTCCTCGAAGTCCATGACGGTGATGTTCTTGATCGGCACGTCGATGTGCTTGAGCAAGATCGGCAGCGTGCACTGCGCGACCGCGCCGTAGCCGACGAACAGGATGCGTTGTTCGAGCTTGAGCATCACTTCGATAGGGTGGCTTCGTGTCGGTGGTTGCCGGTTTTGTGGGGCGAGGATCCTAAGAAAACGCGACGCGCACGCCAGCGTGCGGTGCGCGTGATCGAGTGCGATCCGACGAGACGATTGTGGAGAACTTCGGCGTCCGGCGCGAGGCTCGGGACTGCGAGTCTGGCGCCGCGGCGCTACAACACGACCCGATGCGGCAACTCTCGGCGCTCCTGCTCGGCGCGACGCTGGTCACGGCGCAGTCGGCGCCCGGTGTCGACGCGAACCGGCTGCCTTCGCGCTACGTCGAACGCGCCACGGTGCGCTGGGCGTCCGACGCTGAGGGCGGCGCGCCGTTCGTGTTTGCCGATCCGGCGGATCCGAGCCGTGAAGTCGGCTTCGAAGTCGATCTGGCCGCCGCGATGGCCGACGACCTCGGCGTCCGGTTCGAACGCGTCCAGACGCCATGGGAGAACCTCGTTCAGGCGCTCGACCGCGGCGATTGCGACGTTGCGATCAACGGCCTCGAGCCGACGCCGGAGCGGCGTCGGATTGCGCGGTTCACGCGACCCTACTACGTCTTCATGCAGCAGCTCGTGGTTCGCGAGGACTCGGCGATCCGGGCGCTGGACGACTGCTCTGGCCTGAGAGTCGGCTGCCTCGGGCAGTCCGTCAGTCACACGGAGTTGCTGCGGCGAGGCGGCGTCGAGCCGGTCGTCTACACAGAATCGGCGCGCAGCTTCTTGGAGGTCGAGAACGGCCGGAACGCGGCGGTGCTCTGCGATCTGCCGATCGCCGTGGCGCAGCTGAAGCTCTTTCCGAGGCTTCGAGCCGCTGGCGAGCCGTTTGGCCGAGACTACTACGCGATCGCGGTGCGTCTCGACGAGCGCGACCTCCAGCTAGCTCTCGACGCCAGCGTGGCGCGGCTGTGGCACAACGGCTCGCTGGAGCGCATTTACCGCAAGTGGTCGATGCACAACGAGGCACAAGGCGAGATTGGCGCACTCTCGCAAAGCGGCGGTGAGCACGGCCAGGTCGGCGACGCGCCGATCACCGACAAGGAGTCACGAACCGGGTCCGAACTGGGACTCCTGCTAGCCGCTGCGGCCAAGACCATCGGCATCTCATGTGGCGCGTTCGCCATCGCAGTCGCGCTCGGCCTCGCCCTGGCGTTGGCGCGGCAGTTCGGTCCGCGGCCGGTGCGGTGGCTCGTCATCTGCTACGTCGAAGCCTTTCGCGGCACGCCGGTGCTCGTGCAGTTGCTGTTTCTCTACTACGGCCTCGGCCAGTGGGAGGCGCTGCAGATGCCGGCATGGCTTGCGGGCGTGATCGGTCTCGGCCTCAACTATGCGGCCTACGAGTCCGAGGTCTATCGCGGCGCGATCTCGGCGATCCCGCGCGGCCAGACTGAGGCTGCCTCCGCGCTCGGGCTGTCGGGCGCAGAGACGCTGCGCTTTGTCGTGCTGCCACAGGCGTTGCGCCTGTCCTTGCCGGCGTCGACCAACGACTTCGTCGCGTTGTTCAAGGACTCGGCGGTCGTGATGGTGATCTCGGTCGTCGAGCTCGGCAAGCAGTATCAGATGCTGGCGTCAGCGACCGGCCGCTTCGTTCCGCTTGGCTTGTTGACGTGCGCGCTCTACCTCGCGATGAGCGTGCCGCTGGCGTGGCTCGCGCGACGACTCGAGCGTTCGCTCGATGGAGACAAGGCATGATCGAGGTGCGCGGTTTCATGAAGGCCTACGCCGGCCGCACGCTCTTTGCCGGCTTCGACAGCACATTCGAGCGCGGCAAGTCGACGGTGATCACGGGCAAGAGCGGTTCGGGCAAGAGCACCCTGCTGCGCATACTCAACCGACTCGAACGTCAGGACGAAGGAACGCTGCGCATCGGCGACCTCGAGATTCCTGCCAATCTGCCCCACGCCGAATGGCGACGCCGCGCCCATGCGCTGCGTCGTCGTGTTGGCATGGTGTTCCAGGGCTACCACTTGTTCCCGCACCTCGACGTGCTGCAAAACGTCACGCTCGCTCCTGTGCGCGCATTTGGCGTCGATCCACGGATCGCTGAGCAGCGAGGGCTCGAACTGCTCTCGGCAGTCGGCATGGACGGCGCACGGGACCGGCGCCCAGCGCGGTTGTCCGGCGGCGAGTCGCAGCGTGTGGCCATCGCCCGTGCGCTCGCGACGGAGCCCGAGGCTCTATTGCTCGACGAACCGACCTCAGCGCTGGATCCGCGCAGCACCGAGGACGTGGTGCGGGTGATCGAGGGGCTGCGCGCCAAGGGGCTGACGTTGGTGATCGTCACGCACCATCAAGAGTTGGCGCGGCGCTTGGGGGATCGCGTCGTTGAGGTGGGGGCGGTTGGAGATTCAGGTTCGTTGCATCGACTGTGACCGGCTCGGAGTCCCCGCGAGCCGTGCGCGACTTGTCGATGAGCCGCGGCCAGCCGATGTGCGAGTTCGTTGGACGCCTCGCACTTCGATCAAAGGCCGTGCCTCTGCAGTCGGCAACTTGGCGACAGCGCGATCAACGCATCGACAGATCGAATGCGGTTTCGGTTCCGGGACGCAGCACGACCTCGCGGAACTTCGGCGGCCCCTCATCTGTGCGGTAGGCGAGGATCCAGGTGCCAGAAGGTAGTTCGACTTCGTCGCGCTCGCCGAGGTCGTGGACAGCGCGAACATCGCAAGTCAGGCGGCGATGGTAGAGCTCGATCTGTTGACCTGGCTTGCGGCCGATCAGCTGCAGCAATCCAGGTCGTGGCATTTGCACCAACCCGAGATCCAGTGGGCCCTGCCCATCGACGTAGTACTGACCGAGGTCGATGGCGCCGACGCCGATGTCGCGGACTTCGATGCGGTAGTAGCCGGCGCGCAGACCGGTGCAGGTGAAGGACCCGTCCTCGGCGCGCGGGATCGAGAAGCAGAAGCCCGACTCGACTTGCCATGCGCACGCAGACGCAGCCGATGGTCCCGCTGCGCCTTCACTCACTACGTTGGACAGTCGGAACGAGGATCCGTTGAGTTGGATCGTCGAGCCGCTGTTCTTGGCACCGCCGAACGAAATCTCGAATTGCCCGGCTTTCGTCAGTTCGCCCACGAGCGCGTTCTGCGGTGCGACATCCGACGCAGCGTCCGTTGGACGCGACCCACGTTCTGGCAAGCGCAACGAGATCGAGCCATTTGGCGCAGCGTCACCCGACAAGTCGAAGTGCACCGCGCCGCTGTCTGGCAGCACGCTCGCGACAATGGCTGTCGGCACCGCGTTGGAGTTCTCGCGCAGCAGCAGCCGCGCCGCGCCGCCCGGCAGGTTGGGAAGCGTGAACGCGCCATCGTCCCGCACCAGGGCGCGGTCGACCCATTGCCCGTCGTGCGCCTCGTATTCGACGATCCAGCCGGCCAACGGCTTGCCGTCTTGATCGGTTGCCTTGCCTTCGATGCGCTGGCCCAACCGCAGATGGAGGTTGGCGGTCGTCGTGCCGCCGCCGAAGTGCAGCGCCTGTTCGGCAAGCCCCATCCGTTGTCCGCCGGCGCGAATCCGCAAGGGGCCTGGCCGGACGTCGTTGAAGCGATACTCGCCGTTGGCGTCGGAGCGGGCAGTGGCCAGCGGAGCTTCGCTATCGCCCAGCAAGGCTAGGAGTTGTTGCGCCGCAGGCTTGCCGTCTTCGCCGAACACGATCCCGGAGATGGTGCCGCCGCCTGCGCGAACTTCGGCGACTTCGCGAGACTGCAGCTCCCTTTGCAACACGCTGCGGAATGCCCTTCCCACGAGGGGCAGTCCTTCGATGGCCTTCGGACTTGCCGCTGCACTGACGCCATCGAGCAGGCGGTCCGAGAAGCAGCCATGCGGATGGAGCCCAGCGCGCTTCTCGACCGAGTCTTCGGATTCTGTGCTGGCGACAAGCTGCAGCTTCTGTTCGCCGCCGCCGCCCATGAAGAACCCATTCTTGCCGTCGCCGCGCGACACGATGGAGAAGGACAAACCGCCGCTGTCTCGTAGGGCGAGCCCGACGACGTTTCGAGTTGCGCCGCTTTCGACGGTGATCTCTCGCAGCGGCCCGCGTCCGAGTGCGAGACCCATCCGCATCGCCTTCTCGCGGCCCTTCCATTCGAGGATGGCGCGGCCCGAATCGTCGGTCCGTTGCTCCATCACGTTCTGCGTGCAACCGAGCGGCGCGATGCGAACGCGGCGATCGCCCTGCGGCAGCCCAAACTCGTCGATCGCGCGAATGTGCAGCACGAATGCGTACGGATGGTCGAGTTGCAGTTCGGATGTCGGCGACGGAGCGACGACGTCGGGCGCGTGCCTTGGGGCCGATTCTTCTCGCAAGGCCGATGACGCGCCGTCGACGTCGGGGTTGCCTTGCGACAACGCTTCACTCGAATCGGGTTGCGGCCCGTCCGTAGAATCGGAGGCGAACCACAATGCGACGACGGCGATCGCGGCCACTGCGAGCGAGATGGACAGTGGTGATTTCATCGGGAAGCTTTCGAGCCCCGTTGTGAACGGAGGGGTCCATCTCCGCAAGGAGTGGGGGAGCCATCTTGCATCTGCGACACGATTGCGCTCGAAGGGCGCGCCGTGAATTCGAATGCCGTGAAGTCCTCCCCCGTCTCCGCAGAACAGCTGCTGGCGCAACTCCGTTGGCGTTATGCGACGAAGAAGTTCGACGCGCAGAAGAAGGTCCCCGCCGCGACTTGGCGCGCGCTCGAAGAGGCGCTCGTGCTGTCGCCATCGTCGTTTGGCCTGCAGCCATGGCGGTTTTTTGTCGTCGAGACCGCCGCGTTGCGCGAGCAACTCAAGGCTGCATCGTGGGGGCAGGCGCAGGTCACCGACGCCTCGCACCTCGTCGTCTTCTCGGTCAAGATGTCGATGGGCCAAGCGGACGTCGATCGCCTCGTCGATGCGATGGTCAAGGAGCGCGGCGCGGACCGGGCGCAGCTCGAGGGCTATCGCCAGATGATGCTCGGTTTCATTGCCAAGGTGCCGTTCGGCATCACGCAGCAAGAATGGTCGGCGCGTCAGGTCTACATCGCGGTGGGGCAGTTCCACGCGGCCGCGGCGATGCTTGGAGTGGATGCTTGCCCGATCGAAGGCCTTGATCCTTCGGCCTACGACCGCATCCTTGGTCTCGGAGCGAAGGGCTACCACACGCTGTGCGCGTCGGCTGTCGGGTATCGCGCAGCAGACGATCGCCACGCGAACCTCGCGAAGATCCGCTATCCGCACGCGGAGATCATCGAGCACGTCTGAGGCATTCGTCGCAGCCCGCACGCGAGTTCTGGCAAACTCGTCGCGGGCCCCGCAGAACGCTGCCTCGCCCGCTTCTACTGCGCAGCTCGTGCGCATTGGCCGATGCTGATCACTGCGCGCCATGGGCAATCGACGATGCCGGCGCATGCGTCGACGCGGCAGACGCGTGCGACCGCGCGCTGCCTGCGTCATGATCGCGGCATGCTGCGTGGTGAACATTCGACTGCGACGCGCGTCCTCGCCGTAGTGCTCTTGCTGTTGCTCGGCGTCCTCGCTGCCGGATTGGTCGCCGCCGGCAATCCCGGCAACATGGGGCTGTGCGGCGCGTGCTTCCTGCGCGACCTCGCGGGCGCGCTGCGCCTGCACCAGGGGCCGTCGCTCGTGCGGCCCGAAGTCGCGGGCCTCGCACTTGGCGCGCTCGCGTCGGTGCTGCTGCGCGGCCGCCATGTCGGCCGTTCGGGCAGCCATTCGATCGCGCGCTTCTGGTTGTGCGCGGCGATGGCGGTGGGCGCGTTGGTGTTCCTCGGTTGTCCGTTCCGCCTGCTGCAACGACTCGGCGGTGGCGATCTCAATGCGTGGCTCGCGCTGCCGGGCTTCGTGATCGGCGTCGGCGTCGCGTTGTTCTTCGAACGGCGCGGCTACAGCCTCGGCAAGACGTCCGAAGTGGCGCTGCCGGTCGGCTTGCTGGGGCCGATTGCGCTGCTCGCCCCGTTGGTCGCGTGGTGGTGCGGAGTCGCGTTCGCGGGACCGGCGCTCGGTGCCGATGCAGGCACGGGGCCTATGCGCGCGCCGTGGGCGATCGCGTTCGGGATCGCGTTGCTCGCGGGCGGCGCGTTGTCGGCGACGGGCTTCTGCGCGATCAGCGCTGCACGCTCCGTGTTCGGCGGCTCGCGTTGGATGTTGTTCGCGGCAGTTGCGTTCGTCGTTGGCTATGCGATCGCCGCTGTGGCCACTGGCCGCTTCCACACCGGCTTCGACGGACAGCCGATCGCACACGCGGACTGGCTGTGGAACACGCTCGCGCTCGCGTTGGTCGGCGCGTGCGGCGCGTTCGCAGGCGGATGCCCGGTGCGGCAGATCGTGATGGCCGGCGAAGGCAACGGCGACGCGATGGTCGGCTGCGCGGGCCTCGTGTTCGGCGCGGCGATCGCGCACGGGTTCGGGCTCGTGTCGACCGCGGCGAACGCGAGCGCGGCAGGCGGCGCGAGCGCGAACGGTGCAACCGCGGTGGTCGTGCTGCTCGCGCTGGTGCTCGTCTACGCGCAGAGCATGTCGCGGCGCGCAGCGACAGCGGCGTGACGACGGCGCGCGCAACGTCGTCGCCACTTCTCTCAGTCGCAGCCCGGCTCCTCGCAGATCAGCGCGAGGTCGTTGCATGCATTCCACAGCATGACCATCGCTTGCTTGACGTTCGCGATGGCGACGGGCGGAAGGTCGTTGCGCGCGGACAGATTTTTCAGGCGCGCATAGAGGTCGAGCAGTTCTTTGTCGTCGGCGCTGAGCGCGTTGCCCAAGAGGTCGCGGCCGGTCGTCGTGGCGTCGTGCTTCGTCATGATGTCCTCGCTCAGTATTGGGGCCGGAGGTCTTGGAGGCGCTTCGCCTTCAGCTCGAAGCGCGGCAGCTCGCCTTGCTTGCACAGCTCGACGTTGAAGCGAAGCCCTTCGTGCGCGTCGGCGAGGTCCTTGCCGAGCTTCGCTTGCAGGCGCGGCCATACGTCTTGCAGGTCGGGCTTGAGTTCGATCTTCACCGTGATCTCGTCCTGCACGTTGTCCATGCGCGTGATGACGATCTGGAACTCCTCGACCTCGCTGTGCTCGCGGACGACTGCTTCGACGGCGCGTGGATACACGTTGGTGCCGCGGATCAGCTTCATGTCGTCGACGCGGCCAAGGATTCCGCCTTCGTAGATGTCTCCCGTGCGGCCGCATGAGCAGCGCGTGTGGGGCACCTTGCAGACGAGGTCCTTCGTGCGGTAGCGCAGCAACGGGATGAAGCCGCGGCCGAACGACGTGACGACGCGCTCGCCTCGTTCGCCGTAGGGAACGGGCTCGCCGGTGTCGGGGTCGAGCACTTCTTCGATGAAGTGGTCCTCGATGATGTGCGGTCCGCCAGGCTGGTGGTCGCACTCGAAGATCATGATTGTGCCGATCTCGGTCATGCCGGCGGTGTCGCCGCACTTCCCGCCCCACATCTCCTCGATCATCTTCTTGACCGCGGGGATCGAGCCGGCGGGCTCGCCGCTGACGATGACGCGGCGCACCTTGCCGTCCTTCCGGAGGTCGATGCCCATCTTCTCCGCGGTCTGCCCCATGCGCAGCGCATAGGTCGGCGTCGCGCACACGACGGTGGCGCCCATCTCGACGATCTGCTTCACACGCTGCTCGGTCGTCATGTTGCCTGACGCAAGCGTGAGGCAGCCCAGCTTCTCGCAGCAGTAGTGCGCGCCCCAGAACCCGATGAAGGAGCCGTAGCTGAACGCAAAGAACACGGTGTCGCTCGGCCGGATGCCAAAGCCCCAGAAGCCGTAGCACCACATGTCCGCGATCCAAGACCAGTCCTTGCGGCTGTCGAGCACGCGCAGCGGTTGGCGGCCCGAGGTGCCCGAAGTGAGGTGGTAGCGGATTGCGTCGCCCGGTGGCCGAGTGATCAGGTCGCCGAACAACGGCTTGTCTGACTGGTTTGCCATCCAGTCTTCGCGCGTCATGAATGGCAGACGTCGAATGTCATCGAGCGTGCGGATCTGTTCTGGCGAGACCTTGGCCCGATCCAAGAGGCGGCGGTGGAAGGGCGAGGTGTGCCACGCGCGTTCGACGAGCCGTTGCAGCTTGTGAAGTTGCAACGCCCGCAGTTGCGACTTCGGCAAGGTCTCGGTCTTTGGGTTCCAGTAGGCAGTCGCTGTCGTAGTCGCGGTCACGAGTGGCTCCAGGGGACGAGTGGGAGGACGCACAGCCTATACTGCCAGCGGGTGGGCGCGAGCCGTGCAGGTGTCCCGTGCCGAGACGGCAGGCGGACAGGCTCCGGTTGGATGCGGTGCGGTGCCGATCCTCGGTTGCATGAAGGATCTCCAGGCCTTCCCTCCATCCGCCGCCGCGTCGCTCGTCTCGGGCTACTGCGCGGACTTCATCGATCTTGCGGCCAACATGGCCCAGACGCTGGAGCAAGTCACCATGCGCGGGCTCGACATCGGCGACAGTAGAGAGCAACTGGCGCGGGTCGAACGCGGCATGCGAGCGCTTGCCGATGCGATCCATGACGCGCTCGGCAACGTCGGAGCTGCGCCGCAAGCGGCGCCGAGCGCCGTTGCGTCACAAAAGCCCACGATCACCACCAAGGCCGCCGCAACGGCGCCGCAGCATCGAGCCGCTGCGCCGCAATCTGCAGTGGCGTCGAGCGCCGCCGCCACCGCGCCACAGCCCGCTGCCAGATACCGGGTGCAGGTCCCATCGTCGGCCACGACTTTGCAAGGCAGCACCGAGACCTTGCCGATGCGGTCCGTGTTCCAGTTCCTGTCACGCACGCGCAAGAACGGCATGCTGCACGTGACTCTCGACCAAGAAAAGGTGCGTCTCCAGTTCGTCGATGGCTGCCTCGTGGGCACCAGTTCGACGCAATCGCCGACAAACGAGGGACTCGGCAACGTGCTCGTCGAGCTGGGTCTCGTCGATGCAAATGAAGTGGCGTCGATCGTCAAACAACACGGCGACGGCAAGCAGCGGCTCGGCGCGACGCTCGTGCAAATGGGGCGCATCAGTCATGAGCAGCTGGCGCAGGCGGTCGAACTTCAGACATCGCGCCGCTTCCAGCGCGTCGTCACGTGCCGGAAGGCGACCTACGAGTTCCATGCAGAGTCGGATCACGGTGAAGGCGGCATGCGCATTCGCGCTGGCGTCTCTCCGGGCCTAAAGGGCTAGCAGCGGTCTCCCAGCACCTCGGCGGCTGCGGCAGGCAACGCTTGCCGACTTGGCGTGAAGCCACGCAGCAGCAGTTGCACAACGCGCGTGCGGTTGCGACCAACGCCGATGTTCTGTGACGGCGCTCGGCTCTGTGCCGCAATCCAGGCCTACGGTGTTCAGGGCTTGCAGGTCGATTGAGAAGCCACGTCTTGAAGCCAGCTCGCGGGCTTCTTGTTGTTCCCCAGCCAAGTGCGGCAACTTGCAGTTCCGACCGACCCTCCCTGGCATCCGGTCTAGGCGCCGCTGTTGCGCAGCGCGCCGTGCAGGAAGCCCTTGCCGGACAGCGCGATGGCACCGCAGCTTCGATGCGGCCTTCGGAGCGCGCCGTCCGACTGCCGAAGTCTGCGACGCTTCGCAACCTTAGTTCCGGCAACGATGGACATCTTTACCCCGATCGGACTCGTGCTCGCCTTCGTCGGCGTCATCGGTGGCATGGTCCTGGAAGGCGGCCACCCTGGCGCGTTGCTGCAACTCACGGCCTTCATGATCGTGATCCTCGGATCGCTCGGCGCAACGCTGGTGGCCACGATCCCGAGTGACGTTGGATTCGCGATCCAATCGCTGAAACGCGTGTTCATGCCGCCGAAGTACGACTTCCACGGCCTGATGGAGAAGATCCTCGAACTCGCCAACCTCGCGCGTCGCGAAGGTCTGCTGGCGCTCGAGACCTATGCGAACAGCGGTCAGGGCGACCCCTTCTTGGTGAAGTGCTTGACGCTCGCGATCGACGGCAGCTCCGCCGAGGCGATCCGAGAGGCGGTCGAGACCGACATGCATATCGCCGAGGAAGATCAGAAGGCGGGCATGAAGTTCTGGGAGAGCTGGGGCGCGCTCGCTCCGACGGTCGGCGTGCTGGGCGCAGTGCTCGGCCTCATGCACGTGATGAGCGTGCTCGACCAACCCCAGCTGATCGGCCCCGGCATCGCCGTCGCATTCGTCGCCACGGTCTATGGCGTCGGTTTCGCCAACATCGTGTGCTTGCCGATGTCCTTCAAACTCAAGCGCCATGTCGAGCACGATCAGTTGCTCAAGCAGATGGTGCTCGAAGGCGTGGTAGGCATTCAGTCCGGTGTCGCGCCGGGCGCGTTGCGCAGCAAGCTGAAGACCTATCTCGGTAGCCACGGCGGCGCCGCGGACAAGAAGCACTGATCGCCGCGAGCTCCGGCCATGGCGAAGAAGCACAAGCACGAAGAGCACGTCAACCACGAACGCTGGCTCGTGTCGTTCGCGGACATGATGACGCTGCTGTTTGCGTTGTTTGTCGTGCTCTACGCGCTCGGACAGGCGGATCTCAGCAGGGCCAAGGAGCTGAAGGACTCGATTCAGTTCGCCTTCCACATCGCTGGCGAAGGCAAGACGAAGGACGACGGCATCTTCGAGAAGCAGAAGGGCGGCGGCGAGACGATCCTGCCAGTGCCGCTCATCAACGCGCAGCAGGGCACGATGAAGGAGTTCCTGCAGAACACGTTGCCCAAGGAGTTCGAGGAGGTCACCGGCAAGTCGATCGACATCGTGGTGACCGACGACACCATCACGATGCGCGCGCAGTTGTCGACGTTCTTTGGCGCGGGGCGCGGCTTTCCGATCAAGCCCAAGACGTTCAACTGGCTGATCCGGGCGGCGCAAGGATCGGTGAACTTCACGAGTGACCTGCGCATCATCATCGAAGCGCCGGACTTGATCGTCGGGATGGGCGAGAACAACCGCCCGGCCACGTCGCTGGAGTTGTGCGACAAGCGGCTGTGGACGCTGCGAAAGGCATTGCTCGGCGTGCCGGAGATCCGGCCGCACCTCGTTCGCATCGAACTTGGACAGCAGCAGGACCCAGCGCCCGGCAGCGCTCGCGCCTACGCCGACTGGGAGGACCGCGCGCAGGTGATCCTCGCGTTCTCCAACCGCAAGCCGGAGCACCGTTAGTTGGCCGTCGGCGTGATGGAGCGGCGGTGGCGCGTGGCTGAGTGACCGGCCGAGACCCTGCTCAGGCGTCAGAACGGGCGGCTGGTGGAAGTCTGTGCCGCTACCAGCGACTCCGGGTTTGCGCGTTGCAGCGGTGCATTCAGCCGCCGACGCGACGATCGCATTGAGTGCGAGCAGCGTCTGCAGGCCAGGAACTACGGCACCGAGCGAGCGCTGGTTTCGATGCTCTCCAACTGGCCGATGGCGTGTGCGTTCTCGAGAGCGAAGCGATCGGCCGTGCTCGTCGCCCGCGTCGCGCCACTTGCCACGAGTGCACGGTGAAGGCCGTGAACTGCGCGGATGGTGGATGCGATCGCAAGCGCGACGACAGCGAGTTACTTCGGATTCGTCGTCAACGCTCGTGCGAGCAGGGTCTTCTGGATCAACGAAGAGCCCTCGTAGATGCGCAGCGCCTGGATGTCGCGCAGCAGACGCTCAGGCACGTAGGCCGACGAGTAGCCGCGAGCTCCGTGCAACTGCAGCGACTGATCGGCGGCATGAGCCGCGCCTTCGGTCGCGGCGAGTTTGGCCATAGCGAGGTCGGCGATTGTTTCGATTGCGGCGTCGCGACGCCGCGCGCAGCGATGCACGAGCGCCCGATTTTGGCACAGCGAAGTCAGCATGTCGGCGAGGCGTTCTTGCACCATCTGGAACGATGCGAGCGGCTTGCCGAACTGGTTGCGCGCCGAAGTGAACTCGACCGCCGCCGCAAGCGCGGCGCGATGGATGCCGACGGCGCCCGCTGCGACCGAGAGGCGGCCTGCGTGCAGCCCGGCCATTGCGATTGCAAAGCCTTCGCCGACTTCACCGAGCATGGCGTCAGCGCCAACCTCGACTCCGTCGAAAGTCAGGGTTGCGTGGTCGCTGCCCCGGTGGCCCAGCTCGACGCCTGGCATCGCTTCGCGGCGAAGGCCGGGCGCGTTCGTGGCGACGAGGAAGGCGGTGATGCCGTTCTTGCCCTTCATCGGATCGACGGTGGCAAAGACGAGCGCGACGTCAGCTACGCCACCATTGGTGATCCAGTGCTTCTGGCCTCGCAAGAAGAAGCGATCCCCGCGCCGTTCGGCGACCGTGCGCAACGACGCAGCGTCGCTGCCCGCGTCGGGCTCGGTCAGCGCAAAACAGCCGATCGCCCGGCCAGCCATCAATGGCGCGAGCCAGCGAGCCCTTTGTTGCGCAGTGCCGAAGCGATGCAGCGTCGTGGTGACGAGCCCGGTCTGCACGGCACAGAAGCCGCGCGCGTTGCCGCATACGGCGCCGATCTCTTCGTGCGCAATCGCGTATTGCATCGCCGACCAGCCGCCGCCGCCGCTCTCGCGCGGGAGCGGACCGCCCAGAACGCCGGCATGCCCGAGGTCGAGCACGGTCTCGCGACGGAACGTGCGTTGCTCGTCGACAGCGCGCGCGTGCGGCGCGAGCTTTTCGCGGGCAAACGTGCGGAGGCGCAGCGCGAACTCGAGGTCCTGCGCCGCAAGGTCGGAGTCCGGCAGCCACAAGGAACTCTGCGGCTCGCAGACGATCTTCTTGTCGGAGGAACTCATCGCCCGGTGAAGCGTGGCTCACGCTTCTCCGTCCAGGCCCGGAAGAACTCGAGGTGATCGTGGCCACGCAGCATCAAAGCCTGGGCCTGGGCCTCCTGCTCGATCGCCGCTTCGAGGCTCATCATCCACTCCTGGTAGACCATCCGCTTCGTCATGCCGAGCGCGAGCGTCGGGCCTTCGGCGAGCTTGCGCGCAATCAGCATCGCGGTCGGCAAGACCTCGTCGTGCAAGGTGACGCGATTGGCGAGTCCGATGCGGTGCGCTTCGTGGGCATCGATCTTGTCGCCGAGCATCAGGATCTCCATGGCGCGGCCCATGCCGACGATGCGCGGCAAGAGCCAAGCAGCGCCCATGTCCGCGCCTGTCAGGCCGACCTTCGTGAACAGGAAGGCGAACTTCGCGTTTTCCGACACCACTCGGATGTCGCTGGCGAGCGCAATCACGGAGCCGGCACCGGCCGCGATGCCGTTGATCGCAGCGACGATCGGCTTCTGCAGCTTGCACATGTTGCGCACGACGGCGCCCGTCATGCGCGTGAACTCCAGCGTCTCGTGCGGTTCCGATTCGAGCAGCGGAGCGATGATCTCATCGACGCTGCCGCCGCTGCAAAAGCCGCGGCCATTGCCGGTGATCACGACGGCCTTGACCGCGTCGTCTTCTTCGAGTTCGAGGAACAGCCGCTCGAGCTGCGCGTAGATCTTGAATGTCAGCGAGTTGAGCGTGTCGGGCCGATCAAACGTCAGCACCGCAACGCCGTCGCTGGCGCGTTCGAAACGGAAGTCGTATTGGCTCATCGTGGCTCCTCGGGGAGATTCACAGTAGGCCGCAGTGCGTGCGCGACCAAGCGCGGCTTGGGCGGCGCGGTCTGCGGACTCAGTCCAAGAAGCCAGGCGGGTCGCGGTCGAGGAGATAGGTGCAGCCGTCGGGTCGATCCTTCACCAAGCGTGCCACCGCGTTCGCAACCTCCACGGTCGTGTGCATGCGGCGCGTCTCGTTCTGTTCGGCCATGCGTTGCAGCGCCTGTTCGATGGTCAGCTTCCCTCTCGCGGCGACCGCGGCTGCTGCTCCACGCGTTATCTCGGTGTCGACGAAGCCGGGGCAAACTGCGTAAGCGCGCACGCCGCTGCCGCGCAACTCGCTGGCGAGCGCGCGCGTCAAGCCGACCATCGCGTGCTTTGCGATCGTGTATGCGGTGGTGAAGGGAAAGGCTCGCAGCCCCGCCGTCGAAGCGATCTGGACCATGCAGCCGGCGCCTCGCTGCTTCATGCCCGGCAACGCAGCGCGAGCAAGCGCGAGTGGCAAGCGGACGTGCAGCGCGAGCGTCTCGTCGAGCATCGCGTCGGTCGTCGCCTCGAGTTTCGCTGTCGGCGCGGTGCCGGCGTTGTTGACGATCACGTCGGGCTCGCCGAGCGAGCGGCGGGCGGCATCGAGCACGGATTGGGCGGCGGTGGCATCGCGCAGGTCGCAGGCGAAGGTCGCGGCGAGGATGCCTTCGGCTGCGAGCGAGGCTCTTGCCGCTTCTAGCGACGCGACGTCGCGCGCAACGAGCAGGATCGCGTGGCCGGCGCGACCAAGCGCGCGCGCGATCTCGAGGCCGATGCCGCGACTGCTGCCCGTGACGACGGCGACGGAAGTGGCGTTCACCGATGCACGGTAGCCAAGGACCGGCCCAGGCGCAGCTATGCGTGCTGGCGCGAGTCACGGCAGCCGCGGTCGGATTGGCGTCGTGCGGATGCTCCGCGCAGAACCCAGGCAACGGACGCCACCGCGTAGCGCAAGGGCCGCGGTCGTCGCCGCATCGTGTGGTCGTGGGCACGGAAGGCACCGCAAGCGTTTTGCCTGCGATCGCTCAAGTCCGGCGGCGGGAATCGCCGATAGCACCGGCAGGACAGGGAGGCAGGGAGTCAAGTTCGTGGCAGACCCCCCGCGGGGCCCGGCGTGTGGGAGCGCCGGGCCCCATGTTTTTTCGGGGCTGGCGGGGCCTGGCGCATCCGGCCGCCCGGGTCGAAGTCGCAGCTTCGCTCGTCCGACTTCGGCCCCGAGTCGAAAGCGTCGATAGCAAGGGCGGTTCGCACCACCCGAGGTCTTCATGCAACGCGCTCAACAACGCATCGTCGCCGCCTTCCTGGTCTGCTCACTCGTCGTCGCGCAGAACCAGGCCGTGGTTCCGCCGATCGCGACGACGCTGCCGGGCAATGCCGCGATCTCGATGCCGCTGCGTTGGTCCCATGGCGTGATGCACTGCTGCATCGGCGCGCAGTTGCTGCCGCCAAACCTCGCGGGCGGGCAACTCCAGGGCCTTCGCATGCGGCGCCCGAGCTTTCTCGGAGAGCCGGACTATCCGACGCTGCAACGCACGCTGACGGTGCGCGCCGCGTTTACCGCCGCGATGCCGGCGTCGCTTACGGGAACGCGCGCGGCGAACACGCCAGCCAACCTCGCGACGGTGTTCGGTCCCGCGAGCGTCCAGATTGCCGCGACTTCGCAGCCGACTTCGGCACCATGGATCGGAGACGAGTTCTTGGTGATCCCGTTTTCTCCGGCGCTGGCAGTCACGGCAGGCTCGCTGTTCTTGGAGTTCGAGACGACGGATCAGCCGTTCCGCACTTCGGAACAGTGGGTCGATGCCGTCTGGATCGAAAACGGCATCGATGCGGGCTACGCAATCACGGTCGGTGAAGGCTCGTGCACGACACGCACCGAGGGACTGCAACTAACGTGGACCGGCACCGTCGCGCCGTGGCGCGGCACCGACGCGCTGCTGCGGCTCGTCGGCGCACCGCCCGCGCCGCCAAATGGGCCAGGGTCGGTCGTGCTGGCCTTCGTCGGCGTGGAGCCACAGAGTCATTTGGTGACGGGGGACTTCCTCGGCTACGGAGCGTCGCTGGCGATGTTGGATCCTGCTCTGTCTGCGTGCCTGCAGTGGTCCCCGCTCGACCTCGTGATGTTCGGGCTCGCAGACGCGGCCGGCGGCTACGACCTCCGCTTTGCGATTCCGACCACCGGCACCACCGCCGGCATGCGGATTGGCGCACAGGCGGCGTTCTTGGATACGGCGCGCAGCGGCGCGTTGCCGGTCTCCGTCAGCAATGGGGTCGTGGCGCAGCTCGATACGGTCGGCGCCGCGGCGCAGTGCAGCACCGTGCTCTTCCCCTATGCCGTGCCGATCTCGCCCTACAGTGCCTACCTTGGCCTCATGCCCGTGCTGAAGCTGGACTTCTGACGGCTGCAAGTGTCGTGGGCGGATGCGCTCGGCCGTGCTTTGGGAACCGGGCACAGGGAAGCAAGGCCGCGGGGGGTTGAGCCGCGGGAGCGGGGGTCGGTCGAACCCTGCGACTTCGTATTTGCGGGTCTTTCTCGCACTCGGCCCAGGTCCGGGCTTGCGTTGGTCCCGCTCGTCGATACCTTGCTCCGCCCTCCACAAGAGCAGTCATGGCAAAGCAAAAGAAGAAGAAAGAGATCGTCTTCCTCGTCTGCGAGGAGACCGGCGACCGCAACTACACGCTGCTGAAGAAGTCGGGCACGAACAAGCTCGAGTTGATGAAGTACAGCAAGCGGCTGCGTCGCCACACCAAGCACATCGAGAAGAAGAAGTGACCCTTCTGGCGGGCCCCGCAGGCGGGCTCGCTAGCCCCCGGCCCTGGCCGCCGCCCCGCCGCCTGGCAGTGTGTCCGCCAACAGTTGGTCGAGCATCGACCGCGCGTATGGGCTGAGGCCTGCGGTTGCGAGCATCCGCTCCCCGAGCCGGTGCACGGCATTTACCTGACCAGCCCGGGCCAGGTTCTCGACGGCGAGAACCAACGCGGCGAGCCGTGCTGGATTGCCGCCAATCTGCGGATCGTCGAGCGCGCGTGCGACGGCTGCCTCGCCAAGTGTCGTCGGGGTCTTGCCCGTCAACACGAACACCGCGCGAAGGCGCACCTCGGCGTCGGGATCGGAGCCGAGCGCCAGTTGAGCCATCTCGATTCCTTCTGGCGACCCGGTGAAGCCGGCGCCCGCAACGAGCATCGCACGGACGCGCGGCGTGACATCGCTGCCCAGCCGCTGCTCGTATTCGGCGCGGATCATGCCCGGCTCGCGATGGGCCAGCGTCAGGAAGGGCCCGGTTTCTTGGCCGGTGATCTCGGCCGCCAACGTGAGCACGGAGAAGGCCGCCGCCGCCGGCAACTCTTCGGCAGCGGCCATTGCGACCGCGCGCGCGAGGTCGCGATCGCGCGTGCGACGAAGATGCGCCAAGGTCGCATCGCGATAGCGCTCATCAAGTATGAGCCGCCGAGCCGCAGCGAGTCGTTCGGCGATGTTGCTGCTGTCCAGTAGCAGCATCGCGAGGCCAGCGAGTTGCGAAGACGACCGCTCGCCCTCGCGTTGCAGGTTGGCCCACAACGTCGACAGCAGGCGCACAGCCACATCCTGCGGGAATCGTCCTGAACCGCTTGCTGCGACCAACTCGAGCACGAGTGGCTCATGCGGTGGCCCGAGGTAGGGCTTGTCTGCGAGCAACTCGATGCCGAGCGATGGCGCCAGATCGGCACAGGCGAGCAGCAACGTGAGCGCGCCGGTCGTCAGCCCATCGGTCGAAGTGCGGTCGCCGCCCGTCGCTTCGAGACGCTGCTGCATCGCGACGGTCAAGGTCAACAGCAGCACGTTGCGACGCAGCGCTTGACTCACGTCCATTCCCGGCGCGTTGGAAGGCACCGGCGCCTCGGCGCCGAGTGCCTGCAGTGACTGCTCAGCCGCGTCGTGGATCTCGCGCAGCAGTTCGCAGAACAAGGCGCGCGCTTGTCGGTCGTGTTCGTGCGCCCCGTCGTCGTCCCCGGCCTCGGCGAGCCGGGCGGTTTCGCGCCCAAGCTCGACGAGCTCGGCGACGAACTGTGCAAACGTGCGCGTGACCAATAGGCCCCCCGCAGCGACTCTCGGAAGGACATCCTCGGACTCCCTCTCGTGTTGATGCGCATCGACGCTCAGGGCAGTCGCCTCGAATGCGCTCGCATCAGCGGCATCCGCGACCGGCAGCGATGGCTCGGCGTGCCCCGCGTTCCAGCCGACGGCGAAGAACGCCATGGCCGCGAACGCGGCGATGACGAGCAGCCGCGAAGCTGGACGCACGGAAGCATGATCGTCCCGCATGCCCGGCTCGCACTGTGTCGGTGCCGCGCTCACTGGTCGATCGTCTCGTTTGGGCAGCGCCTCGTCACCATCAACGGAAACGAGCCGGAGTTGACGGATGGTTGCCTGTCGCACGTGCTGTCGAGGGAGAACAAGCCCAGGAAGGTGTGTCGAGTGCAGTTGAAGTTGATGATCTGCTCTTGAACCATGCCGTAGATCTCAGCGTAGGTGCGATCGCTGCAAGCAATCGCCTCGTGGTGAGTCGGCGTCAAAGTCACCCACGACGGGCAGGTGTTTGCATTGGACCCGACGCGAACACCATTGAAGTCGAGCTTGAAGCCGCTGGCGCAAGGAAGGACTGGTCCCAGCACGCCGCTCGCCGGCACTTCGGAAGCGCGGGTCATCGCGCAGGTATCCTGCGCAACCGTCGCTGCAGTGACGGACATCATGGCCAAGAGAATCGTGATCGGGCTAGAGCGCATCGAAAGCCTCCTTCGGTTTGATTGCGATCCCTGCGCGCGTCGACCCCCGGCGCTGCGCAGTCGCGTTGGCTAAATGCCTGCAAGCACCGCGACGTGACACATGCAGTGCGAAATCACGAGTCAGCCAGCGCTGGCGCGGACTTCTGCCAATGCAGCGTGGATCCCAGGATCGACAGGGCCGGGCCGGTATCCAAGTTCTGCCTCTGCCTTCGCGCTCGAGTACCACAGGTAGCGCGTCGCAATGCGCAGGATCTCGCTCGTCAGCGGCGGCGTCGATCCGCGGACCGTCTCGAGCGCACGGACCATCGCGGCGGCACTGCGCACGACGAATGCTGGCGGCGAGAACCGCGGCGCCTTCGTGCCTGCGAGCAATGCGAGCCGGGCGAATAGCTGTCTGCCGGTCAGGTTTTCGCCGCCGAGGATGTAGCGCTCGCCGGCGCGCCCGCGGTCGATGGCCTGGAGGCAGCCGCGGCAGACATCGAGCACGTTGGCGACGTTGATGCCACCTGGCGGCGCTATCCGGATGCGCCCCTTGAGCAGCGCTTCCATCAGCGAGCCGTCGGACTTGCGGCGATCGCCGGCGCCGTACATCGACGGTGGGTTGACGATCACTGCGTCGAGGCCGAGCGCGACTTCGGCTCGCACCGCGTCCTCGCCCGCGCGCTTGGTGTCGCAATAGCCGATGTCGAGCGGGCCGAAGTTGTAGGGCGAACTCTCGTCGAGGATCGCCGGCCGATTCGAGCACCCCACCGCCGAGATGGTCGACATGTGCAGCATGCGGCGAACGCGCGCTGCTCGCGCATGGGCGCAAAGCCGCGCAGTGGCGTCGACGTTGATCGCCTGCATCGAGGCGCGGTCTTCGCGTCGGAACGAAACGATGGCGGCGAGATGCACCACCAGATCGGCGCCGTGGACCCCGTCGCGCAATGCATCGTCGTCCTGCAACGACAACGAACCCTCGACCCGTTCGTGGGGGACTCCCGCGAGTCTTGGCAGGCTCTGTCCCGCTTTGACCAGACAGCGCAGCCGCCAACGCTCGGCGAGCATCGGCGCCAGGTTGGCCGCGACGAAACCGCTCGCGCCAGTCAGGAAGCAGACAGGTTGCACGGCGGCACGGTAGCGACAGCGGGCGACTCGCGCAGCCGCCGTCGACGCGGCGCAGCGATCGATGGCATCGGCGGCGTAGCGAGCGCGAGGCGCCTTGCTGCATCAGAGTCGTGGATCTCGCCTCGGCTTGGCGCGCTTTCACTGCGCACTCCGGCTCAGGCGCGCTTCTCGCGATGGTCGATCAGTGCCTCATGCTGCGTTCGCAACGACGATTCCCGCTGGCGGCAAGTGGCGCCGGCCGAAGCTGACGATGGAACTGTCGTCGCTGCTGCAGCCAGGCCTTTGGCGCCGCGTTTCTGTGCGGCTGCTGGGCGTCACGCTGCTGTCGCTGATCCTTCCCTTCTTGCTTGGCGTCACGCTGTTCTTGCGGACGGAGCGCGCGCGGATCGAGCACGACCAGATGCAGCGGTCTGAGTGGATCGATCGTCACTATCGGCAAGAACGTGAAGCCGCGGCCCGTCTGGCCGAGCCCGAACGCACGACGGCGCTGCGTCGATCCCAGTTGGTTTATGACCGCGATCTCCATGCCGTCCGCGTGGATGCGGAGTTGCAGGCAGAACAGGCGACTCGCGAGATCCAGGTCGGCGCGGCGCTGACATTGCTCGGCATGGTGGTGCTGGTTGTCGTCACGGTGCGCTTTGCGCATCGACGCATCCTGCTCGACCGACTCGGCCATCTGGTGCAAGTGAGCCAGCATGTCTGCGGCGGCGACCACTCGCACCGATGCGATGTGACTGGTCGCGACGAACTGACGGTCGTCGCCGAGAGCATCAACGCGATGCTCGACACGATCGCTCGCAGCCACGGCGAACTGGAGGCGCGCGTCGCGGTGCGAACCGACGAACTGCGCGCCGCGGTGCACAGCGCAGAACGAGCGGCCGCGACGAAGGG
>SXGT01465924.1_pt1 | contig 29331 bp, 28 predicted proteins | sample 3176221 | NCBI WGS metagenome assembly SXGT01 (sample SAMN11356862, study PRJNA531348) | freshwater metagenome | isolation source: freshwater sample F1-120 | place: China: Fuxian Lake, Yuxi | collected 2017-12-25 | reverse complement strand
GGGCTGTTGAAAACGACTTCGCCCCACGCCCTCCCCTGTAAACCCTCCGTTTCAGGACACCTCTTGGCCGAAGGGCTGGCCAGGGCCATCGTCCTTGTCCTCACAGGACGGAGCGTCGCGGTGTTCGGTGGGCTCGGCGCTCACTCTGGGGGCGTGGACTTGGCTCCGTTTCTGCGGAAGGTGGCCAGGAAGTCGAGCAGCATCTTGTAACGGATCGGGAGGGTGGCGTCGTCCTCCTTGAGCGCGGAGACTCGGCGGGCCACCTTCTCGAGCATCTTCATGGCCTGGTCGTCCGCCTGGAGGCGCTGCTCGTAGACGCTACGATAAACCGCCTGGGCCACGCCCTCTCGGGCGGCGAGGAACTTCTGCTGGGCCTGCGCGCAGAGGAGCGCCTCGGGGGTCACGCCTGCGACCTCGAAGTTGCCAGCGTCTTCTCGGAGGAGCGCGGCCACGTCGTCCAGGAGCCCCACGTAGCCTGGGAGAGCCTTTCGCAAGCGGCGGATCTGCTCCGGCTTGAGCGCCGGATGGATCGTAACGCCCAGGGAGGCCGCGAGCTCGTCGGGGAGGGGGACCCTCGGAGCCGTGCTCTTCTTCTGGCGCTTGGCTACGGACTTCTTGCTCAAATTGGCCATGATCTGTCCTTGATCGAGAATACAAGCGAGGATCTTTGGTATGACTCGGTGTGGGCGCTCCCCCAGAATCACACGGATTGGGGTCGAAGCCGGTGTTCCAGGGTACGACATGGCGTGGTGAACGGGGAGGTGTAGGACGTCATGGTCTACCAAGACGACGTCATGGTCTACCAAGACGACGTCATGGTCTACCAAGACGACATCTTGGTGAACCAATACGGCATCTTAGTCCAATGATGGCGCTATCAACATCTACCAAGACGGCGTCATGGTAGACAAGGGGGACGCCATGCTCTCGGGAAAGAGGCCCTTCGGGACGAGGGCGATGTCGCCCTTGGAAGTGCTCCTCGCGGTGTGCAATGACGAGCCCGAGCCCTTGGCCACGCACAACGCCGGGGTGTCGCCGCAGCTGCAGCGCGTGGTCGACAGGTGCCTGTCGAAGGCGCCCGGAGGGCGCTATGCGACGGCGCGCGAGTTCGTGAGCGCGCTCGACGAGGCTGCCAAGACGCTGGGTCCCTCGGCGCCCGAACCCGCCAAGGCAACCGTCGCCGCGGGCGAGCCGAGGCAGGCAGCTCCGGACCCCACGATCTCGCTCTCCAGCACCGCGGGCACGTCGAGCCCGGCCGCTGCCTCGCCGCAAACACCGCCGCCCAAGCCGGCGTCGAGCCGACGCGCTGCGGTGATACTGGGGGTCGGCGGCCCCGCTCTCGTCCTCGTCCTCGTCTTCAGGGTAGGAGGCCATGGCGTGGCCTCCAACGACGCCGCGCCGGTGATCACTCCGACTACGTCGCCACTCTCCGACTCTTCCACGTCAGGCACGAACTCTACGCCGGACGCCGTGTCGGTGCCTCCCCCCGAACCTTCCACATCATACGACGGTTCTACGCCGGACGCCGCGGACAGTGGTCGTAGCGGCGCAGTTAGCACTCCTGCGAGAGGTTGAACCTGTCATGCAGGCTCGCTCACGGCGGACCGGTCGCGGCCCCCGTGCGCCCTCACCCCCCAACTTCACGTCATGGCCTCCGCGAGCCCCCTGGGGAGAGGGGAACGCGTGCACCGCGAACTCCATCGTGGGTGAGGGCCCGCGGGCCGACCGCCGTCTCCGTCCACGGTCCACTCCCGCTCGACCTCTCGCAGTAGGGCTAGCCGGCCCAAGGCACCTGGCGCTTGGTGAGTCAGCGTCGCAAGTTAATGGCGATAGAGTTTTTGCTGCAATAACCGCCGGCCGACCAGAGCACTTGTGGCGTGAACGCTCCGCACTCGTAGGGCGGCCCCCAGTGATCGCCATCGCGATTCGTCGCCGTGAAGTTGCCGCCGCGGTTGCCCGTCCAGAACGAGAGGATCGCGTGGTCCCACCTCGACACGCACCGCTTCCGAGGGGGGTTGATCTGGAGGAAGGCGACGCGGCAGTAGTCGGCCAGGTTGATGGTCTCGCCGGGCACGCCGACGAAGCAGAGCCTTCGACCGGTGGAGTTCGTGCCGTCGTATACCCAGAGGGCGCTCGAAGGGCAGGTGGTTTCGCTTGCGGTGAGCCCTTGTGTGATCGCCGCCACCCCGGCGCTCGTCGCCTCCGCTTTTGTGACCTGCTCCGTTACGCGCAGCACTTTCCCATCAGGCCCGAACTCGACCACCGTATCCAACCCGACTTCGGCCGAGTCCTTCGCAGGGGCTTCCACGGGCTCGGACCCGCAGGCGATCGAAAACAGCATTGCGCTGATGCCGATCATAAGTCGCTTGGTACGCATGGTATCTCCTCGTGTTTGCATAAGTGCGTCCAATACCATTTCCTACCTTCCTTCAATATCTCCAAAGTGCCGCAAAAACAACAAGCAGGGGACAAATCGACCTCGCGCCCAGCTCACCAAGCCGCCTCCTCGCCAAGAGCCCCTCGGCCAAGCTCCCGACTCCTCGGGACGGGGACCGACGGGCCATGGGCACCCCCAGAGTCCCCACGTGACCCTCCTGGTCCGCACCGCGCGGCTCTCCCACGCGGGGCCCGACCGGCTCGACTGCACGCGCCAGGGTGGCGTGGCGCTCTTCCTCGCCCCGTCGTGGAGGCGAGGCGAGGTGGGGCATGACCGCGAAGAAGCCGGGCTTGAAACAGGCAGGGAAACACAGAGTAAGGAAACCTCGACAGATGATGGCGACGGTTTCGGCTGCCGAGCGCCAGGCCAAGGCGTGCGACCTCGCCGTCGAGGGGACGGGCGGCGAGCCGGCGAAGATCTGCTTCAGCGGGATTATAGGAAATCCTAGGAGGGTCTTGCGGAATCCCCGCCGTTTTCTGCTCTGACCGGCGGCTGATCCGGGCTAGAGTCCTCCCATGCTCGACAAGCTCTCGCGCGAAGAACGCCTCCAGCTGATGCGCTTCGTCTGCTCGTTCGCCTGGGCCGATCTCGAGGTGCGCGACGCCGAGCGCGAGTTCGTGCGCAAGATGATCGAGCGGCTCAAGCTGCAAGACGACGAGGCCGAGCTGGTGAACAGCTGGCTCAAGCTCCCGCCCAGGGCCGAGGCGCTCGACCCCATGAAGATCCCCCGCGCCCACCGGCAGCTCTTCCTCGACGCCGCGCGTGAGATGATCGCCTCCGACGGCGAGATAGACCCCGAAGAGAGCGAGAACCTCCGGCTGCTCGAGGAGCTCACGCGCTGAGCGGGACGAGCGAGAAGTAAGCTCCCGGGATGCGCCTCGCACGGACCCTGGCGATCTCTGCCTGCGCTCTTGCGTGCAGCAGGGTGACGCCTCGTTCGGGCGAGGCCGGGGCCGACGCGATGGTGGTCCTCGCCCCGCTCGAGGAGAGGCCGGCCGAAGCGAAGGTGCCCGTGCCCGTTCCATCGCCCGCTCCCTGGGCGCTCGAGTACGCCGACAGCGACGACCTCCCCGCCGACGCCGGGGATGCGCGCTGCCCTTCGCCGCCGGCCCAGGCGCGCAGCGTGTCTGTACGGCTGGAGCTCGTCACCCGGCCAAAGCCGTCGATCGAGCTGGTCATTCCCTCGCTCTCCGTGAGGAGGAGGCTATGGAACGTGTCCAGGAACCCCAACAGCTGCGGCGCGTCGCTGGACGCTTCGAGCCTGCGCTTTGGCTGCGGCGAGGATCTGTCTTCTTTGTCCGGCAGGGTCTACGCGCGCCGGAGCGACGTCATCGTCGGTGAGAGATCGAGCCGCGGCACGAGGCAGACGCGGTTCCTGCTCCCGTGCGGAACGACGGCGCGCTTCGAGGCCGTCGTGTGTCCGCCGCGCTGCGAGTCGGCGGCTCCGCGCTGCGAGTGCTCGGAGCTCTCCCCGAGGTGGGGCGCGCCCGGGCCCGCGCCGTCGCGCTGAACGCGTGAGCGCTACGGGGTGCGCCGGACGGGAAGGCTAGAGCGCCGAGCGAAAAGTCGGGAGGATGGCCATCCCTCCCTTGGTTCTCCCTGTAAGTCACGGGGATAAAGCAGGCCATGGTGACCGCTCGGGTGACCTTCCGGGCGGCGATCAGGTGCGAGGTGGCAACGCCTCTTCACCGCCTCGCCCTCCGGGCGACCATCGCGGCCACGAGCAAGGCGAGGCCTCCCATCGACGCCCCGTCCGGCGCCCTCGTCGAGGGGGCAATCGCACAGCTCTTGCCGCTTTTCGTGTCCGAGCTCGCGGTGGGCGTCCCGCTCGGCACGCAATGGGGCTTTGATTCGCACGCGTCGCCCTGATCGCATTGGCCCTCCTTGCAAGGACCCTTCACCTGGGCGGTATAGCTGTTTCCGCGTGGCGAGTGGTTCGTCCAGCGGTGCACACAGAGGGGGTAGAAGACGCACTTCTGTCCGCTATTGCACTCCTCGTTGCTCTTGCACTCGGCCGGCCCACAGTACGGCCCCATGTGGTTGGTCTCTCCCCGCGCCCCCGGCGGACAGTCCTTTGGCGGCGAGGGGACCGCGTCCGCGCGAGTGGGTGGAGCGAGCGCCAGGGTGAGGGCAAAGGTCGATGCGAGGAGCGCGGATCGAGGGACGTTCATGGGGGGCTCTCCATCGTGCAGCGCGCAGTATAGCTCCGCGCGATCTCGGCGCGTTCCCACCGTAGCGGCGACGCCTCGACGTCCCTGCGCAGGATGTCCTGCTCAAGCGAGCGGGCGCGCTCCTCCTCGAGGAGCGCCTCCCGTATCCAGCTCGCGCAGTCGTCGCGGCGCATGCGTAGCAGAGGAGAGCTGGGGGCGCGGTGATGCCCGAGGTGCGCGGCCCGCGCCGCGGTGGCCACGAGGCTGGCGTGGGCCGGCAGGAGCGCGGTGCCATCGGGCAGGAGGCCGGCTTCTTCGATGTCACCAAAACAGATCGCCTCGAGCCCCAGGATCGCGTCCCGCGCCTGCGCGTGGTCGGATAGAAGGGCGAAGATGGCCCCCGCGCGTTCCACGTCCTCGCGCGTTCCCTCGGGACACGTGGGTCGCATCGAGAGCGCCGGGGCGCCGGTGTGCGGTGGGAAGGTGGCGGAGAGCATCCATGCGAGCCCTGTCATCCACCGAACTCTCAGCACTGCGCCCTCCCTGCTCGTCCTTGCAGACGCTTGCCCCAGCAGCTCACCCGGGACAGCGAGAACAAGGTCTCTTGCCTTGTCCTCGTTACCCTGCCCGACGTGGGCGACAAGTGCGATCCCGACAGGGTCCCTCCTCCGGTCGCGAGTCCGAGCGGCGACTGTTCACTTCGCCTCTCGATTGAGCGCGTGCTTTTGCCGCTCGATCCGCTCGCGCACGTCAGGGAGGAGCTGTTTCGTCGTGCGCTCGAGCCACCCCTGGGCGCTGCGGCGGGCCAGCGCCTCTTCCGAGGTCGCCTCGACATCGGCCGGGAGCGCGTCTTTCTCCAGGAGGCCGAGCACGCTGACCCGCGACTTCACAGGGGGCAGCGGCGGTGGTCTCCGTCCCGCGATCTTGTCGATCCGGGTGTAGGACGGCGAGAGGAACGCGCGCGCGCGATCGGAAAAGCGCGGATCCAAGAGCGACGCTGCACACGCGAGCTGCGGCGCCACCCACGATCCGCGCGCGAGCAGGTCCCAGATCAGATCGATCGACGCCTCGGCAGGGCCGATGACGATCGTGGCCGCGACACCCGCGAGCGTGACGCGCCAGTTGTCGGCGAGCAGCAGCGCGCGGATCTGGGCGAGGTCGCCGCTGCCATGGATGCATCCGAGCGCAACGGTCTGGGCGCGCACGGAGAGCGAACGCATGAGCTCCATGTGCAGGCGCAGAAGCGGCGCGAAGGTCGGCGACGTCGCGTCCATGAGATCGATCTCGTAGCGGCACTTTTGGTGGCCGCGGCATCCGACGATCAACGCGTCGTCGGTGTCGGCGCCGTCGAGGCGGGCGCCCTCCATGTTACAGCCGAGCAGCTCGGCGCCGAAGAACGAGGCGCCGCGCAGATCGGCCCCACGCAGCAATGTGCGGCGGAAGGAGGCGCGGGCGCAGTTCGCCGCGGACAGGATCGCCCGGGTCCACACCGCCTGGTCCACCCGCGCGCCGTAGAAGGTCGCGGCGAAAGCGTCGACCTCGATCGCCCGCGTACGCACGAGCGAAGCGCCGCTGAGGCTGGCGCGCAGCAGCGTGGCGCCGCTGATATCGGCGCCGTCGAGCACGGCGTGATCCAGGCGCACGTCGGCCAGATCGCAGCCGCGCAAGTCGAGCTGCAGCGTGATCCCACGCAGATCCGCGCGGGCGTCGCCGTCCGGATCCCAGACGGCGTGCGTACGCCAAGCGCCATTCGCGAGCCCCGAGACGATGCGATCTCGGCGCGCTCCCCCGGCGGGGGTCTTCCATCGTGCGCGGAGCGCCTGCATGCGAGCGGCAGTTTGCTACGCTCATGACGGTTGTCGAGCCACCCCGAGCGCCCTGTCGTCCACCGAAACCCTCAGCGCCGCGCGCCGATCAGGTGGGGCCCCGGCCCGAGTCGGGCTGAGGGACGGGGGGCGGGGGCTCGCCTGTGTCGGGCACGGAGGCGTCCGGCGCCGTGACCTTGGTGGTGTCGGGGATGATGAAGGCGCAGGCGGGCGATAGCTCGGGGCGCCTGACGACCTCGCACGTCCCCTGAGAGATGGCGTCGACGCAGGCCTGCTTCTCGGGAATCGTGGGATCGCGGCCGGACTGGATGCCGTGGAGGCAGGCGTCGCGGTAGTGGCGTATGCAGGCCTCGACCGGATCGCCGGAGGGCAGGGGCCGGGAGAGATCGATCGCGCACCCGGGGGCGCGGCGGCAGCGGGCCGTCTCGATCTCCCGGCAGGCCTCTATTCCCACAGCGTCGGTCCCGCAGCCGATGAACAGCGAAGACGCGGCGAGCGCGCCCAGGCAGACGGCGATATGGACGACGGCGTGGGGCATGGCAGAAGAACCGGTACTACGGCGCCCGGCATATCGCCAACAAACGGGCTCGGAGCGCCTGGCAAGACCGGACCGTGCTCCTCGGTCAGGCGAGCCCTCGCTGGGTCACGAAGGCCTGGGGGATGCTGCCTATGGCCCTGGCGTAGGCGCGCTGCCAGAGGGTGCCGACGACGTCTTCGAAGAGGGTGGACGCGTCCGCCGAGCTGGGGAGCCAGGTCCCGAGAGACAGCTCGTGTACGAGCTGGCCCGATCCCCAGCCGGCGTAGCCGACGACCAGGCGGAAGGTGGTGGGGCCCTTGCCAGCGATCAGGGCGCCGAGCGCCTCGACGGAGCTGGTCACCGCGATCTCGTCGCCGATCGAGAGCGAGCCGTGGAGCAGCTCGGCGCCCATGGTCCGGCGGTAGACGATCCACACCGAGCCGGGCGAGACCGGGCCGCCGCGGAGCGCCGGGTGGTTGAAGCCGTCGGGGAGCGGATCGCTCGGGGCCACGAGGCTCGTCGCCCGGACGATCGCCGAGGCCTCGGCGACGACCGGCCCGTTCACGACCCACCCGAGCGAGCCCTCGTCCTCGTGCGCTCCCAGGAGCACGACGGTCCCCTGGAAGTTCGGATCGTCGAGCCTGGGGGCTGCGAGGAGGAAGCCGGGCTCGATCGCGTGTATCGACACGCCGGGGAGCGTACCAGAGTCATCCTGCCGCTGAATACATGTAGACTGCCTCCCATGCGAATGACTCTGGGAGACGGGTTCAACCGAAGGAAGAAGCTGGCCTCGGATCTCCAGGCCTGGACCAACCGCCTCAAGGTCTCCGGCGTGACCCGGCGGACCTACCGAACCAAGGCGATCGAGGGGCAGGGGGCCTTCACGCCCGAGCCAGGCTCGGAGAAGACGACCGCCCGCCACTACACGGTCGAGGAGTGCCGGGACAAGATCCAGGAGATCATCGCCGAAGATCGGGATCTCGCCCTGCGGATCTCGCTCACCAACCAGGTGGCCAAGGCCGAGGTCGAGGATCTGGATGGCAAGGAGCGCACGTACAGCATCCCCGAGCTCCTGGTCCTCAAGGACGCGATCATCCCGAAGATGGAGGAGGCCGCCCGGGCCGTGCCGCTCAGGGCCGACGGGGTCAACGTGATCGAGTCCGGGGAGGGCCACGTGAAGTACCGCGCCGTGACCAGGGTCGAGCGCAAGAAGGAGACCTTCAGCGACAAGGGGCTCAAGGCCGAGGAGATGGAGACCCTCGGCTACGACATCGTCGAGGTGATGGACTACGGGCTCCCCTCGCGGGGGATGTGGAACGAGATCGACCGTATCCAGGAGTTCTTGCAGCGCGTGAAGCAGGCCATCAACCGGGCCAACAAGACGGAGCTGGTCGATCTGTAGAAAAAAGGCGCGGTCCACGCCCGGGCGGATGGAGCCCGGTTTTTTTGGAGTACCTCTTACGAACAACCGTTTGCAGGATACATGGGCTCGCTGATCGGCGAGCCCTTACCGTTTACCGCTTGCAACAAACAAACCTGCTTGGGATGTGGTAGGCGGGGTAGGCAAAAAGACGCGAAAATTGTGACGTATATGCGGCCAGCGCTTTGGCAGGACCGCGCCCGCCCACGACCCTATCACAGGTTTGAACCCCGGCGACCTCAGCGAGGCGGGACCTGCTGGGGGGGCTTGGTGACGCCGGGCGCGGCGACGATCGGGTAGCCCCGGCGGTGCCACTCCAGGATGCCCTCGTCCAGGATGGCGCTGTTCTTGATGCCCTTCTTGCGGAGGGCGTCGACGACGTCGCCGGACAGGTGGTGGGGGCACGCGCAGTAGGCGATCACCCAGGTGCCGTCGTTCTTGATCTCGTCCAGGCGCTTGAGATCGTGGTGCGGGATCGAGACCGCGCCGGCCACGTGCACCCTCATCCAGTCCGACGCGGGGCGGGCGTCGATGATGATGAGCCTCTGCTTGGCGGCCAGCGCCCTGGCGACCTGATCGGCGGGGACGTAGCGACGGTTTGGCTGGCAAGGCTTCTCGCCCGGCGCAGGAGGCGGGCAGGGATCCGAGCGAGGGGTGAAGCCGGGGGGCTTGCCGCCCGGGTGGATGACCAGGGGCTCGTTGCCCCTGGGCGCGGGCAGCTGCCCCTCCCCGGCGTCCGCCTCGCCGGGGGGGGGCTCGAACAGGAAGGCGACCACGTCGTCGATCTGGGGCTCGGTGAGCCTGCCCTTCCAGGGCTCCATCTTGGTGCCAGGTCGGCCGTGGACGATCGCGTGGCGCACGAAGGGCGGGGTGGCGTGCTCGCGGAAATGCGGGTTCTGTAGCGAGATCCCCTCGCCGCGCACCCTCTGGTCGCCGTGGCAGGTCTGGCAGCTGCTCGCGTAGACCTCGGCGCCGCGCTTGGCGTCCCCCGCGTTCACCGCGGGGAGGGGTTTCTGCTCGGGGCCCTGGGCCCGCAGCCAGGCGACGATCTCCCCAATCTCCGGGTCCTCGAGCGGGCCGTGCAACGCCTTGCTGTAGGCAGCCATCGACGTGCCGGGGCGCCCTCCGGCGATCGAGCGAAACAGGAAATCGTCCGTCGCGCTCTCGAGGAAGGTGGACGTGACCAGCGAGGGCGCCTGATCCGCCGCGTAGCCCCTGGCGTCGACGCCGTGGCAGATCGCGCACAGGGCGGCGTAGGTCTTGGGCTGCACCCGGCTCATGGGCGCGGCCGCGTCGGGCGGCGAGGGGCCCGGTGCCGGCCGGGCCGGTGCTGGCTTGTTCGATTCGCACGCCGGGAGGGCGAGGAGCCCGAGCAGGGCCAGGACTACAGGGCGTGGACGATCGATCACGGCCGCCACTATGCCACGTGGCCAGGGTTCACCCCAGAGCCCGGATCTCCTCGGCCAGGACCCGCGGGTCGAGGCGCTCAGGGGTCGGGTCTTTATTTTCGCCCCAGCTTGGAGGGATCCTCGATGGCGAGGGGAGCGCAGCCCGGGGGGGCCGTCACGGGGGAGCAGCGCGAGGGGGTCCCGTCGGGGATGGACAGGGAGTAGGGGACGCCCTCGACGGGGGCAGGGAAATCGGTGCTCACGATCTGCGCCCCTCCTGCGAGGGCCGCGTCACGGCCGCTGCGATCGGTCGACCTCAGGGTGCCGGGCAGCGAGTCCGCCCGCGTGCGCACGATGTAGCCCGAGGCCAGGGCCTTCTTGATGGCCTCGGAGTCCCCGATGGGATCGTTCAGGATCATCACCCCCGCGACGGGATCGTCCTGCCTGGCCTCGGCGAAGAGGAGCCGCCCGTCCAGGCTGGTGCGATCGCGGGTGTATCGATCTCGCAGCGCCCCTCCCTCGTTCAGGAAGAAGAGCACCCGCCCCCTGGCCTCGCCCAGGGTGGGCCAGCCATGATCCTTGATGCCCTTGGCGAGGGTGGGGGAGGCGCCTCTCACGTCGTCCGGGGTGATCAGCCAGGGCCTCTCGAACACCGCGAGGATCTCCTTCTCGAGGGCCTGGATACGGGACTCGTCGGTCTGGGGCGACAGGGCGAACTTGGGCTCGATCTGGATGAAGAGAGGGTGGTGCCCGGGGTGGCTGGCCGACCACCCCCGGATCTGGAGGAGGCAGTCGGTGAAGAGCCGGCAGGTCGTGCGATCGTCGAAGATCCCGATGTGGAACACCTCGAGCCGCCCGCAGTCGTGGCTCCACTGCACGTCGAGCTCGACCCCCCGCACGCCCTGCTGCTCGAACTGCTCGGCCAGGGGCTTGTGCGAGAAGGCCCAGTCGATCAGATCCGCGCTGGGCTGGAGGTGGTAGCTGTTGTGGGTGGCCTTGGCCTGGAGGTGATTGATGCGCAGCGCCCCGTCCATGGGCAGCGCGCTCGAGCCCCGGACGAAGGGGAGGGGCGTCGGCATCGCCGGACAGGTTTGCTCGCCCGAGTCGCCTGCCTCCGGGGCGCCCGAGTCGCTCGCGCCCCCGTCGCCCGCCCCCTGGCTCGAGCAGCCGCCCGAAACGACCCCCAGCGCCGCGCTCGCGAGAACAATCCCCATCCGGAGTATCGAGCTGGCCATCGTGGGTATTGGTAGCATGGCCAGGCGTTGCTGCGGGTGCTAGCCTCCGCCTCTTCTTGGGCGGGTTCACGGCGCGCCAGGAGCGACGGAGAGTACCTTGAAAAAGTCGGTGCAGAGCAGGTCGTCGGTCAGAAGCTTCGCGCTCGGGAGGGGGGCCTGCAGGGCGCTGGTGCTGTCCCTGGCGGCGGCGTGCGCGGGGGCGGTGGGGTGCGGAGCCGAGCGGGATCCCATCGATCAGGTGCAGGCCGGGGTCATGCCCAAGGAGTTCTTCATCGGCAAGAACTTCACCGAGGTCTCGGACGATCCCGAGTTCTACTTCAGGACCACGGTGGTGGACGTGTCCGCGGGGGCGGGGGCCGAGGGCCTCTTCACCAACTCGGACTCCCAGCCGACGGTGCGCATGCGCTGGGAGATCACGGAGAATTTCCTGGTGGCCCGCCTGGCCTACGAGCTGGTCGACGGGACCGACGCCCGGGGCACCAAGGGCCCCGCCAGGGGCGACGAGCCAAGGGCCTCCGGCGGGAAGGCGCCGGCCAAGCGCACCCCGGATGGCCAGGTGGTCGCCAGCTTCGCCATACGAAAGCACTTCGATATACGCCGCGACTACAACCCCAGCACGGGCGAGGAGAACAACGTCATCCTCGAGAACGACGTGGATCGCCCCTGGTATAGCCGCTCCTATATCCGGGTCGACTGGTCGAAGAACCTGGTCACCGACGCCTACGATCTGGACGCCACCTCGCAGCTGGGGTTCTGGGGCGGGGTCAAGTGGGATCCGGTCGCCTTCAACGTCACCGATCCCAGCAGCCCGGACGCGCCGGTGCTGGATCTCGCGGGCGGCTACCTCGACGTGACCAGCAAGGCGCTCGCCGCGCCCCAGATGATCCACGACGAGGAGTACGGCGATTTCCCCGCCTGCTACCTGCTCGGCTCGTTTCCCAGGGAGAGCTGCAACCCCAGCGAGGTCACGCTCAGGCTCTCGTTCCGAAAGGTCGTGGACTCCGACTACGAGGCGCTCGACTACGACGGCAGGAAGATGGACCTCTTCGGCCTCTTCACGAACGATAGATTCGGGTACGACCGCCGCTACGGCGTCCAGGACGAGCGCTGGCACCGGTTCGCCGCCAGGTGGAACATCTGGGAGAAGTCCCACGCCTCGCCCCCGGTCGCCTGCAACTCCAAGGAGACCACGCCGGTGGGAGCCGACGTCCACAGGGACGACGACCGCAACGGCACCGAGGACGAGTGCGAGGCGGTTGGCCAGGGCTCTCGCTGCGACGAGTTCAGGGGGATATGCACCCTGCCCCTCAGGGCGCGCAAGGTAAAGCCCGTCGTGTGGTACACCAACCGGGGCTTTCCCGAGGACCTCTTCGAGGGCTCCAGGAAGACGGTCGAGACCTGGAGCGACGCGGCCCGCGTCGGCGTCGTGGTCGGGCGGCTCGCCGAGTGCCGCCGCACCGGCGGGCAGGGCTGCGAGGATCAGGTGGAGTGGCCCGTCACCTGGTCGGACGACTACGTGCCTCCCTTCGGCCAGAGCAAGCTCTCGGAGGTGCCCAGGATCTTCGTGCTCTGCCACAACCCGGTCGATCCCTCCAGGGACGATCCGGCCTGCGGCAAGGAGCCCATAAGCCCGAGGCTGGGGGATCTCCGGTATAACTTCTTCTCGCTCATCGAGAGCCCTCAGCTCCAGTCGCCCTGGGGCATCATGATGGACGCCGAGGATCCGCTCACCGGAGAGAAGATCGCCGGCAGCGTCAACCAGTGGAGCGCGGTCCTGGACAAGGCGTCCGCGCAGCTCTCGGACCTGGTGGCCCTGCTCAACGGCGAGATCCTGCCCGACGCCTACATCAAGGGCCAGAACGTGTCCGCCTGGGTGCGAGAGAACGCGCGCGGCGGCCCGGCCACCCTGGGCCAGGCGATGAGCGCCGACGAGCGGAGAGAGCGGCTGGAGTCCTTCGATCCCCACGCGATGGATCCCTTCTTCACCGGCACCAAGCCCGGAGCGTCCACGAGCATTCCTGCCGTCGCCAGGCACAAGGCCCGCATGGCCAAGCTCGCCCAGACGGGGAAGCTGGGGGTGGGCAACGCGGCCCTCGCCCGACGGCTGACCAAGCTCCGGGGGACCGACATCGAGGCCCAGCTCACCACCCCCGAGATGGTGCAGGCGGCCGGGCAGGATCCCAAACAGGCGCTCACCCCGGGGGTCCTGGGGCGAGCCTCCCCCTTCAAGAGCTCGTTGAACCCGATGATCCGCCGGGCGCTCGAGGCGAGGGAGCGCACGACCAGGGCGAGGAGGCACTCGTGCAGGCGAGAGGCGCCCGAGAGCAACCACCTGCTGGGCCTCGCCCACCAGGCGCAGATCCTCTTTGGACCCCCCGCCGATCCCAGGAATCCGGAGGCCGTCAGGGCCCATCGGGACCAGGTCTACCAGTGGGCTCGCCAGCGCTTCTCCGACAGCGTGTTCTCTCACGAGTTCGGGCACGCCGTGGGGCTGCGCCACAACTTCGCGGGCTCCTTCGACTCCCTCAACTATGCCGACGCCTACTGGCAACTACGCACCAGGAACGGCACGGTCACCGCGGCCTGCAAGCCGGGCACGACGGACGGTTCGGGCTGCATAGGTCCCCGCTACAACGATCCCATCACCCTCGAGGAGATCAACGGCCAGATCGCCGGCTTTGCGAGCTCCAGCGTCATGGATTATCCGGGCGACGAGGCGCTCGACATGCTCATCACCGGCAAATACGACCGCGCGGCCATGCGCTTCGTGTACGGCGGCACGGTGGACGTGTGGAGCGCCCCGGACGTCACGGTCAAGGGCGGCGGCCTGGGGCAGAGGAAGGCCTACGAGCTCACCGCCTTCGCGGATTCGCCGGGTCTCTTCGGGGTCTACGCGTTCCCCCGGCCTGGCAAGACGGTCACCACCGAGTATATCCATTATAGCCAGTATGCGTCCGAGTTCGGACTCCTGAACAACTGCAAGGCCGATCCTGCCTCCCCGCTGGGGACCCGCTGCCAGGGCGCTCCGCTGGACGTGGTCGATTACCGCGATATGCAGGATTTCGCGTCCGATCCCCTCTATGCGCAGTATTTCACCTCCCGCAAGGCGGTGGACGCGCTGGGTCGGCCTCGCCGCGGGTACATGTTCTCCTCGGACGAGTTCTCGGACTCCGGGAACGTGCCCTCCTTCAGCTACGACGCCGGCGCCGACGCCTACGAGCAAGTGCGCTTCCTGGAGAGCTCCTACGAGAACAGGTACGTCCTCGACGCGTTCCGCCGGGGGCGTACCCAGTTCAACTCGGAGGAGGTGGTCTCCCGGGTCCAGAGCCACTACCTGGACGCGATGCAGAACATCTCCAAGACCTTCGGTTTTGCCATGGTGCTCGAGGTGGAGGACCCGGCGAACCCCCCGCCCAGCCTGCTGGCCGACGGCAACTACGGCCCGCTGGCGATGGCGAGCTCGGTGACCTTCGACCTGTTCGCGCGCAACCTCACCCGGCCCGAGCCAGGCTCCTACTGCTCCACGGCCGAGAACGACTGCCCGGCCGTGGCCCCCGCGGGGATCGCCGGAGAGCTCTTCGTGGCAGACTCCCTGCCCACGACCGATACCAAGTATTCCTTCGCGCTCCCGCTCGGCCAGGGGCGATACGTCCACAACGACTTCGACTACGACCAGGGCTACTGGTGGTCCGACTACCAGAATCAGGTGGGCTCGTTCTACGACAAGGTGTGGAGCATCTACTACCTGACCGAGGCCTTCGACACCTTCATCTCGAATTCCAAGGAGGATTTCGTCGACGGCCGCTACAAGAACGTCAATTTTGCCACCGTGTATCCCTCCCAGATGCGCAGGCTCCTGGGCACCGTGATGACCGGTGATCTGGAGGCCATGGCCCCGTGGACCACCGACGGCACCGGCAACGTTGGCCTGGTCTACCCGTCCTGGCGCAACGCCCAGAGCCTGGGCGTGAGGCCGGCGCGCGCGCGCCTGGTCGACCCCACCGTGGGCTGGAACCAGCAGCTCTACGCGATGGTGTGGGGCACCATGCTCCTGCCCGGGACCTGGACCCAGGACTTCATCGACGACGCCCGCATCGTGGCCCGGGTGGGCGAGCAGATCACCTGGCCGGCGGCCGAGACCTACACCTTCGTCGACCCCGCGACCAACACCACCTTCCGCGCTCGTACCACCGGCACCGAGAAGCTCTTCGGCGTGGATCGCCAGAAGAGCGTGGGGGCGCGCATGCTGGAGTGGGCCAACTCCCTTGTCACCCGCGCCTACCTGGTCGAGAAGGACGCGACGGGCGCGGTCAGGCTCAACCCGGACGGCACCCCCCGGCTCCTCCTCAAGGATGGAAAGCCCCAGGTCAACCCGGACGGCGCCGCGGCGCTCGTGGCGCTCAAGCGCTACGTGACCAACATCGAGGTGATGCGCCAGCTGGTCACCACCTTCATGAGGCCCCTGGAGTCCAGTCTCCCCGAGCCCTGAAATTGAATCCCAGGAAAAAGGCAACGGTCTCGCAAGACGGGCAAGGGGAAAATCACAGGGAGTAGGCCAGCAGGCAACCGCCTCGCGAGACGGGCGAGGTGGTCACTCACAGAGAGGCCACGAGGCAACGCCTCGCAAAAAATCTCCATGGAGGGCGAGGAGGGAACGTCCTCCCCCGTCCCTCGTCAGGTCCTGGCCCAGGGTCGTCGGGGCCGGGCCGCAGGTCGTCGCAAGACCGTGACCTGGTTCGATTCACGGGGAGGGGACGAGGAGGTAAAAGCCCCGCCTCCTCTCCTGTGAATTACCCCGCACCTGCCTTAGAGAAGGGCCAAACCTCGGCAGGACAGGCGCTGAATTTATTTCAGTTGCACTTGACGAGCGGAGTGAGCGGCGCGAAGTCGTAGCCATCGCCGGGGGTGAGCGCGTCCACGTCCGCCATCGCGGTGTCGAGGATGGCCTTGATCTGGGCGTAGGTCTGGTTCAGCTTGTTGGCCGCCGAGGCCTCCGCCACGCAGACGAACTTGGATGCGCCGCAGATGTCGATGTCCTCGCAGCCGGGCGCCGCGGGGCCCGCGCTCTTCAGCTGGGCGTCCCCGAAGAGGATCTTCCCGCCTATCATCGTCAGCCTCACGCTCTTCGGCCGGGCCTGCACGATCGACGCGAAGGGATCTGCGCTCGTCGGCGTGACCACCATCAGGTCGGCCATGTGGCCCACCGCGATGGATCCTATCCTGTCCTGGAGCGCCAGCGCGATCGCCGGATTCTTCGTCGCCATGTGGACGATGTCCCGGGGGGTGAGCACGTCACCGAAGTGAACGTTGTCCCAGGCGTCGGCGAAGCGCATCTCGTCCATCATGTTCTGGCTCCCGCCCATGGACCAGTCCGGGGCCAGGGTGATCATCACCCCCGCGGCGAGCGCCGCGGGGATATTGGTGGTCGCGTTGTAGAGGGCGACGTTGGACTTGGGCGACCAGGTGAGCTTCATCCCCGCCGCTGCCATCGCCTGGAACTCCGCGAGGGTGAAGGCGGTGCCGTGGGTGATGACGGTCTGAGGGGCGTAGAGGCAGCCGGGCACCGTGCTCACGGTGCCCAGCCGGGCGAACTCGGCCAGCGACCGGGCGTCGACCCCCTCGCCCACGTGGATCAGGTAGGAGTCTGTCCTGGCCAGGGCGAAGTTGTTGCACACGCCGTCGGCCGACGACCTCGAGGGAGGGAAGAGCGCGCTGGTCTGGATTCTGTCGGTCCCAAGCCCGTTCTGGGGTGCGTCGATGCTGCGGGAGAGCGAGGAGAAGCAGGCCGCGGTGGTCCCGGGGAGCCCCACGATGGAGGTGGTGCCCGCGATCATGCCCTTGAGCTCGCCCCACTTGTCCATCTCGCACTTGATATGGCCCGCCGTGTTGCCATAGGTGGAGAGGGCGCACCACGCGGGCTTGCCCTGGGACGCGTTCTCCAGGCACTGCTTGACGTCGAGCATGGCCTGGTAACGGGGCTCGTTCGGCCACTGATCGTGGTTCACGTAGGTCGCCATCGGCAGCCAGTCGTCGTCGTCGAAGATATCGAACAAGATATGGTTGTGCGTGTCGATCAGGCCCGGCGCGATCACCCCCCGCGTCTCGATGAGCGTGGCCCCGGCGGCGCCAGGCTCGCCCGAGCAGCCCACGCCAGGCATCACGCAGGTGATCAGGGCATTTTCCACGAGCACCTGCCCGTCGAACGCGACGTCCGGGGTGACCACGGTCCCCGTGAGCAGGAACCGATTGGCCGCTCCCGGGGTGATCGTGGCTGGAGGAGGCCCTGCGTCGCCTCCGTCCTGGGCGTCTGGGCTCGCGTCAGCGCTCCCGTCCGGACCGGAGTCAGGGCGGGCGTCGGTGCTCGAGTCGGTGCTCGAGTCGGCGCTCCCATCGAGCCTCGCGTCCGCGCTCGAGTCGGCGCTCCCGTCTGGGCCGGCGTCTGGGCTGGCGTCTGGGCTGGCGTCGCGCCTCGCGTCGAAGGCCGCGTCCCTGGGGGGAGGTGGCTCGGCGTCCTGGGGATCAGGGTCGGAGGATCTGCAGGCTGTCACCGCCGACGAGCCACACGCGGTCACGAGGAGCAAGGTCACGAAGAAGCGAAGGCGGATCCTTCCTAGCATCCGTCCAGACTAGCAGCGAACGCGAGCCCCGGGGCGTAACCTTCCGGTTTCTGTCACGCGCGGCTCTCCTTGTCGACTCGACGTCACACGCGTACTTTCCAGGATATCGACGGAAGGCCAGCGCGGCCGGCCATGTCGGTCAGGATGGCAGGATTCGAACCTGCGGTCTCGCGCTCCCCGAGCGCGCGCTTTTGCCTCTAAGCTACACCCTGAGAGGCCCCGTTTATCGTCTGCCGCGCACGCGGCCTCGGGTGAGGGCACGTGCGGGCGCCGCGTCCTTGGGGACGCGTCGGGGCCGAGACGCGGAGAGCCGGGCGCCGTCAGGTCAGGCCGAGATCTCGAGCTCCCCGGAGTGGACGCAGTACGGCGTCCACTCCTCGGGGATCTCGGCATGGCCGAGCCGGATGGCGGCAGTCATCGGGAGGGAGCGGGGACGGTTGGGCCTCTTGCGAAGCACCATTCCCGCCTCTTCCGGGGTCCGGCTGCCTTTTTGATCGTTGCACGGATAACAGGAGGTCACGATGTTGTCCCAGGTCGTCCGTCCGCCGCGGACACGGGGGAGCACGTGGTCGTAGTTGAGCTCCCGAGGGGCCTTGCGCTGTCCGCAGTACTGGCAGCGGAAGCCGTCCCGGGTGAACACGTTGACGCGAGTGAAGCGCACCGTCTGCTTGGTTGCCACGCCCCCCTTGCGAAGCCGCACCACGGACGGGGCCATGAGCGACAGCTTCATCGAGCGGATCTCGGTAGGGTGCTCGGCCAGCACGTCGACCTTGCCGAGCAGGGTGAGGACCACGGCCCTCTCCCAGGATATGATTTTATGGGGAGACATCCAGGGGGTAAGAAGCAGGGTGTGCATGGGATTACTCGCTAGGTTGGTGTGGGTACCCCCCTTCGGGGACTTCCAAGGGTCGTCATCGGTTCCTCCAGTGATTTGTCGTGCCATCGGGGGGAGTCGAACCCCCAAGCGCTCTCGCGCACAGCCTCTCAAACTGCCGTGTCTACCAGTTTCACCACGATGGCGTGCCCGGCCCCGTGGAGCGCGGGGCCGAGAGAAATTCGTCACTTGTCGAGCCAGGCTCGTTGGCCGGGTCCATGCAGTCTGGGCGGCGAGATTCGAACTCGCAACCTCTCGCACCCGAAGCGAGCGCTCTACCAGGTTGAGCTACGCCCAGAGAAAGAGAAATATAAAAGTCGCGGCGACGAGATTTGCGGAGACACGGGTTCCTTTCGGAACCACCGTTATAGGGTGGGTGTAGTCCCCGCGGGCATTCGCCGCGGAAATCGTGTCGATGGATCGTGAAGGAGAGATCGCGACGACAAGAGGTTACGGAGACATTACTTTTAAATGTAGTCCCCGTGGGCATTCGTCGCGGTGAAGATTGGCATCTGGCCGGGAGCGGTGACCGGGACTTGCACCCGGATCGCGGGCGTGGCGCGCCCGAAGTCTACTTTTGACATACCACCGCAGTGAAGTGACAAGAGTTTTTGGAGACCTTTGCCAATGCTCTACCCGCTGAGCTACAGACCCGGTTCGGAGCGGGTCGTAGAGCTCGCGCTCTACGGTTCCCGCTGCGGGTCCGGCGGGGTTCGAACCCGCGACCGCTGGATTAAATGGAGTCCCCGAGGGCATTCACTTCGAGAAAAAACAGGTTCTGGACAGGAGGGCTCGCCGGGGGAGCGGCGCCAGGCCGCTCCCCGCCGAGGTCAGAGGTTGATCTTGGCGATCTCCTCCACGAAGTGGTCGCCCTCCAGCTCACCCCTCGCGAAGCGAGCGGTGATGTCGAAGACCACGTCGGAGAAGCCCCCCACGTTCAGCACGTCGCTGTGCGACGTGACCTGCGTGGACGCGTAGGGCTGGAGATCGATGAGTACCAGGCGGGCGTTCGGACTGCGGCGCTTGAAGCGCGCCCACTCCTCGGCCATCACGGTGCCGCGGGTCCCCGTGTCGATCCCCGGCCTCTCGAAGTCGGCCCAGGACATGTTGTCCGAGACGTAGACCACGAGATCGCCGGTCTTGTTCCCCTTGTTCAGGTGACGGAGCGGGGCGCTGCACGCCGTGCCTCCGCTGGGGAGACGCGACAGGACATCGGAGTTCGTCATGACCGAGTCGAGAGGATTCAGGGTTACGGGGACGATGTCGTCCGAGAATGGGATCACCTCTGCGCCCACGTTCCTTCGGAGGAACGCGGCCGAGACGAGCGCCGCCACGTCGATGCACCGGACGCTGGTGGTCGCCGAGCCACGGTTTCCCGTGACCGGAGAGTGCATCGAGCCAGAGACGTCCGGGCAGAGGTAGACCTTGCCCTTCACGGACGGCACGTTCTCGATGGATACCTCGAGCGCCGACTGGAGCGCCAGGGTGATCTCCGGAGGCATGTTCGCGCTTGCCGCGCGGAACGCCGCCAGGAGCTGGAAGGGGAAGACGCGCGCTCGGCGCACCTCGCCCGGATCCGCGATGCGAGAGGCCACCCTCGAGACCATGGCGGGATCTCCGAATACGCCGTGCCGGAGCAGCGTGTTCAGGTTGATCCTCGTCTGCTGCCACGTCATGTGGCGGGCGATCTCGCTCCACTGCTCGGTCCCGAGCGGCAGGGCGGTGAGCATCTCGAAGGGCACGTCGGGGACAGGACCCCCGCTCTTCTTCCAGGCCTCGTAGGCCAGGACAGCGGGCGGGAGGCGCTCCACGTTCACGTCCTTGCCAATGAGGTAGCCGTAGAGGGCCTCACGGACGGCATCGGTCTGCCCGTCCTCCCCCTTCGGCGCGGGGCGGACGAGCCTGATGACGTCCGACATGGACGGGCGGGTGCCGATGGAGCTCTTCCAGATGGCCTCGGGCGAGCGCGCCCGGAACCAGGCCTGCGCCGCGTGCTTGGGCGCAGAGCCAAGAGATTTTCTCCCCGTGACGCCGGAGCGCACGATCTGGACGAAGTTCCGGAGCATCTTTCCATTGTCGATGACACGCGGAAATACGCGCTTCATGAGGGCGGTGTTCCTGGCGGCCAGGTGGGCCACCAGGAAGGCGGGCGCGTCCTTCATGTGCCCGTGGGTACGCGAGTACACGGCGGCCTTGGCGACGAACTCGTCGCTGGACGCCTTGGCGAACCCCGCCAGCTTGTCGAGCTGATCGGCCTCGTTCGCGTAGAAGGTCCCGTGGAGCGTGCCGGTGGCGACGTACTGAGCGAGCGCGTGCTCGCTGGTGAACGCGTAGGCGCGTCCACCCGCCTCGTTCTTCGTGGTCGCGCCCTTCGCCTTGCCGGCCGGCGCGAACAATCCCATGTGAGCCATTTCGCGTACCCTTCCCGTTCCGAGCGAGGATGCCTGTCCGCCCGCGCGCTCTCGCGGACGAAAGATCCGTGCACCACGCACGGTTGGCCTCTCCGCGAGGAGTCGAACCTCGCCGGCCGGCTTCGTAGACCGGCGCCTGGATCCGCCAGGACGGAGAGAGAAGAGCCCACGCCGGGAGTCGCACCCGGGGTGTCGCGTTTAGAAGACGCGCGCCTGATCTGCCAGGACGTGGGCCTTGGGCCTCCCTGCGAGGAATCGAACCTCGGCGATCGGCCTCGGAAACCAAAGCCCGGATCCACCGGGACAGGGAGACGAAGAACAGTGGAGCCGGCGAGACTCGAACTCGCATCCTCCGGGTGCAGGCCGGAGATCTTGCCGTTGGACGACAGCCCCTGAAACATGGATATCGTGGTGATGGGTACGGGGCGAGAGGATCGAACTCTCCTCGGTCTGTTTGTAAGACAGATGTTCTCACCAGAGAACGAGCCCCGCGTGGTGCCTCTGTACCGGAGGAGGGACTCGAACCCTCTTTCGTGCGGGTCAAAGCCGCATGCCCTGCCCTTGGGCATCTCCGGAGCGCTGCGGCCTGCTGCCGCGGCGCCTCGTACGGGAATCGAACCCGTCTCACCCCATAGACAGTGGGGTCGCGACCCAGTCGCGTCACGAGGCATCATTCAATATCGTGTATCGCGTGGAATCACGCGGGGTGACGGACGGGGATCGAACCCGCCTCCGCAGGGTCACAACCTGCCCTCGTCGCCAGACGAGTACCGTCACCATGACCGTGGGTCATCCCGGGATCGCACCGGGTTCTCTCGCTCTTCAGGCGAGCGCTATCACTAGACTAGCTCACGACCCGCTCACGCTCGTCTCCGCTCCCACGGAAGGGGACGAAGACGAGCCGGCGCGAGCGGAAGGAATCGAACCTTCGAGAGGCCGGTTAACAACCGGCTGCTTGACCATTGGGCTTCACTCGCAAAAAATGACGCGGTCGCCCCGGCTCCTTCCCGCAACCTCGAGCCCTCGAAGGGAGTCCTTCGAAAGGTGTTGGTGCCTGAGGAGACAGAGGAGACCTCGGTCTGCGCGTTGGGATGCGCGGCCGGGGCGACCTGCGTGTGACGTCGAGTTTTCAAGGATCGGTGCCCGAGAGGGCGTGAGTATCCAACGGCGAAGCCAGGCTTCGCCCCCGTGGCGCCAGAACGCCGCGGTGGTTCCGAGGGCGGGACTCGCACCCGCATTGCCGGTTTCAGAGACCAGGGTCCTCACGTTGGACGACCTCGGCAGGCGACGAGAGATCCCGGACGGGACCTCTCGCGCTAGTAGACTCGGAGGGGATCGCACCCTCGCCTCACCGGGTAAGAGCCGGGTGCGCTTCTGCTACGCCACGAGCCTGTGGAGCGGGACGCGAGGGGCCTCCCCCTCGTCAGCCAAGAGCCGGGTGCCCTACTGCTGATCGAGCGCCCTCGGAGGAGGACGGACCGCATGGATAAAAAACATGGGAGAGCTCCTGATCTGTAGGAATAGAAAGTCGATAATTTCGTCGCAACAATAGCGTTTGAGTACGCAAAAAAATCTGTTTGATTCTCCCAGGAATCGTGGAGCCAGCTTCATGGCCATGCCCGGGCGCACGTGTGGCGTCACAGGCGGGGAGGCTGCCGGATCGACCGGATGCGAACGCCGCTCACGAGGGAGAGACAGGAAGTCCGGCCGGGGTCTCGAGAGGCGAGCCAGGCGGTTCGAGGAGAGGCCAGGGGCTTCGTGACGAGGAGCCGGGGCGTGGAGCGGGGAGGAGAGCCGAAGGTCTGAAGGTCGGTAAAGAATGCGGAGACCCTTGAGACTAGAAATGAAGAAGGCCGCTCTGGGATCAACCCCAGGCGGCCTCTTCGATCATCCCTTGAAGTGGGACGGCGGAGCTGGCTCTAGCCTGGGGCTGGCCTCCTTGGCTTGCGATCGAGCTGCACAAACAGGGAGTCCTGCGTGGGCGCGCCATGACCGAGGCGGAGACCGGGGACGATTCTATTTTTCCAACCGGGGAGGCTGCCCGCATCCTCGTCGAGGGCGCAGACGCTACGGTCCGACGAGAGGGTGCCCTGACGGGCGCTCCACGCGACGGCCAGGTCGGTACCGAGACCAAGACCCGGAGCGTGTCCTCCGTTCGAATACGCGACGGCCGGGGTCACCGGTCGCTTCGCTTCGTGATCTTGGATCGAGGTAAACATGATCGGTTCCTTCGACGCGACAGTTGCGCCGTTGATTCATACCTAGCAGCGACCTTTCTTCGGGTCAAACAAGAAAGTGATCTTTTTTGAAAACAATCGTGGGAGGGCGCTCTCCGCGGGGCGCGAGGCGCGTGAGGACGCGGTCCGAGGACGAGGGCGAGCGCGTGTTTGCCCGCCTCGAGGAGCGCGGCCTCGTGGAGCGCTCCCCCGACGCGCAGGATCGGAGGCGCGCCCTCTTCACGCTCACCGAGGCCGGGAAGGCGTGCGACGCCCAGAAGTCAGGTACGGTCGAGGCCGCCGTACGGCGCACCCTGGGGCGTACCAGCCCCGCTGCCCTGGCCGGCGCGAGCGAGGTTTTGAGCGCGGTCGCAGAGGAACTCCTACGCGACGATGCACAAGTCGGATAGCTTTGCTCGATACCACTCGAAAAAAGCGAGGTTTCATGAACATGCTCATCGAACCGATAGAGAACGCCACCCAGTCCGGCTCCGATCTGCTGTCGCTCGTGAAGGCCAGCGCCTTCGCGATCGGGCTCAAGATCCTCGGCGCGCTCGCCATGTGGATCATCGGAAGCTGGATCATCGCCTTTCTCGACAAGGTGCTCCAGCGAGCGCTCAAGGCGCGAAAGCTCGATGAGACGCTCATCGTCTACACCACGGCAGCAGCGGGGGCCGCGCTCAAGATCGCCCTGGTCGTGGGCATCCTGGGCTTTCTGGGCGTCCAGACGACCACGTTCGCGGCGCTGCTCGGCGCGGCCGGAGTGGCGATCGGAATGGCGTGGTCGGGGCTGCTGGCGCACTTCGCCGCCGGGGTGTTCCTCGTGGTGCTCCGCCCCTTCAAGGTGGGCGACTTCGTCGAGGCGGGCGGCGTGACCGGGACCGTGGACGAGATTGGCCTCTTCGTGACCAAGATCACCACGATGGACAACGTGCTCACGCTCGTCGGAAACTCGAAGGTGTTCGGCGACACCATAAAGAACTACACGAGCCACAAATTTCGCCGCGTCGAGCTCACGGCGCAGCTCGCTCATGGCGCCGACGTGAGCCGGGCCGTCGATATCCTGAAGACCGCTCTGGCCAAGATCCCCAACGTCGTCTCCGAGCCCAAACCGGACGTGGAGATCCTCACGTTCACCCTCGCCGGACCCGTGCTCGCCGTCCGGCCCTATTGCCACAACGATCACTACTGGCAGGTCTACTTCGAGACCAACGCCGCGATACGCAACGAGCTCGGCAAGGCCGGGTTCTCCGTTCCCCAGCAGCACTACCACGTGGAGAGGCCCGCCGCCTGAACCCACCCGGGGAGCCCCGCGTCGGCCTGCGCCGGAGCGCGGGGCTCACCTCGCGGGGGGCCTCGCTCGCTGGAGGTCCAGGAGGGTGAACGCCACGAGGGACGGCAGCGCGAAGCCAAGGGCGTTGGCCGTCCCGTGCAGCGCCACCATCGTCCCGATGGAGATGAGGGGCACCTCCTCGGCGCCCCGCCCCGCGGATCCCGTGTTGGCGAAGATCACGGCCAGGCTCATGGAGCCGAGCAGGGCCGTGGCCGCGATGACGAAGAGCAGGGCCGCGCCGGCGCCCTGGAGCGAGCGGGTGGCCAGGGCGCGCGGCCCCATCCCCAGGGCGAGCTGTCCGGCGAGGAGCAGCATGGCAAAGCCCAGGAGGGAGCCGCTCGCTCTCTCGACGATACGGCTCCCCTGGATGCCCGCGGCGACCATGGGGATCCCGAGGACGACCAGGATCGCGGTGATCTTGTAGAGTACACCTTTCTGGGGGAGGGCGCGGCCGAGGAGGCCGCAGACCAGGGGAGCCGCGAAGCCTGCAAAATGGAAGTGCGCGGCGGTCATCACGACGATGGGCTCGTGGAAGCCGAGCAGGGGCACGCCCAGGCGAGACGCCGCGAGCCAGATCGCGCCGACCGGCAGGTAGACGTGGGCTGCGCCTATCGCTCTCTCCTCCAGAGGGAGGCCCCTTGCGTGGAGCAGCGGGAGGCCGGCGAAGGCGACGAGCGCGGTGGTCGAGAGCCAGGGGAGAGCGAGCGCGAAGGCCAGCGGACCTACCGGCAAGAGGTGGCCCGCGAGCGCCGCGCAGGAGGCGGGGAGCCCGGCGCGGACGGCCAGGCGGTAGGCGAGGGGCACCGGGCTGGAGGCTCCTGTTCTCGAGAGCGCAAGGCCCAGGGGCACCGCGGTGGTGGCGGCGAGCAGGACCAGGAGGTTGGGCACCTCGAAGGGGGCACGCCCCAGCATCGCCAGGCCCCACGCCAGGAAGCCGGCGACCGCAGAGCGCCGAGCGCGCCCGACCCAGACCTCGTTCTCCATGGGAGGCCACCCTAGAGCCACCGAGGGCGTCAGGGAACCGGCTCGGAGCCAAAGAACATCCCATCGCGCGGCTGCGACGATCCTTGAAAGTCCCCGACGGGGGACGACCCTGGGCCAGGACCTGACGAGGGAGGCCGTTCCCTCCTCGCCTCCTCCCGGTGTGTTCCCCCTCGCCCGCCCTGCGAGGTGGTTGCCTCCTCGCGCGTATCCCTTGGATCTTGGTCCTCGATCCTCCTTTTACTTTGCGTCCATCGAGGTGCAGTGGGTCGCGTAGGCGTGGCCCTTGATGGTGCCCTCCTCGAAGGTCGCTTCCAGATCGAAGGCCACGGTCCGAGGGAGATCTCCGTCGAGGGCGATCACCTTGAGGGTGATGCTGGTGGCCCTGTCGAGGGGCTTCTTGGTGAGGACCGTCTTGAAGTCGAGCAGGGTGGCGCGGACGCCGTCCGCGAAGGTGAGCGTCCGCCCCTGGCTCCCCACGGGGATACCGCTCACGACCAGGGTCCTGTCGGGGGTCGGAGAGTCCTCCTTGGGGCACTCGGGGGAGCCTCCGGCGTGGGCCTCGACCGTCAGGGACGTGACCCGGCCGCCCTGGAGATCATGGCCGAACTGGGCTCGCCCGAAGCTCGCCTTCACCGTCCCGTACTGGGCCTGTAGCGACGTCACCGCGCAGTCGCCGGTGCACGAGGGCCCGGCCTCGGCCGAGTCCTGGGCGCTCGCCTCCAGGCCAGCGTCGAGCCCGCCGGCCTCGGCCTGGCCGGCCTCGGCCTGGCCGGCCTCCGCCGGAGCCGGGGAGGTGCTCGTCCCGCAGGCGGCCAGGAGCGCGGCGCCGTGGACCAGGAGCGTGAAGAGAAGCGGGTGAGGGAGCCTGGCCTTCACAGGCCGCGGGCCCTCAGCCGCTGCACCATGGAGCGGAAGAAGCCCTTGTGATCGAAGGCCCCCAGGTTGCTTCCGATGTGCCCCACCTCCTTCATGTGGTCGGCCGGGATGCACTGCATGAACGAGCCCCACTTGGCGCTTGAAACGGTCACCAGTCCGTCGTTCACCTTGGGCGGGAGCCCCTCCTCGATGAGGAGGGCGGATGCCAGCAGCATGCTCTGGATGGCGTCGAGCTTGAGCGGCTCGTTGGGGTAGGCCCCTCCGTCGCACACGCCGAGGCCGGCCCGCAGGTGAGAGCGGCCGGCGTAGCTCTCGTAGCGGACCCGAGGATCGTCGATGTACTTTGGATTGAAGGTCTCCCGCATGTAGCGCTCGCTGAGGCCGTTGAGCTGGAGCCTGAGCTCGGGGTCGTTCTGGAGATCGTACAAGCTACGCTGGAGGAGCCTCAGGATCGCGGAGGTGGCCTCGTCGAACTCCCTGGGAGCGACGTTGACAAGGCGCATCGCGATATCGGCGACGCGGGTGCCGTGGTGGGGGGTGGACAGGGTGGTCACCGAGGCCACGCGATCGCCGTAGCCCAGGCCGTTGGGGCTGACGAGCACCCGGGCGTCCAGGCCGCCCTGGCTATGCGCGACCAGGAGGACCTTGGCCTTGTTCGTCCTGGCGAGGACGGCGTCGATCTGGCGGGCGGCCTCGCCCGCTCGGGCCTCGCTCGAGTCGTAGGGCGAGACCTCGGTCGTGTAGACCTCCGTCTCCCCGATCCCGGCGAGAGCCTCGCGTACCCCGGCCCAGTACTGGATGGAGATGGGGCCGAGCCCCAGCTGTTCAAAGCCCCCCATGCCGTGCATGAGCACGATGGGATAGGGAGCGCCCAGTGCCTGGCCGCGGGGCCCATCCTGGGGAGGAGCCAGGGGAGCGTCCGGAGCCGAGGCCCGAGGAGGCGCAGGCGCGGGCCGGGAGGCGCTCGAGCTTGGAGGAGAAGGCTCTCCTGCAAAGCTCGGAGCGCCGTCTGCCCCGGAGCCGCAGGCCGAGAGGACCACCAGAGAGAACACCGAGAGGACCGTACGCAAGCCCATGCTGCACCTCGCCCGCCTGGCGACGGCAGGGCCCACCTCGCCCCGTCACGCCTCGCCGCGCTCGGAACTCTGCGCGGGAAATCGCCGTGAGCCAACACTTTCCTGCTCGAATAGATCGCGAGCAAGATCGCTCGTGGGTGACTGTGCTGCGACCTCGTACCTGCTCCGTATAGAGTCTGTGGCAGCCATGCCACGCTACGAGCTCATCGACGATCCCGACGACCCTCGAGTCTTGCCCTACCGGGCGCTGCGCGATCGCGATCTGCGGGGGCACCAGGGGGCTTTCGTGCTCGAGGGCGAGGTGGTCCTCAGGGTGCTCCTCGGGAGCGGCCGCTTCCGGCTGCGCTCGTTGCTGCTGGCCGACAGGCGCAGGGACAAGCTCCAGGACGCGCTCGAGCGGCTGGGGGACGACGTCCCGGTCTACCTCGCTCCTCAGGGGGTGCTCGACGGCATCGTGGGCTTTGCCATCCACAGGGGCGTGCTGGCGCTGGGCGAGCGAGGGGCCCAGGAGCCGCTCCCCTCGCTCCTGGGGCGAGCTCCCACCCGCAGCCTGGTCGTGGCGCTGGCGGGCGTGGTCAACCACGACAACGTCGGGGGGATCTTCCGCAACGCAGCGGCCTTCGGCGCCTGGGCCGTGGCGATGGACCACGTCACCTGCGATCCGCTCTACCGCAAGGCGATCCGGGTCTCGGTCGGCGGGGCGCTCACCGTGCCCTTCGCCCGGGCCTCGAGCGAGGCCGAGCTGATCTCCGAGCTGATGTGTGCAGGCTACACGGTCTTCGCCCTCACGCCCCGTGGAGAGATCGATCTCGGCAGGCTGCCCGCTCTGCCCGATCGGATCGCCCTGCTTCTGGGCGCCGAGGGGACAGGGCTCGAGGAGGAGAGCCTGGCCTCTTGCCGTACCCTGCGCGTGCCCATGGCCCCTGGGTGGGACTCCCTCAACGTGGCCGTGACCTGCGGGATCGCGCTCTTCGCGCTCCGCGCGAGGGGGAGCTGATGGTAGTAGACCCCGGCATGACACAGCTCTCCGATATGCTTGCCAAGGTGTCGCTCTTCGCGCTGCTCGACGACAAGGACAGGGAGAACCTGGCGAGTCACATCGACGTGGAGTCGCACAAGGAAGGCGCTACGCTCTTTCACTACGGCGATCCCGGCGACAGCATGATGGTGGTCACCTCCGGCGAGGTGGATCTGTTCGTCACCAACAAGACGGGCGCTCGCACCCTGCTCGAGCGGGTGGGGCCGGGCGAGTTCTTCGGGGAGATCACCCTGCTCGACGGGGGCTCTCGCAACGCCACGGCGGTCTGCGCCTCCGACACGGAGCTCCTGGTGATCGACCGGGAGGATCTGGACGAGCTCTTCAGGGGGAACTCGTCGTCGGCGCTCCTGCTCCTGGCGGCCACCGGAAAGCGCCTCCGGGCCACGGCGGCCTTCATCCGCAACACGGTCACCCGCAACGAGAACGAGGAGCTGGAGGACAAGCGGACCACGGTCATGAAGGCGGCCGACTGGATCGCCGACTTCAGCGGGAGCATCCCGTTCCTGGTCATTCACGTGGTGGTCTTCTTCGTCTGGATCATCCTGAACGTGCATGTCTTGCCGTTTGGCAACTTCGATCCCTTTCCCTTCGGCCTCCTCACCATGGTGGTCTCCCTCGAGGCCATCATCCTGAGCGTCTTCGTGCTGCTCAGCCAGAACCGCCAGATCGAGCGGGAGCGGGTGAGGGCCAACATCGAGTATGACGTGAACCTCAAGGCGGAGCTCCAGATCCAGCAGCTCCACGAGAAGTTCGATCTCCAGAACGCCCAGCTCCTCAAGCGCCTCGCGGCCCTGGAGAAGGCCCTGTCGTCCAAGGGATAATCAAGGGCAGTCGCTGCCGAGAATCGAACACAGGCTCATCCCGCTGTGCGTCTGCTGTAGCGTTCCCCCCTCGCCTCCCCCCCTCGCCTCCCCCCCTCGCCTCCCCCCCTC
>SXGT01915326.1_pt1 | contig 29336 bp, 17 predicted proteins | sample 3176221 | NCBI WGS metagenome assembly SXGT01 (sample SAMN11356862, study PRJNA531348) | freshwater metagenome | isolation source: freshwater sample F1-120 | place: China: Fuxian Lake, Yuxi | collected 2017-12-25 | reverse complement strand
GCCGACTGACGGACAATAACGGCAAGACCACCGACTTCCGCCACGTCATCCTGATCATGACCAGCAACGTCGGCGCCTTTGCCCTAGAGCGCGGTCGACTCGGCTTTGGCGGCACCGGCGACGGCGGCGGGGCGGCCGACGAGGACCGCGAATACAAGCGCCTGTTCGCGCCCGAGTTTCGCAACCGCCTCGACGCCCGCATCCGCTTTGACCGGCTGGCGCCAGACGTCATGGAGCGCATCGTCGACAAGTTCATTCAGGAGCTAGAGGGCCAACTCGCGGAGCGCAAGGTCATCCTTGAGCTCACCGACGCGGCGCGCAGTTGGTTCGCCCGACACGGCTACGATCCGCAATTCGGGGCGCGGCCCATGCGGCGCCTCATCCATGAGCAGCTGCGGCGCCCGCTCGCCGACGAGCTGCTCTTCGGCAAGCTGCAGCGCGGCGGCACGGTCGAGGTCGACGTCGATCCTGACGCCGTGCCCAGCGCGGATTCGACCGCGCCGGGCGCCGTGGGCGCGCTGAAATTGCGCATCTTGACGGCCGCGAGTGGCGCTAGCGCTTAGAGTGCGTTGTCTGTAGAGCTCATGTCTTGGCGTGCAGACTTGCATAGATTACCGGCTGTTCTGCACAAGGAGGGGTGCGACGCTAGGGAGCGCGCCTCGGCAGACCCGTGGCGAGGCGCGCCAATGCGATCGCTCGAACCGACAGCTCACGCAACCAACGTCGCAGAACCTCGTGAGCCAACGTCATGCCCAACTCTCAATGCGCCATAGCGATGCGCCTCCACAGCCTCGATCTGACGCCGAGTGCATCATCGTTGCTTGCTGCGCTCTGGGGTGGCCTCTAAATGTGGCGCGGCAGGCGTCTGGTGGCCCTTATCTCATGGCGTGCTACAGAATCATCAGGCACCCACGGTCGCCATTTTGGAGAGTGCACTCGAATCTCAGCCACCCTGCCATGGTGATCACAATCGGATCGAACGATATACCCAAGAATATAGCCTTTAGCGTCTAGACGCTTAGGCAGCACGCTCTTTCCGGGATTGTGAGCGAATGGCGAGAGCTCGCGTGTCGTTGATTCACCAGACCAATCTGCAATTATCGTGTTTACACTCGGCTGTACGCCATGGGCTCTTGGAAGTGCGACCCCTTCATAGATGGGCTCAACTGAAGACCAGGGGGCTTCTGGAGAATCAAGCAAGCAAATTGCAATCCTACAGTCTGGCATTTGCCAACAGGCAGCAACAGTCGGTCTCAGTGCGAACCAGTTCAGGCCTTCAACCAGCGAGACTAGCGCGAGGAATCCACTCGAGAGTAGTATTATGAATTTGCGCTTCATTTCAAAGACCTCCCACCGCAAGTTACTCCGGACTTTTCTATCATACTGACCTCGCCGTTGCACTGCTGCAGAATCTTGGCCTTTGTGGCTGTCAAGCGCCAGGAAGTTAGGGCCAGCGGACGCCAGCCGCTTTCCGTACTGCACCCTGTCGCCCACTCGCGGCGGCGCCCTTGCATACACGATGCAGTGGCCGCAGCCACAGCGCAGTTGCGGTTGCAGGCCGCGGCGACGCGCCTCGGCGGGCCAGACAGCGGCGCTCCCACGCCGACGTCGCGCCACAACTCGCAACGTCAGCCCACGGCCAAAGCGTCGCCTGACAGCGGCGGCTCAGCTCATCAAGCGCGCGACCTGAGCGACGAGCACTGCGGGCTCGGCCAACTTGGCTTTGCCATCCTCGCCTCGCGGCGCCAGGACCTCCACCCCGAGGTTGGCGAGCGTCGCCAGATGGCCTCGCGTAATGGAGTTGAGCATCGCGCCGTGCATCGCCGGCGCCACCGCGATGCGGGTCTGGCCGCGCTCAAGCTGGCCGATCGCGGCACACAGCGCCGTGCTGACCGCGTTGTCGCCGATGCCCAGCGCCAGCTTCGCGAGGGTAGAAGCGGTCGCCGGCGCCACCAGCCAGAGGTCGATGGCAACGCCACCCGGCGGCTCGACGTGTGCCGCCCGGCCGTCGAGGTCGACAACTGGCGGGGAGGCGGCGGCCCACTCGATAGCCTGCGCTGTGACGAAGGTGAGAGCGGTCGGCGTGCAGTAGCAGACGCAGCTGGCGCCCGCCTTGCGCAGGGCCCGCAGCAGGTCCGGCGTGCGGTAGGCAGCGATGCCGCCGCAGACACAGAGCGCGACGCGACGCCCCTGAAGCGGACCACCTTCGACAGTGGCCACCGCACGATCGCCGTCGAGCGGCACGCCGAGGTCGAACTCAAAATCGACAGCGGTCCAGACCTTGGCGGCCGATCGTCTGCGCGTGGTCATCGTCGCCTCGCCGGCACCCGCGACGCGCCACCAGGCGGCAGCATCCGTTGCGCCGCGTCTGGCGCCCCGCGCCCAGGTGGTGGTGCTGCCACGGGTTCGCGACCGATCTCGACCACCCACTCCCGGTCCGGCGTTGCTGTAGCTCGCAGCGCGGCGGTCTGCGTCAGAGCCGCGCCACGAGGCGCCTCATCCAGCCAAGCAGGCACCGCCTGCAGCGGCGCCAGGGCGACGGCACGGCGACCATCGCGGCGGCACAGGTAGCGTCGCAATTGCCCCTGGTGGCGCATGGGACCGCCGATCAGGCGATCCCAGATGGGGCTGGGCTCCACTGGAGCGCCGCTGGGCGCCGTTGCGCCGAGCGCGGGACCTGGCGCCAAGAGCAGCCAGCTCGCCTCCAGCCGCGACCGGTCGTGGCCTGTCGCCTGATCGCACGCGGCGATGTGCGCGGGTCGCTGCCACGGCACCGAGAAGAAACACCAGTCTTTGACGCTGCGCAGCGGGCAGGGCTTGGCGTGCGCGCAGGGGCCGAGCGGGACGGCGAGCCCGCCGCCGACCAGGGCGTCGCGAATGCCGATGACAGCGCGCGACGCCGCCCGGGTTGCCGGCTCGACCACCAGCAGGGCCCCACCCGGTCGCAGCAGCTGGCGCAACGTCTGGCCGAGCAAGCGCTCCAGGGCGCCCACCGCCGCGCTGGCCAGCTCCTCGTCCTCTCCGGCTCCACCGAGCTGGACCCGGCCGCCAGGCAACTCATTGACGACATTGGCCATCAGCACGAGGTCAAAGCGCTCGGCCGGCTTGGCGCCGAGCAGGCCCAACTGGCTGAACACCCGCAAGTCGCGGAGATCGGCGGTGTGCAGTTGGACCGAGGCGTTGGGGGCAAAGGCGAGCAGCGCGTCGCGTCCCGCTTCGAGCGCGGCCCTGGCCCCGTCGACGGCCACGACCTCCAGCGGGCGATCGGCCTGACCGTTGCGCGCCAGCCAGAGCGCGACACCCAAGCTCGCGCCGAGGCTGCCTGCGCCGAGATCCAGCAAGCGCAGCGGACGACGCAGCGGACGAGGCACCGGCGCGGCTTCGAGGTGGCCGGCCGCCGGGGGCGTCGAAGCTCGCTGCGCCGGCGGGGCGCCTTGCATTGGGGGCGCCGAGACCGGCGCTGGCCCTGCGTCCAGTGGCAGCCGCCAAGCGACCGCCGCCAGATCGAGCGTGGTGGCGACCGTCGCAGCCGTCGTGGGCGTGTAGTAGAGCAGGTAGGCGGCGCGCGCCGGCGCGGACTGCAAGTAGCCGCGGCGCAGGGTCGGTCTCTCGGCCGTGAATCCCCGCCAGAGCTCAAGCAATGCGTCGCGGTGGGCAAGGGCGAGCGGCTGCCCCTGCAGTCGTGGCGGGGTGCAACGCTGCCGCACCACGGCTTGGACGGCCTCTGCGAGGCGCTCCAGCGCTAGATCGCAGCGATTGGGCGGCGTCGCGGCCGGCCGGCGCAAGCCGTTCAGGCCTCGGCCCGAAACAGACTGCGCCAGGCCAGGGGCGCAAAGTCGCCGCGGTTGACGACGCTCAGGTGGCGGCGCTGCTGGTAGTCCGGCTGGAACTGAAGAACTTTCGCGCCATTGCGAATGGCGAGACATGCCTCGATGTCATCGAGGAGCGGCCGCGTGACGCGCCCCTGGGTCGTCTCGGTGACGACGCCGAGCATGACCACCAGCTCCTTGCCGTCCGCGACGGCGAGGTCGCGCGCCTTGGTGTGCTCGTCCCGCGGCTGAATCAGGGCCGCCCGCAGCGTGCTGTCGTGGGCACCGCCGACGAAGAGCAAGTCGAGGTCAGACCAAAGGTCAGCGGCCTCGTCCAGCTTGCCGGCGAGGAGGCAATAGTAGCCAGTCTTGCTCAGCAGCGGGTGCTTTACCTTGCCCACCTCGTCGATGCGGACGACGTCCTGGTCCCACGTGACAAAAGCCCGATCCATGACTGCCTCCCCGGCCTGCCGACGCTCGACGCGGCGGCCAATTGCTTATCCGTTGCGGCCTAGAGTGTCAACGGTGGCGTGGCAGTGCGGCGCGGCCGATGCTGCCAGCCGCGCCAACCGTGGCGGTCGGCCGGCAGCTGCGCTCGGGCGGGCACGTGGGCGTTGTGCCCGTCGCTCCGCAGCTGCGGCGCTGGGTCGTTCAGCTGAGCGGCGAGGGCCCTGCGGCGGTGGGCCGTCGCCAGTCCTCGGCGCGGCCGAGCGCGACGGCGCAGAGCCCGTTGCGCAGCCCCGACAGGCCGACGCGCCAGCAGTCGATGCGAGCAGCGACGGTGACCCGCTCAAGGACGATGGCGCCAGCGAGCAGCGAGTCGACGCGGCCAGGATCCATGCCCGGCAACCGCAAGCGCTCTTCGCGGTCGCGCTGGGCCAACGCGGCCATGAGGGCGCGCAGGTCCGCGAGGGTCAGCGGCAGACGGTCGATGCTCGGGACGATGTCGGCGCTGCCGGCGGGGCCAGCACGCGGCGCTCGGGTCTGTTCGGAGCTCCCGGAATGGGCGACACGCTGGGCGGCGATGGCGCTGGCGATGCGCTGAATGCTCCCCGAAGTGCCGATTGCGCGCCCCGCCGACGCCAGCGCCCCGAGCGAGAGCCCCGCGCCGAAAGCCGCCACCGGCGCCGCCACCACCTCGTCGATCGCGGCCCTCGCGGCGTCGAGCTGCGTCTGGCTCACCGCGTCGTCGCCGAGGCCCAGGCGACGACTGGCGACCAGCGCGCCGATGGGCAAGCTGAGGATGCGCTTCGGCGCCCTGCCCTCACCGTAGACGAGCTCGGTAGAGCCGCCGCCGATGTCGAGGCCTAGCAACGCGCCACGCCGCCACTGCATCCGCATTCCGGTGAAGACCAGCGCGCCCTCGGTGGCGCCGTCGATTACAGCGATGCGGATGCCCGTGGCGGCCTCCACTGCGGCGCAAAGCGCCGGGGCGTCATGCGCCTGACGCAGCGCCTCGGTGGCCACGGCGCAGACCGCCGCTGACGCCGGCTGGACTCCATGCCGCGACATCAGCGCCGCGAACCTGCCAAAGGCCTCAACTGTCCGCTCGATCGCCGCCGGCCCCAGGCGCCCAGATGCGTCCAAAGATGCGGCGAGACGCAGCGGCGCCTTGGCGCGGGCGAGCACGTCAAAGCCGCTCCGTCCGCTGCGACGCACGACCATGACGCACGCCGACGCCGAGCCGAGGTCCACGATCGCCGCCACGTCACCGGTGGCTTGTGGCGGCGGGTCGGCGGCGCCTGGCATGACAGGGGTCGCGGCGCCGTGGCCATTCGTCGCCGGGTTCTTGATGGGGTGTGGCATGGGAGGAGCTTGCCAGCCCTTGAGGCGCAATGCGAAGAAAGCGACCCTGCGAGGCCGCGACCCCAGGGCAAGCGGCGCGTCTAGGCGCCCGCTTTGACGCCGGCGCTGTGCCCTCTCTCGCCGAATGGTCTTCGGCGGCAGCGGCGGTGGCGGAGAGATTTGCCAGCGCAACGCTGACCGCGCATCATCACCTGACGCGCGCGCTCGCCCCAGCCGGCGCCCTGGCTGAGGTGACTCGATGGCGCGGCTCCTAATCGTCGACGATGAAAACCTCATTCGCCGGATGCTCGTGCGCTTGCTCAAGCGCATCGGCCACGACGTCGAGCAGGCAGAGAGCGCAACCGCGGCCAAGGCCCGGCTTGAGCGAGAATCCTTTGATCTCGTGCTGTCCGACGTCAACCTGCCAGGCGAGAGCGGCATCGATCTGGTGCGACACGTGCTCGCCAACTTCCCAGACACCGCGGCGGTCATGGTCACCGGTGTCGATGATCCGGAGACGGCGGAGACCGCGCTGCAGATCGGCGCCTACGGCTATATCATCAAGCCCTTCGAGACCAACGAGGTGCTGATCAACGTGATGAACGCCCTCAAGCGCCGGGCGCTCGAGATCGAGAATCGCAGCCATCGGACGCGCCTGGAGGCGCTGGTGGCCGAGCGCACCGTTGCGCTCGAGCAGACCATCCGCAAGCTGGAGGACATCTCAGAAGAGCTCCGCGGCAGCCGCGAAGAGACCATCCAGCGCCTGGCGCTGGCAGCCGAGTTCCGCAGTGACGAGACCGCGTTCCACATCCGACGCATGAGCCTCTACTGCGAGCTGTTGGCCCGCCGCGTCGGCCTCAGCGAGCGCCACGCCGAGCTCATCCGCATCGCGAGCCCGATGCACGACATCGGCAAGATCGGCACGCCGGACTCGATCCTGATGAAGCGCGGCCGTCTGACGCCTGACGAGTTCGAGATCATGAAACGTCACGCGGAGATCGGCCATCGGATCCTCTCGGGGTCAAGTTCCGAAATGCTCCAGATCGCGGCCGCCATCGCCTGGAACCACCATGAGAAGTGGGATGGATCGGGCTATCCGCGCGGCCTGCGCGGCGAAGAGATCAGCCTCGAGGGCCGCATCGTCGCCCTCTGCGACGTATTTGACGCCCTGACAACCGTGCGCTGCTACAAGCCAGCCTTTAGCCTCAGCGACAGCCGGACGCTGATGGACGCCGGCCGCGGCAGCCACTTCGATCCGTCGCTCTTCGACACTTTCTGGCAGCACATCGACGAGTTTTTGGAGATCAAGGCAGCCTACGACGACCCGCCGCCGGCAAGGTGAATTGGGCCAACATTTGAGCGGCCTGTCTCTTCGGGCCCTTGAGGCGCAGCACATGAAGTCGCTTCCCCCCGGCTCTGAGGGTCTGCCACTCTTTGGTGAAACCCTGGCGTTTGCCCGCGATCCTTTTCAGTTCTTCGCCGAGCGCGCCGAGCGTCATGGACCGGTGTTCCGCACAAGCTTGCTGGGCCGCAAGACGATCTGCCTGTCTGGGCCAGAGGCGTTCGACTGCTCGACGCGCGGTGAGCTGTTTCAGCGCCAGGACGCGAGCCCAGCCTCTTGGCAGGAGCTGCTGACCAAGGACGCAGTGCCCTTTCTCGACGGCGACGCCCACCGCATCCGCAAGCGCATCCTGCTGCAGGCGGTTGGCCCGAAGGCGCTGCCCAACTTCTTGCCGACGCTGGTGCAACTCGTCGACGCAGCCCTGGCGCGGGCCGGCGGTCGTGAGGTCGCGTTCGTCGATGAGGCGGCCGACCTGGCGTTTCGCGTCACCGAGACGCTCTTCGCCGCCGGCGATCCAGAGAGCCCGACGACGGAGATCCGTCAGGCGTTCGACGCGTTCACCCAAGGGGTCTTCGCGCCGGCGGTTCCGCTGCCCTTCTCCAAATACAGCGGCGCCCGCAGGGCCGCAGCGCTGCTGAAGCGCCGCTTCTTGGAGCGCATCGCGATGCGGCGCGCCCAGCCGTCCAACGACGTGCTGTCGGGCCTGCTGCAGGCGGAGTTCGAGGGCGTTCGCCTGAGCGACGACGAGGCCGCAGCAGAGACTTTGCACTTCTTTTCGCAGCCTACGCTGGTCTCGCCGCCCTCCTCGCTGACCTTCTACTCGCCCTCACCGAGCACAGCGAAGTCCGGTTCGCCGCGGAGGCGGAGGTGGCTCAGGTGCTGGCCGGACGCGATCCGACGATGGATGACATCGCAGCGCTGGTGCATTGCGGTCGCATCGCGCGCGAGGTTCGTCGGCTGTACCCTTTGATTCCGTTCACCTTCTTTGCGACCGCGCGGCAAGACGTGTCCATCGCCGGCCACGTCATCCCCGCTGGCTGGCAGGTCATGGGACTGACTTGGCAGACCAGCCGCGACCCGAAGGCCTTCCGTGACCCGACCCGCTTCGTCCCCGATCGCTTCGCCCCAGGCCGCGATGAAGGGGGAGGCACGCCCTCTGCCTACGTCCCGCAGGGCGGCGGCCCGCCGGATGGCCACCGCTGCGCCGGCGAGGCGTTGACCCAGCTGCTGCTGACCGTCCTGTGCGCGCGCGTCTGCGGCCACTGGCGCTGGACCGCCCCACCACAGGACTTTACTCTCAACATGCGGCTCCCACCGCACCTGCCGCGGGACCGTCTCCGCCTGACGCTGGAGCGGCGCTGATTGGCTCGCCACGGCCCAGCGCCGAGCTAGGCCCCTGGAGGCGACGATGGCATGGGATCCGAAACCCGGCGGCACTTCTGGCGGAATCGGAGAGTTCCTGACCGGGACTGCCCTGGTCTTGTTCGGATTTTGGATGCTGGCGTCACGCGTCGTCGTGGTCGGCGGGCGCCTCTTCGGCGGCGTCCTTGGCGACTCTGGCGGCGGCTTTGCGCTGCTGCTCTTGCCCTTCGGCGCCGGCGTGACCTTGCTCTTTCGCGACGGCAGCTCGCGCGCGGGCTGGCCGCTGGTCGGGGTCGGCGTCGCCCTCATCGCGCTCGACGTGGTGACCAGCCTGCACTTGCATTTTCGCGCCACGCCGCTGCCGATTTTTCTCGGCATGATCATCGCCATCGCCGCCGGCGTGGGCCTCATCGCCCGCTCGCTGCGCCCGCACGCCTGAGCGCACCGGCGCCGGTTGCCCCGGCTAGGCGTCCGAGAGGCCGCGGCGATTGCGCCAGACGACGGCGGCGAGGAAGGCCACGGCGCCAAGGGACGCGGTCAGCAGCAGGCCAAGGACCTGGGCGGTGCCGGCGGCGGCCCCACCCGCGGCGTCAGCGACGAACATGCCGCCGATGAGCAGCTCCTGGACGATAGACCCCACCGAGCCCATGCCGTTGATGATCCCTGCCGCTAAGATGGCGCCGCGCCGACTGCCGATGTCCATGGCGCCGGCGCCTGTCATCAGCGCGTCGGGGCCATAGAGGCACAGGCCGCAGAGCGAGATCGAGATGGCGAAGAGGGTGACGTCATGCGCGCCCGCCGTTGCCAACAACAGGGTCGACAGCACCATGCCGAGCAGTAGGTAGAGGCTGACGCTGGCCCGCCGACCGGCGAAGTAGCGATCAGACAGCCAGCCCGCGCCGATGACGCCCACAATGCCGGCGAGGTCGAAGAGCGTTGAGAGGTAGCCGGCGTCATCGCCATCGAGGCCGAAATTGCGGCGCAGCAGGTAGGGGGCCCAGCTCCAGAGAGCGTAACGGATGAACTTCACAAAGAAGTAGAAGCCACCGACCAGCAGCACGCTGATCCACGTTTGGCGGCTCCAGCCTGGGTCATTGGCGGCGGCGTCGGCATCCGGCGTCGCGTCGGCGGCGGCTGGGCCGTCCGCCTGGGCCGAACTCGCCGCCGCCGCGTCGGGCGCGGGCTCCTCGGGAAAGTCCTCAAAGCCTTTGTCAGATGGCCGATTGGCTTGGTTGCCAAGGAAGAAGAGCAGCACGCCGGTCAGCACCAGAGCCCCAGCGAAGAAGGCGGCGCGATCGCCGTAGCGCACCAACAGCCACGCCGCCATCGCGTTGGCGCCGACGCCGCCGACCTGGTAGCAGGTCGCCCACAGGCCCATGACGGTGCCGCGCTCGCTGCGCTGGAACCACTGCGCCATGTTGCCGACGGCGCCGCTCCAGCCGGTGGCCTGCGCCAAGCCGTTGATCGCCATCCAGATCGAGAGGCCGAGCGCCGTGGTCGAGAATCCAAAAGCGATGGACGCGGTGATCGCGGCGACCATGCCGAGGGCCAGCAGCTTGCGAGCGCCCAAGCGCTGACCGAGGCCGCCGGCGACGAATTGCCCGATGGTGTAGGCGATGAGGTAGACCGAGCCGATGCGGCCGAGCGCGCTGGCGTCGAGTTGGAGGCGGTCGCCGAGGTCGGCCTTGACGATAAAGAAGGGCTTGCGCGCGAAATAGAGGCCGGCGTAGCAGAGCCAGGTCGCTGCAAAGACACGCCATCGCCACGCTGCGAGGCTGCTGAACCGAGCGCCGGGCGCCTCCGGGCCGGGGAGACCGGCGCCTGCCCAGCCAGCGCCCATCGTCGCGGGCGCGGTCGAGGAGATCGCCACGTCAGCGCCGTAGCCGCGCCGGCCTGCGCAAGCCCTGCAGGGGAGACGCCGTCACGGCCCGAATCGCCTCGACAAAGGCCACGGTCGCGGCCTCCACCTCACGCAGCGGTCCGTGCAGGAAGCCGCCGCCGTAGTTGGTCTCGGAGGGCGGCGCGATGTGCTTGACGAGGCGCACGTCGGCGGCCTTGAGGGCGGCGTCGAGGCCGATGATGGACTCCAGCGGCGGCGCGATGAGGTAGGCCAGCGGGTCGCCGACCTCGACGTTGGCTTCGCGGGCCAGGAACGAGCCGACGGCGCCGATCGCATGCGCCAGAAAGGCCGGGCCGTCGGTGCCGACGAATCGTTGAAAGGCGATGTCGCGCAGCGCGGCGCGGACGGCCCAGATGCCCTCGGCGACGTGGTCGGGGTGGGAGCCGGCGATGACGCCTAGCACCTCGCCGGAGTAGGGGCCAGAGGCGTGGGCGGCGCCGGCATAGAAGGAGCGGGCGAAGACGACGTCGACGTCGGCTTGTTTGGTCGCCTCGTCGAGCGCGACGTAGAGCGCGTCGTCGGAGTCGGCGCTGAGCAGGCCGCAGCTGGTGTGGCGCGCTGGGTCGAGGCCGAGCGCGACGGCGAGTTGGGCGTCGATGTGGTGCAACTGCTGTACCGCCAGCAGCGTCGGCGGGATGGCCTGCAGCCCAGCCGGCGGCGACGTCAGCGTCAGGCCGAGCGGGCGTGGCGAGGCAGCGTCGGCGAACTGCGCCGCGGGCTCAGGCGGCATCGGTCTGGCTCGTCAGGTGAACGCCGCCGCCGCCGGCCTTGAAGGTGCGGCGCAGCAGCGTAGCGGTCATCTTCGCCGCCTCGGCGGCTGGCACGCCAAGCGGACGGATGTTGCTGATGCAGTCTTTCTCGGCGTTGTCTTGGCCGATGCGCGGCGCGAAGGCGGTGTAGATCGACAGCGAGTCGCCGGTGCCAAGCCCTGGGCGCTCGCCGACCAGGATGATGGTCGCCTTGCAGCCGAGCAGAACGCCGATCTCGTCCTGCACACCGACGCGCGCGTAATGGACGAGCAGCGGCGCGCCAAGGCTGAACCCTGCGGTGCCTAGCTCCTGCTGCAGCGCCGGCAGCAGCGTCGGCGCGTTGGCCTCCAGCGCCCAGGCGGCGAGGCCGTCACCGCAGATGATCTGAACATCGGCGCCGCGAGTCCCGCCTTGTTCTAGGGCCGCCCGCGAGGCCGCGCTGAGCCGACGGCCCTTCTCCGGGAAGGCGAGGTAGTCGGCGTGGTCGGCGGCGTCGGTGTGCAGCTCCAGGCAGCCAAGGGCGCCGGCGAAGCCCTGTGGCAGCGTGCTTTGGACGGCGTCGAGCGCCACGGCGTGTTCGGCGCGCAAGCCGATGGCCTTGTCGGTCGGGTAGCGCGTGCCGGCGCGGCCCTGAACGATGCGGGCGGGAGTCGCAGCGCGCAGCCGCGCCACCTCAGTCGGCGCAAAGGGCAGGCCGTCGGCGGCGTGGCGGGCGCGCCGGTAGGCGAAGGTGCCGGCGCCAGGCCGCGTCGACCCGGAGCTGGCAGGCGCCGCCGCGGGGGCAGCTGTCGGGCCAGGGGCGCCGGCCTTGCCGCGTTCCTTCGGCGACTCGATGACGAGCGTCGGGATCGGTCGCCGCAGGTCGTCGTGCGGCAAGTCGGCGTGCGGCGCCGCGCGGCTGTCGTCGGACGCGGGCGGGCGCGTGGCGTCGGTCTGGAGGGCGGCGTGGACGCTGTGGCGCAAGGCTGCGCCGCCGTGGCCGAGCTCAGCCAACACCGCCTCGACGACAGCGGCGATGCGGGCCTGGGTGGCGGCGTCCAAATCGCTCTCGGCGTGAGACACGGCGACTCCTGGGGGCGCCCGAGGCCGGCGCTGGCGGGAGCTTAGATCGCGGTTCGGATGCGGTCTACCGTCCGCAGCGTCGTACCTCTCGGCCAGCGCTCGAGCGCTCCCGGCCGCCACTGGCAGCTAGGCGCCGGCCCGTCGCTGCCGGCGGCGACGCGCCGAAGACGCGCCAACTTTGTCGCCAACGTCGCCGAGGCGCGACGACGCGCGACGATGCGCGACGACGCGCGACGATGCGCGACGACGCGCGACGACGCGCCAGCGCAGCACAGACGGCGCTTACGGTCCGCGCGGGCCGACGTAGCGGGTGACGGCGCTGGGTTCGGGCTCTGGGGCGTCGACCGAACCCGAACGCTCCAGCCCCAGGTCGCCGCCGACGCCGAGATCGAGCGTCGTGGACGGTCGGCCGCCAAAAACCGCCGCCACGCCGGCGCGGACGCCCTCGACATCCGCCGGCCGCAGCACCGCCGCCCGGGCCGAGCCGCCGACGAGCGCCCCGCTCGGGCTCAAGGTCGGCGCCTCGGGCACGGCGCGCAAGAGATAGGCGCACCACTCCTTCAGCTTGCCAAGGACCGCTCCCTCATAGCCAAAAGCGGCACGATAGCGCGCGATGATGGTATCGACGAGCGCGACCACCTCATCGCCGCACGGGTGACGCGGCGTGCGGCCGGCGGCGATGTCGGCGGCCTGTTCGAAGATCCAGGGGTTGCGGAGCGCCGGCCGGCCCAACCTGACGCCGTCGCAGCCGGTCTCGCGCCGCATGCGCTGCACGTCGGCGGCGTACCAACAGTCGCCGTTGCCGACGACGGGGATGCGCAGGTGGGCCTTGAGCATCCCAATGATGCGCCAGTCGGCGGTGCCGGCATAGAAATCGGCGCGCCGCCGCGGGTGGACCACGATGTAGTCGGCGCCGGCGGCCTGCACCGCGTCGCCGATGGCGAGGACGTGCGACTTGTCGTCGAAGCCAGCGCGGATCTTGGCTGAGAGCAGGCCAGGCACGCGCGCCCGCATCGCCGCCAAGACCTCGTGCAGCAGGTCGAGATCCTTCAGCATCGCCGCCCCGACGCCCTTCTTGACCACCTTCGGCACTGGGCAGCCGAGGTTGATGTCGACGACGTCGGCGCCAAGGAGGGCGACCGCCTCTGCCGCCTCCGCCATCTGGCTGACGAGGTTGCCCATGACCTGGACCGAGAGCGGTGTGCCGGGGACAAAGACCACCTCGCGGCGCAGGACGGCCGGCGAGAGCGGCGTCTGCGTGACCCGCACGAACTCGGTGCAGACGCAGCCGATGCCGCCGCCCTCGGCCAGCAGCTGCCGAAAGGCGGGGTGGCTGACGCCCTCCAGCGGCGCCAGCAGGGTCGGATGGGCGAAGGGGAGCTTGGTCAGACGCGAGCGATCGCCGTGGGCGCGCTGCTGCGCCTCTGCTGCGGGGGCGGATGTGACGAGGAGGTCGGCGCTCACCATACGATCCTGACGGTTGCGAGCCTTTCGGTGACGAGCCCAGCGGTGTCGAGCCCAGCGGTGTCGAGCCCAGCGGTGTCGAGCCCAGCGGTGTCGAGCCCAGCGGTGACGAGCCCAGCGGTCCCGAGCCCAGCGGTGACGAGCCCAGCGGTCCCGAGCCCAGCGGTGACGAGCCGAGCGGTCCCGACCCCGGCAGCCGCGACCGGCAGTCGGCCGGCGCAGGTCCCTACAGCGGAGCGCCAAGCTTGTTCGGCTCCGCCACGGCGTCGAAGCGTACCACACCGAGGTCGACGTATGCGCGGTCCGCCATCACCACGAACGGCAAGTCCCGCAGCTGCACGCCCGCCTTGCCGTCGCTGCGCATCGCGATGACCCGACCCATGCCGAACCCCATCGGACCCTGTCGATAGCTATGCACAAAAACGCGCAGGCTGGCCCCAGCGTCGCGGGTCACGAAGCACTCTGGGCCCCAACCGGTGGTGACGTCGGCAAAGATCTGCCCGCTCTCAATAGACTTGCGGCGATAGAAGGCGTGGCGGTCGCGGCGATCGAAGACGTGGAGGTCGACGTCGTTGGCGTCATTCTCCCAGGTCAGCATCAAGCGGAGCCCGGCGGCGCGGTCGGGTCGCAGGCCGTGGCGGCGAAGGACAGCGGCGACGCCCGTGGCGCCGATCTTCGCCAAGTCCAGGGCGCTGTCCGACGGCAGGTCGCCGTCGGCCGCCAGCGCTGCGGTGGCGAAGACCCGGATCAGCTCCTTGGCCGTGCGCTCGTAGGCGGGGAAGTTGCCGCTCCGTCGCGGCGCAGCGAGGCCGGCGTCCAGCGTGTCGACGGCCACCGCGAACCTTCCGGCGCGCGCCTCGGCCAGCGCGCGCATCAGCCAGCCGCTCGGGTGGTCCGGTCGGTCGGCCACCGCCACCCCGTAGCAGTCGAGCGCCAGGGCGTCTGCTGCGGGATCGCTCAGTGACTCCAGGAGGTTGCCGGCCCAACGGCGAATGTCGGCGCGGCCGGGGTGCAGGTCGATGAGCGAGCCATAGGCGCGCGCGGCGAGCGTGGCGTCGCCGCTGGCTTGGGCAGCGCGACCGAGCGCCACATAGCTCAGGAGGTCGGAGGGGTGCTCGCTCAGGTGCCGCCGTGCGATGGCGAGGGCGCTAGCGGCGCCGGTGGCCTCGACGGCGCCTGGCTTGCCCTCGACGGGCGCTGAAACCGGTCGCAAAGCCGCCGCGACCTCTGCCTGGATGCCGACCAGGGCCGGTACCCGGCGGGCGTCGCGCTCCATCGCGCGCAGCTCGCCGGTGTGACGGGCAGGCGCCTGCGGCCGCGGGCGCGAGAGGGCCGTCGACGGCGCGCCATCGCTGCGGAGGAAGCGCAGCAAAACGACCGCCTGGCCGAAGTCGCCGGACGGTAGCCTTAGGAGCAACGGCAGCCGCGTGCTGGCGCAGTGGCTGACGCGCGGCTCACGAGGGGTCCGCGACAGCGTGCGGAGCAAGCCGACCCGGCCCCCGGAGTCGATGCTCAGCTCGAGCCGGAGCTCGACGACGTCGCCGACCGCCATGTTGCGTCCGCAGTGGGCCAGACCCGGCGCGGCGCGATAGAGCGCGCTGTGCAAGGCGCCCTGCGGCACGCCGCTGACCCTCTGGATCTCATGCTGGACGCGCAAGCCTCCGGGATCGCTGCGGCGACGCGTCTCGTCCGGGTCCGTTTCGAAGGGGTCGAAGTGGATCGCGCCGCTGTTGCCACGCCTGCTGCCGCGGTCGCCCCTCTCGCGGCCGTTCGACGCGGCTTCTGGGGGAGGCGGTGCCGTCGGGGCTGCTTCGACCCCCTTCGCGCCGCTGGCCTTCGACGCCTGCGGCGCGCCAGCCGGTACGCGCTCTGGCCGTTCGACGTCGGCGTCGGCCGTGGCCGGTGCTTTGGCAACTGGCGGCGACGATGGCGCTTCGGCTTGCCGTGGCCGCTGTTCAGCGTCAGCGGCTTCGGCCTCAAGCGCGACGACCTTGTCCTTGATCGCGACGGCCGGCTCAGCCAGCCGCGGCGGGGGCGCGCTGTGGCTTGCCGTCGGTGCGTTGCCGGCGCGGGCGGACTCGCTGGGGGCGCCAGCTGCAGGCGGCGCGTCGCCCAGACGCCCCAGGGTAGAGGCGGCCTCCTCGCCGCCGTCTTGCCGGCGCCCCACAGCCCCGCCGCCACGACGCTCCGGCTCCCGCGCGACCTCCAGCGTCGAGCGCGCCGATGCGCCAGGGTCCCTCGGCGAGTCCGTCGGGCGCGCTTCGTGGTCCTGGCTCGGCGGTTGCCCGAGGGCTTCGAGGAGATCCTTGTTGCCACCGAGCGCCGCAGCGTCCGGGCCGCGGTCGCGCTGAGCGAGGCTCATGACGCCGTCGTCGCCGACCGTGAGGATCGCGGCGCGCTCGGTGCGGTCGAGGCCGTAGCGGGCATAGTCTGCGTCGCTCTCGAGCACCAAGAACGAGGTCCAGCGCGAGACGACCCGGTAGCGGAGGGCCAGCTCCAGGGCCTTCTGCGCGATGGCGGCCTGTACCTGCGCGTCGCCTTGGTCATGGGTGGCCTCCAGCAGCGCGATGCGGGCGCGGGCGAAGGCGCGCTCCAGCAGCCGCTCCTCGCCGCGGCGCGCCTCCGGCGACAGCACGACCTGCGCCTCACCGCTGCGGACCTCGACCTCCAGCGGCGCGTTTTCGTCGCGCAGCTCGGCCCACACCAGCGCCGATCCGTCGGCCTGCAGGCCGGTGATGCGGTGCGGCCAGACCCAGTCGGCCCCTCGCACAGACACGGTCAGCGGCGGCAGCGTGCGGCGCTGCAACGGCGCGATGGCGCTCGCCTCAACCCCGGCGTGGACCACTACACCGTCGTCGGCGAGCTGCCCGCTGACCAACCGCTGGAGCAGCGCGTCGTCGCGGGCGGCGGTGGCGGTGATGATGTCCAGTCGAGCAAATCCGCGCTCGCCGAGGCCGCGGACACGATCGGCCAAGCGAGCGCCGTCGCGCTCACCGGCGGTGCAGATTCCATCGCCCAGCACCACCACCCGCTGCGGCAACGCGGCGCCTGGCGCTGTGGCCTCTGCGGCGACGGCGGCGATGGCGGCGCCAAGGTCGCTGGCGCCGAGGGGGCCCAGCCGCCTGAGCTCCGCGGTCACCGAGGCGGGCAGCGCGTCGCCGTCGATCGCCCCGCCGCCCTGGCGCGCCGGGCGGCCGCGCCAGACCCGCCGCGTCTGCTGGTCAAAGGCGAGCACGGCCAGCTCTCCGCCCTCGGCGGCGGCGACGCGCGCCAAGTGCTCGAGCTGCTGCAGCCGGGTCTCGAACGCCAGCGCCCCGGAAGCCGATGTGTCGAAGAGGGCCACCGTGAGGCCCCCAAAGCCCGCGCGGTCCGCCGCGGCGGTGGTGTTGTCGGGCGCGTCGTCACCGTCGTCAGCCGGCGCCCTGCCGCGGTCGTCGCCCTGAGCCGGCGCCCTGCGGTCCGCTGCGCCCTCTCGGGCTGCGCTGGCGCTGTCGTGGCGGAGCTGCGCCAACGCCGCCGCCTCGAGACGCACCACCGCGACGCGGCCAGCGCGCAGCGCTGCCCAGCCGGCGTCGAGGACACCCGGGCGCACCTCGAGATTGACGGCGGGCTGAATGTCGCGTCGGCTGATGCGGATCTCGCGGCGACGCGGCGCGGCCTCGGCCAGCGCGGCTGGCGACTCCGGCTTCGGATCGTCCTCGGCGCCGGCGTCGACCGTCGCCCCTGCGCTCTGGACAAAGACGCGAACGTCGAGCTCGTCCAGCCGCGGCAGGCCGACCAAGGGCAGGGTCCACGCCGCCGACGGGTCGCTGCGCTCGGCCGACCAGGCGACGATGATCTCCTTCTCCGCCTCCGGCTCGATTGGGAACACGCGCGCCGAAAACCGGTTGCCGCCGTCCAGCTCAAGCAGCGCCGGATCTTCGCGCCGGTGCAGATGATCTTCGTAGACCCGCCGCGCCTGCTGCCGCTCGATGACCTCGCCTTCCGTCCAACCAGCCCGCGTGCGCATGGCGAAGCGGGCGATGGCGGCGCGGTCCGGCAGCGTCAGCTCGAAGCGCCCCTCACGCTGGCGGCGCTCCGGGTTGAAGAAGGTCAAGCGCAGCTCACAGTGGGTCAGCGGGCCGTCGATGACGGCGCGGGCGTGGTAGCGGCGAAGCTGCAAGCCCTGGCCGTCGCTGCTGGTCAGCGCGACCGGCGCCGTCCGCGCGGCGAGCTGCCGACGGGCCTCGCGGGGCGGCGGCGCCTCGGGCTCAAAGGCGTCGGCGTTGGAGATCGGGCCCGTCAGTCCAGGGCGCACGGTGGCCGCCGCGCTATCCACGCCTGCGCTCGCCGGGGCCGCGTCATCGGCCGCCGCCTGGGGCGCCGTGGCCTGAGAGCCAGGGACGGCTGGGGGGTCTGCGCGGTGGCAGGCGCCGAGCGTGACGAGTTGTGCGATCGCTGCGCAGCTGAGCCATCGGCGGCGCCCCCATCGCGGCTCGGCCCGCAGACGCTTCACAATGTCGCTCATCGGTTGGCCTCCTGACGTCACTTCGGCGCCCCTCGCGCAGGTGGCGAGCCTGCACCATGGCCTTCAGACGCGCGAGCCTGTCTGGCGATCCACGGCGCGCTGACTGGGCCGTTCGCTACGCCCTGCCGTGGGAGCCCAGCGTCGCGATGGAGGCCAACGTCACGGCGAGGTGGCACTGGCCGGGGCCCCTTCACCCGGCTAGGCTCGCCGCCGGGCGCCTGTCGCCGAACCGGCGATGGGCATCTGCCGCGACGGCGTGACGACGGGAAGTGACGAGATGAATCGCAGATGGATGAATGTCTACTCCAGCGCACGTCTCCGGCGCTGGCTCACCAGCGGCCTCTGCCAGCTGGCGGCGCTGTTGCTTCAGGCGTGCGGCGGCGATGGAGCCGACTCTGCTGACGAAGATCCCAGCGCGCACACCCTGGGTGGCCTGCACGTTCGAGTGGTCGCCGCGCCGCCGGGCGTCGAAGTGCGGGCAGACGCCGACGCGCAGCTCTTGACGCGCCTCATGCTGGCCGATGGCGGTGAAGGGGCGACGCTCCGTGGACTCGCCTTCGGCGTGGGCGTCGCCGACATCAAAATGCGCTACGGGTCGTACCACTTCGAAGAGAAGCCGACCGAGTGGCGCGCGGTGGCCAAGCTGACCAAGGTGAGCAAGGCCAAAGATGGCATGAGCTTCGAGCTGCTGGCCGCGGACGGTAGCCTCCTCGGCGCCGGCAAGCTCAGCGGCCTGCCAGGCGGCGGCGTGGCGCTGGACGTCGAGGGCCCAGCGACCGCCAACCGCGCCTCGATCGCCCTGCCCTGCGCCGAAGCCGAGCACTTTCTTGGGCTCGGAGGCCAGTCCTACGACGTCGACCACCGCGGCTGGACGGTGCCGCTGTGGGTCGCCGAAGATGGGCTCGGCAAGAAGGCGGACGACGTCCACACTGGGGACTGGCAGCTCATCGGCCGGCGCCACTCGACGCACACGCCGATCCCGCTGACGCTGTCGAGCCGCAACTACGCTCTCTTGCTAGACACCCCGGCCTTCGCCCGCTTCGCTCTCTGCTCCGAGCAGCAGGACGCCGTCCGCTTGGAGGCCTTCGAAGGCAGGCTGAAGGTCCGCGTCTTTCACGCGCCGACCCCCTTGCAGGTGCTTCAGCAGACCAGCGCCGCGGTCGGCAGGCCGCGCATGCCGCCGAACTGGACTTTTGGCCTCTGGGTCGACGCCATGCACGGCAGCGAGAACGTCCGCCGCATCGCCACCGCCCTGCGCGCCGCCGGGGTGGCCGTCACGGCGCTATGGAGCGAGGACTGGCGGGGCGGCAAGGCACATGGCGACGGCTACACCCTCGATGAGGACTGGACGCTCGACACCGACCTCTACCCCGACGCGACGCAGCTCGTCACGGATCTACGCGCCAACGGCATGGTCTGGCTGACCTACAACAACACCTTCTTGTCGGAGTCATCCAACGTCTACGCCAAGACGCTGCAAGAGGGGCTGTGCATCCACCGCGAGAAGACGGATGGGACGCTCGAGCCCTACCTCTTCGACGGCGTCAAGTTCGAGAAGTCGAGCCTCCTCGACCTTCGCAACCCGGCGGCCCTGGCCTTCGCCAAGACCACCTACGAGCAGAGCCTGCAGCTCGGCGCGGTCGGCTGGATGGCCGACTTCTGCGAGTGGCTGCCGCCCGACGCCGTGCTCCACGATGGCGCCGATCCGCTGTTGGCGCACAATCTTTACCCCGTCGAGTTTCAGCAGCTGCACCGCTCGCTCTTCGACGCCTGGGAGAAGGCCAAGGCGTCCACCGCCCCTGCCGGCACGCCGTCGCAGCTCCAGGTCTTTGTCCGCGCGGCTTGGCTGGGTAGCCAGTCGTTGGTGACGGTGGTCTGGGCCGGGGACCAGCAGACCGACTTCTCGCTCGGCGACGGCTATCCGAGCGTCATCCCGATGGGCATCGGCCTCGGCATCGCCGGTTTCCCGTTCTTTGCCCACGACATCGGCGGCTACATGTCGACCTTCACCGAGCCGACCACCAAGGAGCTGTGGTACCGCTGGGTGACGCTTGGCGCCATGACGCCGGTCATGCGCACCCACCATGGCCGCGCCGCTTACGCCAACTGGAACTGGGAGAAAGACGCCGAGACGACCGCCCACTTCGCCCGCTGGAGTCGCTTGCATATGCAGCTCTTTCCGTACCTGCACGCGCTGGCTGCGGCGGCGGTGCAGACTGGCGCGCCGATGCTGCGCCCCCTCTCGCTGCACTGGCCGACCTTTGAGCCGGGTTGGTCGGCTACCGACCTCTGGCTGCTCGGCGATCGCGTCGTCGTCGCGCCGGTTATCGAGAAGGGCAAGACTATGCGCGCCCTAACGCTGCCGGCGGGGCGCTGGTACGGCCTCCTCGACGGCGATGTGCACAACAGCGACGGCAAGACCCCGCTACAGCTCACCCTTCCCATCACCGAGATCGGCGCATTGGTGCCGGCCGGGACCGTCCTCGCGCTGCTTCCCGAGGCCGTGCGGACCACCGAGGCCGTAGCGGCGTCCGGCGTCGTCGATCTCGATGATGTCGGCGATGACCGCGAGATCTGGCTGTTTCGCGGCCCCGGCCCGCAGGCTGGCGCCGTGCCCGTCGACCTCGAGGTCGGCAGCTTCGCCGAGGCCAAGCGCCACGACTCCGCCGCCCCGCCGCTTCAGCTGCGCTGGCAAGCTGGCGCCCTGGCCGATTGGCCGTCGGCTGCGACGTGGCAGGGCGCAGACGGCCCCGCCAAGTCGGTGCAGGCGGTCGGTGGCGCCTTCGAGGTCGTGGGCAGCGGCACCCTGACGATCGGCGTCGGCAAGCTCACGGTCAAGGGCGGTGGCCAGGGCAAGCGCCGGGTTGTCTTGCGCTGACGGAGCTGCGGAGCTCGGCGCCTCGGCTCACTTGCTGCAAGGCGCGATGTACTTGAAATCGTCGACGTAGACGCCCTGCCCTGTGTTGGCGACCGAATCGCCCGTCGCGAACAAAAAGCGGACTTGCACCTGCTTGCCGACGTAGGCGCTGACGTCCTGCTTGACCGTGACCCAGACCTTGGGCGTCAAGTGGCCGGCTTGGCTCTTGTAGAAGATGGCGCCGTACTGAGGCGCCGCGGCCTCGCCTACAGGCTGGATCTTGCCGTCGACGAGCAACGAGACGTGCAGGCGATCGTAGCTGTTGCCGTTCTCGGCATCCCACCAGTAGGCGAATTCGATCGAGCTGCCTTGGGCCGGCACGGTCCAGGCTGGCGACTCGGCGCTGCCGCCGCTGGCGCCGAAGTCGAAGTTGTTGGCCGAGTCCTGGCCGTAGAAGAGGGCGCCCTTCTCCGACTGGAAGACCGGTGAGCTCGGGCGCACGTGCCAGCCATTGGTGTCGGCGGCAGGCGTGTAGGGCGTACACACCGGCGCGCCGGCGTTGGCGCTGGCGGGGCAGGTCGCGAAGACCCAGCCGCTGCCGTCGGCCACGTCGCTGAATTTGTAGTTTTGCTTGACCGGCTGGCAGCAATTGGCGATCGGCGCGTGGCTGCAGTCGCCGCTGGCCTTGTCGCAGTTGTCTGTCGTGCAGACGTCGAGGTCGTCGCAGCTCTTCGCCTTGCCGTAGCCGAACCGCCGCAGCCTGTGGTTGCCGTAGTCGACGATGACCGGGCCGAGCATGGGGTGGGCGACGACGCCGTAGGGCGTGTTGAGCTGGCCGACGCCGACGCCGCCGTCGGCAGCGCCCGCCGACGCCGATCCAGCCAGCGTCGACACCACGCCGTCGCCGAACAGCTCGCGAAGCCTGTGGTTGTTGCGGTCGGCGATCAGCAGCGTACCGTCGCTGCCCATCGACACGTCGTTCGGGTAGTTGAACGACGCGGCGCCGGCTTTGCCGTCCGCGAATGTCGCGCTGCCGCTGCCGGCCAGGACGGTGGTGTTGCCCTCGGCGTCGATGCGACGGACGCGGTGGTTGTAGGTGTCAGCGACGTACAAAAAGCCCTTGTCGTCGATGTCGATGCCGCTTGGCCGATAGAATCGCGCCGCCACGCCCTTGCCCTCCACAAAGCCTGAGGCGCCATCGCCGGCCACCGTCACGGCCTTGCCGTCGGCGCTGACCTTGCGGATGCGGTTGTTGTAGGTGTCGGCGACGTAGCAATCGCCGGAGAATGGGTCGACCGCGACGCCTTCCGGGTAGTAGAAGCGTGCTGCGGCGCCGACTCCATCGGCGAAGCCGTTGAGCGCCTGGCCGGCGAGCAGGACCACCTGGCCGTTGGCGATGCGCCGGATGCGGTGATTGCCGCGGTCTGCGACGCACAGGCTGCCGTCGATGGCGGCGTCGACATCCTGCGGCGTGTTGAAGACGGCCTTGCTGGCCTCGCCCTCAGTGTATCCTGCGGCGCCGCTGCCAGCGACGGTGGTCACCGTGCCGTCGGCGCCGACTTGTCGGATGCGATGGTTGCTGCGGTCGGCGACGAAGACGCCACCGACGCCGTCGTCGCAGGCGCCGGTCGGCGAGTTCATGGCAGCTACCTTGCCCTTGCCGTCGACGAATCCGGCAGCCGAGCCCACCCACGACTCCAAGCCCGGCTGTGTTTTGCAGACCCCGTTCTGGCAGGTGTCGGGGCCCAAGCAGGCGTCGCCGTCCTCGCAGACGCTGCTCGTCGAGACCGTGACGCACTTGCCATCGATGGGGTTGCAGATATCAGAAGTGCAGGGGGTGCCGTCATCGCAGCTGGTCAAGGTCGCCTTGCAGGCGCCTGCGGCGTCGCAGACATCCCCGGTGGTGCAGACGTTGCCATCGCTGCAGGCGGCGCCTTTGTCGAGCTGGCTGTTGCTGCAGCCCTTCTTGGCGTCACAGGCGTCGACGGTGCAGCCCTTGCCGTCGTCGCAGCTGAGCGCGCCGGGAGCGATGCGGCGCAGCTGATGGTTGTTGAGGTCGCCCACCAGCACCGCGCCATCTTCGGCGACCTCCACACCAGACGGCGAGTAGAAGGTGGCCGCGCCCCCGACCGCGTTGGCTGCCCCGGCCGTACCAGTGCCAGCCAAGGTCGTCACCTGGCCGCCAGCGAGCAGGCGCACAGCGTGGTGCCCCTGATCGGCGATGAGCAGCCCGCCATCGGCGCGCACCGCGAGGCTGGTAGGCGCCGACAGTCGGGCGCTGGTGGCGACACCGTCCTGCAGCCCAGTCAGCCCGCTGCCGGCCAGTGTCGTGACCGTGCCGTCCGGCAGGATGCGGCGGATGCGGTGGTTGCTGGCGTCAGCGACGTAGCCGACACCGGCGCTGTCGAAGGCGATGTCTCGCGGCCCGTTGAGGCGGGCGACGCCCGCGCCGCCGTCGACGTAGCCAGCGCTGCCACCAGCGACCACGCGCAGCACGCCGTCGCTGCCTACCCGCCGGATGGCGTGGTTGCCGGTGTCGGCGACCCACAGCGCGCCGTCTGGCGCCACCCCGACGCCTTCGGGTGAATTCATGCGCGCGGCGATGCCCTTGCCCTCAGTCAGGCCCGCCGCTGGCGCCCCGAACGCCGTGCTCACCTGGCCGGAGCCGAGCAGCCGCACGGCGTGGTTGTTGCGATCAGCGATGTAGAGGGCGCCGCCCTCGACGTAGGCGACGTCGCACGGCGAGCTGAAGCGCGCGCCCGCCCCGCCGCCGTCGAGGTATCCGGCGTTGCCGTCGCCGGCCATGGTGCTGATGGTCTTGCCTTTCAATTGCCGAATTCGATGGTTGCCCGTGTCAGCGATGTGGAGTGCGCCGCCGCCACGAGACATGCCTCGCAGGGCCGAGAAGCGCGCCACACCCAGCGCGCCGTCGGCAAAAGACGGCGTGGCGCCGGCGATGGTGCTGACCTTACCGGCGCTCTCGGCCTTGCAGCTGCCCTCGCTGCAGGCGTCGTTCAGCAGGCAGGCGTTGCCGTCGTCACACGGCAACTGGTTGTTGTTGTAGGCGCAGTTGCCGGTCGTGATGTTGCAGGTGTCGTCCGTGCAGGCGCTGTCGTCGTCGCAGACCTTGACCTTGCCGGAGTCACATTTGCCTTTGCCGTCACAGCTATCGGACACCGAGCACTTGTTGTTGTCGTCGCAGGAGGCGCCCTTCGGCATCGCCGCGAAGGTGCAGGCGCCGGACTTGGCGTCGCAGCCGTCGATGGTGCACAACAGGCCGTCGACGCAGGGGATCACCTTGCCGCTGCAGGCGCCGACCGCGTCGCAGGTGTCGGCGTAGGTGCAGAGGCTGCCGTCGCTGCAAGGGGCGCCGTCCGGCAGCGCCTTGTGGGTGCAGATGCCAGTGTCGGCGTCGCAGCCGTCGAGCGTGCACGGCACATCGTCGCCGCAGTCCTTGTCGGCGGCGGCGACGCAAGCGCCCGCTTGGCAAGCCTCACCCGAAGTGCAGAGGCTCTTGTCGGCGCAGGGTTTGCCCTCCAAGGGGACGGGGTTGGACAGACAGATGCCGGTCTTGGGATCGCAGGCGTCTACCGTACAGGAGTTGTCGTCGTTGCAGGTCTTCTGGCTGCCCGGCTGGCACTTGCCGTCCTTGCAGGCGTCGCTGCTCGTACAGGCATCGCCATCCTCGCAGCTGCCGGGCACGGGCAGGCCGAAGCAACCGGTCGCGGCCTCGCAGGTGTCCTCGGTGCAGGGGCTGTTGTCGTCGCACGCCAGCTTCTTGCCTGCGCAGACGCCTTTGTCGCATTTGTCGTCGCCGGTGCACTTGCTGCTGTCGTCGCAGGCGGTGTTGCCGACCGTCGGGGCGTTGCTGCAGGCGCCGTTGGCCTCCAGGCAAGCGTCGATGGTGCAGGGGCTGCCGTCATCGCAGGTCTTGGCCTTGCCTAGGCAGGCGCCGACCGCGCAGACGTCTGCGACCGAGCACGGCGCGCCGTCGTCGCAGGCGTCGCCGTCTTTCAGCAGCGTCGTCTTGCACTTGCCGGTCGACTTGTCACACGCAGACAGCTCGCACGGGCTGCCGGCGGGGCAAGCGACGGGGTCGCCTGGGATGCAGGTCTCCGCGACGCAGGTGTCGCCCTGGGTGCAGGCGTCTCCGTCATCGCAATTGCCCTGCACACCCTCGTACTGGCAGCCTTTCTTGACGTCGCAGGTGTCGACGGTGCAGCCGTTTTTGTCGTCGCAGTCGACGATGGCGCCCTTGCACTTGCCGGCCTGGCAGACGTCGCTCTGGCTGCAAGCCGAACCGTCGTCGCAGACGCCGCCATCGGGCGCCGCTGTGTGGCTGCACGCCCCGGAGCCAGCGGCACAGGCGTCCTGGGTGCAGGGATCGCCGTCTTGGCAGGCCGCTTTGTTGCCCTTGCAGATTCCGCCCTTGCACAGGTCACTGGCCATGCATGGGTCGCCGTCGTCGCAGAGCGTACCGTCGGCCGCTGGCGCTGCGACGCAGGCGTGGCCGCCCTCTTTCGCCTTGCAGCTGGTGACCACGCAGGGCGCGTCGTCGCAGCTGTCTTCGTCTGTGGCCCCATCGCAGTCGTCGTCGACGCCATTGCACGACTCGTCGCCGCCTACGCAGTCCGTTGACGCCACGCCATCGCCCGACGCGTCGCCTGCGCCCGTGTCGCCGCCGCCAGCGCCCAAGTCGCCGCCGCCATCGTCGAGCGCGGCGTCCGTCGAACCGGCCACGTCACCGCCGCCGCCGCCGTTGTCGGTCGCCGCGCCGGCGCCACCGTCGTTCTCTGCGGCGGGCTCTCCGCAGCCGAGTGCCGCCCCGATCGCAATCAACGACATGATCATGCACGACTCAATGGCCTGAGCATGAAGCGCTATCCGCCACACCATACCCGCCGCGCCTGGTGCCCAGCCCTCGGCTCCACCCTCCGGTCGACGGCTGCTCATCGGCCCCCACTCCCCAGCGGAGGCTGGGCGTCGCTACCGCTGATGAGGGTATCCTATTCTGCCCGAGCGCGGCAACGGGTGCATCACCAGACTCCGCCGCGGTCATGCCCGCTGCACCGGCGCGCTGCGGTGCCAGCTGGCCGCATTTCGGCGCAGCCCCTCCGCATCGGCCGCGCGTGGACCTCGCGCCGGGTCTCCTCCAAGGCCCGTGTGCCATCGCTCGCCAGACACCGAGCGCACGAGGCGGCCAGCGCGATTGCACCGGTGCTGCCGCCGTGCCTATGCTCGGAGCGCCGAACCGGCGCAGCTACGTCGGGAGAGGCCGCGACTAACGCGCCCGCGCGGGTCACGCCTTGACGGCGATATAACTGTCTGCAGGCGCGGTTGCAAGGCCAATCGCTACGCTATCGACGACGAGGGAGACGCGAACCATGGAGAACTCGAGCGGGATGGCGTTCGGCATTCTGGCGGCCGTGATGGCTGCGGGGGTCGCAGTCGTCGTGATCGTTGTAGTCGTCGCCCGGGCGACGCGCCGGCGAAAGGGACCGAGCGCAGGAGCTGGCGGAGAGGACGCCGCGACGCCGGCCTCCGCGCCGCGCCCGGCGCCGGCGGCGAGCGCCTCAGCGACACCACAGGCACCGCCCGCAGCACCTCCCGCGGTCGGGCCCATGCCCCGCAAGGCTCCCCCGGCGCCGCTCGAGCAGGTCATGCTCGAGGTTGAGGGGATGCTCCTCGGCGCGATTCCGCCCTTTGGCACGCTCACCTTCGACGACGGCGTAGCCCGTTTCTCGGCGCACTCGCGCATCGTGGCGGCGACGGCGAGTGGCCTGCTCGGCAACGACGGCGGCTCGACGATGCAGTCGATGGGTTCGATGGAGATCGGCGACTTCGTCGTCGAATTCCCGCTTGACGGCGCCACCGTCAGCGACGAGCCCGACGGCGGCGGGTTGCGCGTGGTCTCCGCCGGCCGCAGTGGGCGCTTGGCGGCGGTGCGCAGCGACCACGGTCGGATTCGCGACGCGCTCTCGGCTGCGCGGCCCGGCTGAGGGCGAACCCTTCAAATCCTATTCGCGAATCATGGCTTACGGCGCGACTCGCGATCCAGCGCCGCCGCGAGCGAGTGCAGCAAGCGCAACGCGACAGGCGGGTTGGCGACGACGAATTGTTCGAACTCGGCGGCGTTGAAGAGCATCGCCCAAACGCGTCCTTGCGCCCGCATCGTCGCCGTCCGCGAGACGCCGGTCAGCGTCGCGACCTCGCCAAGAAATGTGCCTTCGCGGTCGATCGTCGTGAGCAGCTTGCCAGCGCGCTCAATGCGGACCACACCGCGCAGCAGCGCAAACGCGTGGTGGCTGCGCTCGCCCTCGCGACAGAACAGCTCGCCGTCCTCGTAGCGGACGAGGAAGTCGCTGGCGTTCTCGCTGCCGCAGATCGCCTGCCACAGCGGATCGTAGAGGTCAGCGATGAGCGCAGCGGCCTCGGCTGCCTCGACGCGGCCGCGCAACTCGATGGCGCTCGACAGCGGCCGGCTGTGCCCGCTGACGAGGCGGCGACCCAGCGCCAGCGCCTCGGCGGCGCCGCCGGGCCGATCGACGGGATCGTAGGCCACGAGCTGCAAGATCGCGTGGTCGAGCGCCGCCGGTACTCCAGACACGAGCGTAGAGGGTGGCGGAAGTCCGGCGCGGGTCTTGGGATCTGGCGTGGCGCGGAGGTGCTGCAGCTGCCTGCTGGGGTCGATGCCCGTCAGCAGCGCCCACGCCGCTGCGCCGACGCCCCAGAGGTCCGTGCGGACGTCGAGGGAGTCGACGGCGCGCTCGCGCTGCTCAGGCGCCTGATAGCCCCGGGTGCCGAGCCCAACGGCGCCGACATAGCCGCTGACGTAACTGCCTTGGCTGATGCCGAAGTCAGTGAGTACAAAGCCGCCCTGGCCGTCGAGCAGGACGTTGCCAGGCTTGATGTCAAGGTGGAGCACCGCCGCGTGATGGGCGACGCGCAGCGCCTCCAGCAAGTCCAGCAGCAGCCGCCAGATGGCCTCCGGCGGCAGCGCGCCCCGGCGCTGGCCGAGATCGAAGGCGCTGCCGTGCGGCAGGCACTGAATCGCCAAGAAGGGCGCTGGGCCCTCGACGCCATGGTCGAGCACACGCGGGATTCGTTCGCTGCGCATGGCCAACAAGGCCGCCAGCTCGCGCCGCATCATGTGGCCGGCGTCGACGCCCTCCGGCGGGCGAAAGAACTTGACGGCAGCGACGCTGGCCGGCGCGTCCACGGCGCCGTCATCTTCACGCTCGGCCCGCCAGACCGTGCCGTAGCCGCCTGCCCCGAGCTCGCCGCGCAGCCGCCAGCGCCACAGGCCGGCGACGACGTCGCCTGGCCGCACATGCAGAGGCGCTCCAGCCTGAGGGCTCGGGCTGGCCGCGCTCGAGGTCCGCTCGCCTTGCAGGAGCGGGTGACGGCTCGCCGTGTGGCTGCCGGTGGCGCGCACCGGGCGCGGCGCCATGGGGCGAGGCGGCGGAGCGACCGCGGGGTCTTCGGGCAGGATGTCGGCGTGCGAGAGCGGGGCGGCGCTGTCTGCCGCAGGGTCGTCTGGATGGGCAAGCCCGGCGCTGCCGGCCCGATCCGCCCCAGCCGCGTTGTCACCCGCCGCCATCGAGGTCTCCACCGGCGCGCGCTGGTCAGCGGCGCGACTCATCGAGCGCTGAGCGTAGCGCGGCGCGCCGTCCTGGCCAATGGGGGAGCGCGCGGCGTCGTGGCAGGCGTCGTCGCCACAGGCTCTGCCGCTCCAACAGGCCGCGGCGCACGAACGAAGCCGCTGACCGAGTGATCGCCACAGCGCGGCGATGCAGCGCAGGTTCGCTGCGCAACAGCGCGCTCCTGGCCGCGAATGGCACGAGCTTGCCCACGCCGCGAGCGGCCGCGGCGCGCCCCCGCCCACCACGCTGAGGGGCTCGACCGCCTGGCGAGAGGCCGCGCACGCGGAGGATCCGATCCCGCGCCGGCCGTGAGGCCGAACGCACGGCCAGAGCGCGCGTTCGGGCTGTCGAACCGCCGGGACCTGCGTCGATCTTCACACCTTCCCTTGGCCGCAGGCCGCGCCGACGTTACCCTTGCTCCGGAGGTGCGCCGCCGCCGTTCGGGCCACGGTGCGTCAGCAGGGAGGTGGCATGCGGCGATCGCTGGCGTTCTACGGCAAAGGCGGCGTCGGCAAGTCGACCGTGGTGAGCAATTTGACCGCGACCTATGCCTCGTTGGGCCGTAAGGTGCTGCAGATCGGGTGCGATCCGAAGCGCGACTCGTGCCGCAACCTGGTGAAGACTTTTCCACCGATCACGCTGATGGACCTGCTGACCGAGGGCCGCGCCGATCTCAAACCTGACGACCTCATCATGGACGGCGGCGAACGTGTCGACTGCATCGAGGTCGGTGGCCCCAAGCCCGGCGTCGGCTGCGCGGGGCGAGGTCTCGGCCGCCTCTTCGAAGAGCTCGAAGAGATGGAGATCCTGGACCGTGACTACGACTACGTCTTCTTCGATGTCCTCGGCGACGTCG
>SXGT01940914.1_pt1 | contig 29337 bp, 28 predicted proteins | sample 3176221 | NCBI WGS metagenome assembly SXGT01 (sample SAMN11356862, study PRJNA531348) | freshwater metagenome | isolation source: freshwater sample F1-120 | place: China: Fuxian Lake, Yuxi | collected 2017-12-25 | reverse complement strand
CGTGATCGAATCCCTCGCGTCGCCGGATCCGCACGTGCGTGCAGGCCTCCTGTACGTTCTCGGTTTCATCGGCGGTGAAGAGGCGCGCGTCGCTGTCGCGAAGAGCCTCGCTGACGCCGAGGCTGGCGTGCGCTACGAGGCTGCGGCTGCGCTTCTGCAACTCGGAAGCCTCGACGGCATGCCGGTACTCATCGCCCTGCTCGATCACTCCGAGGCTCGCATGCGCATGAAGGCCATGGATGCGGTCAGTGCCCGGGCCGGTACGGATTTTGGCTATCGCTTCGACGCCCAGGCCGGGGAGCGCGGTGCGGCTGTCGAACGTGTACGCCAGTGGTGGCGGGCGACGACGGCGGGTGCCCCCGTGGCCGGGCGTCAGCCATGAGCTGGTTTCACATCTTGATCGTGGTCTGGGTGGTCTCCGCGATCATCGTGGGGGTTGCCTACCGTTGTTCTGTGCAGCGCTGACCCCGTTCCGGGCATTCTGACCTCGCTCTTTGGGGCCACCGGCCGTTCAAGCTCTGGGTCGCGCCATCCCGCGCCCAAATCAGCATGCACCCAGTACCATGCGCTGCATCCGGGAGGACAGCCGTCACCCCTGCGAGGCCTCCGATGAACTACAAGATCTCTTTCTGCGACGCCTGCGATGAGAGCATCCCTGAGCGTGATCTCCTGCAGCAGCAGACCACCATCCAAAACGGCAGGTTGTATTGCCGCAAGTGCGCGCCGCCAGCCCCGCGCGAACGTTCCTCGGTGCCTGGCGTGCTGGTGCTCACCGTCCTTGTCTCCATGCTCGGCCTGATCGGACTCGGCTATGCGGGGTTCGAAGCGCTCGGGAAGACGGACGACACGCTCGATACCCACAAGGGGCTCTTGACCGAAGCCACGGCAGATCTCTCGGCCCTCGCCGGACGACATGACGACGCGGTGCAACAGGCTCGCGTGGCCGAAGAGAAGCTGGCGGCCTTGGAGCTGCGCCAGCTCACCGACGCCAATCTGATCGCACAGCATGAAGCGGAGTTGGGCCGCAAGCTGGACGAAGAATCAAAGGCCTGGCGTGCCTCACTCGATCAGAGGCTCGAACAACTGGAAGCTCGCGTGACGGCCATCCTCGGGCCCTTGCAACTGCAGAACCAGCAGTCGCGAGAAGACCTCGCCGGGCAGAAGGCGACGCTTGAAGGTTTGAAGGCCGAAATCGGGATCGTGCGCGAACTCGCCGCGGTGCGTGCAGCAGCACAGCCTGTCGCGCCCGGGGTCGAGAGCACCAAGTCAGCGGAAGCGGTGCCGACGGAACCGGCAGTTGATGAACGTGAGATCAATGCGTTCATTCTCAAGTTGAGCGACGTCGATCCGGGCCAGCGCTACACGGCGGTGACGGAACTCGGGCGCTTCACGGGACCGCGCGTTGTCAGCGCCTTGGAGGGACTCCTCAAAGACCCGGAGGAGTACCTGCGCGTGGCCGTGGTGCAAAATCTGCGGAGGCTCGGTTCGAAGACCTCGCTGCCATTGATCCTCGCGGCACTCCGGGACGCGGACCCCTTCGTGCGCTCTGCGGCCAAGGCTGCCTTCGAGACCATGGCGGCAACACGCATTAATTACGATCCCGAGGCCACTCCTCGCGAGCGCGAAGCTGCGGTGAAGGAAACCGAAGCGTGGTGGGAGTCGAACAAGGTGCGCGTTCTCGCCGGCGGTTGAAGACACGCGGCTGCTACATTGGCTCGGGGATGGACCTATGGCCGAAACGGCCTCACGAGCTCACAAACCGAGCACCAGACTGATCGCGACCTTGGGGCCTGCTTCATGGACGCCCCCGGCCATCCGTGAACTTGTGCTTGCTGGTGCGGACGCATTCCGTCTGAATTTCTCGCACGGTGACCATGACGTCCTGCGCGGCGTCGTGGCCTGTGTGCGCGAGATTGCGCGCGACTTGAAGCAGCCGGTGGCCATCCTCGGCGATCTCTGCGGCCCGAAGCTGCGCGTGGGCATCGTCGAGAAGGGGGATTCGATCTCCCTCGAGGATGGCGCAGAGGTGCTGCTCGACCCCGCGTGTCCGGGGGTTTCCCTTGCGCGCATCGGTGTGTCTCACGCAGCGCTCGTAGAGGATGTCCCCGCCGGCTCTGCGATCCTCCTCGATGACGGCAATCTGGAACTGCTGGCTCTGGAGCGTAGCGGGGGCTGCCTCCGGGCGCGTGTCATCCACGGCGGCGAACTGAAATCGAGGAAGGGCGTGAATGTGCCCGGCGTGATGCTCACGATTCCAGCCATCACGGAGAAGGACGCCGAAGACCTCGCCTTCGGAATGGAAATGGACCTGGACTACTTCGCCATGAGCTTCGTGCGCACGGCGCGGGATGTCACGGACCTGAAGCGGCGCATTGCCTTGCACGGCCAGCACATTCCCGTCATCTCCAAGATCGAGATGCCCATCGCGGTGGAGAATCTCGACAGCATCCTCGATGTGAGTGACGGCATCATGGTTGCGCGCGGCGATCTGGGAGTGGAAATCGGTCCGGAGCGCCTGCCAGTGGTGCAAAAGGAGATCATTCGTGCGGCGCGGCGACGGGGCAAACTCGTCATCACGGCCACGCAGATGCTCGACAGCATGACGCATCACCCGCGGCCTACGCGGGCTGAAGCGACCGACGTGGCCAACGCACTCTTTGATGGCACTGACGCGGTCATGCTTTCGCAGGAGACAGCGGTGGGCTCGTATCCCGTGGCCACCGTGCGCACCATGCGCGAAATCGCCTGGCATGCCGAGGAGAGCGCCTTGTTCGCAGCGCAGGCGCGGCAGTTCCAGCGCCCCGTCGACCACGGCATTGCTCATGCAGCCATCAAGGCCGCCTGTGTGGCCGCCGAGGAAGTCGAAGCCAAAGCGCTCGTGGTCTTCTCCACGACGGGCTGGACCGCCTTCGGCGCGGCCGCGTGGCGTCCACCCTGCCCGATTTTCGCGTGCACGGACGACGAACGCACCTTCAACCGTTTCGCGCTTTGTCGCGGCAGCCGCGCGTGGTTCATTCCGACCGCCTCGGACATCGAGTCGCTCTACAGCTCCGGGTTGGCGGCGCCTCTGGCGGAAGGGCTGCTCGCGAAGGATGACGTGGTGGTTCTGCTCAGCGGGGCGCGCACGAGTGGCAGCGGTGCCAACTCCATCCGCATCCACAAGGTGGGGGCGGGCGGTCTGCGATCCTGACCGTTTGCTCCGCGCTGCACCGTTCCTATGATCCCCCGCGCCATCGGGCGCGCACCGGAGTCCCGTTCCATGAAGATCCATGAGTACCAAGCCAAGGCCATCTTGAAGGCCAGCGGCGTGCCTGTGCTGGAAAACCGCGTGGTGACGAGCGCGGCCGCGGCCGCTGCTGCATTCACCGAACTCGGCGGCAGCGTGGCGGTGGTGAAAGCCCAGATCCACGCTGGTGGGCGCGGCAAGGGTGGCGGCGTGAAGCTCGTGCGTTCGCCTGCGGAGGCCGAAGCGGCCGCTCTTGCAATGATCGGGAAGCCGCTGGTGACTTACCAGACCGGTCCTCTGGGGCAGAAGGTGAAGACCATTCTCGTGGAGCAGGGCTGCGAGATCGAGCGCGAGCTCTACGCCGGCATGGCTCTCGACCGCGCGACCAAGCTGCCTGTGCTCATGGTCTGCCGTGACGGCGGCGTCGAAATCGAGGAGATCGCGCACAAGCACCCCGAGCGCATCCTCAAGGAACCAGTGGACCCGATGCTTGGCTTGCTGCCACATCAGGGGCGCCGACTGGCGAAGGAACTGGGATTGCCTTCAGCCCAGTGGGACAAGGCCACGCAGTTCTTCCAGGCCCTCGCGCGCATCTACTTCGAGAAGGATTTGAGCCTCGCCGAGATCAATCCGCTCGTGGTGACGAAGCAGGGCGAGCTTCTCGCCCTCGACGCCAAGATGAACTTCGACAGCAACGCGCTGTATCGCCAGTCGGCGGTGGTGGCTCTGCGCGACCTGGATGAGGAAGACCCGAGCGAAGTGGCCGGACAGGAAGCGGGGATCAGCTACATCAGCCTCGATGGCAACATTGGCTGCCTCGTGAACGGCGCCGGGCTTGCGATGGCCACCCTGGACATCATCAAGCTGTATGGCGGCGAGCCCGCGAACTTCCTCGATGTCGGCGGCGGCGCGACCAAGGATCAAGTGGCCTGCGCTTTCCGGCTCATCCTCGCCGACCCGAAGGTGAAGGGCATCCTCATCAACATCTTCGGTGGCATCCTCAGGTGCACCACGCTCGCGGACGGCATCGTCGCTGCGGTGCGTGAAACCGGGCTGTCCATTCCCCTGGTGGTTCGTCTTGAAGGGACCGAGGTGGAGCAGGGGCGTCAGATCCTCAAGGACTCCGGTTTGCCCATCACCACGGCGTCAACCATGTCCGATGCTGCCGAGAAGATCGTGAAGGCCATCAAGGCCGTCTGAGCCTGCAGGAGAATCAACATGAGCGTATTGGTCAACAAGCAGACGCGCGTGCTCGTGCAGGGACTCGGCAAGGCCGGTCGCTTCCACATGGGCCAGATGATTCAGTACGGCACCCAGGTTGTGGGCGGAGTCGCCCCCGGCAAGGGCGGGGCCGTGGTGGACGGTGTGCCAGCCTTTGACTCGGTCGCGGAGGCCGTGAAGGCGACGGGCGCCGATGCCACGGTGATCTACGTCCCGGCAGCAGGCTGCCTGGATTCGATCCTTGATGCCGATGCCGCGGGCATTCGCCTTTGCGTCGTCATCACCGAGGGCATTCCCACCCTCGACATGGTGAAGGCCTTTGCCGCGCTGCGCAGCCGCGGGTCCTCCATGCGCATCATCGGCCCGAACTGTCCCGGCATCATCACTCCGGGCGACTGCAAGATCGGGATCATGCCGGGCTACATCCACCGGCCGGGTCCGGTCGGCGTGGTCTCGCGCAGCGGAACGCTCACCTACGAAGCCGTGTGGCAGCTCTCGGAGCGCGGCATCGGCCAGAGCACATGCATCGGCATCGGCGGCGACCCGCTCATCGGCACCACACACGTAGATGCGTTGCGGCTCTTCCAGGATGACCCGAAGACCGAAGCCATCATCATGATCGGCGAGAGCGGCGGAACCGCCGAGGAGCAGGCAGCCGAGTTCATCCGCACAGAAGTGCGCAAACCCGTGGTGGGCTTCATCGCCGGGCAAACAGCTCCGCCCGGAAAACGCATGGGGCACGCAGGTGCTATTATTTCCGGCGGCAGCGGCAAGGCTGCCGACAAGATCGCCGCTCTCGAACGGGTTGGAGTCGCTGTGGCGACGAATCCGGCCGACATGGCGGCGACCCTTGTCAAGCTGCTCAAGTCGTGAGGGACCGGGCCTCGTCGAGGCCGGGCAGGGAATCACGGGAGGGCTGCCGATGAACTGCGATCGGTGCGGCGCGCTGCAAAGTCTCGCATGCACAGTTGTCATGGACGGCGGAGTGCATGAAGCCTGGCGCTGCCCGGCGGGGCACCACGACGTGCGGGCGACCGGCGAACGGCGCCTCAAGGTCGGGTGCGAGCGGGGTGCGCATGGCTGCACCGTCCGCTTGCAGTGCGGCCCCAACTGCTACATCTTCGACGCGCCCCTGTTCCGGGCTGCCTTCCGCGAAGTCTTGGGTTTCGCGCGCTCAGGCACTGGCCCCCTCGTGCTGGACTTGGGCACCGTGGCCCTCGTGGCGGAGCCGCTTCTCGGCGTGATGCGCCTCTTGCAGCACGGCCTGCAACAACGCGGTCGCACCCTCTGGGTGGTGACCGGTTCGAGGCTCGTCGAGGCGGACCTTTTGCGCTTGGATCCGCGCTTCGAGGGTCGCATTGTGCGCAGCGTCAAGGACCTCGCCGTGGCCAGCGCTGCGGCTTCAAGCTGACGCCATGTCGCAGGGTGTGGCCGAGCTTCAGGTCTTCAGCGAGGTTCTGTCACCCCGGGATGCCGACCTCGGTCCGACGATCATGGAAGGCAAGGCGCTGCTTGCCGCAGGTGCGGAAGCCCTGTTCGTGCCCGATGCCCCGGGCGGCGTTCCCCGCGTGGATGCCGTCATGTGCGCAGCGCTTCTGCAGCAGGCGCTCGGAGTGCTGTGCATCCCGCATCTGAATTGCCGGGACCGCAATCGGGTCGCTCTGCGAGGACTGCTTCTTGCTGCTCGCGTTGCCGGCATCAGGGCGGTGAAGGCCGTGACGGGAGATCCGCTGCCGGGGTCGGGCATCAGTGGCGTCTGGGACGAAGACAGCGTTTCCCTTGCCCGTATGGCTGCCGACGTGGGTTTGGAGGTGGTCATCGGCCACCGTCTGAGCGGACCGGGGAGCGTTGCCTCCGTGGATCGCCTGCAAGACAAGGTGCGCGCCGGAGCCTGCATGGCCATGACCACGCCGTTGCTCGATGCCACCATGGCGGAAGCGGTGGTTGCAGACTGCGAGCGGGCCCGGATCCGGCCTCTGATTTCGCTCCTCAGTATCCCGAGCGTGGAGGTTCTCCGCCATCTGGAACAGGAATCGAGGGCCTTCCGCTCGGCGCCCGATGCCGAAGCCCGCTTGCGTGGTGCAACTGATCCTGTGCAGGCGGGAGTGGACCTGGCTCTGGACGTGGCGAGTTCCGTGGGCGCACGCGCTTCCTTCCACGTGGCCCTTCCGTTCGGTCGCGCGCAAGCGGGCATCCCGCTTCTCCGCGAACTCCGCGTGCGCGTCCTTCACCGGCGCCCCGGGAGTGCATAAACTGCTCGCGCCGCAACGCGCGCTGCGCGACGGCACGGGAGGTCCGAGTGGGGAGCAGTCCAGCAGGTACGTTCGAGGTGGAGGGTGGCGCTCGCATCAGCGGGACCATGACTCCCGCGGGCAACAAGAACGAGGCTCTGCCAGCGCTTGCGGCGACGCTGCTCACGCGCGGTCAGTGCCGCATCGAGAATCTGCCGCGCATCCGCGATGTGGAGTCCATGGTGGAGCTCATCGCCGGGCTCGGAGGCCGGACGACCTACGAGGAAGAGCACGCTCTGCTCGTCGACGGTGGCGGGCTCAACAACAGCGAACCCGCGCGTGCCGTGGCGCGCACCATCCGAGGCTCCTTTCTTTTTGCACCGGCGCTGCTGCATCGCACGGGCCGTGCAGTGCTGGCGATTCCTGGTGGCGACCGCATCGGACGCCGCCGCGTGGACACGCACCTGCTCGCGCTCACGGCACTGGGTGCCGAGGTGCGCGTCGAACAGGACCGCTACGAGTTGGAGTTGCGTGGTCGCTTTCGTGCAGCCGATGTGTTTCTCGATGAAGCGTCCGTGATGGCGACAGAAAACGCTGTCATGGCGGCAGTGGTGGCCGAAGGCACCACGCGCATCATGAACGCTGCCTCGGAGCCGCACGTGCAAGGTCTCTGCCGCATGCTCAACAGCATGGGCGCTGCCGTGCGCGGCATCGGCACGAACTGTCTCGAGATCGAGGGCAAGCCCGATCTGAAGGGCACGCGGCACCGGCTCGCACCGGATCACATTGAACTCGGATCGTTCATGGCGCTCGCGGCCATGACGGGTGGAGAATTGCGCATCAAGGACATCGTGCCGGATGACCTGCGCATGATCTGCATGGTGTTCCGGCGTCTCGGCGTTGTGTCGCGCTTCGAAGGCGCCGACCTCGTTGTGCCAGGCGCTCAGGAGCTCGAAGTTCAGGAAGACTTGCACGGAGCGATCCCGAAGGTGGATGATGCGCCGTGGCCTGGTTTCCCTGCAGACCTCACATCGACGGCCCTGGTGCTGGCCACGCAGTCCCGCGGCACCGTGCTCATCCACGAGAAGATGTTCGAGAGCCGACTGTTCTTCGTGGATCGCCTGCTCACCATGGGCGCGCGCATCGTTCTCTGCGATCCCCACCGCGCCGTGGTGGTCGGGAAGAGTCGTTTGCACGGTGCCACGATTGCCTCGCCAGACATTCGTGCCGGCATGGCTCTGCTCTCCGCCGCTCTCTCCGCGGAGGGGACCTCCGTTATCCAGAACGTGCAGCAGATTGATCGTGGATATGAACGCATCGATGAGCGCTTGACCGCACTTGGCGCCCGGATCCGTCGCACAAGCTGACGCACGGGATCTGCTACATTGGCGCGGCCCGACCACGGGCCGTGGAGTGTTTCCCATGACCGACCCAAACACCTTCTCGATGCCTGCTCTCCACCTGGCTTTCGGCCTGAGCCCCATGGAGATTGTGGTCATTCTCCTGGTTGTGTTGCTGCTCTTCGGGAGCCGTCTGCCGAATCTCATGCGCAACCTCGGCAAGTCGGTGGTCGAGTTCAAGAAGGGCATGAAGGATGACGGCGAGACGCCCGAAGCTGGCGCGCGCGCCGAGCTCCCGGATGGGACTTCGAGCAGCACGCGCGTCGAAGATCGCGTGCGCAAGCAGCAGTGATGGAACCCCTCGGCGAACAGCCGGAGGTCCACTACCGCGTGCGCCTCGTCGTTGATGGCGTGGAGCGCCCCTTGAAGCCGTTCCTGCACAACATGCTCGGTGGAGCTGCGTTCGGACTCGTGGAAGCCCTGAAGGATGTGAATGCGCCCACCCAAGTGGTGATCGAGGCGCAGCGTGTCGACTGAGCGAGTAGCGCTCGGCATTCTTTGCGGTGGTTTCTCGCGCCGCATGGGCCGCGACAAGGCGAGCGTTGAGCTTGGCGCCGAGTCCCTGCTCGCACGCATGCGTCGGCGGCTGGGCGCCGAGGCCTCCGTCGTACTCATTGGCACGCGGCCTGATGGACCGGGGCAGTTGAAGGGTGAGATGATCGTGTTCGATCCGGATCCGGGTGGAGGGCCCTTGCAGTCGATGCTGGCGATGCTGCAACAAGTCGGTGCAGCAGTCCTCATCGTGCCAGTAGACATGCCGTTTCTTCCAGCGGGCCTCGCAGCTTGGTTGGCTGAGCAGGCTCCCGCCGCTCACGCGATCGGAATCGCCGGAGAAACCGGCGCGGAACCGCTGCCTGTCCTGCTGCGATCTGCTGCGGCCATGGAACTGGGACGCCGTTGTCAGGCGGGTGAGCGTCGGGCAGGAGCCTGGCGTGAGCTCGCCGGTGCCGTGACGGTGCCAGCGGCCGGGAGAATCTGGACGCATCCAGCATCCTTGCATTTGCTGGGCTTGAATACGGCTGCTGAAGTGGAGCGCGCGGAGGGTCTCCTGCCCATTTTCGGCGCCGATTGAGCCGCTTTCGTGGCGCTGGTACGTTGCCCACTGCTGCAAGAACTTCTCGCATGAACGCTGCACTCGCCAAGCTCTATCAGTCCATCGCACCACGTCTTGCTGCCGTGGAGCAAGAGATCGCGGAGACTCTCGCCTGTCCGCAGCCGGAGATCGCAAGCCTCTTGGAGGTGAGCGGCCGCTACGGCGGGAAACGCATGCGTCCGGCGTTGGTGCTGCTGGTCGCATCCGAGCTCGGGTGCGTTGACGCGCGGCATGAGCGCCTGGCTGCGGTCACGGAACTCATCCACCTCGCCACGCTCGTGCACGACGATGTCATCGATGAAGCCGACATGCGGCGCAACGTGAGTACGGTGAACGCGGCGCACGGCAACTACGAAGCGGTGTTGCTCGGGGACATCATCTTTGCGCGAGCGATTCATCTGCTCGCGAAGCTCGGCGACCGCCGCTCACTGCTGGTCCTCACACGTGCGGTCAGCACCCTTTGCGAAGGCGAGATCCTGCAGAACAGGCACCGTCGCGACCCGGACCTCTCGGAGGCGACGTACTACTCGGTGATCGGTGGCAAGACGGCGGAACTCTATGCCGCCGGAGCCGGGCTCGCAGCACATGTTGCCGGCGCCAACGAAGGCGTGGTGGAGGCATTCAGCCTCTTCGGTGAGAAGTTGGGCCTCGCTTTCCAGATCATTGACGATTGCCTCGATGTAACGGGCGACGAGCGTGAAGTGGGCAAGTCTCTCGGCACGGACTTGAGAAACGGCAAGATGACTCTGCCGGTGATCCTGTTCCGCGAGAGCGGTGCGGCTGCCGAACGCGCTCTCGTGCGCAAGGTGTTCTCGGATGCCGTCGATCCCGCGGCGGCAGGATCGTTGCGCGAACTGCTGGTCGAGAAGGGGTTCATCCGGGCGGCCGCGCGTGTGGCCGCAGCTCACGTCGAAGAAGGCCTTGAAGCTCTGCGCCGTGCGGTTGGTCGCCCGCTGCCGGCCATGGAAGCCATCGGGCAATACGTGCTCGAACGCAGTCTCTGATCAGAGGGACGGCAGTTGGCGCGCGGTGGCGCGCACGCAGTTGCGCATCAAGAGGGCCACTGTGACCGGCCCGACCCCGCCAGGCACGGGAGTTGCCCACGCGGCTGCGGATGCTGCGACGCCGCTGACATCGCCCACGATGCGGCGCTTGCCGTCCACCTCGATCTCGTTGATGCCTACGTCCACCACGATGCAGCCTGGACGGAGATCCGCGCCTTGCACGAGCCCGGCCCTGCCGACGGCGACGACGAGCACTTCGGCCGCGCGTACTTCCGCCGGAAGATCCAGAGTGCCGTGATGGCAGACGGTGACCGTGGCGAGGCGTTCCATCAACAGGATGGCGATGGGCTTGCCGACGGTTTCCGAGTGGCCGATGACGACCGCGCGTTTGCCGCGCAGCTCAATGCCGGTGGCGAGGATGCACTCGAGAGCCGCGGCCGCAGTGCAGGGCACCATTCCGGGCCGGTCAGACAGCAGCCAGCCGAGATTGGTGGGGTGGACGCCCTCCACATCCTTCGCGGGGTCGAGTGCACGGCGCACCGCACGCGTGTTGATGTGGTCCGGGAGCGGAGTCTGCAACATCACGCCGCTCACCTCGTGATTGCGCGCGAGAGCATCCAGCTCCCGCATCAACTGTCGTTCGCTGGTGTCCGCGGCAAGCAGCGTCCTGCGAAAGGCGATACCGGTGCGTTCGGCGGCGCGCGCTTGGTGGCGCACATACAGGTCCACTGCGGGATGTGCGCCGACTTGCACGGTTGCGAGGACCGCGGACGCGCCCATACTTTCGAGAGCGAGTGCCTCGCGGGCAGTTTCCGCCTCGATCTTTGTTGCCAGAGCCTTGCCGTCGATGAGTTGTGGCACCGCGCGATTGTGGCCGAGTCCGCGGCCATCCCAAGGGGGAGGGCGCGGTTAGAGTGCTTTCCCCGGGGTGGGGGAAATGCACCGCGACATCGCCGAAGTCCTGTTTTCCGAAGAGGCAATCCGTCAGCGCGTGAGGGAACTCGGGCGCGCCATCTCCCACGATCTTGCCGGTCGTGAGGCCGTCGTCATGGCCTTGCTGAAGGGGTCCGTGCTCTTCTTCTCGGACCTTGTGCGTTCCATCGATGCGCCCGTGAAGGTGGAGTTCGCGTGGGCTTCGAGCTATGGCAAGGGCACGGAATCCAGCGGCGAGGTGCTGCTCAAGGTCTTCCCGGAGGAGGATCTCCGCGGACGCATGGTGGTCGTCGTGGACGACATTCTCGATACAGGCCGCACCCTCAGTGCCGTGGTGGACCGGCTTCGCAACGAACATGGCGTGACGGATGTTCGCACCTGTGTTCTTCTCGACAAAAAGGCGCGCCGTACCGCACGGATTGAGGCGGATTACTCGGGCTTTCCGGTCGATGATGTTTTCGTGGTGGGATACGGACTCGACTATGCCGACCGGTACCGCAATCTGCCCTACATCGGAGTGCTGAAGCCAGGCTGCTACGGCGCCTGAAGAAACGTATGGCCTGGAGCGACCGCCGCTACGAAGATGATTCTGGTTTCATCCCGCGCCAGCCGCAGGACGGACTGCTCGTCGTTCTCGGCCTGTCCGTGGGCCTGCATCTTCTGAAGGTGCTCTTCGTGGGGACCGGGACGCTGGAGTCAGGCTGGGTTGAGCAGCATCTCGGCGCCAGTCGCGCGGGCCTTGAGGACGGGCACCTGTGGCAGGTGCTCACCTACCAGTTCATCCACGGCAGCATCTGGCACCTGCTCTGGAACTGCGTGATGCTCTTCTTCGCCGGACGCCTGCTCGAGGGCATGGTGGGCCGTCGGCGCTTTGTGGGCATGTATCTCGCGTGCGGGGCCGTGGGTGCGCTGGGAGCTCTGCTCGACGCGCAGGCACGGCCCGTGGTCGGAGCGAGCGGCAGCATCATGGGGGTGCTCGCCATCCTCATGGTGATGGTGCCGAATCTCGAAGTGAGGCTCCTGCTTCTCACCGTGCGCATGAAGTGGCTGGTCCTCGCCTTCACGCTCATAGACCTCAGCTTTGCACTCGGTGATGGACGCGGCGCGGAAGATGGCGTTTCGCACTGGACGCATCTGTTCGGAGCCGTGGGCGGGTTCTCCCTCGCGTGGGTTTGGCCCGTGTTCCTGAAACCGCGCATCGAACGTGCGCGAGTCCGGCAGGAGCGACGCGCCGAAGTGCGCCGCCTCGAAGAACACCTTTCGGAAGAGCGCGAACTGGATCGCATCCTCGCCAAGATCAGCGCCGAGGGCATGCCATCCCTCTCTGCGGGCGAACGCCGCTTCCTCGAGGAGCACGCGAAGAAATCGAAGGCAGCGCGCCGCGGCTGAAGTATCCTCCGGGCCGCGAACCGGAACATGCCCCTGCGCGTTCATGAACTGCGCCTCTCCGGCGCGCCCTCGGAAGCGGAGATTCTCGCCCTTGCCCTGCAACGGGCGCATCTCGTGAAGGATGACGTCACCGGCTTCGCCGTGGTACGTCGTTCGGTTGATCGTCGGCACCATCGCGCCATCCAGACTTGGACCGTGGACTTGATGACCGTGCCGGGCTGGCGTCCGCCCGCGGCTCTGCCGCGTGGGCTCACCTGGATCGAGGCGGCAAGCGTTGAGCGTGTGCGCGGGGAGTCGCCGCTCGCGCATCCGCCTGTGGTCATCGGGAGTGGACCGGCAGGCTTGCTCGCTGCGCTTGAACTCGCGGAGCAGGGGTATCGCCCGCTGCTGCTCGAACGTGGTGACGCCATGAATCACCGTGCGGCCGCGATCCAGCGCCTTGTTCGAGACGGCATCCTCGATCCGGAGTCGAACTACTTGTTTGGCGAGGGTGGTGCCGGGACCTATTCGGATGGCAAGTTGACTTCTCGGTCTGCAGATCCGCGCTCTGCCCGCGTGCTCGATGTGTTCCGGAAGTACTCGGGGCTCGACGAAGTGAGCTACGACTGGCGGCCGCATCTCGGATCGAACCGCATTCGTGCGGTTGTCGGACGGATCCGGCAGCGCATCCTCGAGTGCGGTGGGACCATTCGTTATCGCTGCCGTGTGGATGATGTGCGCGTGCGCTCGGGGCGCTTGGAGGCACTCGCCACTGCCGCCGGAGACGTGCCCGCAGAGGTGGCTGTACTGGCACCCGGCCATTCCGCGCGCGAGCTGATGCGACGTCTCGCGGCATCAGGCGTGGCCATGGAAGCGAAGCCCTTCCAGCTCGGCCTGCGCGTTGAACATCCGCAGTCCTTCGTGGACCGTTGCCAGCGTCGTGCGCACGAGGGGCCGCCTTCCGACTACCGCGTGGCCGCACGTGTCACGGGGCGCAGCGTGTGGTCCTTCTGCATGTGCCCGGGGGGCGAGATCATCCCGGCCATCTCCGATCCTTCAGGCATGAACACCAACGGCATGTCCTGGTCCTGGCGCGACTCCGGATTTGCGAACAGCGGGTTGGTCACCACGCTGGAGCCGGCGGAGTTCGGTGCTGACGGGGTCTTTGCCGGCATGGACCTGCAAGAAACGTACGAGCGCCGTGCGACGGAGGCCGCGGGGAGGGCGCTCGCGATTCCAGCACAACGCATGGTGGACTGGCTGAACGATCGGAGAAGCACGGAGCTGCCAGCGTGTTCCACACGCATGCCTCTGTCGGCGGTCAATCTTCAACCCATCCTGCCGCAGGTGGTCGATGCGGCCTTGCGCGAAGCAGTGCGCCAATTCGACCGGCAGATGCCGGGGTTCATCTCGGAGTCGGCGCTCCTTGTGGGCCCCGAAATCCGCTCCAGCAGTCCCGTACGTTGCCTCAGGGTGCCGGGGAGCCTCGAGTCCACGACCGTCGCCGGGCTCTTTCCAGTTGGTGAAGGTGCCGGCTATGCCGGAGGCATCGTCTCGGCCGCCATTGATGGTCTGCGTGCAGCGGAACGCATCATGGCCGCGCATGCGCCCCCGCGCTGAGGCAGCCTTGCCCGGCCGCGCGGTGCGGCGTATAGACTCGTGAAAACCCGTTGCAGGCTGGACATTCCCGCCGCACAGGGTCTCGGGGATCGTGCCATGCGCTCACTCGTTCTTGTGCTCAGCCTGTTGGCGACCCTGCCTTGCCTTGCGCAGACTCCCGAGCGCTTCCTGCAGGAGTTCAGCGCGGCAGTGAAAGCCGACGATTTCGTCAAGCAGCGTGAGCTCCTCTCGAACAACTACGACATGGGGAAGGACGCCTTCTACCTGGTCGAACACGAGTGGACGCGCACGAGCCTCGGCACGGATGAATCCGCAGTGGAAGCCGCGAAAGTGTTTCAGTCGATCATGGAAGCGCTCGCCACGGTGTCGAAGCTCGTGGGACAGAAGAGTGACTACCTGTCGAAGCGCGTGGCCTGGATCACCAGCCTCACGCCGGAGCAGAAACAGGCCAAGCTCGAGATGTGGGACGGCATCGGGAGGGGGGCGCCGCTTTACAACGAAGCCCGCAGGCTGAAGAAGATCGAGAACATCGCCGATGTGGTGCCGATTTTCGAAACCGCAGCGCTCAAGGCCGCGGCCGCGACCGACGGGTTCTGGGCCGCGCAATCACATCTTTATCTCGCACTGATGCACGAGATCGTCCCCAACTGGTACGAGTGTGTTTACCACTACAAGTCGGCGATCGCGGCGGGTGCGAAGGGGCATTCTGCTCTGGAGGTTGCGAAGCAAAACCTCGAAGGCAGCCTCAACCAGGCGTTGAGTGCGGGCAAGCTCAAGTTGGAGCACGTGGACATCACGGTTCCCGTGGCCGAGAGCAAGGCGAAGTACACGGAGTCGGTTGCAAAGGCGGCTGCCGACGCGGCCGCGGCGAATGCCGCCGGGAAGACCGGCCCTTCAGACCCCAGCCTGCCGCAGGGGCCGCGGCCCAATGTGCATGCGAGTGCCATCGAGTGGGAGGACGCGGCGGAGTTCAAGACCGACAAGGTCACGGACAACACGTACCTCACGCCCTTCGGCTGGGTCAATGGTCACTGGAACTGGTGGCCGGGCATGGGCATCAACAAGGGCGCGACGGCCAAGTCGGCATTCTTGCCGGGTAATGGCGAGGTCGTGAATGATGGCGGGAAGCTCATGCTGTTCCCGAACGGGAAGCAGAACCTTCCAGTGGAGAGCGGGCAGCGCATCAAGCTCGCTCCGAAGCCCGAGATCGTGGAGTTCAAGGAAGCGGTTTATCTCGATGGCAGCAAGGGTCGCGTCTTCCAGGACATGATGCTGGTGCCGTCGCAGTACAACTTCATCGGGTTCGGGTTCTCGGTGAACAGTGAGGTGCTGGGTCTCAAGTTCCGCGGCGCCACGGTGACACGCGGCAAGTTGCGCGGCGTGGATGTAGCCGTGCAAGATGTGAACGGCAACGGCGCGTTCAACGACTTCGGCATCGACTGCGTTCTCATCGGCAAGGGCAAGGGCGTGCGTGTGACGCCGCTTTCGCGCTACATCGAACTGAACGGGTTGCTCTACGAATTGAAACTGGATGCCAACGGTCGCGTGCTGAGGACGAAACCCTACGACGGCCCGCTCAGCGCGGTGCGGCTCGAGTGGAAGGGCGGCAGCACGCCGGCCTTCCTGAACTGCAGCGGCACAGGAGAGAACAGCACCTTCTTCTTCGACCTCATGCAGGCGAAGGACAAGCCCATGTGGGTCATCCCGGGTGCACTCAGCTTCCAGCACGGTTACTTCATCGAAGGGCGTGGTGACAAGGCCACGACCATGTGGATCACCCATGGTCGCTCGGGAGTCTTGAACGCCACTCCGGATGCACTCACGACGTGGAAATTCGGTGGGGCCGGCGATGGATTCACCTTTGTCTTCAAGGCCAGCACCAAGAAGGAAGGTGGCACAGAGTCGATCCACGTTCCGGCGAAAGAGATCAAGATCTATGGCGCGTTCGGCGAGCAGTACGAGAGCCCGATGATGGGACCGCCGCTGCCGACGGTGAGTGTGCGCAAGGCGAAGGACACGGCCATCCAGGTCACAGGCAAGATGAAGAAGCCGGATACGGAGGACTCGCGCGAAAGCGTGGATCTCATCTTCCTGCCCAAGTCCCTCGAACTGAAGAAGCCCTTTGCAGGCGAGTTCGAGGCGCGCATGGAGGCGGAGTGGAAGCCACTCGGGAAGATCGCCTCGGCATGGACGCCGGGCAGCTGAAGCCGCTGCGCCTCAGCGCAGTTTCCTACATCAACGCGCTGCCGCTTCTGGATGGACTCGCGGAGGACCCCGCGCTGGTCCTTGAGCTCGTGCCGCCAGCGGCGGCCGCGGAGGCACTCCTCGCGGGTTCGGCTGATGCGGCACTCGTGCCCGTGGTGACGCTGCTGCGTGATGCCGCCCTTGCGCCGCTCGGGGAAGGGTGCATTGCCTGCGATGGCGCGGTGGACTCCGTCCTCGTGCAACTCGGAACGGCCCCGCATCTGGTGAACAGGCTCGCTCTCGATCCTGAATCGCGCTCCAGTCAAAGGCTTGCCAGCTGGTTGCTGGCGACCAGCCATGGAACGCGTCCGGAGTTGCGCGAGCGCGCGGCTCCCGAGCCGGTCATTCCCGCAGACTGTGACGCGGGGCTGGTGATCGGTGACCGTGCCCTGCATGTGCTGCTGGCGCGGAAGCCCGTCCTCGATCTCGGGCGCGAATGGAAGCGCACGACGGGGTTTCCGTTCGTGTTTGCGGTCTGGGCCGCGCGGAGGGATCACCCGCGGCGCAGCGAATTGGTCGCCTGTCTCGAGGCGGCGCGGCAGCGCGGCAGTGGGCGGCTCGATTTTCACGCGCAAGCGGCCGCCCGCCAGTCGGGGCTCCCGCTCGCGACTTGCGCGGTTTATCTCGGCGAGCGGATCCGCTACCGTTTCGACGACGCTGCGGCAGCCGGGCTCGGGTTGTTCCTCGAGCTTGTACGCCAAGGTGCATGCTGAGGGGGTTGGTGCGCCATGCTGGATATCCGATTCATTCGCGAGAACGCGGACCTCGTGCGCGAAGCCATCCGGCGCAAGCGCATCGCAGTGGATCTCGACAACGTGTTGGCGGCTGACGGCGAGTGCCGCGAACTCAAGACTTCCTTTGAATCGCGCAAAGCCGAGCAAAACCGAGGCTCCAAGGAACTGGGGCGTCTTGATGCCGCGGCGCGCGCGAAGGCCCTTGAAGGTCTGAAGGTTCTTTCTGACGAGGTTCGCGTTCTTGAGGCTCGCCTTGTCGAAGCCGAGGCTCGTCTTCGCACTCTGTTGCTGCTCGTGCCCAACGTTCTCGATCCCGCAGTTCCCGAGGGTCGCGATGACAGCCAGAACGCCGAACTGAAGAGGTGGGGCACTCCACGGCAGTTCGACTTCGCGGCCAAGGATCACGTGGATCTCGGGACGTCGCTGGACATCCTGGACATCGAGCGTGCGACGCGCATCGCGGGCAGCCGGACCTACTTTCTCAAGAACGAAGGTGCGCTACTCGAACTCGCGGTGCTGCGCTTTGCCATCGACCACATGATGGCAAAGGGGTTCAGTCCCATGCTGGTGCCGCACCTCGTGCGCACCGAGGCGATGGAAGGCACGGCCTATCTTCCCGGTGGCGAGGAACAGGCTTATCGCACCCAGAAGGACGATTCATGGCTCATCGGCACCAGCGAAGTGCCGGTGACGGCGTATCGCATGGGGGAGATCCTGAGCTGCGAGGAGTTGCCGCTCAAGATGGCCGGGCTTTCGCCCTGCTACCGCAGAGAGGCGGGCACCTATGGCAAGGACACGCGCGGCCTCTATCGCATCCACCAGTTCCAGAAGGTGGAGCAAGTTGTCGTGTGCCGTGCCGATCTGGATGAGTCGATCCGCTGGCACGACGCCATTCTCAAGAACGCCGAGGAACTGCTGCAGGCATTCGAACTGCCATATCGCGTGGTGGATGTGTGTGATGGCGATCTCGGACGCCCGCAAGTGCGCAAGTTCGACATCGAGACATGGATGCCCTCGCGGAACGGTTACGGCGAAACGCATTCTGCATCGCGCTTCCACGACTATCAGGCGCGGCGGTTGGACCTGCGCTACCGCGATGAGCAGGGCAAGGTCCGCATCTGTCACACGCTGAACAACACGGTGGTTGCAAGCCCGCGCATCCTCATCCCCCTGCTCGAAAACCACCAGCAGGCGGACGGCAGCGTCGTCATTCCCGAGGTGCTGCGCCCATACATGGGCGGGCGCTCGGTCATGAAGCCGAAGGCGTGATGCACGGGGTGCAAGTCGGCGGCATGGCGTGGAACCTGCTGTTGCACGACCGCGGTTCGCTCGGCAGTTTCAGTGTCCGCTGTTGAACAGCGCGCCGAGTCCGCCAGCGGTGCCCGGCTGAGCATTGCCGGCCGGGCGACCGCGCCCCTGGAGCGCTTGAAGGAATGGGTTGGCCGCATTGCCGGCATTCTGATTGTTTCGCCCGCGACCACGGCCACCACCCGCGCCGCGCGGTCCAGCTCCTGCGCCCGCACCTGCTCCGCCCCGTCCGGGCCCTCCGGTTCCCGCGCCTGCCGCGGCCGCATTGGCGCCGCCGCGTCCCGGCGAAGCAGGCTCCGTCAGCTTGCCGTCCCAGGATGCAACCTGTGACTGCGACTCGGGGGACATGTGCAACTGTGGCAGGACCACGAAGCGCTTGAACGTGTAGAGGCGCGCTTCGCCCTCGCGTTCCTTGTCTTCCACCTCGGCCGCATCATCGCGCGCCCAGATCGACAGCGTGATTTGCACGGCGCGGGGCAGGCCTTGTTCCTTGACGGCATTCCAACCGTCGGCGAGGACGTCCTCATCGTCCTTGACGTTGCCGGCCGCAGCGCCGCCCTCACCCTTGCTCGCGCCGGCTCCGCTGCGCGGCACGAACTGCATCGACAGCGAATGCACCTTGTCGTAGAGCAGAACGAAGTCGCCCTCGTTGTGCGGCTTGTCGTCCACGTTCCAGTCTTCGCGGCGCCAGAGTTCGAGGCTCTCCGTGCCGGGCTGGCCGCGCCGCATGACCCAAGCCACCTCGTTCACCCACGAATCCCTGAGATCGTCCGCCTTGTCATATTGCTCGGGAGCCATGGCCTTCCGGTAGGTCACGAGTGACAGCGCGTCAGCTTCACGCCCGTTGATCTCTGCATCCGTGGCATAGAAGGCGTTGTTGTCCTTCAGGTCGTAGAAGGCGGCGTTCGCGATGTCTGCCGCCATGACATCCAGGATGGCCGGGCCCATGACATAGGGCGTGGCCTTGTTGCTGACCGCGTTGCGCGTCAGCACCACTTGATGGAGGCTCCAGAAGGCGCCAGTGAAGAGCAGCGCGGTGATGGCCAAAGCCAGCAGGACTTCGATCAGCGTGAATCCACGGCGTCTCGTGGTCGTGCTCATTTGCGGCCTCCTCCTGCGGGGAGCGGACTTGCGCCGCCGCCACCGCGATCGCCACCAGCACCTGTGGAATCACCGCGGCCGGATTCTGCTCCTGCGGGCCCACCGAGTCCGCCGGCGCCGCCGCCCTCGAGTTCACGTTCTTCTTCCCCGGGATTCGGGAGGTACGTCATGATGCGAAGCACCCGGTCCGCATCGCTCGTTTCTCCGACCTTGCGCACGGTGAGCACGAGTACGCGCTTGATTTCGCCCTCGGGATCGACTTCGGATTCGCTCTCGGCTCCGCTGGTCATGTCGTTGCTGACAGGCCGACCGATCATCCTGCCGCTGCTGTCGGTGCTGAAACCGGCGTCCGCGAGAGTTTCCTCGTCGGCGCCTCCAAGCACGATCTCCTCGCGGAAGACATCCACGCTCCATTCGAAACCGGCGTATTCCTGCGGATCGTCGGCGGCGCCGAAGCCGGTGAAATCGCCGTGATCGCCCTCTTCGTGCCGTTCCTCATCCTCTTCATCCGTTCCGAGCGGACCCAACTGGACATCCGCCAAGATGATCTGCATGAGGTGTCGGAGTTTGCGTTCGTCCGTCGTTTCGAGCACGTCTTCGCCGGCCTGACCCAGCACTGTGAGCAGTGGAATCATCGACCCTGCGACGATGACCAGGCTCACCACCACTTCGACGAGCGTAAAGCCACCGCGGGAGCCTCTCATCGCTTCGTTCCCGGGGCATCATTGCCCATGACCTGTGAGAAGTCGGATTCCTGGGCTTCGACAAACTTGGTTGCCCAACCGTGAGTCTCGGATTGGCCCGAGAGCCCGTTCACAACCACGCTGTAGATCTGTCCCTCGCGCTCATCGCCCACAGGTTCTCCCTGCAGCCAGAGCACGAAGCTGTCGAGTGTCCCGTCCGGGCGGTATTCGACAGTGATGGTCTGCTTCTCGTAGAACTGTTTCGAGTTGATCCAGTGGCGCTTGAAGTACACGCCTGACGGCAGGCTCTCCCACTCCTGGCTGGAGCGCCAGGCATCGATCTCGTCCTCGTCGAACTTGTGGCCGTCTTCCGGATCGATGAAGAGCCCGTAGGGGTCCTGTGGCGGATCCTGACGGAAACGCCAGCGGCTGCGGTCGAAATCGATGTCGAGGTAGGCCATGCGGCGCGATCCACCTGCGATGGAGCGCACGAAGTCACTGGTTCCCGCGAGCTTCCGCGCCGCGGCCTTAAGGCGTTCCTGCTGCGTCACGCCATCCATGTTCGTCATCATGAGCCCGCCGAGCAGTGCAAGCACGGCGATCACCATCATGATTTCGACGAGAGTGAAGCCTCGTCGTGAATGTGTGCGCGAGCAGTGGATCACTCTTTGCTCTTTTTGGAGGAGATATCAGCGTCGTCGCCCTCGCCTCCCGGTTGGCCATCCATGCCGTACGAGAAGACCTCGAACTCCGTGGAGGAGAGACGTCGGTACATGTACGGCGTCCCCCAAGGATCCTTCACCTGACGATCCTCGTATTTGTCGGTGTCGATGTAGGCAGCCTTGTGGTTCTTGCTGCCGTCAAAGAGGAAATCGGGCCAATCCGAATCCTGTGGCAGCTTGCCCATTTCCATGGTCTGGTAGAGCTTGACCGCCTGCTTGAGAGTCTCGACGTCGAGTTCCGCCTTGTCCCGGTTGCTCTTGAAGAGCATGCCGATGGCGTTGGTTCCAACCAGCGCACCCATGAGTGCGATGATGGCCAGCACGATGAGCACTTCGACGAGGGTGAATCCGGAGCGACGCGCGTTCCGGGTGGCAGCCTTGTTCATGAGGAAACTCCCTGGCCCCATACCCGGGGCCGCGACCGGGACAAGGCAGATGCGTATCGGCGCCCTGCCTTGCCGCCGGATCAGCCTCGCCGCACCATCGAACCCATTTGCATCAATGGCAGGATGATGGCTGCCACGACGAAGAGCACGATGAGGGCGAGAACCACAATGATAACGGGTTCGAGAACCGACGTGAGGCGTTGCGTGGAGATGTCGATCTCCTCGTCGTAGGCCTCCGAGATGTTTGCGAGCAGTTGTTCGAGCTGGCCGGACTGCTCTCCGGTCGCGATCATGTAACCCACCATGGGCGGGAACACGCCGCTCGCCTGCAAAGGCGTCGAGATATCCGAGCCCTCGAGGATCGACTTGTGCACGTCGTCGATGGTGCGGGCGAGGACTTCGTTTTGCACCACCGTCTGCACGATGCGCAGGCTCTCCAGAACGGAGACGCCAGAGTTGAGCAAGGTCGCCATGGTGGTGGCGAAGCGGCTGATGGCGGTTTTGCGTACGAGTTCACCCAGAACCGGAACGCGCATCACGAATCTGTCCCAACGCACGCGGCCGGCTTGCGTGGACTTGAGGCTCTTGATCATCATCATGCCTGCGATGCCGGCGAGGGGGATCGTCCACCAGAAGTTCTGGAAGAACTTCGAGATGGCGATGAGCCAGACCGTGATGGCAGGGAGCGATTCGCCCACCTTCTTGAACAGGCTGGTGAGGTTCGGCACCACGAAGGTCATGAGCACGACCACGACCAGCACACCGACAACGCACATCACCATGGGGTAGGTGAGGGCCGATGTGATCTTCGCGCGCAGACGGTTCTGGCGCGTGATGTAGATCGCGAGCCGCGCGAGGATGGCGTCGAGTTGGCCCGAGGCTTCGCCGGCGCGGACCATGTTCACGTACAGATTGTTGAACCACTGCGGGTGGTTCGTCATGGCATCGGCGAGGGTGTCGCCTTGAGTGACACGCTCGCGCACATCGCGCAGTACGCGCTCAAGGTCGCGGGACTCGGTCTGGTCGATGAGCGCCTTCAGACCATCCACAGCCGAAATCCCGGCGCCCAGCAGCGTCGCGAACTGCCTCGTGATGACGGCCAACTGGCGCATGTCGCCGCGGGGCGTGAACAGTCGGCGGCGCGGCGCGCTCTTCTTGCGGCTCTCTTCAATGGTGGCGATTTCGACCACGTGGATGCCATCGGCGCGCAGTTTGTTGCGCGCTTCGCGAGGCGAATCGGCATCCACGATGCCGCTGCGCGACTTCCCCGATGTGTCGATGGCCTTGTAGTCGAAGATCGGCATGAACTACTCGAAATCCATCTGCGTGACGCGGAGTACTTCCTGAAGCGTCGTATGCCCGTCGCGGACCTTGCGCAGGCCATCACCACGCAAGGTGATGAGGCCGTCTTCCTGTGCGGCGCGCTTGATCACCGAAGCGCTGGCGCGCTGCACGGCAAGTTCACGCACCTTGTCGCCGATAGTCATCACCTCGTAGATCGCGGTGCGTCCGACGTAGCCGGTGTTGAAACAGTTGTCGCAGCCGCGGCCCTTGTGCAGCTTTCCACCCGGGAGTTCTCCGACTGTGAGCTTCACATCCTTCATGATCTGGAGGTCTTCCGGCGTCGGGTCGTGAGCGATGCGGCACTCCTTGCAGATGACGCGCACGAGGCGTTGGGCGACGACCGCGATGAGCGAACTCGCCACGAGGTAGGGCTCGACGCCGATGTCCAGCATGCGGCTCAGAGCGCCGGCGCTGTCATTGGTGTGCAGGGTGGAGAAGACGAGGTGGCCTGTCAGGGCCGCCTGAATGGCGATGCGGGCGGTTTCTTCGTCGCGCACTTCGCCGACCATCATCACGTCCGGGTCCTGGCGCAGGAGCGAACGCAAGCCTGCGGCGAAGGTGAGTCCCTTCTTGTTGGCCACCTGGATCTGGCTGACGCCGGCGAGGTGGTATTCGATGGGATCTTCGATGGTGATGACGTTTTTCTCGGCGGCATTCACTTCGCCCAGAATCGCGTAGAGGGTCGTGGTCTTGCCCGAGCCTGTGGGGCCGGTGATGAAGATGATCCCGTGCGACATGTGGATCACCTTGCGCATGACCACGAGGTGCTCCGGCGAGAGACCGATTTCGTCCAGCTTGTAGACGTTGGTGGTCTTGTCGAGCAGGCGCATCACGATGCGCTCGCCATGATTGGTCGGGACCGATGAGATGCGCACATCGACTTCGGCGTCGCCGATCTTGATCGTGGCGCGACCGTCCTGCGGGATGCGCCGCTCGGCGATGTCCATCTTGCCCATGACCTTCACGCGGGAGACAACGGCGTCCTGCACCTTCTTCGGGACGGTCTCCATGTCGTAGAGCAGGCCGTCGATGCGGTAACGGATCTGGAGACGATCCTCGTAGGGCTGCAAGTGCACGTCCGAGGCGCGCATCTTCAATGCCTGGAAGAGCACCATGTTGACCAGCTTGATGATCGGCGCCTTGTTGGCGACATCGAGCAAGTCTTCCGAATCGCTGACGAACGACGAGAGATCCTCAAGCGTATCGCCTTCGATGGTCTCAATGGCCTCGTCCACCATGTCGGCCTTGTGGCGGTAGGCCTTGTTCACGAGCAGCGTGATGGCGGAGCGTGGGACGAAGACGGGCCGCACCTCCATGCCGAGCATGGTCCCCAGATCGTCCATCGGATGGAGCTCGAACGGAGCAGAGGTCGCGACCTCCATGGCGCCGTCCTTCACGGCAATGCCGACGAGGTTGTAGTTGCGCGCGAATTCGATGGGGACTCGCTGCGAAAACTCGTCGGGAACTTTGACCCCTTCGAGTTGCTTGCGGAATCCGCAGCCGAGTTCCTCGGCGTAGATCGCCAGCAGATCCTCTTCTTCGAGGAAACCCTTGCGCAGAATGATGCGGTCAAGCGTCTGGCCTGACTCACCCTCGAGGCGCAGGCAGTCTTCGAGCTTCTCGCGGGGAATACGCTTCCCGAGCTGCTCCAGCAGGCTTTCTTTCACGTGGCGTTCCTCTCAACGTCCTGCGGGAGCCACGGGGGCGCTGACGGGGCCGCCGGGTGCTGCGGGTTTCGCGGGGTCTTCGACGGGTGCGGTGGGCACATAGCCCGGCATGTCCAGATCGCCGGAGCGCTCGATGCCTTCAAGGCTCGCCTCGCTGTCTTCAAGTCCGACCGATTTGAAGTTGGGATCCACGAGTTTCACGTTGCCGTGCAAGCGCAACACTTCGAGCTTGCGCTCATAAGAGATGTCTTCGAGCGTCTTGAAGTCCGCGATGATGGTGGGGGTCACGAAGAGGTAGAGGGTCGTCTTCATGGACTCGCGCGAGTCGTGCTTGAAGAGCTCTCCGAGGAGCGGGATCTCGCTCAGCCACGGGACGGAGCGCTGTACCTCTGAATAGTTGTCCTGCACCAGACCACCGATGACCACCGTCTGGCCGTTCGGCACCGTCACGCTGCCCTTGAATTCACGCGTCGTCTTGTCGGGAGGCAGTCCGGCCTGTCCGGCCGCGGTCTGACCGGCGAAGGCCTGCACGCTGAGCAAGAGTTCCATGCGCAGGTAACTGTCTGTCGAGATGTGTGGCGTGAGTTCAAGTCGCAGCACGGCGTCCTCGTAGCCCTGGAATCCCACGCGGCTCTGCCCCGAAGGATCGAAAGAGTTCTGCGAGGTGGCGATCGAGCGGCCCACGCTGATGCTCGACATTTCGTTGTCGTTGGTCAGCACGCTCGCATTCGACAGGAGATTCACGCGCTCCTTGGTCTGCAGGAGGGAGAGGAGGAGCGGAATCGTTCCGTCGGATTCAATGATGCCTCCGAGGAGGCCGGCAAAGCCGGTGCCCGGAACGCGCGCGATGTCGTTGAAATTGAAACTGGTCGGCAGCGTGGGAGTGGTCGGTGTTCCACCGCCACCCGTTCCGGTTCCACCTGTGGAGGATCCGGTCCCCGAAGTGGTCGTGATTTCGCTGAAGCCGAAGCCGGTGAGCGCGCCGAAACGGTAGCGATCGTCGCCACCTTGGATGGCCATGAGTTCCACGCCGATCTCACGCAGTGCGTTGTCGCTCAGTTCCGCGATGGCAGCGTGCGCCATCACTTGCGGACGACGGCGATCGAGCATCTGGATGATGGGCTCGATTTCCTCATAGCGCGTCTTGGTGCAGGTGATGAGCAGCGAGTTCGTGTTCACGTCACCAACGATGGTGACATCCTGACCGATCTCGCTGGCTGAAGTCGGCGCGCCTCCAGAGGCTGAGCGCGTTCCAGACGCCCGGCCAGAGCGCGAACTCTGCTGGCTCAGCAGATCCTTCAGCACATCTTCCATGTCGTCAGCGTTGGTGTTCTTGAGGAAATACACGCGGATGTTGCTGTCGAGCGTCGTGACTTTGGTGTCCAACGCGGCGATGAGGCGCTTGATCTCCGCGAGATCCGCGTCCACTGCATAGATCACGATGGCATTGGTGCGCGGGTCAGCGATGATCTTCGGCTCGGGGATCTCGGTGCCTGCTGTGATTCCTTCGGCGGGATTGCGAACGGGGCGCGGTTGGCCCGGTGCGCCGGGCTGCGTCGTCGCCGAGATCAGGTCCGTGAGCATGGTGACCAGTTCTTCGGCCACGGCATTTTCGAGGCGGACCATGTCGAAGCGCAGCGCAGCCGACGCCGACGGAACGTCCATGGCCTGCATGATCTGGTAGACGGCGTACACGGTGGGTGCAAAGCCCACGATGATGAAGGCGTTGGCCGACGGAACCTCCATCACGAACTCTGACTGTCTGTTCGCAAGGAGTTGCTGCACGGCGTTGCGCGCGGATTCGACCTTCACGTACTTGAGCGGGATGGTGGTCATCACCACCTCGCCGGCCTTCATCTGGTACTTCTTGAGATCCTCCAGGGGCAGATAATTGGCGCGTTGCTTGATGAGCTGGGAGTTGGCGATGGCTTCGACTTGCACGAATTCGCCGCCGGTCGGGCCCATGGGCACCATGGCAAAACCGGCTGTCACGAAGATGGCTTGCCAGAATTCGTACAGCGCCGACTTCGGCACGGTCATCCTGCCGGTCACCATGATCTTCGGCTTGTTCTTGAGATCCGCGTCCGTGAACTTGAAGGCGCGCCCCGTGCTGGAACCTGCAATCTGGATGGCTTCGTCGAGGCTCAAGCCCTCGGGCGGGAATGTGTAAACCACGTGGTCGGGGGGCGCAGGCGTGGGTTCTTGAGCCTGCAAGCCGGCAAGCGCCCCGGCTCCCATCGAGAAGACGATTGTTGCGCACACAAAAATGGCCCGTGAAACATGAAGAGACAGCATTTTTTGCCCTGGCTCCCGGTGGAGGATGGACGGACGCTGCACCCGGTCAAGAGAACCGGGGGAAGCCGCCCGGCAGGAGTTCCCGTCCCGCCCGCTGCCATTCTCCCTTGTCCTCGCGCGGTGTCCACATCGAACCGAGGAGGACGGTCCAATCTGAAGCTCCTTCCCATGGGGGTCCGGGAATCCCGTTGCCAGCCCGTAGCCATGGTCTAAGATGGCCTCCCCCTGCGCGTTGCAGGGCCTTGTGCGCGGACCCGACAGCGGTCTGCAAGGAAAGGCCAGCGCATGCCTCAGACGGTCACCAAGAAGGAACTCGCATACCGCATCGCCCTCCGCTCCGGTCACAAGAAAGTGATCGTCCGGCGCATCGTGCAGCAGTTCATCGACGACATCATCGGCGAACTTGCGCGGGGGAATCGGCTTGAGTTCCGCGAGTTTGGCGTGTTCGAGCTGAAGCGCCGCGCTCCCCGCCGTGCCAGGAACCCGCGCACCGGTGAGAGGGTGGATGTGCCCTCGAAGACGGTGGTCTACTTCAAGCCAGGCCGCGCTCTGCGCGAAATGCTGGAGCGACTTGATGCCACCGGGTCGGATGCTCCTGCCGCGGCTCGGCCTCGCAGCACGGCAACTCCGAAGGCGGCTCCGGCCAAGGAAGCATCGGCGGAAGCCTGAGGCGCTTGGGTGTGCGGGCGATCCGCGCTAAACCTGAACCCGCGGGATGGCACGAGCCGTCCCTGATGGAGAGTTGAGCTTGGGTATTCGCGTTCAAGTGCGTGACAACGAACCGATCGAGAAGGCCCTGCGCCGCCTGAAGCGTCTTTGCAACGCTGAAGGGCTGGACCGCGCCGTCAAGGCGAAGGCCCACTACGAGAAGCCCAGCGAGCGTCGTCGCCGGAAGGCCAAGGATCGCATGAAGACGATCCGTATGGCGCACCGCATGCGCAACGAGGCCTGAGGGCCCGCGGGCGCAATGGCGCCCGCCGGTGGCCTTTGCCGGGCGCTTCAGCGCCCGCTCAAGTGCTGGATCACGTCGAAGCGCGTGATGATGCCGTCGATCCGGCCTTGGCGCCGAACCAGCACGGCTTCGTTTTCGCGGGTAAACAGGCGTGCCACATGCTGCATGGGTTCGGAGTCGCTGACCACCGGGTAGGGCGTCTCCATCACGGTCATGACGGCTTGGTCGAGAACCCGTCTGTCCTCGATCGCAAGCGCCATGAGCCGTGACTCGCACACGGACCCGACGCATTCGTTGTCGAGGATCACCGGCAACTGGGTGATCGCATGCTCATTCATGCTCGCGAGCACCTGCTTGACCGTGCGGTCAGGCGCTGTCGTCACGAGAGCGGCTCCGGCGCGCTTGCGCGCGAGCAGGTCCTTGGCGCGCGTGGTATCCGGGTCCATGAAGCGGTTCTCGCTCATCCATTCATCACTGTGGAACTTCGAGAGGTAGCGCTCACCGGTGTCGGCAAGGAGGACGACGACCAGTGCCGACGGATCATCGATTTCTCTGGCCAGTTCGAGGGCTGTCACCGTGGCAAGGCCCGAAGATCCTCCGACGAACAGGCCTTCTTCGCGGGCAAGGCGGCGTGCCATGAGGAAGGCGTCCTTGTCGGCCACGTTGCGGATCTCGTCAAAAAGGCTGAGATCAAGAGTTCCGGGGACCTTGTCGCCGCCGATCCCTTCGATCTTGTAGGGTTGCCCCTCGGGGAGTGAGCCGGTTTCCTTGACGGCGCGGAAGACGCTGCCGACGGGGTCGGCGCCCACAATGCGGATGGAGGGGTTCTGCTTCTTCAGATAGCGCGCACAACCCGTCATGGTGCCGCCGGTTCCCATGCCTCCCACCAAAGCCGAGATCCGTCCTTCGGTTTGTTCCCAGAGTTCCGGGCCTGTGCTGCGTTCGTGGGCGGCAGGGTTGGCTTCGTTGTAGAACTGGTTGGCCAGAATGGAGGTTTCGTTCGCTTCGACGATGCGTTTGGCAACTGTGACGTAGTACTCGGGATGATGTGGTCCCACGGTGGGCGTGACGATCACCTCGGCGCCGAACGCCTTCAGCAACTTCACCTTCTCCGTGCTCATCTTGTCGGGGATGGTGAAAACGCAGCGATAGCCGCGAATGGCTGCCGCGATCGCGAGCCCGACGCCCGTGTTGCCACTCGTGCCCTCGACGATGGTGCCCCCCGGCTTCAAGCGCCCTGACCGCTCGGCTTCCTCGATGATGGCGAGACCGATCCGGTCCTTGACGCTGGAGCCTGGGTTCATGAACTCGCACTTCGCGTACACCGGCGTTCGCAGGCCCTCAGTCACTGAGTGCAGACGCACCAGCGGTGTGTGGCCGACGCACTCAAGGATGGAGTCGACGGGGGCGGGGCTCCTGCGTGTCATGCTCATGTTCTCTTGCCCGATGCTATCAACGGTCAGCGCGCCTCGCGGCGTGCACCGGGACCAATCATGGATATCAGCGAGGCATTCTGGCTCGGGGTCTTGCAAGGGATCGCCGAGTTTCTGCCCATCTCGAGCTCCGGTCATCTGGCGCTGCTCCGCGCCTGGTGCGGCATCGAAGGCGCTGGAGCCGGGGCGTTGTTCGAGATCCTGCTCCACATCGGATCCGCGGCCGCGATCATCATCGTCTTCCGTGAGAGACTCATGGCGATGCTGGCCGTTGCTCCGAGACTGGTGCAACCCGCGCGCTGGCGGCCCGACTGGACCGCATCATCCGATTTTCGTCTGGTGCTGCTCGTGCTTCTCGGCAGTGTCCCCGCG
>SXGT01235584.1_pt1 | contig 29337 bp, 21 predicted proteins | sample 3176221 | NCBI WGS metagenome assembly SXGT01 (sample SAMN11356862, study PRJNA531348) | freshwater metagenome | isolation source: freshwater sample F1-120 | place: China: Fuxian Lake, Yuxi | collected 2017-12-25 | reverse complement strand
AAGACGTTTCCGCCTTACCTCTGCGCTCTTCGCTTCTCTGCGGTAAACAAGGAAGTGTCCGTCACTTTTACCGCAGAGAAGCGAAGAGCGCAGAGGTGGTGAAACTGCCGGACATTTCGAGTTGTGTAGATACCAATGAGCTTGCCTCGGTGGAAACGGGCCTTTGCACTACGTCGCCGCAACAGTATTGGCGTAGTGCAAAGGCCCGGAACCACCGAGGCAAGCTCGGAGGGGTGGGTGCAAGATTGGTTGGCCGACGCGGCTTTGCCGGTGAATGCGAGACTGGTTAGAACGTCTCGCGCGGGGACAGCCAGCGGTTCTGGACTGCGGACGAGACGTGGACCACATCCGCACGATTGGCAATCTCAACCACGTACACCTACTTGCTGAATGCGGACCATTCCGGTCGCAGGGAGATCTCATGCTGTTGGTTGCTTGGGAATGGTTGTTGGTTGCTTAGGAATGGCTGTCGGTTGCTTGGGAACGGTGGCTGGTTCCTTGGGCAGGGCTGTTGGTTTTTGGGGTATGTTGGAAACAAGAAGTCGGTATCGGCAACACGATTACTGCCTTGAGCGTTTGGCTTGCCTACCTCCAACTAAGCAGAGGGGAGAGTCAAGCACGCGCGAAGTTCCTGATGGAATTAACCGAGCGTTACTTTGCGGACAACGACGTTCGAAGGTTCTATTACAAACTTGAAGAAGAAGGGGACAGGCGATTCATTTATGACCCCAAAAAGTTCGCCGGCTCTCCTGAAGAACGTTGGTTGGATCAGTTGCTCTACACCTTTGATGTGATCGGTTGGGTCGTCAGAACGAAATCGCTGACACCTGCTGAAGCGGAGATGTTCGCGTTTCAAGCTAAGCAGGTTCTTGAGAATGAAGAGGTCAAAAAATATCTGGCGTGGCTCAACGAAGCGTATGCGAGCAAAGGCCGTCCCGTTCCGGCGCACAAGGACGCGAGATATCTTGTCGAGTCTTTCCAAAAACGGCGGTCAAAGAAAACCAATCAAACGGACTCCACAAAAAGTGGTGGAGAACTCGGTTCATGACTCCCAGAAAGGAGCATTCACGATGCAAGACTTTGAAAAAGAAAAACTGGCCGCGATTAAGGACATCGTCTATCGAACCGCCGAACCGGAATGGAAAGGGGCTCGCGAAGCGAAACGCCGAGCCTGTCCAAAATGCGGAAGTATCGCGAAATGCGGCTCTGATCCACATCCGGCTGGCGAGGGGATCTTCGAGCATGAATGGGCCGAGGCTCTCGTGAAAGCAGCGATCGCTCTCGTTGGGAAGTCAAAACTCAAGGACATCGCCAACGCTCAACTCCGAAAGAAAGTGCCAACACTTTGGACGAAGTAAGACTGGCGTCCGAGCCTTCGCACTCAGGAGGATGGGACAAGAGACCTACTGTGCATTGCAAAGGAGAGGGCCACGACGATGAATCTTCAATTCCGATCAAGTTGCCTTTGCTGTGTCTGTTTGAGTTTGTGCCTGCTGACGAATTCCGTGGGCTTCAGTGCAGATGACAAGCCGCTCATCAAAACCACTCACGTTTACAAGACGGTGGGGGACGTGAAGGTGGAGGCGGATGTGTATCGGCCGGAGGGGGCGGAGGCTCGGCCGGTGGTGGTTTGGATTCATGGGGGAGCGCTCATCGTCGGCAGCCGCTCGCAGGTACACAAGCAGATTTTGGAGCTGTGTACTCGCGAGCGATTCGTGTTCGTGTCGCTCGATTATCGGTTGGCTCCGGAAGTGAAGTTACCGGAGATCGCGGCCGACGTGCAAGACGCCTTCCGCTGGCTGCACGAGCAAGGTCCGAAACTGTTCGGAGCCGACACGCGACGCATCGTCGTGACGGGCGGCTCGGCGGGCGGGTTCCTCACGATGCTGTCGGGAGCGATCGTCACGCCCAAGCCGACGGCGCTCGTGGCCTATTGGGGCTACGGAGACATCGACGGCGAGTGGACTCGGTCGAAGTCCACCCATCACGGAGTTCCCGTGCCTCGCGACGAAGCGTTAGCCGGCGTCGGCAAGAAGGTGCTCACGAACACCGACGATCCCGCCGAGGGAAAAGCTCGCGGCGGCTACTATCGCCACCTGCGACAAACCGGTGGCTGGTCGTTGGGAGTTACCGGCATCGAAGCGGAGAAAGAACCCGGCAAGCTCGACCGCTTCTGCCCGGTCAAACAGATCACGCGCGACTACCCGCCGATCCTGATGATTCACGGCACCAAGGACACCGACGTCCCGTATTTCTGCTCGACCGACATGGCTCGCGAACTGACCAAGCACGGCGTGAAGCACGAACTGCTCACCCTCGAAGGAGCCGAACACGGCCTCCGCGACGGCGACCCCAAGAAGGTGGCCGAAGCCAACGCGCGGGCGCTGGAGTTCATCAAAGAGCAATTGGCGAAATGACTTGGTTGTGGACCGGTCAACAAAATGTCGTGTAGATTGGCGGCGACTCAAACATCCTTGGAGACCGTGTTGTGACAACCGCATTGGACACCTTGCTTGTGAGCACGCCGGATGTTTGCGGTGGGCGGATTCGGATCGACGGGACGCGGATCACGGTGCATCGCATCGCCACCCTTTACCAGCAAGGCCAGGATGCCGATGAAATCGCCCGGACGTATTCGCATTTGTCGCTCGGCCAGATTTACGCGGCACTCGCCTGCTACCACTCCAATCGAGCGGAGATCGACGCGGAACTCGCTGCCGTGGATGCTGAGTACGACGAATTGAAATCCCGCAGCGATGAGGCAGGCGAACCGCGATGAGCGACGTGCGTCTTTATGTGGATGAAGACGCTGGCGAAGACGCGGTCGTGAAGGGACTGCGTACTCGTGAGATCGATGTTCTCACGAACCTGGACGCAAACCGGTTGAGTGCGACCGATGCCGAACAATTGGCGACAGCGATCAGCTTGCGACGGACAATTTACACATTCAACGTCGGCGAGTTTGCTCGGCTTCACAGCGAGCACCTGGAACAAGGCGTCGAACACTGGGGAATTGTCGTCATCCCGGACCAACGCTGTTCGACGGGCGAGAAAATCCGCCGCGTGACGAAGTTCTTCAAGAGCGTCACGGCGGAAGAGATGCTCAATCGCATGGAATACTTGTAAACGACTTTTCTCTCGCTCGGAAACAACTTGTGAGGACATCGACATGAAATCGATCGCTGGTTGTCTAATGCTGGTGGGTCTCGCTGCACTCGACCCACCTTACGATCCTGCGCCGCATCTAGCCGTGATTGCGAATACGGGGCCGCATGGAGAAGGTTCGGCGGCGGCGAAGGTCGCTCGTGATGAGGTGGCGAAGCATGGCGTTGAAGTCTTGCCGAAGTTGCTCGTGGCGATGGATACCTCGAATGCGGTCGCGGCGAATTGGTATCGGACGGTCTATGAAGAGATCGTGGCTCGTGAACTCGCGCGAGACGGAACCAAATGGCCGGTAGAGTTCTTCAAAGAGTACGTCAGCGACTCGAAGCGAGTCGGTCGGCCAAGGCAGTTGGTGTTGGGATTGCTCGACAAGCTGGAACCGACGTTTCGCGCGAGCTGGTTGCCGACTCGATTGGACGATGCGGAATTCCGTTACGAAGCGGTCGGACTGGCGCTGGCGGCGGGGGACCGAGCGTTGAAGGACAAAGATCAAACCGCCGCGAAGACGGAGTTTCGCAAGGCGTTCGACGCGGCTCGTGATAGCTCGCAGGTCACGCAGGCGGCGGCGAAGCTGAAATCACTGGGTGAGCCGGCCGATGCGACCTCGCATCTCGGATTGGTCGTGAATTGGTGGTTGGTCGGTCCGTTTGACGCTCCAGCCAAAACGGGTTTCGCGGCTGTCTTTGAGCCGGAAAAGAAAGTCGATCTGCAAGCCAAGTATCGCGGCCAAGGTGGTGCTGAGATTGTGTGGAAAAAGCATCACGAGACCGACACGCTCGGCCAACTAGACCTCAACAAACAACTGGGGGCGACACGCGAGGCGGTCGGCTACGCGTATTCGGAGATCGACGTCCCGAGCGAGCAAGCGGCTCAGGTGCGCTGCGGAGCCGATGACAACTGCTCGGTGTGGCTCAACGGCGAGAAGGTGTTCGGTCGCGATCAGTGGCTGAACGGCACCCGTTTCGATCGCTTCATCACGCCGATCCAACTGAAAAAGGGCCGCAACACGCTGCTGGTGAAAGTCTGCCAGGGGCCTCAGCACAAGGACCCGGAAGTTCCCAACAACTGGTCGCTGCAACTGCGGCTGTGCGATGAGCAAGGTCGCGGGATCGAGTTCGCATCCTCACGGTTGCAACTTCGCGACTCCGATTGAGCGACCGTATTGCGAAAGCAGTTCGGGATAGGACAGGCCGCAGGAGCGGCTCAACGCCTCTTCGGGCGTGTCACCTTCCTTGATATTGATCAAGAACGCGCGAAAGCGGCCGGGGTCGAGTTGGACGAGGTAGTTGATCAAGTGCGAGCCAATGTCGTACTGCCAATCCTCAAGCTTGGCGTTTTGATCGAGGAAGTTGCCGCCGAGTGAACTCGCTCTCTGAACTCGCTCGACCGATTTTTTCTGGCGATCGACGGCATACTTGCGAGGCACCACCGCGTAGGCGATCCAATCGGCAAGCCCTTCGCCAATCCATTTTGGATAGACCGCATTGGAACGAAACCGGTGCGCGAAACTGTGCGTTGGTTCGTGAACCAGGAGCGCTCCAAACGCGGCCGCGTCGCCGCCACCGCGATAGCAGGCGATGATCTGTCGCCCGTCACTTGATCCATGACTGAGTCCTTGCGCCCCTTTCGCGTTCGGGTTGTCGAGAAAGTTCAGCTCAAAACCAAGAAACGATTCCTCGGTTGCGAAGGCGACGATGATGCACTTGCCGAGAAAGAGGTTCTTCGTTTTGGGGACGCCGAACAAATCACACAACTTGGCATACATGCTGTCGAGATTCGCGACGTGCTGGCCGACTTGATTCGCCGGGAGATCGGTCAAAAACAAAAAGAACTGCGTCTCGTGAAGCTGCGTCGGAAACTGATAATTTGCCTGAACTCGTTTGAGAAAGTCTTTGCAGTCGGCAATCGTCTTGGCTCGTTCCTCGTCCGTTTGCTCTGGCCAGATCCGTTGCCCGTGTGACTTGAGTCGCTCGTTGACGTCGGCATCGCGAGCCGTGACATCAATCAACACTGGCCCTTTCTTTCCCGGATCAAACACCAAGTCGTAGTCATGGTCTCTGGAACGTATGCGGCCGATCAACGCCGCCGCGAGCTTCTGTTTCTTTTTGCCATCCGCGTCCGCAACCGACAGAAATTTGAGCGACTCGTCACCAGCCCCCAACAACGCTTCCGTCACCGTCATGTCGGTGAGAACCTTGCCGGTATTCAGGTAGACCGTGATCGTCTTGTTGATCGCAATCGGCGACTCGTCACCCGTCAGCGGAGCGACGTATTTGGCCAGATCGTCGCTCAACTCGGCTTTCGCCGCCGACTTTCCTTTCGTCTTCGCCTTCGACGATTGCGACCACACTGGCTCGCTCAATCCAAAGCTCAACACAACAGTGAAAACCGAAACGATCATCAACCATTGATGGCGACCGACACATCGGCCCGTCGTGCGGCACAACTCGCGGAATGTCTCGCTGCGTCTTACGACGAAACGAGCGTGAAGTTTCGCTACGATGTCTGACGGCTTCGGAATGAATCACTCCGGTAACGTGTTGGCGATATCTTCCGCTGACATCCCAGAAAGGCAACTCATGAGCCGCATCCGTCGCGGGACTTCGATGTCGACCGTCCTCGTTTGTTGGCTGATTTCGTCTCCTCTTGAAGCGGAGAACTGGCCCGGTTGGCGCGGCCCGAACCGCAACGGCGTGACGTCGGACACCGGCGTGCCGACGACGTGGTCGGCGACGGAGAACGTGTTGTGGAAGATGCCGCTGCCGGGGATAGGTACGTCGAATCCGGTCATTTGGGGCGACAAAGTTTTCGTGACGGCTTCCGAGGGACGGGATCAAGGTGAGTTGCATGTGATCTGCTTTGATCGCGACACGGGACATGAGCGATGGCATCAGCGGTTGTGGGGGACTGCTCCAACGTTGTTCTACGGACGCAGTGGAATGGCGAGTCCCTCGCCGGTGACGGACGGCAAGCGGTTGTTCGCGTTCTTTGGGACCGGCGATGTGTTTTGCTTCGACCTCGACGGCGGCCTGTTGTGGCAGCGAGCGATCGCGGACGAGTACGGCCCGTTCGAGAATCGTTTCGCAGCGGCGAGTTCGCCGCTGTTGTTTGAGGACAAGCTCATCGTGCAGTGCGATCACTACGGAGCCTCGTATGTGATCGCGCTCGATCAGCAGACAGGCGCGAACCACTGGAAGTCGGATCGGCCAGAAGTGTGGTTGTCGTGGTCATCGCCGCAGCTTGTGCCGAGCGGCGATCGCGTCGAGTTGGTGCTGAGCGGTTCGGAGAAGTTGGACGGCTACGATCCGCGCACCGGCAGTCGCTTATGGAAGCTGCGTGGCCTCGCGCGCGAGTGCGTGCCAACTCCGGTGCTTGGCCTCGGCATGTTGTTTGTCGTGAGCGGGCCAAATGGGACGCACATCGCCATCAAGCCGGGAGGGAGCGGCGACATCACCGACTCGCACATCGTTTGGAAGAACGACAAGGGGACGTCGTTCGTCCCCTCGGCGATTTTGGTCGGCGAGCGGTACTACATCGCCGACGACAAGGGCATCGGCTCGTGCTTGGACCCTCACACGGGCAAGCTGATTTGGAAGAAGCGCTTCGGCGACAAGTTCACTGCGTCGCCGGTCGCAGCCGATGGAAAAGTCTTCTTCACCAACGAAGCCGGCAGCACGCTGGTGGTTGATGCGACGCAGGCCCGTTACGAGGAAGTCGCTCGCAACGACATCGGCGAAGAGGTGTATGCGTCACCCGCGATCTCGCAGGGGAAATTCTTCCTGCGGACAGCAAAGAATTTGATGTGCGTTGGAATGAATTGATGGCGTCCTGAGTGTTCAGGCACGTCGGAGAGAGAACAGGCATTGCGCCGACGTGTCCCGCAAAAGCTCGCGAGCGTTCGATCCGACGAACATGGCGATGAAGACACTAATTATCTCGAATCTGTTTAAGGGCACGCTTGATTTGAGGGTTTTGCGGTCGGGGACCATGAGACAGAACCAGCGCTTCATAAAGCGTCGATTCGATGAACCATAGCTCTTTATTGTTCTGTCCACATCCCTTTGCCAGAATTGCAACGTCACCCCAGGAATTCATTCCTTTGGTTAGGAAGTCTCGCATCGTTTGAGTTGATCGATTGGCACGCGAGATCGACCACGGATTGTTTTGAATCCTTCGTCCAAGATCTCAAAATCGACGCGTTTGGTCGCCTTGGGAGCGCCATTGATCCAGAGATGAATCGAATAACTCGGACACTTACCTTTTCCCAACATACGGAGTTCCCCATTCTTTTCTCGGAATCTAGCCATCAACACCAAGTCTTTGGTCTCGCCTTGATCGTATATTCGATTCGAACGAGACGGTCCCTCATCAAGATTTTCGAGCTTAAAGTCCGTGCGCAGTTGACGAGTTACTCCGTTCATTTCCTCATCCAACACCTTAGCGGCTCTTATTAACGGTCCAAGGTCGTCCACATTTAACATACGTATCAAGACGTCGGCGATGTCCCATGTCTCAATTATTGGGCCGTCACGCAATTGGGTAAATTTTTTGGGAAGGCTCGGTTTTTTGGCAAGAGAAAAAGATGATGAGATGATCGAAGTGTTTGCTGAGCGTGTATAGTCTCGCTTTCTCTCGGGTGTCGTTGATTTTGCTGGAACGGGCTTGGTTAGTGACTTGCATTGCGATCTTACGACCCACATCACCCAGATCGGCTGCAGGATAGTTGGCCTTCTGGGCATTGAGGTTCTTTAGATTCCAACCGAGAAGGGCATTGAAGAAGCGGACAGTGATCGACTCCAGAACGATGTTGCCCCCCGTAAGGCCGGCACGACACCGCGTTTTGAGCTTTGCAGCCAAAAGATTGAGTGAATTCGAGATTTGTATGGAGAGTTGTTCTCTGATCATCATTTTGCGGGTTCTGTTTGAGCAATGCTTGATGCTGTTGGCGAATGAACATCATCCGTAGGCTTTCTTCAGACCTGCGGTTGTGGGCGGAGGACAGGGCGGGGACGCGGAGCATTCTTGGCAGCGGTTCCCGCCGTGGCCCAAAGTTCTGTCAGTACGGAGAGTTGGCGAAGGGTATCGAGGGCAGCGCCAATCTGGTCCTTAGTGGGTTCGTAGCTGAGTTCCCTGTATTTGCCGGTCGTGTCACGGTGAAGTTCATCCAGCCACTCCTTGTAGCCAACGTCGTTGTTCTCTGGATGGTCGCACACGAGTGTGAGTTGCTTAAGCGACGTCTCCAGCGACGCGAGTAAGGCACGCAGGCGAATCCAGCGATGGTTGTCCCATGTCATTCGCGTATCGCCCGCGGGGACATCGAAGTGCTGGATGAGTAACTCCGCAGCCTGCGCGGCCCGTTCCGTGAGGTCGATGATGCGCTCGGGCGGCATGTCGAGATTCAGGCCCCCTTCACTCGGCGTCAGCGGTACGCGGACGATACGATGACGGAACCCCGGCAGACGTCCCAGTGTCGTGTCATTCCAGTTTTGCATGGTTCCAATGATGCTCTCGACAAATCCGAACAACTGATTCACGTCGGATTTGTTTGAGGGAACCTGATTCACGCTTGTTGGGACGTCCGTGTCGAACCGATACCAATGCTCGATCGGATTGCCGATGTTGGTTTCGTCCATTTCCGGGACGAGCGATTCCTTTGGTGTGCCATCAGGCTTTTCCGTAAGGTCGATGCTGAACGTCGGACGTCGCGGCAGCATGGTGTCGAAGAAGTGGATCGGAAAATTGCTGCACATTCCTCCGTCGGAAAACCAGCATCGTTCCGGCTGCTTGTTGTCGTGAAAGATTGAGCGGTCGATGCTGCGCAGAGGCACGGCGCTCAACAACACTGGAAAGCTGAGGCTCATTCGAGTCGCAACGACGATCGGGAGATCCGCGGGAGCCGGCAGCGGCAAATAGCCGTCTTTTGCAAGCTTAGCGCGTTTTGCCTCGTCCTTTTCTCGATCCTTGCCCTTGCTCCTCAACGACCGTGGGTGGTCGGCCATCCAATCGACAATATGTTTTGGAAACAACTTCTCAAATTCGTCCTGACGGAAATAGAACAAATTGTTCTCGGTCAAATCATCGTCGTCGCGGAATGGGAGACGAAACAGACGACGATGCGTGAGGTTTGTGGTCATCATCTCCAGATTGATCGCGCGCTCGGTGGCCGTTTCCGCTTCTGCATTGGATTGCCACAGATGGCCGAAGGTGAGGGGGGGATCATCAGCGAAGAAACCGGCGGTTTCGTTGAGATAGCCCGTCAGCCACTCGGTGAGCGGGCTGAGGCAACTGCAATTCCGTTTGAGAGTCGGATCCGAAAGGCCACCGCAAAGGCCGTAACCATTTTCGGGAACCTCGCGAACGAAATCACGCACGATGCCGATGACTGCGTCCAGGGCTCCTCCGACAAAGAAAAGAACTAGGCTGACAAGAATCCAAGCAACCGCAATCAATCCGCTGGCAAGATTCAGGGCACTCCAAATCCCCAGAGAGAGCCCAATCAGTGCCCCCATGACGGCCCACCCGCTGTATTGCTTGCCAAGCTCGATCAACGGACTTGCGAAGCTACCGCCGCCTAACGCGCTCGTGACAACTTGAAAGATGCGGCGAGTTCTCGCGTTTGGCTGGAACAAGGTGAAGAGGCGTGTGTGATTGCTGCCGGTTGTCTTTGCCGCGAGCAGCTGCGGCAGCCGTTCCAACTGACAGAACCCCTCTTCGCAATTCCGAACCGAGCGGCGGTATTGTGCGGCCGCTGCGATGGCTCCAGCGGAGGTGCCGCCGACGTTTTTGAAGTCATACCGTTTTGCCAGAGTGCTAATTGCCTGCGGAAAAACGACTCCGCTGGTGATTCCACCTTTCATCACAATGTCGCAAGTTCGACGTTGGCGTGGTTCCGAGGCGATCATGATCTGAGTTCCCTCCGAGTTCGTCGTTTTCGGACACTTGAAATGTCTGAAATGATTCCGCGTCGCACTTCATGAAGACGGCGATCCTGGTTCAACGGAATTGCCAGTCAGGCTATTGAGCGATCCGCACAGGTTCAATTCAGGAGCTCCCAAGGTGCAACCGGTGACTCACTTCGCGAGCTTTCGATCGAGTTCGTCCAGCTTGAAGCGGACGCTGACGATGTAGGGCATCTCGCCTTCGGTCCAGTGGCCGTAGGTGGTGGTGACGAAGGTGCCGTCGGGGAGCAGTTCGATACCGGGGTAGCAGCAGTCGGCTCCTTTGGTGTTGTCCATGATGCGGAGGCGGTATTGACCCTCGCGCCCTTTCGCGATGTCGTCGTAGGTGCCGACCCAACCGACCCAGTCTCCTTTGGTAGCGCTGACGTGCGTGGTGTCGCGGAAGCTGATGAAGAGGCGTCCGTCGGGAGCGTACTTCGCGGTGTGGCGGTCGCCGGTCAGCGAGGCGGGGAGTTCGCGCGGCTCGGTCCAGGTCAGGCCCTCGTCGTTCGAGAAGATTACGAACGAGTTGTATTTCCGTGAGTTCTCTCGCAGCAGCACGGCGATCTGTTTGCCGTCCGAAGAACGGAGCGCGCCCGGCTCACAGAGGTTCGCGTCCGGCAGCGAAGCGATCGGCGCGGGGACGCTCCAGGTGAGTCCGCCGTCCTTCGAGAGCGTCGTGTAGACCCAGAAACGCCACGGCTTAGCGGCAGGCAACGTGTGATCGCTGTGCGGTCCTTTGACGGTGAATCGCGACTCGTCGCCGCCACGGATGAAGCGACCGTCGTCGTGAAAGAATGCGAGGTAATGGCCGGGCTTCTGAAGCGCAAGCACGGTGCTCATCGTGACCACGCCGCCGAAGTCGCCAATCGGTTTGAGTTCGCTCCAGGTGACGCCGTCGTCTTCGGTGATCGCCAATCGGATCGGGTACAGACCGCTAAACATGATGATGCGCCGCTTGCCCGACGCATCGACGACTCGATGCAGCGTCGGCACCTCCAGCGACGTTTCCCACGACTTTGGCGTCGGCAGCCGGTCGCTCCACGTCAGCTCGCCATCCGTGCTGCGCTTGTAAACAACGGCTCCGCGACCATGCCCTTTCGGATACACGATGAGTATCGTCTTGTGGTCTTCGAGCAGCACCGTCGTGGGATGTCCGAGATACTGCCCGGCTTCGCGATCCACGATGACCTGTCGCCGCGTCTCCGAGCTGATATCCACCGTGGGAATGGTGTAGCTGGGGCTGAGCTTCGTCTTGAGATTCTTTGGGACCGCCAGTGTGGTGTCTTTCTTCTGCGACGGCGACGGCTGCGCGAGACCCACGTCTGTCAGGACGCACAGAGCCGTGAACGCGAGCGTGACGACGATTGCGAATGTCTTCATGATCCATGTGGCCTTTCTTGCGACGGATGGGGCTGCTCCGATCTCGTCATCCGGGACAATCCCGGCCGAGGCGGCTCAGAAGGCTCAGCCAGCGAGCGGTGATTGTCCGTCGTGGCCGCCGATTCGCAATTCCAATGGCCGGGACGACCGATGAACTCGATCGGCCAGAAACGACGTTGCCGGCCCGTGACGGTTGGCATTGCGACGCATCGTTCTGAGAATGCTCCGCGTCTTTCGTCCCAACTCTGGAGACCTGCTGTGAAGAATCTCGCGCTCTGCCTCGCCGTGTTGACAATTGCCTCATCCACGATCAGTCATGCTCAGGACTACGTTCTGCATTCGTTCGAGCGACAACAACTCACCGATGTCTATTTCTCCGAAGGGGCGAACTTCGGTGACCTGAATCGCGACGGGAAGCTCGATGCGATTCATGGGCCGTACTGGTGGCAAGGGCCGGAGTTCAAAGTCCGGCGCGAGATCTTCAAGCCGGAGCCGCAGAATCGAGACCGCTACTCGACCAACTTCTTCACCTGGGTCTACGACTTCACGGGTGACGGTTGGAACGATCTCGTCAGTGTCGGGCTGCCCGGTTCGGCGGCCGTGCTCTATGTGAATCCGGGTGAAGGCAAACTGCTCGAAGAGGCGATTCACTGGCAGACGCAGAAGGTGCATGACGGCATCGGCAATGAGTCGCCGCAGTTCGTGAACCTCGTCGGCGACAAGCAGCCGGAGTTGGTCTGCAATCACAACGGCAAGTTCGGCTATCTGACGTTCGACGTGAAGAAGCCAACGGAACCGTGGACGTGGCACATCATCTCCGAACAAGTCGGCGAGTATCCCTTCGGGCACGGCCTGGGTGTCGGCGACGTGAACGGCGACGGCCGAGCCGATGTGATCTGGAAAGGTGGCTGGTACGAGCAACCGAAATCGCTCGACGGCGATCCGCTGTGGACGTTGCACAAATTCCAATTCGCCGGGCCGGGCGGGGCGGACATGTTCGCCTACGACGTCGATGGCGACGGCGACAACGACGTCATCACCAGCCTGGCCGCTCACACGTATGGATTGGCGTGGTACGAGCAAGTCAAAGACGGCGACGCCATCTCGTTCAAGAAACATCTGATCGTCGGCGACAAGGCGGAGGACAGCCCGTATGGCGTGCTCTTCACCGAGCCGCACGCGATCGAACTGCACGACATGGACGGTGACGGCCTGAAGGACATCGTCACCGGCAAGACGTATTGGTCGCATCACCGTCAATCGCCGATGTGGGATGCGGGAGCGGTGGTCTATTGGTTCAAGCTGAGCCGCACGAAAGAGGGCGTCGATTGGATTCCGTTTCTCGCCGACGGCGAATCAGGCATCGGCCGGCAACTCAACATTGCCGATGTTGATGGCGACAAGCTGCCAGACATCATCGCGGGGGGCATGGTCGGTTCGCACGTGCTGCGGCACCGAGCCAAGAAAGTCTCGAAAGAGGAGTGGCTCGAAGCACAGCCGTTGAAGAAAAAGCCGGTCGCGATGGCGGATGGACTCTCGCCGCAGGAAGCCGCGAAGCAGATGACCGTGCCACCGGGCTTCAAAGCCTCGCTCGTGGCGGGTGAGCCGCTCGTGCATCAGCCGGTCGCGTTCACGTTCGATTCGCGCGGCCGGATTTGGGTCGCGGAAGCCTACACTTATCCGAATCGAGCGAAGGACGGCCAAGGGCAGGACAAGATCGTCATCCTCGAAGACAAGGACGGCGATGGGTATCACGAGACACGCAAAGTGTTCATCGAGGGATTGAATCTCGTCAGCGGCTTGGAAGTCGGTTTCGGCGGCGTGTGGGTCGGAGCGGCTCCGTACTTAATGTTCATCCCGGATCAAAACGAGGATGACGTGCCGGACGGCCCGCCGATGAAAGCGGAGCCACCGGCACCCGATCTGCAATTCCCGAAAGACGTCCCGGTCGGTACAAAGGTTCTCCTCGACGGCTTCGGCTGGCAGGACACGCACGAGACGCTCAACGCTTTCATCTGGGGGCCGGATGGTTGGCTCTACGGTTGTCACGGAGTCTTCACGCATTCAAAAGTCGGCAAGCCCGGCACGCCAGCCGAGCAACGGCAAGGCTTGAACGCGGGCGTGTGGCGGTATCACCCCACAAAGCACGTCTTCGAGGTCTTTGCTCACGGCAGCAGCAACCCGTGGGGTGTCGATTTCAACGAGCACGGTCACGCCTTCATCACCGCCTGCGTGATCCCGCACCTGTACCACATCATTCAAGGCGGGAAGTATCAGCGGCAGGGAGGTCAGCACTTCGATCAATACTTCTTTGAAGACATCAAGACGATCGCCGACCATCAGCATTACGTCGGCAACTTGCGAGACCACGCCTGGTGGGGCCACGAACCGCATGCTCCAACCGACACGCTGGCGGCCGGCGGCGGGCATGCTCACGCGGGGGCGATGATTTATCTCGGCGACAACTTCCCGCCCCAGTACCGCAACACGCTCTTCATGAGCAACATCCACGGCAACCGCGTGAATCAGGATCTGCTGGTTCGCAAAGGCTCCGGCTACGTCGGCAAGCACGGCAAGGATTTGCTGATCGCAAACGACCGCTGGTTCCGAGGCATCAACCTGAAGACCGGCCCCGACGGCAGCGTGTACGTCATCGACTGGTACGACAAGAACGCCTGCCACCGCACGAACTCGGAAATTTGGGACCGCACGAACGGTCGGATCTACAACGTGAAGCACACGCCCGCGAAGCCGGAGTTGAAACTCAAGTCGGAGATTGCTGATCCGTTCCGTTTGCAGTCCGGCAAGAATGACCTTGCCAAGCTGAGCGACTCGGAATTGGTTCGCCTGCGGTTCCATCCAAACAACTGGTATGTCCGCATGGCTCGCCGCATCTTGCAGGAGCGAGCATCGACAGGCACGTTGGACAATTTTGATCTCGACGACATGTTCAACGATGTGATCGGCCTAGGCGACGATCAACGAAGCGTTCCGTTGTATGTGCCACATCGGCTTCAAACGCTTTGGACTCTTCATGCGGTCGCGCGGTCGATTGGCGGAAACGGTGAAACATCGCTGAGCACGAAAGATCTCGCCGGACGCCTCGAAACGGTTCTTCGAGAGTTGTTGCGAGACAAAGACGAGAACATTCGCGCGTGGGCCATACAGTTGGAATTGGAAGATCACGACGCATCGCCGACTGTCGTGGAGCGACTGACTGAACTCGCAAAGAACGACCCTTCGCCGATCGTTCGGTTGTATCTAGCCAGCGGTTCGCATCGGTTGCCGGCGGAGCAGCGCTGGCCGGTCGCTGCGGGACTGCTGTCACACGCCGAGGACGCTGACGATCACAACTTGCCGCTGATGTATTGGTATGGGATTGAGCCGCTCGTGGCGGCGGACCCGGAGCGGGCGTTGGAGTTGGCGAACAAGTCGAAGATTCCGAAGGTCGCGAACTTCATCATTCGCCGAGCCGCCTCGGACGAGAAATCGCTGGACAGCGTCTTCAAGATGCTGACGAAGGCCCATCCCGATGGGCAGCAGGTCGTGCTCAACGAAGTCCTCACGGCGTTTGAGGGGCGAGTCAACATCGCCGCGCCGGAGTCGTGGAAGCCGGCGTATGACGTGCTCGCGAAGAGTGACAACGCGGTGACTCGGGACAAGGCGGATCAGATTGCCGTGATCTTCGGCGATCAGCGCGTGTTGCCGAAGATGCGAGAGTTGCTCGTCAACGACAAAGCTCCGATCGAAAAGCGGCAGCAGGCGTTAGACATCTTGTTGCGCGGCCGAGACAAGGACGCGGTCGCTTCGTTTCAGGCGATCGTCAGCGACGCGGTTCTGCGCGGCGCGGCGATTCGAGCACTCTCTGGCTTTGACGATGCGAAGACTCCGAACATCGTGCTGGCTCAATACGCCAAGCTGGCCGAGGCCGAGAAACGGGACGCGATCAACACGCTCTGCTCGCGGCCGACTTATGCGGCAGCGTTGCTCGGTGCCATCGAAAAGGAACAACTCCCGCGCACCGATCTGCACGCCTACAACGTGCAAGCGCTGCTGCGGTTCAACGACGAAAAGCTGCAAACGCGGATCAAGTCCGTGTGGGGCGAGTTCCGAGCAACAGCAAAGGACAAGCAAGAGCTGATCGCCAAGCACAAGGCGAATCTCACACCCGCTCGCGTGAAGAACGGCGACTTGAGCAACGGCCGGCGGCTGTTCTCGAAGACCTGCCAGTCGTGTCACACGCTGTTCGGCGAGGGGCAAAAGGTCGGGCCGGACATCACCGGCTCGAACCGTGCGAATCTCGATTACATCCTGGAAAACATGCTCGATCCCTCGGCCATCGTCGGCAAGGACTATCGGGCCACGATCATCGAGACCAAGAACGGCCAAGTGGTCAGCGGGCTGATCCAAAAGGAGACCGACAGCGCGATCACACTCCGCACGATCAACGACACGATCGTCGTCGCGAAAGCGGACATTGAGGAACGCAAACTGTCCGAACTGTCGATCATGCCCGAAGGTCAGCTCAACACGCTGACGCCGGATGAAGTGCGCGATCTCGTCGCGTACCTCGGCAGCCCGACGCAAGTCGCGCTGCGCGGGCCGAAGTCGCCGATTGACTCGAAGACCGGAAAAGTCCCGGAAGCACTCGAAGGAGAGTCGCTCAAGATTCTAAAAGTGTCGGCGGGCAACGCGGCTCCGCAGAAGATGGGTGGCTTCTCGAAAGACAAATGGAGCGACAACGATCAACTCTGGTGGACCGGCGGCAAACGAGGCGCACGACTCGATCTCGAAATGTCGGTTGCGGACGAAGGCGAGTTTGTTTTGGAAGTCGTGCTGACGAAGGCACGCGACTACGGCATCGTCCAAGTGCGGATCGACGACGAGACGCTCGGCAGTCCCATCGACTGCTTTAACGTGCCCGACGTCATCACGACTGGCGTGCTGAACTTTGAATCGCGCAAACTGACGAAGGGGCTGCACAAGCTCACGGTTGAGATCGTCGGCAAACACGCCGACGCCGTGGGCTTCATGGTCGGTGTGGACTATGTGCGACTGGTGGCTCCAGCGACACGAGTGAATCCGTAGCGAGGTAGGTTGACATTCCAGCATCGGCCAATTCCGGGCTACGATGCCGCCGTTCTTTTGGAGGAATAATCATGTCGACTCAAGTGATGGCGACCGTCGTGGACGGTGAATTAAAACTCGACCAGCCTCTGGAACTGCCAGACAAGTCGCGTGTGAAGGTGATGGTCGAAGTTGAAGAAACCACCGAAGCTCGCCGGGCGAGAAAACGCCGAGCCTTCGAAGAGCTCGAACGTTTGTGTCGTGAAAAGCCAATCAACTCCGGGGGACTGCACTTCACGCGAGACCAACTCCATGAACGCGATTGACACCAATGTCTTGGTCTATCATGTGGACGAGTCGGCTGGTGCTAAACAGTTTCAGGCCCGTCAGCTCGCCGACTGGTTGCTGGACGCAACTGAAGAGACGATTCTTTTGTGGCAAGTCGCCGTCGAGTTCTTGAACTGCATGCGTCGCTGGGAATTGGCGGGGCGAAGCACACGTGCGAAAACTGTCGAGTACTTCGAGGAATTTGAAACATTGTACGATCTCGTTCTTCCAGCTCGTCCGGTCTTGCACATCGCGCTTGATCTCAACTCCCGATACAGCTTGTCGCATTGGGACAGCCTGTTGGTCGCGGCTTGCATCGAAGCCGGTGTGAACACACTCTACAGCGAAGACATGCAGGACGGTGCGAACTATGACGGCGTGCGGATCGTGAGTCCGTTTCGCAATTCGGTGGCGTGAGTCGGGTCACACTCCCAGCAGCTTCAGCATCCAGTTGCCGATCAGAGAGATGATCAGCACCCATCCGAAGGCGTTCGGCCAGGGGGACTCGGCGAACCGTCGGACTGGCGGCCAGCCGAATAGGATCGCCAGGCGATACGGAATCTGCGCGAGCACCGCGAACGCCAACATCGGAGCGACTCGATTGAGCGTGATCGCGCCGGTCCAGTCGCCGCTCGCCAGGCGGATGAAGCCGCGTGTCAGCCCGCAGCCGGGGCATTCGATGCCGAACCACGCGCGCGAGCCGCACATCTCTGGCGCGGGAAGGCCACCCAGGCCGACGAGTGCGACGCGCTGATCGGCGCGAACTCGCAAGGCGAACGACAGCACCAGCACCGCAACGGCTATCCAGAACATGCTGACGTGTCGGCTGCGTTGGCCGGCGACTTTGGCATCCGACAACGCGGATGTGGGTTCGTCTGCGATCAGGACTGGCAAGGAATCTGAAGCCGACATCGCAGTACTCTCTCGATCGAAACAATGCCTAGTGCGGCGACAAATGAAGCAGGCGAGCGGGGCGGCGTCAGCCCCCCGGTGCATACTCCGCGGAACCGGGGGGCTGACGCCGCCCCGCTCGCCTGAATGGTTCCTGGATGGAAGTGCGAAAGAGTTCTTTCCTACGAGTCACCGGTCGGCAAATCGAAGACGGTTTGACAGTTCTTGCAGCGTGCTCGGCGGAGTCCGGGCCGAAGCGTGATGCGGTATGAGGTTTCGCAGCCAGGGCAACTCAGGTTGACGACTTTGGGTTCAATGACAACTTCCACGACCTCCATCTCCGTTTCTTGAACCAAGCGCGGCTTGGCGGCGGCAGACTGCGCTGGTGGCCAATCGCGGAGCGGGGCGGGGCGGACCTGTCTGCGAACGGGCGCGGCGGACTCGTTCGCCGGTGGGTCAACCGGCGGAGGAGCTTTGGCTTCCGCGGCAGGTGCGGAGGGAGATGCGGCAGACTCAGACTCCTCGACCAACAGGCTGACCGGATCGAGCGGTAACTCATCAAGGTGCTGTTCGACCCAGCGGGCCGCCTCGCCGTTGAGCGGGCTTTTCACGTTGTAGCTTTGATAGGCCAGCATCTCGCCGATGCGTGCGACGAGCGACGCGAGCGGTTCGCCGGCGCTCCAGTGGTCGCCGACGCAGATCGCGTGCGGCGCGATGTTCGGATGAAACACGGGGGACAACATGCGGCACTGCGGTGGTACGCGCGGGTAGTTGCGCGGCAAGGCAATCTCGACCAGATGGCTTTTTGCTTGGATCAATTCGTCGTTGACCTGCCGCAGGCTGCGGATGCGGTATTCGAGTTGATATCGCTCCGGCGGTTCCCCCTCGGACTGAATGATTTTCAGCCGCGGGTGCCGGCGCACATAGTCGCTGAGCTTCTCGAAATCGGCTTGCAGCCGTCGCAATCGCATGGCACTCATCAGAGGTTAGTCCTTGTCGCCCGGACGGTTTGATCGGACGTAGGCGTCCGATCTACGAGTTTCAATGCCGCAGCACGAATTCGGGGGACGATAATAGACTCCAGACGACGTCTTCCAGGTTGGCCCGATGTTTGTCGGAAGTCGCGAGATATTTTTTGAGAGCGGCTCGCTCAGTTGGCAACGTTGCGCGATTGAGGATCGTCCAGAAAACCTCTTCGATGAGCGTGTCGGGGTCAGATTTCGCATTCAGCCAATCGCGGAGTCGGTTGTCGTCGCGAGTCAGCAATTCATTGAGAATCGGGCCGCTGACGAGCTGAAAGGTTTGGGAGAGCGTCGGATCGTCGGCCCGTTCGCACTCGCACGCTTGCAGGCGTGGCGGTTTGCCGAACATGGTCAGCAGTTGATCGCCGCTGGACGGTCCCGATTCTCTCCGACGGAAAGCGCGAACGCCGGCCAATTGCGCGGCGCGTGTGCCAGCCGGATACCCGTTGAAGTCCAGCTTCGCCCCGAGCACTTGGCTGAACGAGTCGGCCAGTTGCTCGGCGGACAGGCGGCGGATGACGGCGTGTGAGAAGTTCGATTCGTCCTCGCGGTTCGTGTCGTTGGGAACGGAAGAGAGTTGATAGATTCGCGAGGCCATGATTGTGCGGATCAAGTGCTGGACATCGAAGCGATGGGCGACGAAGTCATCCGTCAGCGCGGCCAGCAGCGAAGGGTTGCTCGGCGGATTGGTGGCTCGGAAGTCGTCGATGGGATCGACGATGCCTCGGCCGAGCAGGTGGAACCAGACGCGGTTGACCTGAGCTTCGGCAAAGCGGCGGTTCGTCGGAGCGGTCAGCCAATCGGCGACGATCAACAAGCGGTCATCGGAGTGGGGAGCGCGGGGTGCGGAGTGCGGAGTGGAAAGGAACCTCGGCTTCACCGGTTTTCCCGTACTGGGATGCTCGACCTCTTTGCCGTCGCCGATGAGGACGAGTTGTTCGCCGTCAAACTCGTGCGAGTCATTTTTGTCGCGGCGGTTGTTCTCCAAGACCTCGTACTTCACCTGCGAGAACTGATTCGCCCAGCCGTAGTAATCGGACTGCGTCCAGCGATCGAACGGGTGGTTGTGGCACTTCGCGCACTGCAGGCGGGTGCCGAGAAAGACTTGAGCAACCGTCTCGGCCCGCGTGATCGGATCTCGCATGGCGCGATAGAAATTGGCGGGAGGATGTTCGTAGGTGCTGCCGCGTGCTGCGATCAACTCGCGGACAAAGACATCTAGCGGCTTGTTCGTGGCGAGGCTGTCGCGAATCCAGGCGTGAAACGTTGCGCCCCCTTTGCGGTCGAGCGTCTTCTCTTCGACACGTAGCAAGTCGGCCCACTTGAGCGCCCAGAAGTCGGCGAACTCCGGGCGAGTCAGCAGTTCGTCGATCAGCCGCTGGCGTTTGTCGAGCCGTTGATCTTGCGCGAAGTTCCGTGCCTCGGTGGCGGTCGGCGGGATGCCGAGCAAGTCGAAACTGGCACGACGCAGGAAGGTCGTGTCGTCGCAGATGTTGGACGGATTCATCCGCAGCAGATGCAGCTTGGCGAAGACTTGTTCGTCGACGATGTTGGCCGGAGGTGGAGCCTTCGCGACGAATCCAGGCCGAGCCGGCAGGAACGCTAACCGCACCGGAACCTGCTGATCGAGGTATCTGACGACCACTGTGACTTCGCCGAATCGTTCACGTCGTACCAAGCCATCCACAGAGATGCTGACGATCGGTTGCGAGGAATCGAAGCAGGCCAGCCGAGTCACGTCGCGCATCGTTCCGTCCGCGAACTTCGCAATCGAATGCAGCCGCACTGAGTCCGCCGGCTCCACGAGAAATTGTTCGAGCGGTGTGACTTCCAGCGCTTGCAGCGCCGGTTCTTCTCGCGAAGCCGGGGGCATTCCGGCCGCGATCCAACGACGTAGCAAATCGTACTCGGGTGAATCGACATCGAACCGTTTGCCTCCTTCGTGCGGCACGGACATTGTCGGCTTGAGCAGCAGCAGACTGCTCTCAGCCTGGACCGTGTTGACTCGGCGGCCGACTTGCTCGTGCGTCAGCGTGAGGAAATCGGCAGCAGGGTTTTCGCCTCGCAGCGAGAGCTTGAAGCCCCCCTTGCCGAACTGGTTGCCGTGACACGTTCCCAGATTGCAACCGGCCTTGGAGAGCACGGCCATGACATCCCGTGCGAACGACACGTCAGCGGCACGCAGGCCTGATCCGTTCGTGACGAAGATCAACGCGATGACAAACGGCAGGAATCGAGCGGGCAGCACACGCATCTCTGAATCTCGGAACGGCCAGTGGGCAGGGACGACAGTGTTCCCAGGCAACTCGGTCTTCGCAAGACGCGGAGCATGATTCGGTGCTCAGAGTCATTGATCCGCCCCGTTTCCTTAATTGGCTGTCCTGAATTCTGGGCAGACGAATGGGGCCAAAGGAATGAATTGCAAAAACGCGAGACGTGGATGCGAAGTTCCGTAGCCTGACTCTCCGAGTCGGGAATTCTGCGAACATCCCGACTCGGAGAGTCAGGCTACGTTTCGAAATGGCCTTTAGGACCGGCGCATCGACGAGAGCATCCAGCCGGTGGCCAGGAGTCCGATGACAGCCCACAAGTAGTTGGTCCCGGTGAGTGAGTGCCAATTCCAAGTCAGATGTGTGAGCAGGTAATTCCAAGTGTGTTGCATGGCCGTCTCCTCGACAGCGCGTGGCGTTTGATTCCGCGTTGGCCCAGAGGTCGCGAGGCGCGATCCTCGGTTCTGCAAACACTCAGAGAGCGGCCGGAGTTCCGTGACGTGACGACGATCTTTCGCCGTTGGAGTGAATTCCGCAGAGAACTCATCGGAGCTTGTCGCGCTTAGCGGGTTTGACGTGGTGCCGTTCGGCAACGGGACTACCCAACGCGATTCGGCAGCGGTTGCCCGGCCAGGCCGGCGCGAAGGTTGTCGATCGACATCTCGATCATGCGGCGGCGAGTCCGATCGGACGCGCTGCCCAGATGCGGTGTGATGACGAGATTGCTCAGTTTCAGAAGGGGATGCTCGCGCGGCAGCGGTTCCGGTTGCGTGACGTCGATGCCGGCAGCGGCGATGCGGCCGGTGCTCAACGCGGCGTACAACGCATCGGTGTTGACCACCGCTCCGCGCGACATGTTGATCAGCACGGCCGAGCGTTTCATTCGCTCGAACTGCGGGGTCGAGATGAGATTCGTGGTCTCTTCGGTGAGCGGGCAATTCAGCGCGACGAAATCGCTCTCGGCCAGGAGATCATCCAGCGTACGGAACTCGGCGTTGAATTCCGCTTCGGCGGCGGGATCGCGGCGGCGATTGTGATACAGCACGCGCATGTCGAACGCACATGCTCGCCGAGCTACCTGCTTGCCGATGCGGCCGAGGCCAACGATCCCCAGCGTTGAGCCGTGGACCTCTTTGCCGATCATCAGAGATGGATCGTAAACGGTGAACTCGGGGCTGCGCGCGTAGTGATCTCCGATCACAATATTTCGCGCGGTCGCCAGAATCAGCGCGAACGTCATGTCGGCGGTCGAACCATCCAAACATCCGGGTGTGTTGCCGACGGGGATGTTTCGCTCGACCGCGGCCGCGACGTCGATGTGATCGACGCCGACGCCGTGGTTGCTGACGACTTTCACATTCGGGGTGCGATCCAACAGAGGCCCATCCACGCGCGGATGGCTGTAGGTGATGATCGCGGCCGCTCGTCGCAGAGAGTCTGAGTCGGCGGACGTGTCCCACGGCAAGACTTCGTAACCCTCGCCCAGCAATTCGAGAAACAGCGGCGGCAGCTTGTCCGCCATTACAGGGATGCGAGTCATACGAGCGGCTCCGGTCCAGGGACCAACAAAAAAACTCCCACCAATCGGAAGACTAATGGGAGCAAGAGCGTGCCGTGGGGGTAACTATTCATGCCGGCGATGATTCGACCAAGCGGCACACCGGCTCGTGATTCTAGGATTGGCCGGCAAGCTGTCAATCAGCGGCGTGTTCAACGCGATGCCTACTTCGCCCAGGACACAGCCCGTGGCTATGAACTGCAACTTGCCAGCCGCTCGCGCCGGAGTGACGGCAAGCGAATCCGGATCGAATCCGACGATTCTTCCTGATCCTGTCCCAAATCTTTCTGTCTCGGCCCCTCCAAAATTCGCAGCCTCCCAGAGAGCTGGCTATACTCTTCGCCCTCGGCGAACCGTTCAGCATCCTTTTCAGGAGCGGGTTATGCGGTGGCAAAATTCGGTGCTGTCGTTGTGTTTGGTCGCGACTTTTCTGTTGGCTGGGCGGACGTCGTCAGATCTGAAGGCGCAGGAACCGCAGAAGGCGAACGAACCGGCGAAGCCTTTGCAGGATCTCTTTCAAAAGTTGATGCCGGCCACTCCGCCGCCTGTTGCTCCGCAGGCCGCAAATCCATTGCAGTCTTTGTTTCAGCAGTTGATGCCTCCGACTCCACAGGGTTCCAATCCGCCGGCTCCAAATCTATTACAGAACCTGTTTCAAAAACTGTTGCCCAGGCAGGCCGCGCCTCCGCGCGCCGTGCCTCGTCCCGCCTTGCCGTTAGGGGTAGTTCCCCGCGCCGCGAATGGACAGCCGCTTGATCCGGATGCACGCGATCATATCGACGCACGGGCTGCGAAGGATCGCAGGCAAGCCGAGATGTTGCGTAAGGCGAACACGGCCGTTGAGTCTCAGGATTGGACGACCGCGCTGGAGTTGTTGCAGAGCCTGCTGGCTCAAGAAGAAGACTCGGTGGAGCGAATCGGTCGGGAGTGGCATTCGGTGCGTGAGCGTGCGATGCGGTTGATGCTCAAGCTTCCGGAGAAGGATGTGCGGGCGTTTCGATTTCGGGCTAGCGCGGAAGCGGCGCGGCGACTTGAGGAGGCGGAGCGATCGGGACGGATCGATCGGCTGGCACATGTGGCGATGCGCTACTTGCTGCTCGAATCAGGGCAGACGGCGGCGCAGCGATTGGCGATGCGGCATTTGGATCGGGGTGAATTCACGCAGGCCACGCGCTGGTTCCGTTGGCTGGAAGACGCGAAGAGCGCGGTGACGAATGAACGATCGTGGCAGTTGCAGGCGGCGCTCGCGGCGAAGCAGGCGGGGAATAAAGAATTGGCGGAGAAGTGGCGCAAAGGGGATCGGCCAGAGATTGAGGAAGGGCAGGCGAGCCGCCCGCCCCACGGAGATGACGAACAGCTCGAAATGGGTGGCACGCGAATTCGTGTCAGCGATTGGTGGGCGGGGATTTCGGCGAGAGTCGTTTCGCAATCCAGCGCGGCCGAGTGGCCCATGTTCTTCGGGGCTCCGAATCGCGCGGCGCTCAGCCGTGGCGGCGAGCCGTTGCTGTTGCCGCGCTGGCGGCAACCACTGACGCAAGTGCAACCGTTGCAGCAGCAGCTTGAGATGCTGATCGAAGACATGCACGACCAGAACCGATCGACGATCTCGGTCTGTCAGCCTCTGTTGGTCAACGGGCTGGTCGTGATGCGCACGCTGGGTGGCGTCCAGGTCATTGATCTCGAGACCGGCCGCCCCTTGTGGTCCACAGCCGAACGCTTCAAGGCCGAAGACTTGATCGGCCCCGGCAACGCTCCACAGACCTACGTGCAGGTCAATCGCGGCGTCCGCATCGTCAACGGTGTGCGGTACGAATACAGCAATATGCCGTGGGAACAGCATCCGCTCGCCCAATTGCTGTTCGCGAACGGCAACTTCGGAGTGCTCAGCAGCGACGGGCGGCAGTTGTTCGCGGTCGAGGATGACACGTTCGTGATGCAGCAGATCTACAACTATTATGGCGGGAACCAAGATTTGTCGCGGCAGGATCCGCTGCGCCGCAGTTGGACCAGCAACAAGCTGGTGTCCTATGACCTGCGTAATGGCCGCCCGTTGTGGGCGGTCGGCGGCGTGGAATCCGATGAGCCGTTTCAGCCGGAACTTCCTGGCGTGTTCTTTTTCGGCGCACCAGTGCCGGATGGACACGAACTGTTCGTGATCGGCGAACGGGACGCCGAGATCCGCCTGTTCTGTCTGCAAGCCGACAGCGGCAAGTTGTTGTGGTCGCAGTTGCTGGCAACGGCGGAAGCGGCAATCTCGCGCGATGCGGCGCGGCGACAGTTCGCGGCGCAGGTGGCGATCGCGGATGGCGTGGTGATTTGTCCGACCACCGTTGGCTGGCTGGCGGCGGTCGATCGCGCGTCGCGGCAGTTGCTGTGGGTGCATCGCTACTCGACACCGCAAGCCGGCAATAATCAGCGTCGAGTCTTCGGGCAGGCGATGACGCAGGCGATGTCCTGGGGACAGCGCTGGTTGCCCTCGGCTCCCGTGATCGTCGGTGATGCCGTGGTCTACACGCCACAAGAGATGTTCGACGAGCAGAACGCCACCACGTCCAACGTCGTGTGTTTCGGATTGCACAACGGCACTCGCCGCTGGACGAAGCCGAAACCAACTCAAAACTGGCTGGCGTTGAATGGAGTCGCCGACGGCAAAGTCCTGCTGCTGGGTCAGACCAGCATCAGCGCGTTGAACTTGACGAATGGCGAGCCGGCCTGGACCGAGACCATCCCGAATGGCGACGGCGTACCGAGTGGACTGGGAACGATCGCCAATGACCGCTGGCATGTGCCGCTGAGCAGCGGGCAGATTTGGACAATGTCGCTCAAGAACGGTTCGCGCACAGGACGGCAATGGGCGGGGCCGGGAGCGCGGCTGGGGAACTTGGCGCTGTATCGCGGTAGCGTGGTCTCGGCGCATCCGGCCGGGCTGACCTGCTTTGAGCAGCGTGAAGCGGTTGTGGAACAAATTCGGCAACGCAAGGAGCGTGATCCGTCCGATGTGCAGGCGTTGTTGACCGAGGCGTCGATCCTGCAACTCGAACACAAATCGGCCGAAGCTTGGAAGGTCTTGCAGCGTGTGTCGGCCAAGTCTGTGTCTGCGGAACTGCGGCCGCGATACCTCAGCGCCTTGCGGGAAGTGCTGACGGAGGTGATCCAGCAGGATCCCGTGAACCATGCAGCGGAATTGGCCCTCTTTGAGGAGTTGTTGACGACGCCAGACGATGAATTGCAGGCGAAACGGCTGCGAGTCGAGCACCTGCGCGGCAAAGGTGAACACGTCGCGGCGTTTGATCTTCTGTTGGAGTTGGCGAACGACAACCGCGACACGGTACTGAAGCTAAGCGGTTCGCCGCCGTTGTCCATTCGCTTGGAAGCGTGGGTTGGCGGACAACTCGCCGACGTGTGGAATTCGTTGCCGGCCGACGGTCGTGGTGACTTGGATCGCCGCCTCATGGACCAAGTGAAGAGCCTGAGCACCGCAATTCCCGCGGCGCGGCAACACGGTCTGGAGCTGTTCGCGTTTCATCCGGCGACGCGAGAACTTCGCTGGCAAGAGATCGAAGCTGCGATCACCGAACGTGACATCTCGCGAGCCGAGTTCGCGCTACTTCAATTCACGGAAAGCACTGAGCCGCGCGAGGCAGCTCGCGCGTGGCGGCGACTCTTGGAACTGTACCGTTCGCTGGGATTGCCTGCCGACGCGGCGTCTGCGGGACAGCGACTGGCTCGTTTGGGTGACGTGCCGATCGGTGAGGGACTGACCGCCAAGCAATGGGTTGAGCAAGAGATCAACACCGAGCGGCTCGCCAAGTCGATCGCGTCGAACGGAGCGGACTGGAGCAAGCTCGATTTCAAACTGGAACGGTCCGTGGGCTATCAAGGGAACATGGAACAAGTCCAAGAGTGTTCGCTGCCGGATGCACGCTGGCCATTTTTTACGGCTCAGCGGTTTCAGTACCAAATGCTGAATAGCCCGATCGCGACCCAGCGGCTGGCGATGTCCCGTTTGAACGACAGTCAGCTCGATTGGTCGCTACCGCTGCGGTTCAAGTCAAACAGCACGCTCGGTAACAGCACGCTGATTCGCACGATCGGACATCAGATGCTGGTCTACCATCGCGAGGTGCTGCACCTGTTGTCGCCGGTGGATCATCGCGTTCTTTGGACCCGCTCGACGGAGTCACGCGGTGCCAACAACTTCGATCCGTCCCAGGTCGCTCGTCGCCAGACGCTGCCGATGCGATCCGGCGCGGAGTTTCTCTCTCAGCCGATTGACCCCAATGAAGACACGGCTCGCAACGGGTTGCTGGCGCTCTGCACGCCCGAATTTGTCGCGTACCGCGGCCGACGCTCGCTGACGATGCTCGATGCCGCGACCGGCCAGTGGCGCTGGGAACTGCGCGATCTGCCGAACGACACGCGTCTGCAAGCCACGAACGATTTGATCTTCCTCACGTCCACTCGTTGGCCCAGCGGATTGTTGCTGCGAACTCAGGACGGACGCTCGCTGCCGTTTGAAGGGAGCGTGCGTGAGAAGTTCCAGGCAGCCAAGACGGCGCTCGGCCATGACTTGCTGGTCGTCTCGCGCGGTCAGGCAGACCTGCTGTCGATCGAACGTTGGAATCCGCAGACTCGCCAAGCCGTGTGGCGCGAGACGTTCCCCAGCTCCAACCAGTTCGGTTGGTTGGACAATCAAACGCTGGCGACGCTCGGCCAGGACGGCACGCTGGCCACGTTTGACCTCGACACGCGCGAATCACAAACGCTGGCAATGCTCAAGCCCGCCGATTTGTCCGGTCTCAATCGCCAAAAGTATTTGGTGGCCGATAACGATCGCTTGTTTCTGATCGTGTCAGGCCAGCAGACGAATTACTACGGCGACGAACTGGTCACGGTCCCGGTCAACGGCACGATCTTCGCCTTCGATCGACGTGTCGGCGGAGAACTCTGGCGACAAAAAGTAGACAACCAGGCGTTGGTCTTAAACCACTTCGGGGCATCCCCCGCGTTGTTGTTTTCGACTCGGAAATTCGAGCAGCGCGGCCGCGTTTCCGTCCAAGTTCATCGTCTGCTGATGTTCGATAAGAAGACCGGCCGCAAGCTGTACGAGGACGAATTGACGAACCAATTCAGCGGCTTCCGTATGAACCTGAATCTTGCCGAACGCTACGTCGAACTGCTGACCTACAACGACCGCTTGCGACTGGTCGGCAGCGAGCAATCGCCCAAGTAGACCGGTCACTCCAAGCCTGTGAACCAATTGACGCGAAGGCGAGCGGGGCGGCGTCAGCCCCCGGTATTCAGCGGACTTCCCGTACCACCGGGGGGCTACCAACTGCTTGATATTGCAATCATTTGTGTCATCTCTTCGTGCCCGCTTCAGGTTGGGCTGGTATCTTCTGCCAGTTGGTCCGTCGGCGTGATTCCTCGGCAGCTTACGGGTGTATCGTCAGTGTCTGTGCCGGTTATCAGTCACATAGTCTTGAATTTGAGGGAATGAGCCTTCAGACTCGTATATCCTCGAAGGTCTCGTTCGAGACCAACTGGGCTTTGTTCGCACGTCAGATGCGGATTTCTTTCGACGCCTCAGGTTTTGATCCACTCACGGTGAGTTCATCGGGGTGAATGACTTTGCTTCCTCGCCCGTTCGTCACGGACTTCCGGGTTTTCAAGTACGCGATGGTTCCTCACTCAAGTCTTCCCAGAAAGCGAGAAAATGGCGATGTCCCGATGCGTGTCTTGGTTATTCGTTCTGTTGGGTGTTGTGATCGTTGGCTGTGGCGGTGGCGGTAACACTGCGGACAAGCCAGAACCTGGCGTGGTCTATTCACTGTCCGCCAAGTCTGAGGTGATGGACCTGCGCGGAAATCCCATGGAGGAAGGGGTTGATCGGGATGTTCTGGCGCAGGGGAATCTGTCAACGTTGATTGAAGACTTGAAGACCTTTGAGGCCGGCTCGCCTGCCAGTCACAAGCCACACTATTCCGAGCTACTGAAAGCCGCGACGGAACTGCAAACCATGTTCGAGGCCGCGAAGTTCAAATGGACCGCGGACTGCGAGAAGAAGTACCAAGAGATGCGAGCCTTGGCCGAGAAATTGCCAGCCAAATAGCAACCCCGCTGAGCTCACCTCAGTGGTTCACGGGCCCCTGCACTACGTCCGTGGCACTGAAATGAAGCTCATGAAATTGGAAGTCCAGGTAGTGCAAAAGCCCGCCAGCCACTAAGGCAAGCTCATTGGTATCTACACAATTCTGCCAACCCCATGAAGACGTTTCCGCCTTACCTCTGCGCTCTTCGCTTCTCTGCGGTAAACAAAGGAAGTGTCCGTCACTTTTACCGCAGAGAAGCGAAGAGCGCAGAGGTGGTGAAACTGCCGGACATTTCGAGTTGTGTAGATACCAATGAGGCAAGCTAAGTGGGGGGGGATTCCGGTTGTTTTCAATTCACGTCTTGACCTTTCTCAATTTCAGAATTTGGAGCTTTCGATGAATCCGTTTCAGTCCTCAAATCCCAAGCGTCGTGGTTTTACGTTGATCGAATTGCTGGTGGTGATCGCGATCATCGCGGTCTTGATTGCCTTGCTGCTCCCCGCCGTACAACAGGCGCGTGAGGCGGCCCGGCGTAGTCAGTGCAAGAACAATCTCAAGCAGATCGGCCTCGCCATACATTCTTATTTGGACTCGGCCAGGACGATGCCGGCCAGCCATTACCGAGTT
>SXGT01175371.1_pt1 | contig 29346 bp, 23 predicted proteins | sample 3176221 | NCBI WGS metagenome assembly SXGT01 (sample SAMN11356862, study PRJNA531348) | freshwater metagenome | isolation source: freshwater sample F1-120 | place: China: Fuxian Lake, Yuxi | collected 2017-12-25 | reverse complement strand
GAGATCACCGACGTCAACGTCGAGTACCTGCGCCAGGGCCGCCTGCACGCGCACGTGCTGTCGCGGGGCAACGCCGGGCTCGACACCGGCACCCACGATTCGCTGCTCGAGGCCGCCAACTTCGTGGCCGTGGTCGAGAAGCGTCAGGGCCTCAAGATCAGCTGCGTCGAGGAGATCGCGTATCGCCTGGGCTACATCGACGCGGGCGCGCTGACCGCGCTCGCCGAGTCGCTCAAGGGCAGCGAGTACGCGCGCTACCTGATGGACGTGCTGCGGAACAAGCACGCATGACCACCGGGTTCGAATGCCGCAACTGCAGCGCGCACGAATCCCGACCGCTGTACGCCTCGGTCCCCGATCGCTTCCACGGCTTCGCCGGCGCGTTCACCTACGTCTCGTGCGCCCGCTGCGCGCTGGTGCAGCTCGAGCACATCCCCGCCAACCTGGGTGAGTTCTACGCGGATTACCGCATCCACACTGGCGACTCGACGGCCTACCGCGTGTTGCGCCGGATGACGATCGGCCACTGCTACCTCGAGCGCCCCGGACACGGCAAGGCGCTGCTCGACATCGGCTGCGGCAACGGCGCCTACATCAAGGAGATGGCGGCGAACGGCTGGAAGGCCGCCGGCTACGAGTTCGATCCCACCCATGCCGCGGCGCTGTCGGCGCAGCTCGGACTGCCGGTGATCTCGGGCGAGCAGGCCCTGACCGATCACGCCGGCCAGTTCGATCTGGTGACCTTCAACTTCTCGTTCGAGCACCTGGACCAGCCCCTGCGCCTCCTCGAGCTCGCCACGAGGTGTCTGCGCCCCGGCGGCGAGATCTACATCGCCGTCCCCAACATCGAGGGCCGCGAGGCCGCGATCTTCAAGGACCGCTGGTTCCACCTCGATCCGCCTCGCCACGTCTCGTTCTTCACCAAGCAGCTCCTGCGCCAGCAACTCGAGCGCAACGGCTTCTCCGAGATCGAGACCAGGGACCTGGCGGTGCCCACCGGCTTCGCCGGCAGCCTGTCGTACCGGCTGTGGAACCGGTTCCAGCAGGCCACCTGGTACGCCGGCATCGTGCCCGGGCTCTTGTTCAGCGCCGTCGTCCGCGACGGCAACTTCGCGATCTCGGCCCGCCGCACGGCGTGACCGCTACTTGATCCGCCAGACCTCGACCGGATCGTGGGCCTTGCGGCTCCAGCGCCAGGGCAGCGGGCCCCAGGCGACGTTGGAGTAGAAGCCGGCCGGCTTCTGCAGGATGCGGCCGCCCGGCTCGGTGAAGGTGAAGCGCTCGACGAGCTCCTTGTTGGGCCAGTCCCTGATGACCCAGCCCTCCAGGCCGACCACGACGATGTCGCCGGGTTGCGGCTTTGGATCGACGGTCGTCACCGGCTGGGCGCCGGCCTGCTGCGCGTACCACTGGAAGGCCCAGGTGCCGTCGAACCAGACCTTCTCGCCGCGCTTCACGTACCTCGCGACCACGTCACCGCCCTTGCGCCCGACCTCGGCGTGGACCTGGTCGGCGCGGATGATGAGGAGGGCGAGGATCAGGCCCTGGGCGGCGACCGCGCCGATGCCCCAGTAGGCACGGCCTGGCGTCGGCCGGCGCTCGACGGCGCGGACGATGAGGAGCGCGACCGCCGGCGCGCACGGCACCATGTACTTGGCCGGCAGGTGCGAGTAGACGACGACGGGAACGGCGATGAGCAGCCAGGCCGCGAGCCCGAGATCGATCGGATCGCGACGCCGCACCGCCTCGACGGCGATGTCGATGAGCACGACGGTGCCGAGCGCGGTGATGGGCGCCTGCCACCACATCCAGTCCATGTGGCGATGGAAGACGTGGGTCTCCCGGGCCAGGTAGCAGCCGAACAGCACGCCCCACCAGCACCAGTAGCGCTGAACCATCTGCGGGGCGTGCAGCCAGGCCCAGCACAGGCCGAGCGGGAAGGTCAGCACGTATTGAGCCGGGATGTTGGGCAGGTTGGCGCGCCACAGCGTGAAGTCGGCGACCTTCTGCGGCGTCGAGGTCAGCCCGCCCGGCTGCGGATCGCGCATCAGGTGGTAGGTCAGGAAGACCAGGCCCACGCCGGCGACGATGGTGGCCACGACGACCAGGAAGCGGCGGTCGACGAGTCCGCGGAAGAGCTCCCCGAACGACTGCGGCCAGTGCGCGAACATGAGCGGCAGCGCGCACGCGAACACCAGCACGCCATGCTGGCGCGACAGGATGCAGAGCGCGATCGCCAGCGTGGCCAGGACCGCGCGCCACCATCCGCCTTCGGTCCGGTACGCGTACATCCGCTCGACGCCGAGCACGGCGAAGCTCATGGTCGGGATGTCGGGCATGCTGGTCTGAGCCATGGCCAGCACGGCCGCCGAGGTCGTGACCAGGATCGCCACCCAGCGCGCGCCCCGGTCCGACACACCCAGGCGGATCGCAAGCGCCGCGCTCGCGGCGATCCCGACGAGAAAGACGACCAGCATCATCAGGTGCGCCAGCCATTCAGCGCCGCCGGCCGCGACCGACGGCGTCAGCATCGCCGGCATCACCGGCCCGGACCACATGCCCGCCGAGATCCACGCCGGCGGCCGGCCGTTGACCGAGATCTGCACCGAGGCCGGGTGCAGCGGATCCTCGAGCATGTGATCCGCCATGGTCAGGAACGTGACGTCGTCGATGTTGAACGCCTTGTGCATGAAGCACAGGTAGACGGCCACCGCGATGATGGCGGCAGGGATGGCCGCTCGCACGCTCCTGACCAGGACCGTCATGGGCCTACGATTCGCTCATCGGTCAGCCGAGGTCCAGCGGCGCGCGTCGCGATCAGCGCCAGCGTGACGACCACGGTCGCGATCACCAGCCAGACCGAGTAGCGGTAGTCGATGGTCGGTGCGAGCACGAACAGCGCCGCCTCGTTGGCGATGCCGGACAGGACCAGCGCCAGGAGCGTGCGATCGCGCCGGCACAGGCCGACGAAGACCAGCGACAGGGCGAGGTAGATCCACGGCCGGAACAGCCAGGTCGAGCCCAGCCACAGCATCGCCTTGCGCAGGCCGAGCTGGATCCCGCTCGGCGCGGCGTTGTGGCCGAGCTTGCCGGCGCTGACCATGGGATCGAGGATGTCGTTGAACCAGATGTAGGCGCCCGACGGGATCTCGTCATCACCGAGGTGGACCCGCTCGCGGAATACGTGCCAGCGGTGCTCCAGGTACGCGGTCGGGTGGGCGAGCACCATCGACCGCCAGGCCCGCGCGATCGCCGCCCGTTGCGCGTCGATGGTGGGGACCGAGAACACGTGATCGGTGGTGATCCACAGCGCCGGCACGTAGGCGCCGGAGCCGAACTTCATGCGCCGCTCCTCGATCACACTCTCGGCCGGATAGCTGGCGCGCGCGCGAACCTGGATGTCGGTGGTCGACAGCAGCGGCGTGCCGGCCAGCTCCCGGCGCAGCTCGTCGTCGGCCAGGTCGGGCGCGTAGCGCAGCGTGCCGGTGAGATCGAACAGCGCCAGCGAATCGTGCCAGAGCTCGACGTGCTGGCCGTCGGCGGTGAGCCGGTTGTTCGCGAAGCTGGCGGTGAACGTCACCAGCAGCCAGCAGCCGAGCGCGATCGGGTAGCGCAGCCACCAGCGGTGGGCCGGGCTCCATGCGAAGAGCATCACCACCAGCGGCAGCGTGATGGCGAGCGCGTTGTAGCGCATTGCGGTCGCCAGCGAGAGCAGCGCCAGCCCGACGATGCGTACGCCGCGCCGCGGTGAAAGGAGGAGCGCGGCGCCCAGCGCCAGGTACGCGACCATCTGCGAGTCCTTCCAGATCACCGCGAGCACGGCGCTGACCGGCGGGAACCAGAGGACGAGGGTCGCGCACGCTGCGGCGCGCCGCGCCGACATGAACCGGCGCAGGAGCAGGAACGCGCCGGCCAGGAAGCAGATGCTCTGGACGAGCAACATGCCCAGCGGGCCGGCGATGACCGAATCGGTGATCGCCCACAGCGCGCTCATCGTCGGCGGGTGGGCGCCGGTGTACTCGCCCGAGCGCGCCTCCAGGAGCTGGACCGCCGAGTCGTAGCTCATGTAGCCCGGGTAGGCGTAGAGCATGAACCCGAGCCAGCCGAGCACGAGGATCAGCCCCGGCCGCGCCGATCGCGCCGATCGCGCCAGGCGCCGCGCCGTACCGATGAGCATGCGTCCCGTTGGTGCCACGGGCTGCCGCCAACAGCAAGGCGGCGGCCCCTTGCTCGACGGGGCCGCCCATGGATAGATGGCCCACCATGAAGCCGGGCCTCGGACCTCGGGCCTCGGACCTCGGCCCGAACCACGACGAGCCAGCCGAGGTCTCTTCTGACCGAGGCCCGACGCCGGAGGCCCGAGGCCTGTTCGTGCCGCCCGTGATGATCCTCGCGGTCGGCTGGGCCCTGGTGCTGGTCTATGGCTATCCGGGCCAGGTCACGACCGAGTCGCTGGAGGTCCTGCGCGCCGTGCGCAAGAACCACCCCGCCGACGTCGATCCGCCGATGCTGTACGTGCTGTGGAAAGCGCTCGAGGTGGTCATCGCCGGGCCGCTCGGGTTGTTCGTCGTGCAGGTGGTGACCTTCTCGGTCGGCGCGTGGGTCATCCTCGGCCGCGCGCTGTCGCCGCGTGGCGCCGCCTGGGCCGCCACCGGCCTGCTGGTGTTTCCGCCCATCCTGGTGCCGATGGCCATGATCGGGACCCACAGCCTCATGGCCGGCTTCCTCCTGCTCGGCGCCGCCGGCCTCCTGTCCGAGCGTCGCGGCCGGCGCGTCGCCGGCGTGGCCGCGCTGTTCGCGGCCACCGCGGTCCACGAGGCCGCGCTGGTCGCGACCCTGCCGCTCGTCATCGTCGTCGGTCAGGGGCTCGGTCCCGGGTCCGGTCCCGGTTCTGCCGACCGGCGTGGCTGGACGCGCCCGGTCATCGCCGTGGCGACCTGGCTCGCGATCACGGCGGCCGCGCTCGGCGCCAACGGCGCGCTCGGTGCCCGGCGGTCGCTGGACGCCTTTGGTGACGGCGATCGCTCGGCGATGACCGAGCGGCTCCTCGGGGTCGGCGATTCGCGGCCCGATCCGATGGCCGCCCTCGCCGACCGCCCGACCGACACCATGCTCAAGCGCGGCGTCCCGCCCCGGACCTCGGAGCTGCAAGACGCGCTGGTGGACGGCGTGCGCGCGTGTGCCCGTACCCCGATCTTCTGGCCCTGGATCTACCTGGTGGTGGCCGTCGTCCTCGTGCCGCTGGCCCGGCGCCAGCGCGACGTCCTCGCGCTCCTCGCCAGCGGCGTCCTGTACGAGCTGTCGCTGTTCGCGACGGCGACCAGCGCCGAATACCCGCAGTCGCACTGGATGATCGCTTGTACGGGCGTGGCCGCCGTCGTCGTCGTCGCGCGGCGCACGAGGGTCGCGTGACGCAGCGCCTGCTCACGTTCCTGCGCCGCTGGTGGCCGTGGATGGTCGGGGTCGCCATCATCGCGATCATCGCGGCCCGCCTGCCGGTCGCGGCGTTTCGCGATGCGATGTCGCACGGCCCCCACCACTGGCTGGCAGGGCTCGACCTGATCGTCGCCGTGGTGCTGCTCGGCACCGATTCGGTCGCGACCTGGATCGGCCTGGTCGCCGTGCGCATGCGGCGCCCGTTCGCCGACGTGGCGGCGGTCCGCGGCGCGACGTTCCTGCTCTTCCTCGTCAACTACGCGCTCGGTCAGGGCGGCTTCGGCTACTACCTGCACCGCACCGGCACCCCGGCCCAGCGCGCGCTCGGTGCGACCCTGTTCCTGATCGGGACCAACCTGGCGGTGCTCCTGCTGCTGACCTCGGGAGCGTGGGCGGTCGACGGTGGCGGCGTGCCCAACGACGCGCTGTGGTGGACACTCACCGTCGGCAGCGCCGGCTTCGGCGCGTACCTGATCGTCGTCGCGATCGCGCCGAGGTTTCTCGCCCGCCGCGACTGGCTGGCCCCGCTGTTCGACGCCGGGCTCGGCGGTCACGCCGTGGCGCTCCTGGGCCGAACGCCTCACGTCCTCATGATCGTGGGTTCGCACTGGCTGGCGATGCGGGTCTGGGGCTTCGAGGTCCCTGCCTCCGCGGCGCTGACCGTGGTTCCGGCCATCGCGCTGGCCGCAGCGCTACCGATCTCGCCCGGCGGTCTCGGCACCACCCAGGCCGCGACCGTCTTCTTCTTCAGCAGCTACGCCGTCGGCGCCACCGAGGACGAGCGGGCCGCGGCCGTGCTGGCGTTCTCGGTCGTGCACTTCGTGTACAGCGTGATCGCCGCGGTGCTGGTCGGGCTGGTCTGCATCCCGTTCGCACGCCGCACCGGCGCGATACCCTCCCGCACCGCGACCTGACGATGCAGGTAGACTCGACGGCAGGGGGTTCCATGTCGCCGCGTCGCACGCTCACTGCTGTGTCGATCGTCTGCGTCTCCGTGCTCGCGGCATGCGAGGGTGGCGCCAAGCCGGTTGCCTCGGGGAGCGGCGCCGCGACCGGCACGGCGGCACCGGCGCCGGTGGTCGACGCGGCGCCAGCTGCCGCCGCGATCGACGTCGCCTACCCGCTGCCGGCGTCGACGGCCAGCAAGCCGCTGCCGGCCAGCCCAGCAGCGTTCGTGTTCGTGGCGGCCAACGCCTCGCTGCGCGCGGGCAAGACCGGAAGCTTCGCGGCCGCCACCGAGGTGCCCGATCTCTCCGGGCTCGCGCCTCACCTGCCGCCGAGCGCAGCCCCTTCGCCTCACGAGGGCCTGCTCGGCGACCCCGACGCCGGCTTCGGCTTCGGCCGCACCGGCTTCGGCCCCGGCGGCGGCCCACGCGCGGGTGGAACCATCGGCATCGGCGGGTATGGCTCGCCGGGGCCCGGCCGCGGCATGGGCAGCATGAGGTTCGCCCTCGCCACGCGCGGCGACCCGTCCAGCGCGCGAGTCGTCGTGATCGCCGATCACGGCGTCCCGATCAGGCCGCTGGTCGACGTGCTCACGACGATCGGCGAGCCGGTGGCGCTGGCGGTCGCCACCGACAGCGGCGCCGCCGCGCTCGGCATGCTCGTCGGGCCAAGGTCACCGGGTTGGCCCACCGACACGGCACCGCTCGAGCTCGTCGACGAGGACCCGCTGACCATGCTGGTGACCAGCCTCGACGCCCGCGCCAGCGGCACCAGGAACGTGGCGATGGTTGTCCGGCCGCGCGACGCCAGCCCGACCGGACCGCAGGTGCGCATCGGCCAGCCCCAGACCGTCGGCGACCTCGACAAGGCGATCATCCGCCGCTACATCAAGCGCAACATCCAGAAGATCACGTCCTGCTACGAGAAGCGGCTGCTGGTGGTGGCGTCGCTGCAGGGCACGGTCCAGACCGAGTTCGTGATCTCCCCGCAGGGCCTGGTCGTGAGCTCGAAGGCGGTCGGCCTCGACGCCGAGGTCGCGTCCTGCGTCGCCGCGGTGATCAAGCAGATCGAGTTCCCCAAGCCATCGGGCGGCGGCATCGTGAAGGTGAACTATCCGTTCATGTTCCGCCCCAACAGCTACTGATCGGGCGACCGCGGAGACCGGGGCCGGCGCAACCGAGGTTTCCGGCGAGCGCCTGCAAGGAGCTGCCAGGGCCGCCGGACGAAGCGCGGGTGTAGTGCTGATCCATGCGGGTGATCCTGGCGACCTTCGTCCTGGTGGCGGCGTCGTGTGGAGCGGAGGATCCGCTCGAGTCCGGTGACCAGTCGATCGTCAACGGTGAGATCGACACCGGCGACCCGGCGGTGGTCTCCGTCGGCGGCTTCTGCACCGGCACGCTGGTGTCGCCCAAGACGGTGCTCACCGCCCACCACTGCCTCGAGAGCGGGTCGAACCCGGGCTTCAACGTCTACTTCGGTACGCGTCACGGCGACAGCGCCGGGACCTACATCCGGGCCGTACACCAGGCGCGGTATCCCAACGGCGGCGCCGGCCAGGGCGACCTGGCGATGCTGACCCTGGCGTCGGCCGGACCGGCCACGCCGATCCCGGTCGGCAGCGCCGATCTGGCCACGATGATCGGGCAGAACATCCGCATCGTCGGGTTCGGCGTGACCTCGGAGAACGGCGGTGGCGGCGGCACCAAGCGCAAGGCCACCGCCCGGCTCGTGCGGGTCGACCAGTACGACATGTTCGCGTCGAACAGCCCCTCGGGCACGTGTTACGGCGACTCCGGCGGCCCCAACTTCATGATGATCGACGGCGTCGAGCACGTGGTCGGCACCACCTCGTATGGCACCTCGGCCTGCGGGTCCGGCGAGGACGCCAGCGGCCGCACCGACACGGGCTACGCGTGGATCCAGCAGTACATCACCGCCCACGATCCACCGTCGTGCACCGCCGACGATCGCTGCGCCACCGGCTGCCCCTCGCCGGATCCCGACTGCGCGTGCGCGGCCGACGGCCTGTGCACCAGCGCCTGCCCCGCGCTCGACACCGATCCCGACTGCGATGGCTGTGGTGCCGACGGCGTGTGCCGCGCCGACTGCCCGGTCGAGGACACCGACTGCGCGCCACCCGACGACGGCGGCGGCGGCGGCGGCGGGGGCGGGAGCGGCGACGACGACCCCGACGGTGATGGCGACGACACCGGCGGCGTGATCGTGGGCGGGTGCAGCGCCGCGGGAGGCGCCGCCACGGGTACGGGTGGGGCATTGCTGCTGGTGGCGCTGGCCTTTGTGCGCCGCCGCCGCCGGCCCTGAGTTATCGTCGCCTCCAAGGGAGGAGACGGATGATGAAGCGCGTCCTGATCGTGGCGCTGGTGGTCCTTTGGGCGAACACGGCGTGGGCCGACGAACCCAGGGAGATCCCGATGACCGGGAACATCGCGGCCGACACCGCGTTCTCGATCGTCAACGCGATGAACCGGCAGATGAAGATGATCGAGGACGAGTCGAACCTCGTCGTCAAGTCGGCCGAGTACTACAAGCAGCTCATGGACATGGAGCAGCAGCTCCAGGCCGAGAAGAAGAAGCTCTCGGAGCTCGACAAGCAGCTCCAGACCCAGGAACGCGACCTCAAGGCCAACTACGACCGCGAGAAGGCCGGCAAGTCCGATGCCGACCGCGACAAGCTCGCGGACATCTACGAGCAGCGCAAGAAGGAGCTGGCCGACGCGCGCAAGCAAGTCAACGGCCTGCCGGCCATGATGAAGACGCTGGGCAGCCACATCGGCGCGCAGGCCAAGATCCTCAAGCAGGTGAAGTCGATGGAGGACTGGGTCGATCCCAAGACCGGCCGCGGCCGCCTGCGGGCGCAGTTCCAGCTCCGCCGCAACAAGATCAACGATCTCACCAACAAGGTCGCCGGCACCACGACCAGGGTGAAGGCGATCATCGAGAAGGGCTCGGACCTCGACTTCAAGGGCGAAAAGGTCGGCAAGTGGGAGGTCCTGGTCTCGGACCTGAGCAGCGGCACGCCCGCGTTCGAGTGGACCGCCAACGGCGCAGCGATCAAGAAGGGTGGCGAGATCACGGTCGGCGACGACCGTGTGATCCGGCTCCAGGTCAAGCTGGTCGAGGATCGGCGCAAGCAGTCACGCACGATCAAGGATGGCTCGTTCGCCAAGAAGAACGTCGCCAAGGTCGACTACGACTTCGAGTACGGCATCGACGACAGGTCGTTCTCGCGCTGGGTCATCGACAGCGAGGAGTACAGCGACTGGCGGGTCGAGGGTCGGGCCCGCGAGCCCGGCGCCAAGTCGTCGTCGTCGGGTGTGTTCGCCGCGGTGAAGGGCGACGTCATGACCATCACGTTCTCGCCCGACACTGCCGCCGATCAGATCCACGTCTCGGTGATCGGCCGGCTCGAGTGGAAGATGACCGGCAAGCGGGCCGGCAACCCAACCCTCGACGGCGCCGATGCCAGCGGCAACGCGTCGCTCACCATCAAGATCTCGCCGGCGAAGTGACGCGACGGCGGCGTCGATTGCGGATCGCCATCGCGACCGCAGCGGCGGCCGCAGCCGCACCGGCAGCCGCATCGGAATCGCCCGCGCCGCAGCCGCAGCCGCCGCCGGTGCCGGCGCCGGACGTCGGAACGGGGCGCTTCGCGGCCGGCCGCGGGTTCACGCCGAGGGCGGCGATGGGCGCGGCGATCATCTCCTCGAGCGGCCGCGTGGGCCCGTCGGGCTCGTGGCCGGGGAAGCCGGTGCCGCCGCCCATACCGTGCCCGGAGCGCACGGCGTCGTAGATGCCGCGCACCGGCTTGGCGCACTTGATGGGCCCGGTCCACGGCGTGCGGTAGGGATAGCTGGCGCGGAAGTGGCCGGGCTTGCCGGCGCGCAGCACCAGATCGTCGACGTTGCCGCCCTTCCTCACTCGCAGGTGGATGCGCGACAGCGTCCACTCGCCGTTCATGTCGGCGCCCAGCGGCGGCAGCACGGGCTTGTCGTTGTAGTAGACCTCGCGCACGTACTCGGTGACGGCGGCGTCGGGCGTCTGCTCGATCGTGCGGGCGAAGAGCGCGCGATAGAATCCGCCGAAGTCGGCCTTGCCGGCCTCGCTGATCTCGATCCCGCTCGGGATGTAGATGCTGGGCCGGTTGGCGACCTCCATCGGCGTGGCGGCGATGGCGTAGACGATGACGTCCTGCTCGCCGGCCGAGTTCGCCGTCGACAGCCGCACCGGGATCGTCAGCTCGGGCGCGTCGTAGCGAAACCGCAACGGCGACAGCACGGCTCGTCCTCCGTTCATGGTCACGCGCTTGGGGTCGACCTTGGCGACGAAGAACTTGGAGCCGGCCGCCACGTAGGGCGCGAGCAACGGCGCCATGCCGGCCGGCATCTTGTACTTGTTGGTCGCCAGCCACGCGTCGAGGCCGGCGGCCTCGCTGGCCGACAGCACGACCACGTCGTACTCGCCGACCGCGAACTCGGCCTCGATGCGCACGCCGCCGCCGCTCGACCCGCCGCCCGACCCGCCGCCGCCGCCGCCGCTATCGTCGCCGTCGTCGGGCACCCAGCACGGATCGCGCTCCTGCTCGAAGCGCAGCTCGGGACCGGTCGCCGCCTCGAGGGCGTAGAACACCGACGGATCGAGCACCTTGACGTCGTCGGGACCGAGCAGCGCCGGCACCGGCACCAGGATCGCGAACTCTTCGGCCGGCCCGCGGTACTGGTTGCGCACCGTCACGAAGGTCGTTGTGCCGATCCGCACCACCGCGAACTGGAGCGCGTCATTGAAGGTCGCCACCTCGGTGCGGGCGATGAAGGCGCCGCAGGCCAGAGCCGCGGCCGGCGCGAGCACGAGGGTGGCGACCGCCGCGGCGACGGCAGCGGTGGCGATCCGCTTCACGGGACGCATTCGCAGGCGAACTCCTGCGCCGCGTTGTTGAAGTAGTCATAGAACTGGCCGTTGGACGCCACGAGGATGTAGAACTCGCCGGGCCGCTGGTTGGGCTGGGTCGACGCAAAGGGCGGGTTCGCGAAGGTCTGGCCGAGGACGGTGATCCACGTCCCATCGAGGTTGGTGTCGGAGATCCCGGCCCAGTAGAAGGGCGAGTCCGCGTCCGGTGCAACGAAGCTGTGGATCGCGACGGCCTCGGCGGGGGTCTCGGGGATGATCAGGAACCCGCCGTCCGAGGTGCAGTTGCTCGACGCGCCCGCCCAGGTCGTGAGCGTGTTGACCTTGCGATACCGCGACGTGACGGATGCCCCGGTGACCGCCTGGTAGCCCGTGCAGCCAGGCGTGCCGGCATCGATCGGGCGCGCGTCGATCTGCTGGGCGTCGACCAGGCGGGCGTCGATCACCGACGCATCGACCAGGCGGGCGTCGATCACCGACGCATCGACCAGGCGGGCGTCGATCACCGACGCATCGATCGCCGCGGCGTCGTTCGTGGCGGCGTCGGGGTCGCCGGCGCCGTCGGCCTCGGCGGCATCGGTGGCCCCATCCGGGGAGCCGACGTCCTCGGCCCCCCGAGGATCGAACGAGCAAGCGGCCAGCGAGCACACCGTGAGCGCAGACATCGCGCGAGACCCCATGGGTACATGCTACTCCGAACGCCGGCCAGTTGGCTGGCCACCTCCCGCGCAACCCCGCGACCTGACGGGGGGCGCGGCCCGGTGAGGTTCTTGCAAACCTGCGCCGTCATGTCTTCCCGGTGGCTCCTCGCACTTGCGGTCGCCGCGCTCCTGGGTGGGTGCCTGGCCACCGCCGACGAGCCGATCGACGACCCGACCCAGGACGTCGAGGACGGCGGCAAGGACGACCGCGGCGGTGCCCCCGCCTTCCTCGAAGTGAACCCGGCCCGCTCGAGCGCCAACTTCCGCCGCTACGTCACCCTCGCCCTCGAGCTCCTCGAGCGCGACGGCTCGCCGATCGCGCGGCTCACCGCCCGCTCGATCCGCGATGGCCGCGTGCTGATCGACGAGCTCCGCGACCTGACCTGCCGCGACGCCGAGCGCGCCCGCCGCGAGGGCAGCCTCGACGATCTCGACGGTTACATGTGGAGCAACCGCATCTACGTGAGCCGCGGGCAGAGCGTTGCGCTGCTCGCCGCCACGCTGGTACACGAGACCAACCACGTGATCAACCGCTCCGAGGTCGGCTACTGGGACGACCTGCCGACCTCGGCCTTCCTCCACGAGTACCGCGCCTTCCACGCCGAGCGCATGTTCGATCCCGAGCCCTACGACGGCGTCGATCTGGTCGACCACGTGATCGAGCTCTACGAGCTCGACCGCGACGCCATCCCGGCCTCGGTACTCGCCAACCCGCTCACGCCGCGGATGCTCCCCGACGCCACCGCCTGGCGCCTGCGCAACGTCGCCGCTGATCCGCTCGACGCCCCGTGTTAGAGTTCCTCCGGGGGCCCGATGGATCGACGCTTGATGCTCGTGAGCGGGCTGGCGCGCGCACCCTGATGCCGACACCCGCGCGCGCGAACGGGGGTGAAGCGGCCGATCTGTTCGAGCAGGCCGTCAAGCTGCTGATTCCACCCAAGGACCCGCGGACCGGCCGACCCCGACTTCTGGGGCGACGGCACCAACAAGATCTGGCGCATCGCGCGCTCAGCCGTCCTTGATGATCCGCTTCACGACCTGCAGCGCGGGAATGCCGGTGACACCGCCGCCACCGTGGGTCGCCGACGAGGCCTGGTAGAGCCCTCGCACCGGCGTGGTGAAGTCGGCGTAGCCGGGCGCCGGCCGCATGTGGAAGAGCTGGCTGGCCGAGAGCTCGCCGTGGAAGATGTTGCCGCCGACCAGATGGAAGCGGGTCTCCATCTCGTGAGGCCCGATGACCTGACGATGCAGGATGCTCGACGTGAAGCCGGGCGCCAGCGCCTCCATCCGCGCGATCAGGCGATCGGCGTAGGCGTCGAGCTCGTCGGTGTGCGGGGCGTCGGCGAAGCCGTGGGGCACCCACTGGGTGAACATCGACATCACGTGTTTGCCGGGCGGCGCCAGCGTCGGATCGAGCACCGACGGGATGCAGATGTCGGCGAACGGCCGGGTCGCCGGCCGGCCCGCCACCGCGTCCTGGAACGCGCCCTCGAGGTCGTCGAGGGAGTCGGCGAGCACGATGGTGCCGCCGTGGACCTCCGGATCGAAGCCGGGTTTGCAGGTGAAGTCGGGCAGGCGGTCGAGGGCGAGGTTGACCTTGACCGTGCCGCTGCGGGTCTTCCAGCGCTCGATCGCGGTGACGAAGTCATCGGGCAAGGCGCTGCGCTCGACGTGCTGGAGGAAGGTGATCTTGGGGTGGGTGGTCGCCACCACCACGTCGGCCTCGTAGCTGTCGCCGCCGACCAGGGTCACGCCGCGCACGCGGCCGTCGAGCACGTCGATGCGCGCCACCTCGGCCCCGGTGCGGATCTCGGCGCCAAAACTGTGGGCCGCCGCCCGCATGGCGGCGGCGACCCCACCCATGCCGCCCTCGGGGAAGCCCCAGGTGCCCATGGGGCCGTCGCCGATGTCCCCCAGCTTGTGGTGCGCCATCACGTAGGCGGTGCCGGGCGAGCGCGGCCCGGCCCAGGTGCCGATCACCCCCGAGACCCCGAGCACGCCGCGCACCGCGTCGGACTCGAAGCGCTCCTCGAGCAGATCGGCCACGCTCATGGTCATGAGCCGGGTGACGTCGCCGACGCCGCGCTCGTCGAGGCCGCGCATCTTCCAGGCCAGTGACAGGGTCGCCCACAGATCACCCGGCCGCTTGGAGCCGATCCTGGGCGGCACCCGGGTGAGCAACGGGCCCAGCACCGCGCCCAGCCGGCCCAGCCACGCGTCCCAGCGCTCGAGCTCCTCGGCGTCGCGGGTCGAGAACCTCGCGACCTCGGCGGCGCGGCGGGCCTTGTCGTCGCACATCATCAGGTAGCGGCCGTCGGCGCGCGGCGCGAAATACGGATGCTGGGGGTAGATCTTGTAGCCGTGGCGCTCGAGCTCGAGCTCGCGCATCACCGTCGGCGGCATCAGGCTCACCACGTACGACAGCGCGGTGACCTTGAAGTCGGGTCCGAACGGAGTCTCGGTGACGGCGGCGCCGCCGACGGTGTCGCGGCGCTCGAGCACCAGCACCTTCCGCCCGCGCTTGGCGAGCAGGCCCGCGGCGACCAGGCCGTTGTGGCCACCACCGACGACGATGACGTCGTAGCGCGGGGAAGACATGGCCCCTGATATCAGAGTCGCTGCCGCTTCAGCCAGTCGTTGACCTCGCGACGATCACGGGCGGCGTCGGGGCCGGCCGCGTCCAGCGCCTCGAGGGCGGCCCGTCCGTGCGCCGCGGCGGCGCTCCGTTCGCGCGCGGCGAGGGCGGCGCGGGCCAGGGCGAACCGGATCACACCCGTCGACGCACCATCGTGCGTTGCCGCCGCCAGGGCCAGGGCCCGCTCCAGCAACGGCCGCGCCTCGGCGGGCCGGCGCTCGGCGATGACCCCACCCAGACAGGCCAGCGGCGACATCGCGTCGGGATGATCGGCGCCCGACGCCGCCTCGACGATGGTCAGCGCTCGCCGGCACAGACGCTCGGCCGCGTCGACGTCGCCGCGCTGCCGGGCGAGCTCGGCCAGGTTGACCAGCGGCCAGGCCACGTCGGGGTGATCGGGCCCGGAGCTCTTCTCCCAGATCGCCTGCGCCCTCTCGAAGCGGGCCCGAGCCGCGGACTGATTGTCGCGGCTCTGCTCGACCAACCCGAGGTCGTTGAGGGCCCACGCCACCTGCGGGTGCTCGGAGCCCAGCGCGGCCTCGAGGGTGGCCACCACCCGCTCCTGGCAGACCCGCGCCTCCTCGAGGCGGCCGGCGGTCGCGTCCAGATAACAGAGGTTGGCGCGAGTCACGGCCACCGACGGATGCTCCGATCCGACCTCGGCTTCGGCGATGACCAGCGCCCGCTCGTAGTGGACGCGGGCCTCGGCGACGCGCCCGCGCTGGGCCTCGGCGTTGCCGAGCCGGTTGAGCACCTGCGCGACACGGACGTGGTGGGCCCCGAACGACACCTCGGTGAGCCGCAGCGCCCGCTCGAGCTCGCGAACCGCGGTGTCCGCATCGCCAGCGATCGAGTGGGCCCCGCCGACGTGCGCAGCCAGCGTCGCCTCCTGGCGCCGATCGTGGACCCGCACCGCCGCGGCCTCGGCGCCGGCGGCGAGCGCGAGCGCGTCACTGGCCTTCCCCTGATCGCTCAGCACCCACACCAGCTCGATCAGCACGTCGGCGACCACGTCGTCGGCGTGAACCCTGGCGGCGAGGGCGCTGGCCTCGCGCAGGGTGGCGGCTGCCGCGTCGATGGCGCCGGTCTGGGCCTCGAGCCGGCCGCGGATCGAGAGCGCCTCGGCCAGGGTCGGGACGTGACCCGCCGCGGTCGCGTCGGCGACCACGGGGACGAGCGCGGCCAGCGCGGCCGGGTAGTGCCCGGTCCGCTCGATCGCGGTGATCCGCTCCAGCTCGCGCTCGATGACATCGACGCGAGCGCGCACCGCCGGATCGTCGGGCGGCGGCGCCGCGGCGGTGAGCTGCTCCGGGTCGGCGCAGGCATCGAGCGGCGGCAGGTCGACGGCGATCTCGACCGCCCGCCCCAGCCCCTCGCGCTCGACGGCGGCGAGCTCGGTGACCAGCGCGCCGACGCGGGCCAGCCGGCGATCGAGGCAGCGCATACGCGCGTCGAGCAACGCCTCCGACTGATCGCCATGGATGCGAGTGGCCGCGCACGCCTCGGTGCGCATCGCCACCCAGTCCTTGCTCCAACCATCGAGGTGGTCGCGCACCCGCGCCACCACGCTGTCGGCCGTGGGCGCACCGGTCGCCTGGAAGCTGCGCTCCAGCGCCGAGGCCCGTGCCGGATCCCAGACGCCGGCCAGGTGGCGACCCTCGTCGCGACACGGCGGCGTCGGCGCGGCTCGATCGCGCGTCCATCCCGCGAAGGCCAGCGCGGCGGTGACCGCCACCATCGCGCCGATGCCGGCCATGGCGAGCAGGCGGCGCCGGGCCTGCTGGCGATCGCGGGCCAGCTCGGCGATGAGTGGCTCCATCGAGGGCCAGCGCGCGGCCGCGTCGGCGGAGAGCCCGCGACGCAGGAGCGGCTCGATCCAGGCCGGCACGTCGGGGTCGGGCCGTGGCGGACGCACCGGCCGATCGCGGAACGACTCGGCGGTCATGGTCTGGGTCAGCGGCGCGAACGGACGTTCGCCGTACAGCGCCTCCCACAGCGCCACGCAGAACGAGAACTGGTCCGCCCGCGCGTCGATGCTCCCTGCCGCGTATTGCTCGGGCGCCATGTAGGCCGGCGTTCCGACCCGCATGCCGGTGAAGGTGAAGGGGTCGCCAACCGCGCCGGGATCATCGGCAGGCTCGGGTTCGCTGTCCTGGCTGAGCTGCGAGCTGCTCTCGCGCTGGCCGTGGCTCATGCTGACCACGCCGAAGTCGGCCACGCGGATGCGGCCATCGGTGCCGATGAGCACGTTGTCGGGCTTGAAGTCGCGGTGCACGAGGCCGGCAGCATGGGCCGCCGCCAGACCGCGCCCCGCCGCCACGAACGCCGCCACGATCTGTCGCCACGGCCGCCGCGCTGCGCGCAGCCAGGCCTTCATGGTCGAGCCCTCGACCAGCTCGAGCGCGAGGTAGACGTCGTCGCCGAGCTCGCCGACCTCGAGCACCGCCACCACGTTGGGATGCGACAGGCGCGCCATGGCCTGGGCCTCGCGCAGCAGCCGATCGCGCGCGCTCACGCCACCGGCGTGGCCGCGCCGATCGGGACGCACCACCTTCATCGCGACCTTGCGATCGAGGAGCGAGTCGTAGGCGGCGTAGACCGCCCCCATGCCGCCCTCGCCCAGCTTCTCCAGCAGCAGGAAGCGATCGACCCTGCCGGCGACGGCCAGCGACGGCACCGGCGGGGTGCGGCGGGCCACATGGGGCTCGATCGCGGTCACCGGCGTGCCGGTCATCGGGGTGTCCGCCATGACCCCGCCGGCGGCGGTGCGCGTGGCCGCGGTCGCCGTCGCGACGTCATCCCCCGTGTCCGCTGGACGAGGCATCCCCATGGGATCATATCGAACCGCCCGGCCGGGGGCCCGAAACCCGGTGGCAGACTTCGAGGCGTCGCTCACGACCGCATCGTGCGGTCTCTGGCGGGTATGACCTCTCGGCTCGCTGTCACCCTCGCGACCCTCTCGATCGCCAGCCTCCCGGCGGGCGCGGCCGCCGATTCGCCCGCGGTCGGAACTTCCACGAACGTCGCACCATCCGCGTTTCGCGTCGATCTCGGCGTCGGCTCACCCGTCGGTATGATCGGCGTGGTCTACACCCGACCGACGTCGACCTGGGGCTCGAGGCTGGGGTTGGAGGCCGGCGCGGGCCTCGGCCTGAGCGGCCTCCAGCTCTCGGTCATGGGCAAGCTGCGCCTGGGCAGCGGCCACTGGCGATTCACGCCGGGCCTCGGAATCGGGCTCGGCGTGCCGATGGGGTCCGGATCCACGTTCCACGAGGGTCACCCGAGCCCCGACAGCGATGAGCATGGCCCGTCCGTGGTCATGCGCTGGCTCGACGTCGATCTGGTCGGCGTCGAGTACCGCGGCACGTCCCGCCTGGTGTTCGCCGCCTCCGCCGGGGCGACCGTCGCGCTGAACCACGCGCACTGGGACATCGGTGACGTCGGCAGCGACATCCGACCCGGCGATCCCTCGCCGCAGGTGCGGATCGGTCTGGGCCGGACGTTCTGAAGCCACCCGGCCTACCCGGCCGGATGCCGGCCGGACACCTGGACGCTCACCCCGCCCGTGCGTGTCGTCACCGAGGACCGTCGCGGCGAGATCCGCCAGCGCGCGACCGGATCCGAAACAGGATAGGCTCGGCCTCGTGATCTCTCGCGTGTGCGTGGTTCTCGTAGCGGTCGGCACCGCGCTCTCGATCACCGCGTGCACCAAGGACAATCCCGCTTTCTGCTGCTCGACCCTGGAGTCGTGCGGACAGGTGGGGGCCACCGGCATCGTCATGTGCAACAGCGCCGGCAACCGGCCCTTCTGCGATGACCCGGGCGACTTCGGTTCGCCCCACACCTGCATCGCCGATCCGACGGCGCCGGCGTGCGACGGCACCGACGACTGCACCACCCCGCAGCGGCCGGTGTGCGACGTCGATGACACCGGCACCTGCGTCGGCTGCGACGACAGCCCCGATTGCGCCCGCTTCAGCGGCCGTCCGATCTGTGACTCGACCAGTGGCGCCTGCGTGCAGTGCACCGGGCCCGAGCACTGCACCACCGCGACCGCGTCGGTGTGCGGCACCGACGGCGTCTGCCGCGGCTGCGTGACCGACGGCGAGTGCGGAAGCGGCGTGTGCGACGAGGGCGGCGGCGCCTGCGTGGACGAGGGCGACATCATCTACGTCAACCGCACCGGCGGCGGCACCGCCTGCACGAGGGCGGCGCCGTGCGCGACCATGACCGCCGGCGTCCCGCTGATCACCAGCGGCCGGCGCTGGATGGTGGTCGCGGCCGGCGACTACCGCGAGACCGTGACCCTCGACAACAGGTCGGTGACGATCATCGGGCCGGGCGCGTCGCTGCGGCCGATGGACGTCGACGTGCCCGGCATCCTGGTCCACAACGGCAGCACGGTGCGAATCGAGGGCCTGCGCATCTACCAGGCCAGTGGCAACGCCAACGCCGACGGCATCCGCTGCGCCGCGCCGGTCTCGGGCGCACCCGCGCTCACCCTGGTCGACGTCACCCTCGAGAACAACGCCGGCTTCGGCGTCGATGCCACCAGCTGTGCGGTCACCATCGTGACCGGCTCGATCACCGGCAACACCGGCGGCGGCCTCAGCGTCAGCGACGGCAGCTTCGACATCACCAACAGCTTCATCACCGGCAACGGCGCCAACACCGCGGTCGGCGGCGTGCGGCTCATGAACAACGCGACCTCGAGCGCGTTCATGTTCAACACCGTGGCCGGCAACGTCGCCGCCACCAACGTCGCCCAGTCGCTCCTGTGCATGTCGGTGGCGCCGCAGCGGATCGCCAACAACATCCTGTGGGGCGGCGCCGCCACCCAGGTGACCGAGACCAACTGCGAGCTCGAGTTCAACCTGTCCAACCAGAACCTGAGCGGCTCGAACAACCTCATGGCCACGCCCCAGTTCGTGAACGGCACCGACTTCCACCTCATGGCGGCGTCGGAGGGCGTCGACGACGCCGACCCCGACGCCACGCTCGCCGTCGACTTCGACGGCCACACCCGGCCGCAGGGCGCCCGCCGCGACATCGGCGCCGACGAAGTCGTCCCCTGAGCGGCCTGGCGGATCAGAACGTGCGTCGGATGATCGGCACGCGGACCTCGACGTAGCGATCGCCCAGGTAGCTGCGAGGCAGGACCTCGAAGTCGGGCAACTCGAGGCGCAGCGCGCGACCGGCGACCCGTAGATCGATCGACGCGTCGACGCGGGCGGCGCCCTGGCGGAAGTGCACGTCGCTCTGGATGGTGAGCGAAAGGTAGCGGCTCTCGCCGGCGAGGCGGACGTGGGCCTTGCGGTGGCGGCCGTCGACCTTGAACTTGATGGTATCGAGCGAGAGCGCCCCGACGTGGCTGTCGATCGAGTCGCCGAGCAAGGTGAGCTGGTCGGCGATGCGCTCGCTGTAGGTCCGCCCCTTGGGGATGACCGGTGGGCCGGTGAAGACCTCGCCCTCGATGCCTGCCGGCGGGGACGGCTCGGCCACGACCGGCCGGGCGAGCGCGAGCGAGAACGCCGCGGCCGCGGCCAGGGTCACCGTGCGAGCACCCCGCTGCATCGACTCGATCGTCCCGCCGCCGGCCCCGGCGGTCAAGCCCGAGTTTTGGTCGGGAGCGGCGTCGGGCCGGGGTCACACCGGTCACGGGACCGGCTGTCACGGACCCGGTCCCGGCGGGACGCCGGATCGTGACAACGATCGGGCGTATCCTCGCGGCGTCGCGCCGGGGCCGGGGGGCCTGGCGGCCCGAGGACGCGGCACATCGGGTGCATTCCACCGGGAGGATGGAGATGGAGATCGACATGACCGTCGCCGATCTGATCGAGGGCGCGCGCAACCAGTTGCGCGCAAACGACAACGACGCCTGCATCGACGCCGCGGCGCTGGCCCACGCCCGCGCCACCGACGATGCGACGCGCGCCGTGGCGGCGATCCTGGCGGCACGGGCCTTCCTGGCCAAGGGCATCCCACCCGACGCCATCCTGTGGCTCGACCCCGTGCTCGCCCGCGATCCGGGCAACGCCCTGGCCCTGGCCTACCGGGGCTGGGCCCAGCGCGAGTCGGACCGCGGCGACCTGGCCCAGGCCGACCTCGACGCGGCCGCGACCCTGCCCGGCGCGCCCGCCTGCGCCCACTACTACCGCGGCCTGTTGCTTGTCGATCGCGACCGCAAGGACGAGGCGATGTCGGCGCTCGGTGACGCCGCGCCCGACGCCGAGCTGGGCACCCTCGCCCTGTGCAAGCGCGCCGAGCTGCGGCTCGAGGCCGACGATCGAGACGGCGCCATCGCCGACTTCCTCGCCGCCGCGCGCCGCGACGATCGCGCCGCCGCCGCGCGCCTGTACGACCTCGAGGCGCTGCCCGACGAGCCGGCGGTGGTGATCGCCGCCGCCTTCGCCGCCCGCGCCCACGAGGACGAGCCCCGCGCGCTCGCGATGATCGCGCCGTGGCTCGACGGTGATGCGCTGTCGCCCGAGCTACGCGCACGGGCCCTGCGCCTGCGCGGCCTCGCCGCCAACGCCGCCCGCGACTTCGCCGGTGCCGCCGAGCACTACCTAGCCGCGGCGGCCGCGATCCCCGAGGACGCCGGCGCCCAGACCGAGGCCGGGTTCGCGCTGTGGAACGTCGACCGCGCCGACGAGGCCACCGCTGCCCTCGAGCGCGCGCTCGCCCTGGGCCAGCGCGACGGCCGGCCCGAGCTGTGGCTGGCCGAGCTCGCCTTCGCGGCCCAGCGCTGGGACGCCGCGCTCGAGCTGTACGACCGCGCGCTGGTGCGCCTGCCGCGCCATGCCGACGCGTTGTGGGGGCGCGCGCTCGCCCTCGGCCACCTCGGACGCGACGACGACCAGCGCGCCGCGATGATCGAGGCGGCGATCGCCGGTGCCAGCGCCGCCAGCGAGTGGTGCAGCGAGCACGAGATCACGCCGGCGCCAGCCCACTTCGCCAACGCCGACGTCGGCCTGCGCTTCGGCAACTACTACGCCGCCGACACCAATTACCGCTTCGCCGCCGACGGCTGGCTGGCGGCGACGCGCGCGCCCGGCGACTACTGCGCGCGTCACGCGGCGATGGCGCTGTCGAACGCCTGCTACGCGAAGTCGCTCACCGGCGACCGCGCCGGCGCCGTGGTCCTGGGCAAGCGCGCCGTCGAGCTGCGCCCCGGCTTTCGCGACGGCTGGCTCAACTACGCCAACCAGCTCTGCGGCCTCGGCCAGCTCGAAGAGGCGGTCAGGGCCTACGAACGCGCCGAGTGGTGTCATCCGTACTACGCCGGCTCGCACTACGGGCGCGCCGATGCGCTGCGACGGCTGGGCCGCGCCGACGAGAGCCTGGCCGCGCTGCAGAGCGCGGCGAAGATCGGCTACGAGGATCAGGGCCGCGACAACGACATCCACTACCGCCTGGCGCGCACGTACCAGGCGATGGGCGCGTGGGACGACGCGCGCACCGAGTACCAGCACCTCGACGACGTCGGCATGATGCCCGACGAGACGCCGGCGATGCTCGAGGCGATCGACACGATCGAGGCGCTGGTCGACGGCGGTGCCGGCGACCTCGAGCCGGCCCCGTACCGGCGCTATGGCCTGGTGCCGCTGGCCTGGCCGTACGAGAACACCAACCACACGCTGCGCATCCAGTTCGCGGCCGCGCCCGGCGTCGAGGACAAGGTGAACATGGCCAGCGCCGCGGCCGCCGCCCTGGCCGAGACCGGGCTCACCGCCGAGGGCCAGACCTGGCTGTGGTCGGAGCGGTTCGTCTTCATCACGCTCGACGGCCCCGAGTCAGGCCCGGAGGAAGCCTTCGAGGCGCTGGCGGCGATCTTCTTCGCGGTCGAAACCGAGGCCGAGCACGACGTGGTCGAGGTGGTCGGGCTCGGCGCCATCGGCGTCAACGACGGCGACACCGCCGAGGCCTGGTCGATCGCGACCCAGCCGGTGCCCGACGCCGGACCGGAGTACGGCCACAAGATCGCGTTCTGGGTGCCGCGGATCGGCGACACCACACGCTTCCCGGTGCCGGCCGCCGACGCGGCCGTCGACCAGATGCTGAACGCGGCGCGCGAGAAGGTGGCGATGGCGGCGGCCCAGCAGCGGGCAGCGGCGGCGACGAAGCGAGCCCAGCGCGGCGAGCTGATCGTGGTGCCGCTGGCGCCCGCGGCGGATGGCGACGACGAGGACGGCGAGACCGAGGCCGCCGGGACACCGCGCATGATCACGTTCAAGAAGGGGGACGGCGACTGGGGCACCTTCGCCGCCAGCGGCGCCGGCATCATGCTGCGGCGCTACGAGGGCTACTACACCGGCGTCGATCGGGTGACGCCCGACGGCCAGGTGCACGAGGTGGTGCCGCTGCTCGGCGCCGATCCGCTGCTCATGCGCCACGTCGGCAGCCTGGCGCTCTCGCCCGAGGGAGGGCGGGCGCTGTGGGCGACCAACCTCGAGCGCGACGTGTGGACGTGCGACCTGGCGACCGGCGAGCGCAAGCGCCTGCTCGAGGGCCTGCCCAAGATCGACCGTCTCGCGTTCCTCGACGACGGGCTGATCATGGTCAAGACCAACCACGACGTGCGCCTCTACGCCGAGCGGCCGGAGGGGATGGCGCTGCGCGCGCTCGCGCCGTGCGAGCTCGGGCCGGCCTACCCGTGGCGCGGCGGCAAGGCGATCGTGTGTTGCTCGGTCACCGATCCCGAGGTGATCGTGTTCGGGTGGTCGCACGGGATGCTGGGCCGGCTGGCCGAGATCTCGGTGGAGATCAACGGCTACTCGAGCGAGGTCGCCGACGATCGCGTGGTCTTCAGCGGCGGCGACGTGCCCTACGAGCTGGTCAACCTCGAGCAGGCGTGGCAGCGCTACGACGGGTGGGCCGGGGAGCGCGCCGCCGAGCGCGCGGCGGCGACCGGGCTGGTCGCCGAGGTCGACGGCGCGGCACCGTCGCCGGGGATCCAGGAGGGCAGCCACGAGGCGCGGTCCGCGGTGGCGTGGCTCGCCACCGGCGCCGCCGGCATCGCCTTCGGGCTGGTCTCGACCGACGACGGCGGGTATCGCGTGGTGGCCGCCGACGACGGCGGTGCCCACGAGATCACGCCGGCGATCGTGGGGCCGAGTTTCCAGTGGGACTGGAGCTTCGACCAGCGCGGCGTGATCGTGGTGAATCACGGGCGCGTGCACGAGGTCGATCTGGCGGGGCGGACGTCGCGCGAGCTCACCATCGGCGGGGTCGCCGAGCGCGCGTGCTACGTGCATGGCGGCTATGCGGTGGTCGAGGACACCGAGCTGGTGCTGTACCGGCGCCAGGGCGACGTGGTGGAGGAGGCCGGGCGGATGGATCTGGCGTGTACGCCCGACGAGATGGGCGTGGCCAGGGCCGAGGAGCACGGTGACGTGGTGTTCGTGCGCCAGGGCGAGGTGGCGGTGTTCCTGGCCATCGACGTCGCGACCGGCGAGGTGCGGGTGATGGGGAGCCTGGAGCTGGGGGACTACTTCACGGCGTACCTGCGCGAGGGCGTTCTGTACGTGCAGAACACGTACGAGGGCTCGGGGACGCCGGTGCGGCGCCACCGCGTGCGCGGGCTGGCCGAGGCGCGGGCCGCGGCGATGGGCACCGAGGCGATCGAGGTGCTCGAGTGGGAGGAGGTCGAGGCCGGCAGCGTGTTCGGCAGCGAGGAGTACGACGGCGTGAGCGTGTTCAACGCCAAGGCCGACGAGGTCAGCGACGACGACGACGACGACGAGGTCAGCGACGACGACGACGACGAGGACGAGGACGACGACCACGAGGACGCTGACGACGAGGATGAGGACGATGACGACGAGGACGACGACGACGAGTGATCAGGCCGACTCGAGGACGAAGTCGAACCTGCCCCAGAAGCCCGGCGTGTCGCGGGTCGGGCCCTCGGGCGCGATGACCAGCGACGGCTCGAACCAGCTGTCGCCCTTGTTGTACGGATCGCCGGGGAAGTAGAGCTGCGTGGTGAGCGGCCGGTAGCCGGCGGCGGCAAGCTTGACGTGCACGTGGCGCGGGCGATAGCGCGAGCCGTTGAGGTAGTTGCCGGGGACGACGCTGTCGACGTGCCAGCGGCCGTGTTTGTCCGACGTGAGCCGGCCGCGCAGCTTCCAGCCGGTGTGGTCGTAGTCGCCGGCGCCGTCGGCCTGCCACACGTCGAGCGTGGCGCCGGCGATCGGCGCGCAGTCCGAGCCGAGCACGGCGCCGCCGATGCCCATCATCAGGCCGCGGGCGCCGTCGGCGATCGACGCGCGCCACGGCGCGCCGGCCTTGAAGAACGGGCCCTCGATGTTGTCGGCGGTCGGCGACGAGCACACCAGCGGCGGCGGCGCGTCGCCGTCGTCGATGGCGATGGTGGGCGCGAGCGGCGTGGGCGACGCCGACGCCGATCCGCTGCCGCCGTCGGCGAGCGAGGCGCCGCGCGTACGCGGGCAACCGGTGGCGAACGCGCCGACGGCGCCGAGGGTGCCGAGGCCGAGCGACTGGAGCATGTAGCGGCGAGAGAGGAGCGTGCGGGTCATGCCTCGAGAACGCCGGATCGGGACAATCGGCGCATCGCGCCGCGGCACGGCCGAATTCACGTGACGCCGCAGCCACTTGCGACCCATGAACCTGTCCCCGGTGACGATGTTCCATGAGTGTCTAGGGAGCTCCAAGCGTTTCGCGATCTTGGATCCCGCGAGGACCCGCTACGACCCACCGGATCCCGTTCCGAGTGTCCGCAGAGTGTCCGCACCGGCGAGCCAGGCAACGAGGGCATCGGCGAGCATGTCGACGAGCCTGCAAGACAGAAGAAGACCAGAGGCGTACCTCGTCTCGCAGAAACGAAACTAGAGGCTCCGACGAAACGTCACGGCCTCAGCCATGGCGTCGCCGTAGTCGTAGTCCATGACGAAGGAATCGGTGGATTGCGAGTGATAGTGACCTTGCCACCGTCCCAGCAACCGCACGACAGGGGCAATCACGTTCGCGGTGACACGGGCGGCGGCAGCTCGGCCGTCGGAAGCGGCGGCGGCTCGTTCCCTCCATCGACGACGACTGACGCGCGCAACAGCCGGCGGCCAGAGACTCCGGAACCGACAATGAAGTCATGGCGTTGCAAACCGAGGAAACCTGGCGCCGGTACCTCCGATAAGAGGCACCGAGGAAGCGAGGGAAGATCGGATGCACGAAGTCCAAGTCCCTGGTTCGGTCAAGCCCGGTCAGGTGGTCGCGGAGAAATACTGGATCGAGAAGATCCTCGGGCGCGGCGGCGATCTGCGAGCGGTCGGCCGGCATGGTGGTCGCGAGGGTTCGGTGATATTGACCCGCGGATGAACTCGCGCAGGTTCGATGCGGCGGCGGTGACGACCGCACACGGCCCCCTCGTGCTTGCGTACATCGAGGCGCTGCTCCTGTTCGACCGACCTGACTCGGACCACGGGCTACCAACGCTGCGCGCCTGGACAGATCCCGTGCGCGATGCGATTGCGAGCGGCGAAGTCAAGCCGATCGCGCGCGCGATCCTCGCCACGATTCGGCGGATGCAAAGCGGTCGCTCGACGCTGGAGGAGTCCGCGATCCCCGGCTATTGGCGCGCGGTGAACGACGCGACGGCATGCGTCGCCGGGCTCGACGCGAGCCTCGTGCTCCTGTCGCGGGTGGAGGGGCTGCCGGTCGCGGCGGAGGCCGCCGCGACCGCAAGGACGCTTCGCGAGGCGTTCGCGATGCGTGCCGGCGAGCCCACGCGCGAGATCCGCTCTGCGAAGACCTGGGGCAATCGCACTCGCTTCGACGTCGCGTACGCGGCGGCCTCGTTCTGGTCCGACGGCGTGCCGATGGCCCCAGACTGGCAGGTGCTTGGCGAGCCCGAACCGCCGGCACGGTTGATCACCACGATGTCGTCGGAGTTTCCGCTGCCGTTCGACCCCGAGGGCGAGTAGAGCGAACGCCCGGACGCCCTGGGCGCGCCCATGATGAGCCGCGCCTCACGTCGACAACTTGGCCAAGGCCGATGTCCTCGGTTAGCGGCAATCGTCGCGCATGCCGCAAACACGGAGCGGGACGGGGGTGGCGACGACGAAGCTAGCGGCTCCTTCTCGGCTCGTAGTGGCGCCACCGAAGTCCGGAGCTCTCGCCGTGCCGCAGACTGGCCAGGGCGCGGAGCGCGTAGATCATGTGCCGGTCGCGATCGATGGACGGGTCACGGTTCAACGACTCGCTGATGTACGCGTTGACGAGCGCCTGGGTGTCGTGGAGCACCGTGAGCGCCTCGCGCATCGCAGCCTCGCTGACCACGCGGTCGCCGAAATCGGCGTCGGTCGGCCGGCGAAGGCTCGCAAGGCGGGCGATGAGCTGGCGAAGGGCGGCCTCTTCGGAGAGGAGGACGAGGCTGGTCGGGTTCAGCATCTATCAACGGTACGGATCCGCCGTCGTGCGGCGCAAGGTGCCCCCGCGAGCTGCACGATCCCCGTGGCGGGCGATGCCCGGAATCGCCTTCCGGACTCGAGCTGCCGGGGAGCGACGCGCTCTAACCGACGAGAACGTAGCCCTGTCTCGCGTAGAAGGCCGACGCCATCGAGTGGATGGTCGCCTGGTACGCCCCGTCGATCGCCGCGATGCGCTCCCGCGCGTGCGGGTAGGCGAAGGGGGAGCCTCCCGAGTGGTGCCGCGAGATCGCCGCCAGCACGCGCGCGAAGTGAACATGCGGCACGCCGAGCAGCGCGAGCGCCTCGCCCGCGTAGCCGTCCGCGCGAAGCTCGCGGTCACGCTTCGACCACGGCTCGTTGATCAACGCGTCGCCCTCGACGTGGTGCCCGACCTCGTGCGCGAGCACCCCGATCATCACGGCGTTGTTGCACGCACGATCGGCACAGAACTCGGTCAAGGTGGCCCGCGCCCACATCGGATTCACCAGGATCTGGAAGCCGTCGGACGCGGCGTTCTCGACGGCCGCTGTCAGGACGAGCGGCGGAGCGTCGACGCCCAGCGCCGCGGTTACCCTTGCGAGCAGTCGTCGCAGGCCCTCGGCGAGTTGCTGGTCCTTCTTGGCGCGCTGGTCGTTGGCGTTGCTCACGCCGTCCAGCAGCAAGGCGCCGAGGATCCCGACGCCTCCGAGCAAGAGACCGCCGACGACGACGGGACCGATCGAAGACGAACGCTTGGTCATAAGGGTGTCGAGCGTAACATCGAACGGCGCACGCACGAAGTCGAGACTCTACGGGCCGACAAGGCGACGTGCGCGCAGACCGTCGACGTGACTCGCGGCGAAAGTAGCCTCAACAGGAACGGGCTGGCGGTGATCGCCGCGAGCGCGAACTGGTGGGAGGCGCGTGGAGAAGGCGTCACGTCATGGATTCTTCGGTCGACGAGAGACGCGCCAGCGCGTGCGTGTTGCCTGCCTGTGCTCCACACTCGCGCGTCGAGGCTCGCTTGAGCTACCCTCGGCCACAATGGCGGACGACGACACGCCGCTTCAGACGACCCCCGGGGCGGGCGCGCTTTCCGAGTTCAGCTTGGGCGAGGAGATCGGCCAGTTCACCATCAGAGGTGCGCTGGGCGGCGGCGCGTTCGGCAAGGTGTACGAGTGTCACGATCGGGACTTCCGCACAGTCGCCCTCAAGGTACTTGGCTCGCAGCACCAGTTCGACCAGCGCTGGAATCGTCGCCTGCGGGATGAGTTCCGCCTGCTCGCCAACATCGAGCATCCGAATCTCGTGCGCGTGCATGACTTCATCGAAACGACCTGCCGACGTGGAAACGTCGACCACGCGGTTCGCGCGCTCGTGATGGAGTACCTCGAAGGGCAGAGCCTCCACAAGACCCTCGAAGAGCACGGTCCACTGACAGCCGCAGAGGTACTGCCTCTTGTCGATGGAGTCGCGCGCGGGCTCGATCGTATTCACTCAAACGTGCCAGCGCTCATCCATCGGGACCTGCATCCCAACAATGTGTTCGTCGAGACGAAGCCGCTGACGATACGGTTGATTGACTTCGGTCTTGCGAGCGTGCTCGACGAAGCTCCGTCCACGACGACGCTCGCGGCGTTCGGGAATCGCCACTACATGGCTCCCGAGCAAGCCGATGGAAAGAAGTCGACAGCGGTGGACATCTACGCGTTGGGAATGGTGATTGTTCAGGCGTTGACCGGTTCGCGCCCGGACGTCCCTCATCGACCATTCGCATTGGGACTTCACAACGACGTGATTGCGCAGGCACTCTCTCACCCGAGAATCCCGACGTCGCTTCGACCCGCTCTTACGCGCGCCCTCGAGCTCGACCCTGAAGACCGGCCGAGCGCAGTCGCACTGCTTGACGAGTTACGCGCCGCAATGGGCAATGAGGCGGCGGTGTTAATGGACATCGACGAACTAGTCCGCGAGGGGCTTGCAATGGTCGATGTGGCACCCATCCTTCCGCCGAACCCGTACGAGACCGAGGCGCAGGAGAGCATCTCTGACGCGACGCAACTCATGCAGCGCTGGTGCCTCGTCGCCGTCAGCCGCCACCTAGCTCCGAGGCAAGTTGACAAGTACATCTCTATGGCGGACCCGCGACTCGCGCCACGCTTTCGCGATCTCGTTCGCGCAGGTCGCGCCGCAGGCGTGACCGACCTGGCGATGCTCATGGTTTTCTCGGCGGCGCGACCTGACCGTAGATTTCTTCGTCCCTGAACTTCGCGTGCTCTCAAAGATGACGCTCCGCTAG
>SXGT01090307.1_pt1 | contig 29359 bp, 17 predicted proteins | sample 3176221 | NCBI WGS metagenome assembly SXGT01 (sample SAMN11356862, study PRJNA531348) | freshwater metagenome | isolation source: freshwater sample F1-120 | place: China: Fuxian Lake, Yuxi | collected 2017-12-25 | reverse complement strand
GCCATGGCGTTCCTTGCCACTCATGCAAGGCGACATTCCGCCAAACGCGACCTCAACGACGGCAGGCTTTCTGCTGGCTTGGAGGCGTTGCTGGAAAATGATGAAATTACAGGGTGTCATGCGTAAAGGAATTGGCTATGAATGCAGACTACACGCAACAGCGCGGCGTGTGCCGCGCCGAGGGTCGATTGCAACAGCCCGGCGCAGGGCGAGAGGGGCTGCGCGGACCGTTCGCACTCCGCCCTGATCCCGAGTCGGTCTCGCTGAGCGCCAAGCGATAAGGGACTGGAAAACAATGACTTGAACACTATCGGCACACAACGGAGCCGCGAGTCGGCCGTCGAGGCCGCGAGTTGGCGACCCACGAAGCAAGCAAATGGGCCACAGAAATGATTGAGTAAATCATTTCCGGGCCCTAATCAGGCAACGCGTCAACGTGCCCGAGCGACCGTGAGAGGCGGTCGGTCGACCGCTGTTTCGGCCTCGCCGGCTTGGCTACCGAAGGGATTCCTACTTGACCACGCACTGTTGCAGAATCTTCAGCTCGTCAAAGCGGTGGTAGTTGCTGGCCCAGCCGGTGGAGCCGGTAAAGCCGATGTAGCCCCCGCGGAACAAGAAGTCGGGGATGGCGTCATTGAAAAGCTCGACGGTGTCCAAAGTCACCCGGACTTTGGCGCCCTTGACCTCGACCGTGACCGTGTGCCACTTCAAGTCCTCGATTCCCGGGGTCTCTTTCCACAGCCAGTGCTTGCCCGGGTCGCCGTCGAGCGTGACCGCGATGTGGTTCTCCGGCGTCGGATCGGTGTTGGGGTCGCCGGCGTTCTTGAAGGTGTCGATTTCGACGTGGAAAGCCGACACTTTTTCCTTGCCGCACGCGCCGGACACGCCGTAGCCCAGGCAGCCGCCGTCGCCCGCTTTGGCAAGCACTGCTTCCAACTCCGCCACGCTCTTGACGTCGATGACCGACATCGCAAAGCCGTCTGCACCGCCGTTGATGCCCCCGCCGGTCGCAATCTTGAAGCTGATTTGCACGTCGCCTGGCTGGACGTACTCCGCGATGTTCCAGATCTTGCCGAACTTGCCCTGGGCGTTGCCGGTCATCTCAAGCCAGCCGCCCGGGTCCCAGTAGGCGTCGCCGTAAATCTTCCACTTGGCGCCGTCGAGCTTGGTGTCAAAGCTCTCGGGCGCTGACCACGCGCACACGCCGATGGTGCGCGCGTCCGTCGCGGCAATGCCTTGCGGGTTCTTGACTTCCAGCTGGATGAGGTGTTGGCCAGCCGACAGCTTGTTGGTCGTCAGCTTGACCACGCCCTGCGCGTCGGGTGTCGATGCGCCCAACACGCCGTCCTTGTCCGAGGTCCACAGGGCCTGCAGTTGCGGCGACGCGGCGAGGGTGTCGGTGGCAATTCCGGCGAATTCAACTGGCTTGCCGAGCTCGAACACGGCGCCCTTGGTCGGGGCGGTGATGGTCGCCGACGGCACCCCTTTGGGTACGACCACCTCTGGCTTGACGTCGGCAACGACCTCGACTGCGGCATCCGCGGCGTCGCTGGGCGCGCTCGCGTCACTGGCCTCGGCTGCCGCGCCGTCCACGCCCGCAGTCGCGGCGGAGTCCGCAGCGGCGTCCGAGTTGGAGTCTGCGAGAGCGGCTGCGTCGCCGGCTGCAACGTCTGGCGCGTCGGATGTCGCGGTATCAAGACCCCCAGCACCGATGGGAATCGCGGGCGCTGCATCCAACCCGCCTGTGGTTGGTTCTGTGCAGGCCATACTGACCAGCAGCAGCGCAAAGCCAGCCAGGCGCGTGGCAACACGGCAAAGGGTCGGGGTCATGGCGGCTCCTGGCGCGTTGGGGCGGCACGCCAGCGCAGGCTAACGGCGCGCACGGCAAGCGTCAATTCGCCGTTTGCTTAGGCAGACCCGATGTTGCTTGACGCGCCAGCCCGGCCGCGCTACGCTTAGCTTGCTTTGGGTGCCGCCGTGTCCAAGTCCTCGTCCACGCTACTCGCCCTCGCCGCCAGCCTCTGCGCGTTGTGCGCCTGCGATCCCGCGATGTTTGACACCGGCGGCGGTGCTGGCACCGGTACGGGCTTGGTTGACCCCATCGGCGGCGATTTTTTTGGCGAATCGGAGGCAGTGCCGACCACCACCGCCAACCCGGCCGCCAGCGCCTGCGGGGCCGTGCCCGTCGCCGGCCGCTGCAAGGACGACAAGACCATCGAGCGCTGTCTGGTCGTCACCGGCGTGGGCGACCCCCAGGTCACCACCAGCGCCTGCGGCAAGTTTGAGTCGTGCACCGTCGACAAGGGCAAGGCGGTCTGCGCGCAGCACGCCGGCAAGTGCGACCCGGGCGCCTCGCTCTGCAAGAACGCCCAGACCCTGCGCCAGTGCGGCGACGACGGCGCCTGGAACGACTTTGCCTGCGACAACGGCTGCAAGCAGACGGCGGCCGGCGCGGGCTGCGTACCAGCCGGCACCATCGGCTACAAGGTCCGCGTCACTTACCAGTTTCGCGGCCCCAACGAGGCGCTGAGCGACTGGGCCACCCAGCCGACCGTCACGCCTGTCGCGGGCCTGCTCGGCCTGTCGCTGCGCAAAGACGGCGACGGCCACACAACCATCGACGCCGCCTCGACCGACGCCCAGGGTTGGCTCGACATCCAAATCAGCGCCGACAAGGCCGATGCGCCCATCATCCTGCTCATTGCCGGCACAGTGGCTGCCGATGGCAACAGCCTGGACTACGTGGTTGCCAGGCCCGAGGTCGGCAACGGCGAACAGGACGTCGACTTGAGTGCCGCAGCGGTCGAAAACGCCAAGCTGTGGAGCTGGACTGTCGACCCGGGCGAGCTCGACAGCGGCGCCACCGTGACGGTCACCGAGGCGCAAAACAGCGGCGTGCTGCGGGTTTTCGACTATTTGCGCTACATCCACGGCCAGGCCAACACCATCCTCGCCGGCCTGACGCTGCCTCTGGTGGTGTGGATGCGGCCCAACACGTCGTGGAACTGCGGCGCGTGCTTCTCGGATACGCCAGTCTCGGTGCTGGGTTTCGAGCTGTGGGCGCAAGCCTGGCTGCCGATGACGGCCGAGGACACCAGCTATTGGGCCGACCCGGTGACCGGTCACGAGTTTGGTCACTGGGTGATGGCGGGCTTTTCGACCTCGCCGCGCGAGGGCGGCCCGCACTGCCTTGGCGTGCCGACGCTGCCCGGTCAGGCGTGGTCCGAGGGCTTCGCCACCGCGTTTTCGAGCCTGATGCGCGGCGACTCGCGCTACTACGACAAGCAGGACGGCTCGTTCTTTTGGCTCGACATCGCCAAGCGCAAATACCCGAACAAAGCGTGGAGCTTGCCCAAGGCGTCGCTCGGTCTCATCCAGATGCACGACGAAAACGACGTCGCTGCGATGGTGTGGGCTTTGGCCGCGCAGCCGGGCATTGGCAAGAACAACGCGCTGTTTGCGGTGTCAAGCACGCGGCTGCAAGTCGACGCCGCCAAGCGCGGCTATTCGCGGCACACCTGGGGCGTGACCAACTGCAAGAAGAAGGACCTGGTCAACACCGGCGACCCGGCGCCATTTTTGGCCGATTACCTCGATGCTCTGGTCTGCGAGGGTGCACCGGCGTCGTCGATCGATGCCGTGACCGCGCCTACGGTGCAGTATCCCTTCCCCAGCAAATCGCCGATCTGCGACTGAGGTGGCCCATGCGCAAACTTGTGACCGTCATGACCGCCTTGGCCGTCCTTGTTGCTGTGCCGGCGATGGCCAAGCCGCAGACTGCGCCCTTGGTGGCCAAGCTGGAAGGGCCGGCGAGTGTGCGGCCGGGGCAGACCATCGCGGTCAAGCTCGTGCTGTCGCGGACCGTCGTAGACAAGCTGCCGATCGTCATCGACTGGCAAGTGCCCGACGGTGCCAAGGTCGTGGGGCGCCTGCCCGCGGTGCGCATTGTCGACGGGCGCAGTAAGCAACTGCGGCAGGTGGTCAAGCTGCGGTTGGCAGCCGTGCCGGACCGCGATTTGGTGGCGACGGTGCAGATCAATGGCGAGGCCTACGGCGTCTCTGCGAAGGCTGCCTACCGGTTTGGGCGGCCGGCGCCGACGTTGCCGGATGCGGCGGAGGGCGCGCCGGGCGTCAAAGTCAACGGCAAGGTCTTGGGGACGGGTGTGCCGCTCAAGTAGGCGATGGCGGGGTGCGGCGTGCAACACCGAGCCGCGGGTACTGGCAGTGCCGCGCGAGCGGTGGCTGTCGTTGCCGTAGGCGGTGTTCCGCTAGCCGATCAGGTACCCAAAGCGCAGCAACGACCGCGCCGAAGCCTGAAAGCCCGCCTCGTCCGGAATCTCAAACCCCAGCGTATCCGCCATCCGCACGATGACGTCGAAGCCGGCCGCGACCGCGACGGCGTCTTGCAGCGCGGCCACCGTCACGCCAGTCGCAAGCACCTCGCGGGCGTCGTCGGCAGTCACGTTGTCAGGCTGCAGACTGAGCTTGCGCAAAAAGCCGAGGATTGCGGCCAGCTTGGGGTCGATGGGCGCCGTCTGCCAGTCGGCAAGCACGGCATCGGTAAGCGCATATCCCAGTAGTTGCGACGCGACCGCGCCGTGGGCCCGCGTTCAGAATTCGCACTGGTTGACGCGTGCGACGAACGACGCCATCAGCTCGCGCTCGCCAACCGACCACGCCGATGGACCGCGCATCACGTTTTGCAGGTACTGCGAGAACGGACCGCCAAACAGCTTGGGCCGAAACAGCAATGTGCGCATCACCGACGGCGGGCGGCGGCGGCCGACCACGCGGATTAGGGCCAGCTTGAACCGGGCACTCCAAGTGTGGCCAGATTCGACGTTGGCAAGGCGCATTGGCATGGTCAAGGCTCCCGGGACGCTGCGGCGATGGCCGCGAGCCCAACGTCAAGGCGGTGCAAGCCGGCGCCAACGGACGCCGCGACAGTCAACTCGAAGACCTGCTCATCGCTGTACCCGGCGGCGGCCACGGCCTCCAAGTCGGCGGGCGTAATGCACCACGCCTGGGCGTGGACTTTGGCCACTAGGGCGGCAACCGCGGGGTCGGCGTCAGCCAGGATTCCTGCCGCGGCCGCCTGCCGGGTTGTGGCGTCGAGCGTCCCCGGCGACGTTAGGGCGGCCTGGCGCAGCGACTCAACCAGGCTTTTTCTTTGTTCGTTCATGGTTGGCACGGTACTGCGGCGGCCTGGATTTCGTCAAACTGCGGGCGCTGGGGCGTGGGCCGGTCAAGGCGTCCCAACCGCCGCGAAGCCCGACGCCGGTTGGCTTGGGCCGGCGACAGCGTCCTTCAGTCGTCGGCAACATGAGCGCTGATGCCGGGAGTTAATCGTTATGGTTACAGCCGGTTGACAATCAGGCGATTGCAGCATGACCACAAGTGGTCTAGACGGTGCCGGCGCGCTGAGCCTGGCCGCACTTGCGAGGACGTGTGAACGCCGAAAAGACCTACAACCCCTGGATTGCCAGGGTCTTGACCGCGCTGCCCGCGCTTGGGCTGGCCGCCAGCGGTGCGATGAAAGTGGCCCATGCCCCAGATATCGAAAAGATGCTGGTCGGCACGTTTGGCTTTCCGGCTGGCGCGGTGACGCCGATTGGCTGCCTTGAGTTGCTCGGTGTCGTGTTGTTCGTCATGCCCAAGACCGCGACGCTCGGCGCCATCTGGTTGACCGCCTATCTGGGCGGCGCCGTGGCCACGCACGTGCGTGCGGGCGATTCTTGGGTGGCGCCCGTGGTGTTTGGCGTGCTCATCTGGGCCGCGATGTACTTTCGCGATGCCCGGGTGCGGGGCGTGTTTCCGCTAGTGGTTCCGCCCAAATAGACGACCACTGCCGCAGTAAAAGGTGCCCGCGCGCGGCCCATTTGCGCCGCGTGAGCCGCAACTGCAACGGCCGGCGCAAGCTGCTGACCAGTTTCTGGGTCATGGCCCGGCAGTTCAATCGCGCGGCGCCAACACCGCCAAGGCCGTCGTGCCCAGCATCCAGGCCATCGACTCCGCCACCCATTTCGCGCACCATCGCATCGGCGCCTTGCCGCCCGTGGCCTTTCGATGGCGGTTCCGCACCATCCCCTCTCGCTCGGTCGCCGTGTACCCGGTGCGTGGCTGGCCCCGGTTGCCGCGGCGCTGGACCGAGCACGCCGCGGCAGCCTCGACGCACTGCTGAGCGAGCAAGCGGAGGCGTTTGTCACCACCCGAGCGCAAGTCGACGCTGCGCGGGCTGCGCCAGCCAACGACGCCCACCGAGCGGAGCACGACGCCGCTGTCGACCGCGAAGCGCGCGCCTGGCTCGCGCGTTTGCGCAGGCGGTCGCTTGGTTCGCCGGGCCTTGGCGCGGCGGCCGCGGTGGACATGGCGATTCGGTCTGAGCGGAGCGAAATCCTCGAAAGCCCGCTGCTCCCCGAATCGCTGCGCCGCTTCGAGATGTGGTGCCTGGACCGCGTCAACCGCCAGTTCGGCAGCTATCCGTTGTGGGCTGAGCAGGTCAGCCGGTTGCTCGGCGACGCTGTGACGCCGCACGTGGTCGATCTCGCGGCGGGCAGTGGTGGCTTTTTGCGGTGGGTCGGTCAGGCGCGGCCGCAATCGGGCTGGCGCCTCACTGCCACCGACTACGAGGCGCAGTTCGTCGACCAGGGCCGGGCGCTGGCCGCCCGCGACGGCGTCGACGTGCAATTTGAGCGGCGCGACGCCACCCGCATCGGCGCCTTCGACCCGCCCGCAGACCTGTTTGTCTGCACGCAGTCGGTCCACCACATGCCGCCGGGCGTAGTGCTGCGCATGCTGGCGTCGGCGGTCGCGTCAGCGCCCCGCGGCATCCTGGTGGTCGACGTGGCGCGCGGGTTCGGGCACGCGCTTGCGATCGGCTTGGGCACGCTGGTTAGCCTGCCGTTTCCGCCGCTGGTCCTCGACGGCATGCAGTCGTCCCGGCGCGGCTATGCCGGCGCTGAACTGGCCTTGCTGGCGCGGCTGGCAGGGGCGACTAGGGTCGAAGTCGAGCCTTTGGGGCCGGTGCATGTGGTCTTGCACGCCAGCGTGGGGTGACTGCGAACGGTGCGTCGCCGTCGACTAGGACCGCTGCAACCTAACAGGTCTCGCCAACACCGGTGCCAGCTTGCGCGCGCGGTCATGCGGTCATGCGCAGCCTTGACAGCACCCACATACGTCACGCAGCATCGTCGCCGCGCAACGCTGCGCTGGGGCTGCGCGAGCGCGCCAAAACGCGAACGCGGCGGACCCGTTGCAACTGAACCCGTTGAACCTGGTGACCCCGATTGGCCAGGGCCGCGCTGCCGTCGACTTGGGTTTGCGTCGGTCACCCGAATTCGGCGGCTTTGCGTGGGCGCGTGGCGCGTTGGCTCGCAGCGCAGCCCTGGCGTGGCTGGCTGTCGGCTGCGGCGAAAGAAGCCAGGCCACAGCGCCGCCGCTCGTCCAGGTTGCCGACGCAAGCGCAGACCTCACGGGCGGCAAAGTCGCGGACGGCAGCGTCGCGGAGACCGCGGAAGCAGGAGGCGGCGATGGGCAAGGCCCGGCGGTCGATGGCGATGACGCCGCCGATGCACCGTCGGAGATCGTCGAGTCGGACGCCGACGCGGCCCAAGCCGAGACCGCTGAGCCAGCCCCAGTTGACGCAGTTGAGGTGCAGGATTCGCAGGTTTTGGATGCCGCCCCCGACAGTTCGCTGGCCGAAGTCGCCGACACCCAATCTGAGCTGACGCCAGACGCGGAGCTGCCAGACTCGGAGGCGGCTGACCTGACAGGCGCTCTTGACGTCAATGCACAGCCGGAGGCAACCGACGGCGATTCGCCGCTTGTCGACGCCCCAGACTTGGCAAGCTACGATCTTGTACCACAGCCTGAAACGACAGCGGCCGACGCCACGGTCACCGAGGCCGACGCCAACGCAACCGTCGACGCCCAGCCGGCGCCCGGCTGCAAATCGAACGCAGACTGTGCCAAACAAGAGGACGGTAACTTCTGCAACGGCACCTTGTATTGCGTGCCCGGGGCTGGGGTCTGTGCCATCAACCCGTCCACCATCGTGGTGTGTGACACCAGCTACGACACCGTCTGCAACAAGATCGCCTGCGCCCCGGCGACCGGAAAATGCGCAATGAAGCCGGTCGCCAACGACACCCCGTGCGACGACGGCGTCAAGTGCACCGACGGCGATGTGTGCGCGGCCGGCAAATGTGTGGCCGGCACCATGATTTGCGCCTGCAAATCGGCCGCCGATTGCGCCAAACATGAGGACGGCGATGCCTGCAATGGCGTGCTGTACTGCAACAAGGCGCTGGGCAGTTGCCTCGTCAACCCTGCCACGGCAGTGACTTGCCCCAGCGTCAACGACACCGCGTGTAGCAAGAACCTGTGCAAACCTGAGACGGGGCAGTGCGCGATGACCCCGGTCAAGCAAGGCGGATGCGACGACGGCAACCCGTGCACAGCCAACGAGACTTGCATCGGCGGCAGTTGCAAGGCCTCGGCCAACGTATGCCAATGCCAAAGCGATGCGGATTGCAGCGCCAAGGAAGACGGCAACGTGTGCAACGGGACGCTCTATTGCGACTTCAAAGCATTTCCGCATGTCTGCGTCGTCAATCCAGCGACCACCGTGGTGTGTCCGACCGCCGACGACACCAGTTGCCAGGCGCGCAAATGCCAGCCCAAGACCGGCCAGTGCCCTTTGGTCGCGCTGCCCGACAATGTCACCTGCGAAGCCGACGGCAACCCCTGCACCGCTAGCGACGCCTGCCAGCAAGGCCAGTGCGCTGTCAGCGCGAACACCTGCCAGTGCCAAAGCGACGCCGACTGCGCCGCCAGCGAAGACGGCGACCTGTGCAACGGCACGCTGTACTGCAACAAGCAGGCCAACAAGTGCGCGGTCAACCCGGCGACGGTCGTTGTGTGTCCGTGGGCCGGCGACACCACCTGTAGCGTCAACACCTGCGACCCCCAGACCGGAAAGTGCGCCTACAAGGCCCAAAGCGACGGACAGGCTTGCGACGCCGACGGCAATCCCTGCACGGTCGAGGACCAATGTCAGACTGGGGCCTGCAAGGCCGGTGCCAACCTCTGTGAGTGCCAGGTCGACGGCGACTGCGCGGCCAAAGAAGACGGCAACCCTTGCAACGGCACGCTGTACTGCGGCGGATTCCCCAAGAAGTGCCTCGTCAATCTCGCAACCGTCGTCCAGTGCGCCAACGCCGACGACGCGGTGTGTCTGCGCAACTTGTGCGACCCCACGACCGGCAGTTGCGCCAAGGTCGCGGCCAATAGCGGCAAGTCGTGCAACGGCGATGACAATCCGTGCACCGCTGGCGACGCGTGCAAAGCCGGCGTGTGCGCGGTTGGCAAGAACGTGTGCGGGTGCCTCGTCGATGGCGACTGCGAGGACCTGGACGACGGCACGGCATGCAATGGCCTGCTCATCTGCGACAAAGCAGCGCAGCCGTTCGTGTGCGCGGTCGCCAAGTCGACCATCGTCAGTTGCCAGGCCGGCTCCGACACGGCGTGCGCCAAGAACACCTGCCAGCCCAAGACCGGCAAGTGCGCGCTGACCGCTGTGGCGCCCGGCACGCTCTGCGACGACGGCGACCCTTGCACGCTCGGCGACGCTTGTACCGCAACGGCCTGCGCCGGCGACGTCACGCCGTGCGACGACCAGAACCCCTGCACCAGTGACAGCTGCGGCAAGGGCGGCGCGTGCGCGCATGTGCCCGTCGTGTGCCAGGATGGCAATCCCTGCACGGTGGACGCGTGCCAGGCTAGCGGCTGCGTCTATCTGCCGACCGCGAACACTTGCAGTGACAGCGACGCCTGTACCACCGGCGACGTTTGCAAGGACGGCAAGTGCGCGGGCGGCGCCAAGACCGTGTGCAGCGACGGTAACGCCTGCACAGCCGACAGTTGCGACGCCAAAGGCGGGTGCGCATTCGTAGCGCTGGGCCAAGACGTGACCTGCTCGGACGGCAATCCGTGCACCACCGGCGATGCGTGTGGCGGCGGCGCCTGCGTTGCGGGCGCGGCGTCGGTCTGCCCGGGCGGACAGTGCGACCCAGCAAACGGAACCTGCGCGTGCAGCGACGGCTACTTCGCCATTGCGGTCGACGACGCCGGCATCGCCAAGACCGCGTGTGCGCCCGAGATTCCGATTTGGGGCGTGCTGCCGATGGCCTCGGCGGCAACCATCGCAGTCGGCGACGGCACTGTGCTCGATCCGCGGACCGGTTTGCTGTGGCAGCAGACGCCAGACGTCGCCAATACGTACGCTTGGAGTGCAGCGCAATCCTACTGCGACACCTTGGTGCTCGGTGGCAAGTCGGACTGGCGCTTGCCAGGGGTCCAAGAGCTGCTGGCCCTGGTCAGCGTCGCCCTCGCCAACCCGGCTATCGACAAGAGCCTGTTTGCGAACGCGACGTTGGTGCAATACTGGACGGCACTGCCCGATGTGGCCGGCAAGACCTTCTACGTCAACTTTGCGAGCGGCACGGTGGGCACGGCCGCTGGCAGTTCGGACTTCCATGTGCGGTGCGTGCGAACGCACAAGGCGGCACCATGACCCTGGCGACCCCCGCCGCGCGTCAAACCGTGTGCACGGCCGACAAGTCGTTGGCTCCACGGCCCTGGTTGTCCATGCGCCTGGGTCGGGCGCGCGTCTGGTCGCTGGTCGCTGGTCAGGTTCTCGCCTGGCTGGCCGCACTCCCAGCACTCGCAAAGGCGCCGGCTGGCCGCTACATCGATAACACCACCAAGGGAACGACGTACGATACGCTGACCAAGCTGACCTGGCAGGCCGTACCCGGCACGTCTACCGTGGGTCCAGACGGTGCCAACGGCACCTTCAAATGGGCCACCGCAGTTTCGTCGTGTCAGAAGCTCACCTTGGACGGCGGCGGCTGGCGACTGCCCAATATTCGCGAGTTGGCGACGTTGGCCGACCGCTCGAGCAAGCCCTTCGTCGCAAACGCTCCCGACTACGTTGGGGTCGGCTATTACTGGACCTCAACCCAGGTCACTGGCTCTTCTGGGTCCGCCTGGACCGTCAATTTCGGCACGGGTGCGCAGGTCGCCTGGCCCACCACCGCGACCTACACGTACGGCCGTCTGTGCGTGCGCTGACCACGACGACCGGCATGCGCGCCTAGTTCGCCGTAAACACCAACGGCCAAGCCACCACGCACACCCCCGACTCGGGCGGCACAAACGAAATGCGTCGCATCACCCGCAGCACGCAGTCGGTCACCGCCGAACTGCCCAGCGTGTCGCTGATGGCCCGCTCGTTGCTGACCTTGCCGTCACCGCCAATGGTCCACTGCACCTGCACCTTGCCGGCGAGGTCGGGCGACGACAGCAGCTGCGACTCGTAGCAAGCGCGGAACTGGGCGGCGCGCTGCATCACGTTCTTGCGGATGTCGCCTTTGTCGCAGAACCCGGAGGCCTGGCCAGAAGTGCCGAGCACCGGTGGCGGCATCGGCCGTTTCGGCTTGCGGGCGATGCCGACCTCGTGTAGCGAGCGGCGCGGGCCACCCAGACCCGGCAGATCGGTCTGCCCGGCGAGGACGCCGCGCTCTGGTCCACCGCCGCCGCCCCCCGTGTACTTGATGCCCATGCCGGTGCCGTGGCCCGGATCGAACACGTCGCCCTCACCGGTCATCGCCACGTTCATCTTGCTGTGGATTGCCAAATCGTTGCCCGCCAGGATGGTGCCGAGCGCGCCCTGCGGGGCTGCCAAGGCCTTGGCCACGCCGATCTCGCGGACATTGACGCGCTCCGCGACCGGCCCGTCGCGGCGGGGAATCTTCGAGACCTTGCGCGGGTCCTCCCTGGGATCGCCGGTCTTGCCTTCCTCGCCGCTCGCCCGCTTGCTGGTATCGGTGTCGCTGGGCGCGGGCGTCGGCGGCGTCGGCTCCGGTGGCGCTTGCGGCAGCTCGATGTTGACCTCGATGAGGCCACGGTTCTTGTTGGCCAGCATCTCGCGGTCGGCGTCGCTGTCTTGCGGCCGCGGTGCGCTGGCTCCGACCACCAGCAGCACCAGGGTCAACGTCGCCACCGCCACAAACGACGCCAGCATGGCCGCATCGCGGCGCTGCCCCTGCGGTTGCAAGGCGCCCGCGTGTGGTGCCGCGAAGTCCAGCCGCAGCACGGTGCCGTTGTCCAGCTCGAACTCGCAGCGGTCGCCATCGGTCAGCACCCGCGGCCGACCCGGCTCCACCGGTTGCGCGGCGCCGTTGAGCTGCGCGCGACCGACCGAGCCCTCCGGTGCCTCGATGCGCCAGACTGCCGGACCGATGGGTGCGGCAAGCACGTGCGCGGCCAGGCCGCGAAACGCCACCAGCAGGTCGTTGGCCGGATCTTCGCCGATGGTCAGCGGCCGCGGCTTGCGCAGCACGCGTTCGGCGACTACCTCGCCGTTCCACACCATTGCTGCGCGCAAGAAGCGCTCACTGCCGGTGTAGGTCGGCGGGGCCGCCCACAGCCACAGGCCGCCAAAGGCGGAGAGCAGCGCGCCAGCAACCTGCCAGGCGAGGCCATTGGCCTGCACGTAGGTGCCCGGAATCAAGCCGCCGCCCGGGTCGCACAGGCCCAGGCCCAGGTCGGCGCACGGCACCAGTGCGTACAGGTGCTGCCAGGTCAGCGCCGCCAGCGCCAGCTGTGCCGCGCCGGCCCCCACGATCCCCAGCGCCATCAGCGGCTGCGGCCGGCGCCGTTGCACTACGGCGAGGCCAACGACCACCAGCGCGGCAACCGCGGCGACCGCGCCCAGCGACAGTTGCACGGCCGCAATGCCCTTGTGGTCGAACTCGGCGAGGTAGGCCGCCGAAAACAACCAACCGGTGAGCGAAAACGACCCGTCCGCGCCAAAGGCGAGGTTGGATCCGCACAGCGCCAGTAGCGCGCCAGCCAGGGCAATCAGTGCGCCAGGTTGCATGGGTCCCTCCGCGGCCGCGGCACGGGGGCTGTGCGGGGCCTGAGGGTGCGACGCGCCAAATGCGGATTCGGTGCATACGGCACGCGAGCGATGTGCCCCACCGCGCCGTTATCCAAGCATCACGGGATTGCTGGCGGCGCGCGTTGGCTACCAGTTCGACCCCCACTCGCCCGCGTCGGCGTGCGAGTTACGGCCCGCAGTCTGTGCGCCCGGCCTGGACCCTCCAGCGCGCCGAACTACCGTCCCCGGCCGCCGGAAGCGCTACTTTGACAGGCCAAACTACCGCTCCCGCCTCCTGGAATCGCCATGTGCGCGCACTAAACTACCGATCCCGGCAGCCGGCATCGCAGCTTTGGCGCTCTCAGACGGCGTTCCCGCCGGCCGGGATCACGGGTTGGGCGTGTCCGACGCGACCTTGCGGGCCTTGGCCGCCTTGCGAAAGAACGTCTGCGGCCACTTCTTGCCCAACTTGTTCTTGGCGGCAAGCTGCACCAGCGCGCCCAGCAAGATGCGGCGCTCGGCGTTCACCGTTGCCACCAACGGCTCTTTAACGGTGGTGCGGTGGTGGGCAATCGCCGCTTCGGCGCTGTCGCGACCTGTCTCAGCCGCGTCCCAGTTGTCGCGGAGCCCGGCGGCGGGCTTGAGGATGGCCGCGATGGCCTTGTCCGCCTCCGCTGTGGCCACGTCGACGACCGCCGAGAGCCAGGCGCGCAGGCCGTCGCGGTCCAAGTCGGTCAGCTCGCTCGCCGGTTTGGTCATGTACTTGGCAAAGCGCACATCGCTGCGGTCCTGATTGACGATGCCGAGTAGCTTTTTGCTAGTGGTGTTGGCAAAGGCCTCGACCCCGCCGCGGGCGGCGACCGCTTTGGGGTCGGCTTTGGTCTTGGCGCGGCGCAGTTTTTTCTTGTGGTGGGTGTCGGCGGCGTCGCATTGGTCGACCAGCTTGGCGAGGGTACCGGCAAGCTGGGCGGCGCCGGGCGCTTCGTCGCAGCGGGAGACGGTGAACCAGGCATCGTCGGCGATGTCGTCCAGGGCGGCTTGGGGGGCATGGTCTTGCATTTGGGCCCCTTGTGCGCCCGGCGCGGTTGAGGGTTGTAGAATTGCAGGGGCATAGTCTGCGTCAAGAAAACTTGGCGGCGGTAGCGTGTGGCGCAAGGAGTGCGATCCAAACCAGTGGCCCGCCCGCTGCCGTGGCAGCGTTCGGGGTTCGCGTGGGACTGAAGTCCCCCGCGACGTTCGAGAAGTCTGCAAGCAGACTCAGCTGTAGGACATGGGGTGCATCACTGATAAGCGCTAGAAAGCTCTGTCTTTCAGCCCCGCAGGGGCTTCTTGACCATCGCGGGGGACTTCAGTCCCACGCCCAGCGCAGTTCGCGAGCATGCTCGCAGACAATCGCCCAGTTCGTTCTTGTGCCATCCTCCAGGCAGGGCAGGCCACCAGATCCGATCACACTCTGGCGCAAAGGACGCGTTGACAGCGGTTGGGTTGCGGGGATACGGTTGCGACGCTCACGGACTGCTGCTTTTGGTCGTGCGGCGGTCGGCAGATTGTGCCGTTGCAGGAGGCCCTGATGTGTAAGCCCCCCCCCCCCGATTGACGTATTTTGAAATGCGCCGAATTGCGTGCGTGCTCGCGATTGCGCTGCTAGGCGCGTGCACGGTCGATGTCGCCGTTGCGCCGAGCGATGACAGTGGCGAGAGCGATCTCAAAGCAACCGAAGCTGGGTTTGCGGCGCGATCGTCGGCACTGAGTGAGCCGGGCATCAAGCTCAATTCGCCAGATCTTGCGACTATCCCTGTTGGTGGCGCGCTCACAGCCAATGTGCCGGTCGATTTCGACGTGGAGAACTTCACCGGGACCGATGCCGTAAAGTGTCGGCGCGACGGGCTGGTTGAACACGTATTCCCATCACCGGACGCTCCGTTTTCCTACACATTTCCGGACGTACCTCGCGGAATGCACGACCTCAGTTGTGCTTTGGCATCCGGCGGCGTGACGGTCGAACGCGCCACGAGGCGCGTGTATGTCTCCGGCGACTGCGACAGCGGCAACTGTGATGACAACAACCCCTGCACGAACGATCCGTGCATCAACGGCCAGTGCGCCTATGCGCCGCTGCCGAATTGCTGTCTTTCAGCCGACGCGTGCCCGCAGACTCATGCCTGCGTGCAGCTAGAGGGTACGGGCCCCAAGGTGTGCTCGCCCTGCAGCGACGGCGCGACCTGTAGTGATGGCGCGCCAGGCACCACAGATTCATGCGACCTCACCGGCGCCGCGGGCGCCTACGGCTTTTGCGCCCACGAGGGCGCCTGGCTATCGCCTCGTCCGCTCCGTGGTTGCGCGTCATTTGCGAGCGGCTTGGCAGGGTTCAGCGGCCCAGCGCCGTATTTCTCTCACGAGTTGGCGGACCTCAACGGCTCCGTGCCGCCCGGCTTGGTGCGCTTTCAGTCAGGACCGGCAGATAACGGCACCTACTGCCTCCGTTCGCCCGAGTTGGCGGTACCATCTGGAACCAACACTTGGACCGCTCAATTCCGGCGCAAACTGGCGTCTGGGGGCCCAGCTACGCTCTCGGTGGCTTCGGTCTTGTCAAACAACGGGCAGTGGACGGCGACAACGCCGGCCCAGTGGCAGACTCAGCTTGCAACTGGCGGTGACCAGGCGGAGATGGTGACGGTACCGCTTGGCGCATTGCCAGCCGGCAGCACAATTCGCCTGGACCTGTGCATCACGGTCACCGGCGCAGTCGTGTTGGAGCTTGACGACGTTTGCACGGCAGTTGGGTCGGCGCCTGCGATCGACTGTGGCGGCGTCGTGCACATGGCCGCTGGCGGCAAGAAGACTGACGCCGTCCACGGCATGTTTGCCCTCGCCGGATCTGCTGGCTACCCCTTGCAGTTCAGCAGGGTGACCGGGCCAGCATGGCTGAATTTCTATCCGGCTCTTTTCGACGGGCACCTTGGCCAATGGCACGCGAGCGCCGATTTGCGGCAAATGACCAACGAGCAGACGGGCTACCACGCGGTTTCCATTCGAGCGAGCGACGGCGTCCTGCAGGCGCAATGCTCGGCTACGGCCGACATTCGCCACCCGAGCGGCTTGCTGATCTGGGCGCCCGGCGCGCCGGACCATGCATTTCAGCCATTGCGTGATGCCGCAGCCGCTTTGGGTATGGCGTGGCTGGACACGCCAGACCTGGCCAACGTTGGCGATCTGTCGGCGTTTCAGACGCTTGTCGCCGTGCTGGGCACCGGGCTTGCGCCCTACACGCCAACCGATCCTGAAGTGCTGCGGCTTGCTGCCTTCTTTGGTCCGAGTGGACGAGCTGCAATCGCAGCCAACGACTTTTGGTCGGCGGAGTTTCCCGAGGGCAATTCAGCGCTCCCGGCGCTTCGCGGCGCGTTTGCCGCTTCCGGGACAGCGTCGCCCGGCCAACCGGCCATCGACACCACCGCCATGGGCTTCGGCTTGCACCTCGACACGCTGCAGGTGCCCGCTGCGCCGCAGGGCTACGCCACCAAGCAGGGCGAAATTCTCTGGGCAAACAGCGACCAATTAGGCGTTGCGTCTGGCGCGGCGGGATGCGTGCGGGTGCTGCGCGTGCAACCGGCGACCGGCCCAGCCTCGTGGACCGAGGTGGCGTGTGAACACGTGGGCGGCAACCGTACAGTCGCGTTGTCGGCGCCTTTTGGCGCGTTTACAGCATTGCCGGGCCACGCTTCTCCGGTCGAACACGCAAAGCGCATTCTGCTGTTCTTGGCCAACGGCAATCCGCCGTGTGCGAGCGACGCGGAGTGCAACGACAACGACGCCTGCACAGTCAACGCCTGTATCGACGCAAAGTGCACCTTTGCCACGCCGGTCAACTGTAGCGACGCCAACGCTTGCACCGTAGATAGTTGTGCAACTGACAGCGGCTGCGCGCACATCGCCGACCCTAACGCGACTTGCGACGACGGCGCATTCTGTACAGGCAACGACCACTGCGAAAACGGCAGTTGCGTGGTTAGCCCGAGCGCGCCGTGCGACGACACCGATGGCAACCTCTGCACGACGGCGCAGTGCCAACCGTGGGTCGGTTGCGTCCACACCAACAACGTGGCGCCCTGCAACGACGGCAACCCCTGTACGGCGAACGACCAGTGCGAGAACGGGATCTGCGCCGGCGCCAACCAAGCGCCCGTGCTCGGTGATTATTGCACTGCCGAGCCACTGGGCGCGCTTCCGCCTGACCCGAAGACGCTTGCTCCCCCGCTGCCTACGACAACAGTCACTTCATTTGCGGCGGCGATTGGCTTCCTATGGTCTGGCGCCAACGCAATCCAGAAGCCGTTGCCGAACGCTGCGCCACTGAGCTTTGACCCCAAAGTCGTGGCAGTCGCCCGCGGCAAGGTCATGCAGCGCGTCGGCATCAACGTCGCCCCGTTGCCGAAGACCAAAGTTTGGGTACCGGCGCACCCGGAATGGGGCTACGTGTTGACGCGCCTCGATGGCAGCTTCGATTTCGTGGCCGAACAGGGCGAGGCTATCGTTGTCGAGTTCGTCAAGCCCGGATTCTTCCCAGTGCACCGCAAGGTTGATCTGCCGCGTCGCGACTACGTCGCGGTGCCTCACGTCGTGCTGGTGCAGCCAGACGCGGCATCGGGGCTGGTGCAGTTTCCTGCGCCTCCGAATGTGATGTCCGTAGTCGTCAGCTCTGTGACGCAAGGTGCGCCCGGTTCGGCGTACGTCGATGACGCACCCCGCCAGACCATGTTGTTTGTGCCACCCGGCACGACGGCCAGCGTCCATGCCAATGGCCAATTGACTCTGCCACCGCAACTGACGCTGCGTGTTACAGAATACACAGTCGGCCCCGATGGCCCGGCGGCGATGCCTGCCAACCTGCCACCGGCCTCGGGCTACACATGGTGTGGGGAGTTCAGTGCCGACGAGGTGATGGCGGCTGGCCCCACCGCTTGGGTTGAATTCAGTAGGCCGTTGAGCGTGTATCTCGACAATTTCTTGGGCCTGGATGTCGGGTTGACCGTGCCAGTTGGCTACTATGATCGTGCCGCTGGCGCGTGGAAGCAGCCGCGCCCCAAAGCGATCGGCGATGGGCCGGAGTTCGAAAAGTACCTGCGCAACGCGCTGGTCATTGCCGCCGGCATCCACCAGGACGAACTCAAGATCTGGCTGACGCAGCCATCTGGCCTGAGTTCGCCAGGCCTGCCGACCGAATTGCTCGACGCCATGGGCTTCACCGAGGCGGAACGCCTTGCCCTCAAGGTACGCTTGCAAATGACGCCTGGCGGCGCACCGAGCGTGCCCAAATCCTTCTGGCGGTTCCAGATCGACCACATGACACCCTGGGACGCTAACCTGGGCTTCGCCTACATCCCGGAGGGCCAGACGGAGGATCCTCCGGCCAAGGTCGGGCCAGTTGACCCGCCGAGGAACCCCAACCAAAAGTGTGGTTCCATCATCCACTGTGAAAGCCAGGGTTTGGCTGAGGAATTCCCGGTGGTTGGCACATCGCTCGCGCTTCGCTACGAGAGCCAGCGAACGCCCGGAGGCGCGCAGAATGCGGTGGTGGTGCCGCCACCACCCACGGGTGCGACCAAGCCTGCAAGCGCCGCCACTACCGTCGCGGTGGCCGGGCAGACGGTCGCGGTGTCGAGCGAGACTGAGAACGGCGGCGCAGTGTACAGGTGGGATGGCAAAGACGCGTTTGGGCGTGCGGTCAACGGCTTCCAGGAGGCGGTGGCGACGACAGCCTACGCATACAACAACAAGCGCGTCTCCGTGCCAGTCGAGACCGGCGGGTCTGGCATCAGCATTTCGTGGGGCCAAATCGCTGCCGCATTGGGCTGCAATTGCCCCGCTACCGCGACAACGACCCTGGCCTGTCAGTACCCGGATGGCTCGATTTGCCTTGCAAAGACAGAAAACGGTTCGGTGGCGACTTTCGTCAAACTGCCCCCACCGTTGTTTGGTACGCAAACTGCGACTGTCAAAGGGCTGTCGACAACAGACGTTGCCGTCGAAAACTACAGCCCCAGGCTGGCACAGCGCGAAATCTCGCGCACTGCGCGCAAGCGCGTTGGCAGCATCAGCGCCGCGGCTGATTTCGGGGGCCTGAGCATTGGTGTCCACCATGCGTATGATCCCGGTACGCAAACGCTTGTTCTTGGCACTGGCCAACTTCGCCATTTGCCCTCGACCAAGCTAGCGGTCACTTCGCACATGGGCGGCGGCACTTTGGCGCTCAGTGCTGTCGGCGTCAACCAAGCCCAAGCAATCGGCACCATCGACTTCGCCGATCCCATTGATGCGTTTGTCTCCGCACCCAAGGGCTTTGTCCACATCGCCTCCTTGGGTGTCCTGTACGAAGTTGCACCCGATGGCATGGTGACATTCAGGTGCGGGCCGACCTCTGAAAATCAAGGTGTCGAAGCCCTTGCCCTTGCTTCGCCCAATACGCTGCTGGTCGCGACGCACCATGAGGGTAAGGGCACGGTTGCATTGCTACAAGTTGGCCAGCCGGGTTGCGTGAAGACCACGGTGGCCGGCAGCTTGACCGCAGACATCGATGGCGACTGGCGCGGCCCCGCCACGGCCGCGCATGTGATGCCCACAGCCGTCGCGGCTGCGCCCGACGGGGCGGTTTTCATTGCGGAAGGCACCAACGCGACCAGACGCGTCCGGCGGATCGATGCAAATGGGGTGATTGCGCCCTATTTCGGGTCGGGCGCCGACATCGGCGGCGTGGCCGGCTGCGACGACGTCAATCAGTCCGCAACCAAAGTATGCATCGGCAGGCCAAGTGCCATTTCTGTTGATGCGGAGGGCAACCTGTTCGTCGGCACCGACGCCGGTCGGCTCTATCGCGTCGCGGCCACCGACGGCAAGGTCCAGCGCCTCGACCTGGCGCTGGCGGCGACAGTGCCAAACTGGGCGGTCGCAGCTGTGCATGCGACTGGCGTCAACGCCTTTGGGTACTGCCAGAATACCGGGGGGCCGTTGACGTGGCGCGGCACGAGCATGCTAGCGCAAACGTCCCCCGCCACTGCAGGCATCTTTCGGCTTTTGGGCGCGGGCGATGACAGTATCGGCAACGCAGAGGTCCAGCAGGCCAACCTCGCGGGCGGTTCTGCTGGCGACCTGACCGTTGCCGACTGCACAGCCATGGCGCGCGGCACGAACGGCGCCTGGCTCATTGCCGCGCAAGTAGATGCAGTGTCCCACCCGCGCCGAATCTTGAAGGTGACACCGCAGGGCCAGGTTTGGAGCGGCGAAACGCTGTTCGTTCCATCCGAAGACGGCAGTGAGGTCTACAAGTTCACGGCCGACGGGCGACATGAGGCAACGGCCGACGCAACGACCGGGGCAAACCTATGGGCATTCACGTATGAACCGGCGACAGGCAAGTTGGCTACGATTGCCGACGCAGATGGCCAAATCACCACCGTCAGCCGGGACCAGGCTGGCCACGTCATTGAGTTGGCAAGAGCAGGTTTGCCGGGGACAACCACGAAAGTAGCATTGAACGCCAGCGGTCTTGCCAGCAAAGTTGTCAACCCGGCTGGCGAATCGACGACCCTGGTCTACGCCACAACGGCAGACAAGCATGGGCTGTTGGCCAAGCTCATCCATCCGAGCGGGGACGTGAGCACGTTTGAGTGGGACAGTCGTGGCCGTTTGGCCAAAGACACCAACGCCGCCGGCCAATACAAATCGCTTGCGACGCAGGACACCATCGCAGACAGCAAAAGCGTAACCACGGTGACGACCAATCTGGGCCGGACCACGATCTACGAAACCAATCACTTCGCCGATGGCAGCAGCCACCAGAAGATGACCACGGCGACGGGCAGCGCAAGGATTGACCGCGACTTGCCTACGTCGGGCTCTATTGCTGCCAATGGCGAGGCCGCGCAAAGCGCGGTGGCGGGCAGCCACCGTGCAAACAAGTTCCGGCTTGAGCCTGACGGCACCGCCACATGGCTGCGCTACGGCGCTGACAAGCAATGGGGCGCCGAGGGCCGCCTGCCAGAAGAAGCTTGGGTTGCTGTGCCGCCGATTAGCGATCCGACCACGTACGGCCCGGCGTTGTTGGCACATCAACGGCGCGAGGAAAAGGTGGCGCCGCCCGGCATCCCAGCCCCGCTGGCAAGCCGTGAAGTAACGGATTGGGTGACGGTAGCAGACAATGGCGGCCCCGCCGTCGAGTTGGCGTCGCAGCAAAAGGCAGAGCTCCTGCAAGGGTTCTGGAAAGTGACCTCAACTTCTGCCGCGTACCGGGTGATGACGACCTACTTCGACGCCAAGCACCGGCCGGAGCGGACAGTAATTGCCGGGCTACCTGAAACCGAAACGCAATACGACGAAGCAGGTCGCGTCAAGGTCGAAATCGTCAAAGCTGCCGATGACCCGCTCAAGCAAAGGAAGCTGACCTACACCTACGCCAATGGGCGCCTCTCCAAAGTCGCTGCCAAAGGCACCGACGAAGGCGGCGGCCCCGACACGGCCGTGAGCGTGGACATCGGAACCGATGCCGCTTGGCGCGTGTCGAGCCAGACGTTCTCCGACACCAGCACCATCAAGCTGGCTCGAGACCAGGCAGGCCGCCTGACAGGCGTCACCATGCCCAAATCGTCCCTGGCGGCCGCGGCACCAGCGTACGGCTTCGCATACGGCAAGGCCGATCAACCCAAGGCTGAGGCCCTGCCTGAAGCACCGCCAATGGCGGCGTGGTTGACCCAGTTTGAATACGACGAAGATGGCGACCTGAAAAAGTCGACTCGACCTGATGGCAAGTCCATCTTGCTAACCCGCAACCAAGGCACCGGGCGGCTAGAGTCCATCAGCGCCCCCGACGATGCGCTCAACGCCAACCTGTCCGTTGACGTCAGCCCGACTTACGACGCGCAAGGCCGGGTCAGTAAGGTGGCGCATGGAAAGTATGGCTCCCTTGGCTTTGCCTGGCGCGGCGCACTCAACGGCCGCGAGACCTGGCTGCCCCAGGCGGGCACCGATCCGCTTGGCAGCAACGGTGCAGTTGCCGGTTGGAGCGTACTGCGCGACTACGACTCCGTTTTCCGTGTGCGCCGCGTGGGCGTCAGCAAGCCGGGGCCAATGACGCTCGCGAGCTACCACTGGCTGCACACAGTGGTCGACGACGACGGCATGCTAGCAGGGTTGCAGTTGCTGGATGGCGACCGAGCAAACCCGGTAAGCTTGGGTAGCTATACGCGCGATGCGGGCAACGGCTTGCTCAAGTACCGCACGCTCGGCCCCGGCACGGCGAAGCATACGCCCAATGGGTTCGCGGAGGCCAAGGCATATGAGGTCTACACCCTTGCGGCTGTCTTGTACCGCGAGGACTACGACACGCGGGACGGGCTTGGCCGCCTGACACAGCGGAAGGTGACCTACCCTGGCGTCGAAGATACCTGGACGTACACCTACGACAGCCATCGCGGGTGGCTCAAAAGCGCACATAAGAACGGCGCGCTGGTTGGCGCCTGGCAATACGACGCACGCGGCAACCGCGTGTCAGAAACGGTGGCCGGCGGGGTGACGATAGCGTCCACCTTCGACTTGCAGGACAAGCAACTGACGGCAGGCACCCGCACATTGACCTACGGTGACGACCTTGGTCGGGTCACGAGCGAATCTGAGCAGAATGGCGCCTCGCGCAGCTACACCTGGGATGCCGGTGGACGGCTGGTCAAGGCGGTGCTGAAGCCGGCAACTGGGCCGGAGAAGGTGGTCGACTATGTGCTCGACGCCGCCGGCCGCCGTGTCGGCAAAAAGCTCAACGGCGCACTGCAAGTCGGCTGGCTGTACGACGGCGCGCTCCGACCGACCCCGCAAGTCGATGCTGAAGGCAAGCTGGAACTGCGGTTTGCGTATGGGTCGCTGGGGCATTCGCCTGATGTTGCTGTCAAGTTCAACACGACCGATGGCACTGTGGCGGGGGTATACTGGTTCGTGCACGACCAGGTCGGCAGCGTAGTGGCGGTGGTGGATACGGCGACGGGGACGGCAGTGGAGCGGACCAAGTACGGGCCGTGGGGTGAACGGCAACCGGAACTTGAAACCCCAGGCTTCAAGCACCCATTCGGCTTTGCGGGTGGGCTACACGACACAGACACCAAGCTGGTGCGGTTTGGGGCGCGGGAGTACGACCCGCGGATTGGGCGGTGGCTGGCGCGGGATCCGATTGGGTTAGTAGGCGGCGCCAATAGCTACAGCTACGCCGCAAGCGATCCAGTCAACGCGTTCGATGCTTCAGGCGAGATCGCGGTCCCAGCATTCGCGGCTGGATTAGCAATGTTGGCACTGCGTAATGCCGCGAAGGCAGCGGCAATGGAAATAGCGCAACAGGCGATGCGAAATGCAGCCTGCGACGGGGACGTGAGCGACATTGACTGGGTAGACGTTGGTATTGCGGCGATTTCCGGTGCAGTTGGTGGCGGGCCCCGACTCGGGCCGAAATTTGGGATGGCGAATGGGACATCCGGCGGGCCACGGGCCTTTAAGGATTTCACCAAGAAGGGCAAGAAAGAGATCTGGGACAACAACACCACTGGCCATAGCGGCCAACCAACCTGCGAGGGCTGCGGTGTCCAGGTAATACAGCCAAGCCAGAGCAAGAAGGGCGTTTCACCACCCGGCCATGAGGGGAACGCTGATCACGTCATTCCAAAGTCGAAAGGCGGCGATGGTGCGCCTTCAAATGGTCAGGTCCTGTGCCGGGACTGCAATCTCTCGAAGGTGGCCAAATGACAGCAGAAAATTTCAAAGTCCACTTTCGCGTTCAGCAGGACGAAGATGGCTATCCGCCAGTCTCGGTTGAGTCGATGTGGGTGTCAGCCGCATTGCCTGAAGGCAACTTTGTTGTGGACAGCATCCCATTTTTTTCTCGCGAAGCAACCGTGGGCGATACCATTGAAGCGCGCGAGGCCGTAGGCGGTTTGTGGTTTTGTCGAATCGTTGCATGCGCGCCGTGCTCATTGGTGCGCGTTGTTTTCTTCGATCGCACACGTTTGGATCCTGTCAGGGAGGTGCTTCACGGACTAGGGTGCGCCACCGAGTATTTTGGGCGGTTTCCGTTGCTTGCCGTCAGCATTCCTCTCGACACCTCTTTGACTCAAGTACGGTCGTACTTGGACGAAGAAGAGGCCGCAGAGCGGATCGAGTACGAAGAGGTTATTCTGCGCCATTGAGGGCACCGTCTGAAGCAGCCAGGCTTCAGATGGTCAACGGCACAAACCGGTTTGTACCCATTCACCCCCGCCCCGGGAAGCACCATCCGCCCATGCGTAGCACCGTCGCGACACCGCCCCGACTTCCAGCCCCGCGCCAACTGGCGAAGCGCCAGCGCGACCTATCCCGTTGGCAAGGGTGGCGGCAGCAGCAACGCACCGCTGAGCCCGCGGTTGTAGCGGTCCATGGCCGCGGCCAGCCACTGAAACACGCTCCGTCCCTGTTTGCGCGCGGTGCCGAATACGGTCATCAGGCTGGCGGTCCGCTTCGCGCCGGTGTCGCTGGTGGAGCCAAAGCAGTTCTTGCGGAGCTTGACCAGTTTGCGCAGTGCCTGTTCCTGGGCATTGTTGGTCGGCTGCACGTCCTCGACGTCGATGAATGTCCACAGGGCCGGCCACAACGCCAACAGCGAACGGCCCAGGGCTTGGCTCTTGGACTTGCCGCACTGCTCGAGTTCCGTTGCGCCTTGTTTCCAACCGTCTTTGACCGGCTGCATCTGCGCCGCCATCGTGGCGCCGTCGATGGCCTTTTCGCCAAAGCGGTGCCACGTCTCGAACATCGCGTCGCTCAAGGCGAGCATGCGCTTGGCGACTTCGGCGTCTGGGCCGCCTCGATCGATGATGGCCTGCAGGTCGCGGCGCAGGTGGGCGTGGCACAGTTGCCGTTCTTCTGGCCTGAAAAGAGCATAAGGGCCCCAGCGGTCCGAGTGCAGAATGCCCTCGAACACCCCGATGAGTTGAAACAAGGCCTCGCGATTGCGCCTTGGGTCGAAGCGGAAGTACTCGGCGCCCGCCACAATCGCCGACCACATCCAGCCCAACTTGCCCCGAACGTGCCTACCGGTTTCGTCGGCATGGGCGACGCCCTGGGCGTTGACGTGATGCCAAATCTGGTCGACGGCGTCGGCAGATGCGCTCGCCAGAGTCGTCAGCGTGTTGTCGATGGAACCGATAGCGATGTCGACCTTGAACAGCGCCTGGAGCAGCTTCTGGATATCGCCCCGGCAGGTACCCTGCATCGTCAACAAGCCAATGGCCGCCTGGAGGTTGGGCCCGAACGCACCCTTGGGCGTGCCACTCGGCGCCACCGCCCGCGTGCGCTTCTTGCAGCCGGGGCATCGAACCGCTGCCAGTTCGATGTGCCGCACGTGGGCCTTGACCTCGATGTCCACGACCTCGCGCACCGTGGTGCTGCACGCGGCCGATCCCGTCAAGTCCAAGCCGCAATGGACGCAGGCGCACGGCCGCACAGACTCGCTGTTGTCGGCGGTCTGGGCGAGGCGCCGAAACTTGCCCGCACGCCCCGGCTGCGCCCCGGGCTTGCGTCCCGTCGGCGCCGAAGGTGGAGGGCGCTTGAACGGCGAATCGGTAGACGGCGGCTTGCTGCTGTTGCCCGAGTTCATGTCCACGCGGGCTTTGAGTTCCGCCACCGCTGGTTCGAGCGCGGCGAGCCTGGCTTGCAGGTCGCGCACCAGCGCGACCAACTGCGGCTTTTCCAGGGCGTTGAGTTCTTGCTCGGTCAACATTGGCTCTGCTCGCCCGCCAGAAATCGAGCGGCGTGGGCGCCCAGGATGCTGCGAGATAATCAGGTGTCAACTTTTCGGGGGCGTGAATGGTTACACCGGTTTCAAGGGCCGACTATCAAGAGCAGGTCTCGGTTGCAGTCTACCACCACAGCGCCGCGTACCCGTTCAGGGACGCGGCCAGGCTTCTCTAGCCTGTAACGAAGAGTTGAAGCATGACCGAATTCGCGTGCAATCCGGAGCCTTCGAGGTCGATTGACCTCGCTTTTCGCCGCGGCGTCAGCGCGCCAATCTTGCTGGCACCCTGTCTGGCATGGGGATGCGCCAGCCCCACGAGTGCAGGAGATATTGGCCAGGTTGCCTTGGGCGGCGCCCAGGGCACGGACTCCGTAGCCGAGCCCGGCGATTCAGCTGGAGAGCCGCCATTTGCGCGCAGCGATGGGTTGCATATCGTGGATGCCGGCAACTGCCCCCCCTGCCCCGACACCAACCCCTGCACCCACGACTACCCGCGCCCCGACTGCACCTGCGCGCACGACCCGCTGCCCTTGGCCTGTAACGACAACAACGCCTGCACCACCGCCGACTTCTGCGGCCCCGACGCCACCTGCGCCGGCTTGCCCCTGCCCGCCACCGCTTGCACGGACGCCAACCCCTGCACGCTCGACGCATGCGACCCAAAGCTCGGCTGTTTCCATCCGCCGGCCGACCCGACCACGCCTTGCGACGACGGCAACCCGTGCACCGCCCCCGACGCCTGCAAAGCCGGCGCGTGCTCGGCTGGGCCCAAGCTGCCCTGCGACTGCACGACCACCGTCGACTGCGCCGCCAAAGAGGACGGCAACAAGTGCAACGGCACGTTGTACTGCGACACGACGGCGCCGCCGTTCCAGTGCAAAGTGCTTCCCGGCTCCGTCGTTGTCTGCCCGGCCGGCTTCGACACCCCGTGCACGCAGCTCAACTGCCTGGGCACCACCGGGCAGTGCGCGCCGCTCGGCGTCAACGAAGGCGGGCCATGCAGCGACGGCAATGCGTGCAGCGTGGGCGACCACTGCTCCGTTGGCGCTTGCCTGCCGACCGGCGTCACCACCTGCGACGACGGCAACCCGTGCACCGTCGACGGTTGCGGGCTGGCCTTTGGCTGCAACCACAAGCCTGTGGCCGACGGCACGGGCTGCGACGCCGACGGCAGCCTGTGCACCCAGGCGGATGCGTGCACCACCGGGAGCTGCACCGCCGGCAAGCCGCTCGTCTGCAATGACGGCAACCCGTGCACCGACGACGCCTGCACGCCGCAAGTCGGCTGCGTCGCCACCTTCGCCGCCGCCAAATGCAACGACGGCAACGCGTGCACCGCCGTCGACAAGTGTGCGGACGGCACTTGTGCCGGCAAACTGGTCAACTGTGACGACGGCAACGTGTGCACCGTGGACCTGTGCGCGCCCGCCATCGGGTGCGACAACGTTGCCGCGCCGTTCCCTTGCTCAGACGGCAATGCGTGTACGGTGGGCGATGCCTGCAAAGGGTTGGTGTGCTTCGCTGGCGCGCCCGCCAGCTGCAACGATGGCAGCGCGTGCACGACGGACAGTTGCGGGCCGGCGACTGGCTGCATCAACGCGCCCTTGCCCGACGGCACGACCTGTACCGACAGCGCCGCGTGTACCGGTGGCGACGCGTGCAAGGGCGGCCAGTGCATTGGCAAACCTAAACTCTGGAAGGTGCAGTTTGCTGCAGATGACGCGGACCATCCAAAGCGGCTGGTCGCCCTGGATGATGGGTACATGTCCATTGGCTATACCGGAGACTCGAGTCCGTGGGAGAATTTTCACAAAGCCTGGTTTGTGCGTTTCGACCAGTACGGCAAGGTGCTGTGGCAGACCACGGTTGGCGGCGAGCAAGAAACCCACGCGCACTCGGCCGCCTGGCAGCCCAACGGGGTGGTGTTTTCTGGATACCAGCTTGGCAGCACCAAGTACGCCACTTTGCTTGGCCTCATCGACGCCCAGGGCGTGGTACAGTGGAGCAAGGAGAATGCGGGTTGCGCCTCCGGTTACGACTCTGACCTAGGGAACACGCTGGCCACGCTGCCTAGCGGCTTTGCGTGCATTTCAGCGACCAAGAAGTATGGCGTCGCGCGGTTTGACCACAAAGGCAATTTGCTTTGGGACAAGAGCTTTGGCCCAGCCACGGACACGGTCAGAACCCTTGCATCGCATGCCACGGGAATTGTCTTGGCCGGTCAGCTTGGCGGATATTGGGGCATTCCCGGCGCCGATTACCGCCTAAGCACCATCACCGCGGAAGGCACGCTAGTTTGGCAGGCGACCTACCCTTTGGCAAAGCCGACGTTCCTCAGCGCTGTCGTGGCTGTGGGTCCTGCAACGGTTGCGGTTGGGACGATTACCGAAAGTCTCAAATACCACGGCCACATCCTGTATGCGGGCGCCGATGGCGCCACCATTTGGGAACGCACCTATGCAATGCCGCCCAATTGGGCCTGGGCCGGAATGGCGACCCCTGGGCTGGGCGGTATTGTCGTCATCGGGTCAATCGCGAAACCCGAACAGAAAGGCGGTGTGGGCCGCTACATCATGGTGCGCGAATCCAATGGCAACGAGCGTTGGCATACCGTGTTCGAGCCACCAGACGCCGGGCTGTCATTTGTGACGGCGACCGACGACGGCGTCACTGCGGTAGGCTCCTTGAAAGGGTCGGGATCTGCCAACTTTGACGGCTGGCTCGTCCACACCGACGCCTTCGGCAACTATTCGTGCGCCAACTCCGGCCCCTGCTTCGCCATGAAACCTACCGACTGCGACGACAACAACCCTTGCACCTACGACCAGTGCGACGCCGCGCACAACGGCTGCTGGAATCCCAAGCAGCCTGACAGCACGCAATGCGGTGCAGGCAAGGTCTGCAAAGCTGGCGCGTGCCAGTAGCGCGTAGGCATCATCGCACGCTGCGGCGACCGGTGCGCCGGGATCGCCCCTTGGACGCGCCAAACTACCTTCCCCGGCGGCCGGAAGCATCACTTCAGCATGCCAAACGACCGCTCCCGCCGCCTGGAATCTCCACTTGCGAGCACCAAACTACCGCTCCCAGCAACCGGAATCGCAGCTTTGGCGTTCTCAAACTGTGTTCCCGCCAGCCGGGATCACGGGTTGGGGGTGCCCGACGCGCCTTTGCGGACCCTTGGCCGCCACCGCCGCGGCCGACCTGACAACACCTTGTCTGCCTGTCGCGATTCTGCCACCGTTGCGCCGCCACCGCCGTCCGCCCTTGCCAGCGGTCGCGCGGAAATAACCGACCCTGCACGGTCGTTCGGCGCGCAAGCCCCATGACCTCGACCCCGCCCCACATCCTGGTCTGCGACGACGAAGCGGCACTCGCCGACACGTTGCTGTACGCCCTGCGCACCGAGGGCTTCGCGGCGTCCTGGGTCCCCCTCGGTGCCGCAGCAGTCGAGCGCATCCGCGCCGGCGACATCGCGCTGTGCATCCTCGACGTCGGCTTGCCCGACGGTAGCGGCTTTGAGCGCTGCAAAGAAATCCGGCGCTTGAGCGACGTGCCGGTGCTGTTCCTGACCGCACGCGCCGACGAACTGGACCGCGTGATCGGCCTGGAGATCGGCGGCGACG
>SXGT01468308.1_pt1 | contig 29369 bp, 35 predicted proteins | sample 3176221 | NCBI WGS metagenome assembly SXGT01 (sample SAMN11356862, study PRJNA531348) | freshwater metagenome | isolation source: freshwater sample F1-120 | place: China: Fuxian Lake, Yuxi | collected 2017-12-25 | reverse complement strand
CCGCGCCTGATTGTCAAAATTGCGCCCGCCGTGGCGCAGGCCGACGCCGATTCCGGGGTGGCCAGTCGACCGGTTGCCGACAGGAATGCCTCCCGCGACCAGTTGAACAACTTTGTCTATCACTCCGGCTTCGTCATGAAGCCCGTCTTTGCCGCCGCCAAACAGGCACCACGGCGCGTGGTCTATTGCGAAGGTGAGGACGAGCGCGTGTTGCGCGCCGTGCAGGCCGTGAAGGATGAAGGGCTTGCCCAGCCGGTGCTGATCGGCCGCCCGGATGTAATTGAAAACCGCGTATTGCGCGCCGGCCTACGCATCCGTGCCGGTGTCGACTTCGAGGTCGTCAATCCGCTGTCCGACCCGCGCTACCGCGATTTGTGGAACGAATACCATCAACTGATGGGCCGCCAGGGCATCACCCCCGAGATGGCCAAGCAGGCGCTCCGCTCAGACACCACGCTGATCGGCGCGATGCTGCTGAAGCGTGGCGACGTCGATGCCATGCTGTGCGGCACCGTCGGCCGTCACGCCCAGCACTTGCGCCACGTCGAGGATGTGATCGGCCTCAAGCCGCGTGCCCACTGCTTCGCCGCCATGAACCTGCTGTTGCTGCAGCGCCATACGCTGTTCATCTGCGACACCTATGTCAACGAAGATCCGGACGCTGGCCTCATCGCCGACCTCACCCTGATGGCGGCCGATGAAGTACGTCGTTTCGGTGTGACGCCCAAGGTAGCGCTGCTGTCACATTCCAATTTCGGTAGCGTGCCGTCGGCGGCCACGCTCAAGATGCGCCGCGCCCTCGAAATCATTTCAGCCCGCGCTCCCGAGCTGGAAGTCGATGGCGAGATGCATGGCGATGCCGCGCTCAACGAGAAGATTCGCAACCGCCTCTACCCCGGCTCGCGCCTCAAGGGCGAGGCCAACCTGATGATCATGCCCAATGTCGATGCCGCCAATATTGCCTTCAACCTCCTGAAGGAAACCAACGGCGATGGCATCACCGTCGGCCCGATTCTGCTCGGCGCCGCCAAGCCCGTGCATATCCTGACCTCGACCGCCACCGTACGCCGACTGGTCAACATGACGGCGCTGGCCGTGGTCGACGCCAACCACTTGCGTACCTAAGGAGAACTGTATGCCGCATGCGATTCGACTCTATGAAACCGGTGGCCCCGACGTCATGCGCTGGGAAGAAGTCGGCGCTGGCGAGACGGCACCCAACGAAGCACGAATCCGCCACGAGGCCATCGGCCTCAACTTCATCGACATTTACTTCCGCAGCGGGCGCTATCCCCTGCCGTTGCCCAGTGGCCTGGGATTGGAAGGTGCTGGCGTTGTCGAGACGGTTGGCAGTTCCGTCACCGACATCAAGGTGGGTGATCGTGTCGCCTACGCGGGTGGCCCCCCCGGCGCCTACGCCGACGTCCGCAACATCCCGGCAGACCGCTTGGTGAAGCTGCCGGACAGCATCGATTTCAGGACCGCTGCGGCGATGATGCTGCAGGGCATGACCGCACAATATCTGCTGCGACGCACATTCCGGGTTCAAGCAAATGACACGATCCTGATTCAGGCCGCTGCCGGTGGCGTCGGGCTGATAGTCTGTCAGTGGGCCAAGGCGCTAGGCGCCACCGTAATCGGCACCGTCAGTTCTGACGAGAAGGCCGCGCTGGCTAAGGCACACGGCTGCGACCATCCGATCGTTTATACGCGCGAGGACTTCGTCGCGCGCGTCAAGGAAATTACGAAAGGCGAGGGCGTTCCCGTGGTCTACGATTCAGTCGGCGCCGATACCTTCACGAAATCGCTTGACTGCCTACGCCCGCTCGGCACGATGGTCACCTTTGGGCAGTCAGCCGGTCCGGTAGCGCCACTAGACACGCAGGAACTTTCCAAACGCGGCTCGCTGTTCCTGACGCGGCCGACACTGTTCACCTATGTCGCCAAGCGTGCCGACCTGTTAGCCAGTGCGCAGGAACTGTTCGAGATGGTGATTTCCGGCAAGGTGAAGATCGAAGTCAACCAGACCTATGCACTAAAGGACGTCGTTCAGGCGCATATTGACATGGCGGCACGCAAGACGACTGGCTCAACCATTCTGCTGCCGTAAGTGTTGCAAGGGGGGCGGCTAGAACAACTCGATGTCCGAGACGTACGTGGCGTGGCGTTGCAGCTTGCCTTCCTCAATCAGTACTTCATAGGCCTGGCATTGGTTGCGACCATGTTCTTTGGCCCAGTAGAGCGCTTCATCGGCGGCATCGAGGATCATCGAAGGGGTGTCGCCGAGCTTGATCTGCGTGAAGCCGATACTCACGGTGACATGGCCGATCTGCGGGAAATCGAACGCCTCAACCCCCTTACGGAAGCGTTCGAAGGTGCCGATCGCATGATCGAATTCTGCGGGCCGTATCAGGGCGACGAACTCTTCGCCGCCAAAACGGAACAGCTTGTCCTGCACGCGAAAACTTTCGCGCATCAGGTTGGCGATCAGAATCAACACCTCGTCACCGATCAAGTGACCAAAACGGTCATTGATCGACTTGAATTTGTCGATGTCCATGACGCCCAGCCAGTGATTGCGCGCCTCGGGATGGGCCAGGCGACGATGTGGCAGGTGCAGCAGGGCCAGCGCATCATCTTCCGGGTTCGGAATGTTGCCGAGGATGTTGATCAGATACTCATCAAAGGTTTTTCGATTGAGCAGGCGCGTGAGGGTGTCGGTTTCGCTGTACTCCAGCATGCCCAGACTGTTGCTTAGGATGGCCGAAAATCCTTCGATCAAATCGAGAGCCGTTTGATGGATGGCACCATCACGTTCGATTTGCAGTAAGCCATAAGGCTCATGCATCTGGTTGCGAATCAGCGTGATGCAGCGCTGCTGTCCGTTCGGCAGAGACGAGAGGCACGGCCCATTGGCTGCCAGGCAGGCAACTAGTTGGGGATGGTTTTCGATTGAGCCCGTTTGGTCTGGCCATGAGAAACCATCATCATGGGAGACCGTGCTTGCGTCGGCACCGGATACTTCGACCGACAAGCCGGAGAGAATGTCTCCCGGCGGCAGGAAAACCTTGTGCAACTCGGTTCGGCTGGCCCCGATCAGTTCGTGCAGGGCCTTGACTGCCGCAATCTCGACCCCGTTCCGGTTGCGGCTGCGGGTAATGATGTCGAGATGCTGGAACAGAGGTGTCATGTAGATGGAGTATAGCGCCGTACCCGCTTCGGGGCATTTCATACCGCCAGGGCCGACTTTCTACAGGAACAAGCCGTGCACCATCTTCGCCAGCAGCAGCAGAATGACGCCGGCAAAGATTTTCTTTAGGGTTGGAACGGGAAGTTTGTGGGCAGCCTTTGCGCCCAGTGGGGCTGTAAGCATGCTCATCGCCACGCAAGCTGCCAAGGCAGGCAGATAAATGTAGCCAAAGCCACCCGCGGGCAGATTGGTGGCAGCTTGTCCGCCCACCAAGTAGCCCAACGTACCGGCGACAGCGATCGGTAGTCCGATAGCCGCCGAGGTGCCAATGGCCTGGTGCATCTTGACATTGCACCAGGTCATGAAGGGTACGGAAAGCGAACCGCCGCCGATCGCGACCAGTGCAGAAATGGCACCGATGCCGCTGCCGACGAGGAACATGCCCAATGATCCGGGCAGTTGGCGCGCAGGCCTGGGCTTGATGTTGGCCAGCATCTGGAAAGCAACATAACTCATAAAGACGGTGAAGAAGATTGCCAACGGCCGGGTTGGGATCTGGCTGGCGAATTGCGCCCCGACGAAAGTGCCGATCAGGATGCCGGGGGCGATGGCCCAGACTATTGGCCATAGAACGGCACCATGACGGTGGTGTGCGCGCAGGGAGGAAATCGAGGTGAACACAATGGCAGCCATTGATGTCCCGAGGGCCAGGTGCATCAGGTGTGCGTCGGGAAAACCTTGGGCGGCGAACATCAGCGCCAGTACCGGCACCATGATGGCGCCGCCGCCGACGCCAAGCAAGCCGGCGAAGAAGCCGGCGACCGCACCGAGGGCCAGATAGCCCAGTAGCCAGACCGTCATTTCATCAATTCGCTGACGATGAAATCCCACTCGGCCGGATCGACCGGGGTGATCGAAAGGCGGTTGCCGCGTTGCAGGACGCGCATGTGGGCGAGTTCCGGATAGCGACGCAGTTCGTCGAGGCTCACCAGCCGGGTTTTCGTGACGATGCGTACATCCACATTGACCCAGCGCGGATTCTCCGGCGTCGACTTCGGGTCGAAATAATGACTGGTCGGGTCGAACTGCGTGCGGTCGGGATAGGCCAGCTTGCATACTTCGGCCAGCCCGGCGATACCCGGCACCGGACAGTTGGAGTGGTAGAAGAACACCTGGTCGCCAACTTTCATCTGGTCGCGCATGAAGTTGCGCGCCTGGTAATTGCGTACGCCCCACCAATCGACCGTCTGGTTCGACATTGCCAGCACATGATCGATCCCGACGACGGACGGTTCACTTTTCATCAGCCAGTAGCGCATACAAATTCCTCTTGATTCCTTGCCATTCCTTTAATGCCTTGTTTTACCTATGTTGTTGTATCCGCTTACCTGTTCTAGCCTGGTCGGCGGTCTCCATCGCCGACAAGATCGCCGATGTGCCGGTCGGCCTGCACGTCCCCGAGGACGATGAGCGCGAGGGTCTCGACATCACGGCCCACGTCGAATCGGCCTACCACTACTGATGTTTCACCCGCCCCGCCGCAAGGCACCCGTTTTTTCCGTACAGCCCACTCGTCCCTATTTACGGAAAACAATCGCCGTACAGTTGCCTTCGCGACATAAAGCCGACTGCACGAGCCGCTGCGGCAAGGCGTCCTTCCACGACCATTCGGTTGGATACGAGTACAGCAAGACGCTGGCGTAGTCACCGGCTCTCAAGCGGTCGGCATTCGCGCGCAATGTACTTTCGGCCTCTTCCACCTTCCCGCCATGCAACTGCCGGTGGATCAGGTCGAGAATGGCTTCGTAGCCCCCCTCGCTCACTTGCCCCCCTCCGCCCAAACTGCTGCGATCAGCGATACAGCGGATGAACTGCGTCGTGTACTTGCCGCTGGCATTCCCGACCCAGCAGTCATAAATAGAATCTGCAACCGCCTGGTTTACGAGCAAAACACACAGGCAAGTGCCAATGATTGTGGATTTCATTTTTCGCTCCCGGCTCTCTTTATAAGCGCAGGAAGGATTCTGTAAACCCCTGATCCAAGTATCCGGGGCGACGAACAGAATTGACCCGCATCAATTTACCATTTTGAATCAACGGTTTTTAGCGGTGCGCGCCACACTGAAGTAATATGAGAAAAATTTTTGCCGCTATGGACGCCAAGAGTTCGTTTGCCCTGCAAAGTGACGTTACCGGCACGGTCGACCTGACCCGGCCGGCGGATGTCTGCGCCACTGTCGTCGCGACCCTGCGCAAACGTTTTCCGGACATCAATGTCGCCTGCCTCGAACACGGATATCGCGACATCGAGGCGGCGTTCTGGGGGCGTTACCCAGGATTGCTGGCCTGCGATACGCCATATCACGACCTGCGCCACTCTCTTGCCACCTCATTGCTCATGGCGCGGATGATCGACGGCTATGCGGCCGCCCCGACCGCCGGAGGACCTCAGTTCGATGCCGCGCACGCCAGCCTGGCCACCCTGCTGGCGTTGTATCACGACATCGGCTTCCTGCGGCGCAACGAGGAAGGGCGCATCAACGGCGCCATGCTGATCCATGACCACGAGCAGCGCAGCGTTGATTTCATGCGAGACTATCTCGCGCAAGGGTCGCTGGCGCGTCAAGCCGACGGCGCCGAACTGATCCTGGCAACAAATTTTTCCGCGTCACTTGATGACTTGCTTGCCGGACTGTCGCCGGCCCGGCAACTGATCAGCAAGATGCTGGGCACCGCCGACCTGGTTAGCCAGGTTTCCAGCCGCTACTATCTGGAACGCTGCCGCTACTATCTCTACGGCGAATTCGTCATCGCCGGCGCCGATCGCCTCGTCCGGCCCGATGGCACGACGCAGATGCTCTACGATTCGGGGGAAGACCTGCTGCGCAAGACGCCGGGCTTCTTCGAGCATGTGGTGCGCAAGCGCATCGAGGGCATGGGCGACATGTACCATTGTGTTGCCGCGCATTTCGGTGGCGACGACCCCTATGAACGCGGCATGCGGCGCAACATGGCCTTCCTGAAAGAGATTGTCGCCAGCGGCGACTTCGGGCGCCTGGCACGCAGGCCGATCCCGCTGATGCCGCTGCCGGAAGCGGAATGGCGTGCCCTGCTAAGAGGCCTGGATAATGAAGTCGATGCCGACGAATAGCATCAGGCCGGTGGATACGATCAGGATTTCCCTACGGCTTACTCCAGTGCCGACAGAAAAATGCTGACGGCACGGATTTCGTCGTGCGTCAGCACCAGTCCCACCGGATGGCGCTGCGCTTGGCCGGGCAGGCGCTCCGAATCGATGAAGCGGTAGATCTGCTCGGTGATGTATTCGGCATGCTGGCCGGCCATGCGCGGCATCTGGCCGCTGCCGCGCGCCGCAGGCCCGTGGCAGGTGGCGCAGGCCGTGATGACGCTCATCGAATTGCCCTCGAAATACAGCTTGCGGCCGGCCTCGTGCAGGGCCTTGTCGGCGACCGCTGCCGGCACCAGCTGCTGGCGGCTGAAGTGCTCGGCAAGTGCCTTGACATCGGTCGCCGAGAGATCGCCAAGCTGATAGAACATGACCGCGCCTTTGCGCTCACCGCTCTTGAAATTCATGATCTGGCGTGTGAGGTATTCCGTGTTCTGTCCGGCCAGCTTTGGAAAAATCGGATTCGGCCCCTGCCCGCCCGGTCCGTGGCATGCCCCGCAACGGTAGGTCGCGATGCCCTCGATGCGCTGGTTGAGCGGATCGGCCGCCAGCGCGGTGGGCAAGCCGGAGGTCAGGAACAGCAGCGCCGCAGCCGCACAGCAGCGCGCTTGAATGAATGTCTTGTCCATCTCACGCATGGCTTTCTCCTGAAAGACTAACGCGATCAATATACCCGAGTTATTTAGTCTAGATTTGGAGGGGTAGGAAATTCAACGCGACATGCGGGAGTGCCTCCACCCTGGTCGCCGCGGTCAATCGCTGATTTCGCACCAGCCTGGATCTACCAGGCGATGTCGAAGCGGTGCGGGGTGATCGGAAGGGCAGGCAGTAGCGGATTCCCTCCCAGACTCCCATCCAATGCAGAAAACTTGACAGTCAGCCAGTAACGCATGTTGGCTTACTCCGCCGGTGTGGCGAGTGCCTGAACCCAGGCAATCGAATCGGCGAGGCAGCGGTTCATCAGTTCCAGCGAGACCGACGGCCCAATTTTTTCCAGCACGGCCTGGGTGCCGACCACATCCTCGTTATCGAAGGACTCGGTCAGCAACAGCAGTTGACCGAGATCACCCTCGTGCGACAGTAGGGCTTCGCGCAAGGGGAGGGCGATGTCGATCTGCTCCAGAATTGCCTTGATCGGCATGCACAGTGCAGCGGGCATCAGCGACATCATACCGACGAGAAAGGCTTGTTCGGCCAGGTCCTTGTTACGGGGCTGTGCATAGCCGGTCAGCGACTCCATGAAACGGCCCTTGAGGGCGGCCAACTGCATCAGCGGATTGCGCTCGAAAGCATCGCTGGCGCCATGATTGCTGTAGAGCAGCAGTTGTAGCCAGCGTTGAATGTGGCGTCGGCCAATAACGTTAATGGCCTGCTTGACCGAGCCGATGCGAACGCGCAGACCGACGCCGACCGAATTGGTCAGGCGCAGCAGCTTGACGGTCAGCGCCGTCTCGCTCTTGAAAGCCTGCTCGATTTCGCCACTGTCGGCATCGGCATGAATCAGGTTGATGATGCGGATCAGGCCCTGCGTGGCCGGGTCGAGCTTCTTGCCTTCGACCAGCGTCGGCTCGGCGAAGTAATAGCCCTGGAAGAACTGGAAGCCGAGTGCTTTTGCGTGGGCATGATCGGCGGCGGTTTCGACATGGCTGGCGATTGACAGCGGACGGAAATCGGCGGGTAGATTGAGGAGCTGGGTCAGTGTTTCTTCCGGCAGATCCTTGATGTTCAGCTTCATGAACGTGGACTGCCGCAGGAATTGCAAGATCGTCTCGTCGAGTTTGGCCGGGTCGCGCAGGCAGAAGACATAGCCACGCTCATTGAGCATCAGGCAGCGCTCCATCAGCACAGCATCGTGCAGTTGCTCGGCAATCACCTCGAAGACCACCTGCTCGGGTGGCAAGGCTTCCAGGGCTTCGTACTGCAGAAAGGTGGCATCGGCGATCAGGAAAGCCTTGTTGCCACCAAGCGCATCGGCCAGACCCAACTCGGCAAACGCCTTGCAGACGACATCGGCTGTAGCGACACCCGGCGTGACGTCACCGGCACGATTGACGTGTGAATCACGAAACAGCAATTCATAGCCGATCAATACGCCGGATGGGTCGAGAATGGGCTGGCGCCCGAGAAACAGTTGATCCAAGGTGCTTGTCGAAGAGTGGCTTGCGCTCATGGGGGGGGATGTTAGCGCAGAAAAAAATAGCCGCCAGTCAATATGACGGGCAGCTACTTAAAATAGGTTCCCCGCTGCGTCGTTTGGCCGGCATCCTGAACTTGGGTTCAGAGTGGCCGCTTTCCTGCCGCTTCAGGTGCGTTCAACAAGGAACGCTCACAACGGCGGCGTCTATGGGCTGCGACCGATGCCAATCAGCATTGGTTCAAGGAATGTATGGCCTAGGCGAACACCGCAGGGAATTTTGGTCAGCGCGACAGAAGGCGGCCAGCCCGGCGGTTGGTTTGGAACAACTAAAACAGTTCGTTCTGCCGGGCGAGCGCTGCATCCAGGCGCGCTTCGATGGCTTCGATTCTACGCAGCGACGCTGCGTCGTCAATGGGTGCGGCGATGGAATTTTCTGATGCCAAAGCGGTGTGCGATTGCGGAATCGCTGCAACTTTGCCCGTATCGACCTCATGCGCCAGATTGAGCGCGGTCATGATCGCCAGACGCTCACCCGTACTTTTCGTAGCTTTGGCGATCTCATCCAGGCGCGCATTCAGCAGTTCGGCCGCCGACTGGAGCGATTCCACCTCTTCCGGCGGGCAGGCGACGCGATACTCGCGACCCTGAATCTTGATATCGATGGTCGTGCTCATTCGGCAGGCAACTTGTCCATCATGCCTTCGAGACGACTACGCGCCTGTGTCATGCGATCAGTGAGGACTTGCTTTTCGTCCTCAAGCGCCGTGACGCGATCATACAGACGATGATTCTCGGCGCGCAGGGCATCGCACAGGGCGATCACCTGTTCGACTTTGCCTTCGAGACGTCCGAGATGTTCGTTCATGGCCACGCAGTTTGTTTGAAAATTGGTTTGTGGTCAAGCAGTTCGCAGCGGTTTTGAAGGTTTGTTCGAGTGCGGTGCAGAAAAAGTCGGCGCTGGTAAGACGGCAAATGAGCGGCATGCCTATAATTCGCCTCGCTTCATTCGAGGTGCCCGAGCTTGCTCGGGTGAAACGGGAAACAGGTGCGTCCTCAGACAAGGCCTGTGCTGCCCCCGCAACGGTAAGAAAGTGCGGAACCATCCAAATGCCACTGGGAATCTCCCCGGGAAGGCGATGGTTCAAAACTTTCAAGCCCGGAGACCGGCCACGGATGATCCAGTTGAATGCGCTGCGGGGGGCAGTGCGTCGGTGGGTTTCGTTTCTGCCGTCGTCGCGCCTTCCCCTGTGCATTTGTGTCCATCAATCGGCCTGCGGGGACGCTGGCCGCACAGGGAGAATCGCATGTTCATCCGCCATCCATATCCATGCACGGTCATCGCCGTTGCGCTTTCCATCGTACTGCAATCCACCTTTGCCGTCGCCAGTGACGAGGCCGCCATCGTCGTTACCGCCAGCCGCTTCCGTTCCGACGACCGCACCGTCGCCGCGAACGTGACAACCATTACCAGTGCCGACATTGCCGTTTCGCCAGCCGGCAACCTGCCCGACCTGCTGGCGACGCGTGCGGGCATTGATGTCAGTTCGCTGTATGGCAGCCAGGGGGCTGATACCGCCATTTCTTTGCGGGGCTTCGGAGAAAACGCGAGCCTGCGTACTCTGGTCATCGTCGATGGCCGACGCCTTGATCATCTCGAATTCGTCACGCCCAACTGGAGCAGCATCCCGCTCGACAGCATCGAGCGCATCGAGATCGTGCGCGGCAGCGGCAGCGTGCTTTACGGCGACCAGGCAGTGGCCGGCGTGATCAACATCGTCACCCATCGGGGCAAGGAAAATGCGTCCGACGTCGCGCTGACGTTGGGCAGCTTCAACAACAAAGCCGTCTCTGCTTCGATTTCACGCAACGACACACCGTTACGCTTTGCCGTCACCGCCACGCACAAGGAGAGCAACGAGTACCGGCGCAACAACGCCCATCGCAACACGGCGGGCTCGTCACGCGTCGCACGCGACCTTGCCAACGGCGAACTCTACGCCGAGATCGGCGCCAGCGAGATTCTGTACGAACTGCCGGGTACGGTGACCGCCGCGCAATACGCCAACGATCCGCGCGCCAGCGAAACCACCGACAGTTGGTTCAAGCGCGAGAATCACTACCTGCGCCCCGGCCTGCGCTGGCAGGCCTCGCCCGATCTCGAACTCGCCGCCGAGCTATCGCTGGAGCAGTCGCATAACCGCTCCTGGGTGTCAAACTGGCCGTCCTACCGCGACGCGACCGTCAGGACCTTAGCCGCTTCGCCGCGCCTGCGCTGGGCGCACGGACTCGCCGGCCTGCCGAGCACGACCGTCGTAGGCTTCGACTGGTCGGACGCCAGCCTCGATCAGGATCGTGCGCTGTCGCCTGGCGGCGCGGTCACCAAGAAAGTGATGCTTGACCGCGAAGGCGGTGGCATCTATGCCCACAACACGACCGAGCCTCTCGCCGGACTTGCAGTCACCCTTGGCGCGCGCGAACACCGCTTCCGTAGCCGCGCTACCGACTCGGCTGTGGCTGGCACGGCTGAAACAACCGAAAAGAAATCCGCCGCCGAGTTCGGCGTGGCCTGGAAGCCGGCCGAAGCATGGAAGCTTTTCGCCAAAACCAGCACCACCTTCCGTTACCCCGTACTCGATGAGTGGACAACTTTTGGCGGTTTCGCATCGCCGCCGCCGCGCCCCGAGTCCGGGCGCGGTACCGACCTCGGCTTCGAATGGCGCGCCGCCGGCCACAGCGTGCAGGTGGCGCGCTACGATCTCAAGATGGCAGACGAGATCGCCTGGAGCAACCTCACGTTCCAGAATGAGAACCTGCAGAAGACCCGCCATCGCGGTTTCGAGATCGACAGCCGCTGGAAGCTCGCGGCCGACTGGCGCTTCGATCTTTCCTGGTCGAGCCGCGAGGCGACGTTCCGCGAAGGCGCCAATGCCGGCAGCGCCATTCCGCTGGTGCCGGAGACGCGCTGGACAGCGATGCTTGCGTGGAATGCCGGTCGGTTCGGCCGGCATGCGCTGCTCGCCAATCATGTCGGCAAACGCCATTTCGGCGGCGACGAAGGCAACGCGAGGGAGAAGCTGCCCGCTTACACAACCCTCGACTGGCAATCGAGTTGGCAGATGGCGCAGTGGGAGCTCGGCCTGCGGGTAGCCAACCTCACCGACCGCAAGTATTCGCCGAGCGGCTACGACTACGGCTTCGGCGCTTCCTATTACCCGGCCAACCCGCGCGCGGCCTACCTTACCGCGCGTCATCGTTTCTGATGCGTGAGCTGATCCTCGGCGGCACGCGTTTCGGAAGGTCGGCGCTGCTGCTGCTGTGTTGGCTGAGGGCCGCGCAGGCCGAAGTTGCGGTCATGGATGATGCGGGCACCCCGGTCAAACTGCCGCAGGTGGCGCAGCGCATCGTCAGTCTTGCACCGCACCTCACCGAACTGTTGTTCGCCGCCGGGGCGGGTGACAAAGTGGTGGCGACCGTCGAGTTCTCTAACTACCCTGCGCCAGCAAAGGCACTGCCACGTATCGGCAGCAACGCGGCTTTTGATCTGGAACGCATCGCCGCACTTAAGCCCGATCTAGTGGTGGCGTGGGGCAGCGGCAATCCGCCGGGGCCGCTCGCGCAACTGCGGCGACTGGGCATCCCGGTGTTCGTCAGCGAGCCGCAGCGCCTTGAGGACATTGCACCGAGCCTTGAGCGCCTTGGCGAACTGGCCGGCACGAACACCGCAGCGTGCAAGGCCGCCAGTATCTTTGAAGCGCACCGAGCGGCGCTCGCCGCCCGCCATGCCGGCAAACGCGAGGTCGCGGTGTTCTATGAAATCTGGAACCAGCCGCTGATGACGATCGGGGGCAGTCATCTCATCAGTGCCGTGATGACGCTGTGCCGGGGACGCAATATTTTTGCCAACCTGACGCAACCGGCGGCCAGCATTGGACTGGAGGCGGTGTTGCGCGCCGATCCCGAGGTCATTGTGGCCAGCGGCATGGACGAGGCGCGTCCTGAGTGGCTCAATGACTGGAAGCGCTGGCCGCAGTTGACCGCCGTGAAGCGCGACAACCTGTTTTTCGTGCCGCCCGATTTGTTGCAACGACACACGCCGCGCATCCTCGACGGCGCCGAGCGACTATGCGCCGCGCTCGACCTGGCCCGTCAGCGTAACGATCAGCCGGGCAAGTAAGCGATACCGTTTGGCGTATCGACCGCGATGACGGGGTGGCGGTAAAGCCGCGTGAGGACGTCGGCGGAGAGCATCTCCGCGACCGACCCGGCACACCACTCGCCATCGCCGAATAACAGCAGCGCGTGGGTGCAGTAGCGCACAGCGATATTGACGTCGTGCAGCGTCATCAGCAGCGTACGTTCGCTCCAGCCGACCAGCAGGTCCATGAAGGCGATTTGCTGGTGCAGGTCGAGATGCGACGTGGGTTCGTCGAGCAGGCACAGCGTCACCTCCTGCGCAAGCAGCGCCGCGAGCGCGAGGCGACGGCGCTCACCGCCGGAAAGCTGGGTGGTACGGCGTGCTGCAATGTCGGGCAAGCCGACGGCAACCAGCGCGGTGTGCGCGAGCGCGACATCGTGGGCGGTCTCGGCCTGCCACCAGTCCAGATGCGGCAGGCGACCAAGCAGCGCGACGTCGAGCGCGGTGGTTTCCGGGTCGCTGATGTGAAAGCTGTCCTCCTGCGTCATCAACCCGAGCCGCAAGGCGCGCGCGCGCGGCGCCATGGCATGCAGCGCTTCACCGTCGAGCAGAATCTCGCCGCTGTCCGGTGCGCGCAGGCCGGCGAGCGTGGAGAGTAGCGTGGTCTTGCCAACGCCATTGACGCCGAGAATCGCCCAGCGACTGCCGGCGTCGATATTCAGGTCGAGATGACGACACACCGGTTTGCCGCCGATACTGATGTCGAGTTGCTGCGTCGCGAGCTTCAAGACGGCCTCCGTGCCAACAGCCAGAGGAAAATCGGTGCGCCCAAGGCGGCGGTCACCGCACCGACCGGCAGTTGCAGCGGTGCGGCGACGGTGCGCGCCGCGAGATCGGCCGTCAGCAACAGGATACCGCCGCCCAGCACACAGCCCGGCAACAGCACACGATGCCGTCGCAAGCCCAACAGACGCAGCAGATGCGGGGCGACGAGGCCAACAAAACCAATGCTGCCGGCCACCAGCACGACCAGCGTGGTGACCACGGCGGCGATCAGCAGCGCGACGACGCGCAGGCGATCGACCGCCACGCCGAGCGCACGCGCATTCATCTCCCCTTGTGCGAGGGCGTCGAAGCTGCGTGCCAGCGGCCACGCCAGTCCAAGGGCCAGCAGGGCGGCGAGCAGTGGCAGAGGGGCCATGTCCGGCGTGACACCGGAGAGGTCGCCCATCAGCCAGAACACCATGCCACGCAGCGGTGCGTCCGGTGCCAGCGCCAGCAGCAGCGTGACGACGGCGCCCCAGGCCGAGGAGAGAATCACGCCGGCCAGCAGCAGACGTTGCGGGCGCAGGCCGCCACGCCAGGCCAGCAGGAGTAGCACGACGAGCGACAGGCAGGCGCCGAGCAGCCCGGCACCGGCGAGGGCGATACCACTCAGTCCGATCAGCATGGCCAGCAGCAGCAGCGTGCCGGCACCGCCGGAAATACCCAGTACGAAAGGGTCGGCCAGCGGATTACGCAACAGGGCTTGCAACAGCGCACCAGCTATGGCGAGCAGCGCACCGCAGCCGAAGGCCGCCAGCGCACGCGGCAGACGCAAGCTCAGGATGACCTCGCGTTCCATGCCGCTGCCAGCCGTCAGCGCCTGCCAGGCAGCCGCAGGCTCAAACCCACCAGATCCAGTCGCGAGCGCCAGCAGAAAGACGGCCAGCGCACCCAATATCAGGATGGCGAGATAAGGCAGGGGGCGCATCCGTATCAAAATGCTTAGCGGCTGTAATCGCAGGCCTTGAAAACGCCAGGAATCGATCCGATCATTTGTGGAATCTCCTCGTCAGCATTACCCGCCTCGATGCCGCCTTGCAGCTCCGGAATGCGCTGAACCGCACGCAACTGGATGCCTTGGGCCGTTGATCCGTCCAACCTTGTGCCACCCGGTTGCGCGTAGGCGATGCTTGTGGTCCATGCCGGGATGATCAAGATGTGCATCGCCGAACTGGCGGGTGAAACGGACTGGTTCAGCCTGCGCTTTGACTACGGCAGCCTTACGCTGATCGAGCACGGCGCGTGGCAATCGATTTGCGCTGCTCATAGTAGCGCAGCGCGTGATACGTACCGTAACCCAGTAGCCCCATCGCGATAACAAAGGCCCCGTAGGACAGCGGCCATGAAACGCCTTCCGTCATCATCGAGAACTCCGACATGCCACCGATACCGGCGATGATGTTCATGGGCAGGAACACAATCGAGATCGCCGTCAGCTTGGACACGCGCTTGTTCTGGTTGATGTTGATGAAGCCGACCGTGGCATCCATCAGGAAGTTGATCTTGTTGAACAGGAACGAGGTGTGGCCATCGAGCGATTCGATGTCGCGCAGAATCTGGCGCGCATCTTCCTGCTGGTTTTGCGAGAGCAACCGGCTGCGCATCAGGAAGGACAGGGCTCGGCGCGTATCGAGCACATTGCGGCGGATGCGTCCGTTCAAGTCCTCGCCCTTGGCAATCTCGGCGAGGATTTCTGCGGCTTCATCGTCGCTGACATGCGGCGAGAGCACCTGGCGGCCCACTTTCTCAAGCTCGGCGTAAATGTCCTCAAGCGCATCCGCCGAATATTCGACGTCGGCATCGTAGAGGTCGAGCAGCACATCCATGCCGTCGGTGACGTAGCCGGGCTGGGTGCGCGCGCGCAGACGCTGCAGACGGACCACCGGCAGCTCCTCGTTGCGCACCGAGAAGAGGATGTTGTCATGCAGGATGAAGGCCACCGCCACGTTGCGCGTTTCGTCCGATTTCTCAAGCAGGAAGTCGGAATGCAGATGGACTTCACCATTGTCATCGACATAAAAACGGGCGGAAGCCTCGAGATCGGTCAGGTCCTCCGGATCGGGCAGCTCCAGGCCGAAATACTTGCCGACCCAGGCACGCACGAAGGCCGATGGCGCAACCAGATCGACCCAGATCGGCTTGAGGTTGGCGAGATCGGCACGACTGTCGACTTGCACCTGCGAGAGGCGACCGTTCTTCAGCTCAAAGGCGTTGAGCATGTTGCGCACGCTCGCATACGAACGCGCGCCCACCAGCTCTTCGCGGATGTCGTCGGGCAACCGTTCGAGAATCAGCTCGCAGCGTGACTCCGTGACCTGCTGCCAAGCCATGACGCGATCTTCCTCGGGCAGGGTTTCGAGGATGCGCGCGATGTAGTTGAGGTCGAGGCGGTCCAGCAGTTTCTGCAGCTCGACCAGATGCTGCTTGTGCACCAGGTCCTCGACCAGCTCATGACGCGGCATATCCTGCCGGTGCACCAGTTCCTCGACGCGGCGATGGCGCGACAGGAGCAGTTGCACCTCGGCGAGGTGCAGCTCCAGCGGGTCTTCGGCACGGGGGCGCAGGTCGGCAGCTTCAGTCATGGCGGCGGATTCTACGCTCAGGGTCAAGGAACCGCGGCATGCGGCATGCGGGCGAGAATCACCTGCGTGCGCTGGTTCATGTAGCCGGAATACGGGTTTTTCTCGAACTTTCGCGGTGCCGGCAGCATCACCGCCAGCCGCGCCGCCTGTTCGGCCGAGAGCTGCCCGGCACCCACGCCGAAGTAGCGCTGGGCCGCCGCATCGGCGCCGAAAACGCCTTCACCCCATTCGACCACGTTGAGATACACCTCGAGGATGCGCCGCTTGTCCCACAGGAGTTCGAGCCAGACGGTAATCAGCGCTTCCTGCGCCTTGCGCCAGGGCGTCTTGTCGGCGGAGAGAAACAGGTTCTTGGCCAGTTGCTGACTGATGGTCGAGCCGCCGGCCACCACCCTGCCCTTCTTCTGATTTTTCTCCATCGCCTTCTGGATGCCTTCCCAGTCAAAACCCTCGTGGTCGATGAATTTGTCATCCTCGGCGGCAATCACCGCCCGCTTGAGGCTCACGGCAATCTTCGGATAATCCTGCCAGCGGTGCCTGAGCACGGCCTTGGGATTCTTTTCCTGCAGCACGTCGAGACGATGCGACATGAAACTGGATTCGCCCGGATCGGCATAACGCCACCAGACCACCCAGCCCAAATACCAGCCCTGCCACAGCAGTAGGGCCAGAAAAAACCCCAGTAGCCCGCGCTTCAAGCCATTGCGCAGCCGGTGTGCCGTCCCGCCAGTCATGGCAATTTCTCCAGTTATTGCCGACAATCATACCGCTCTTACCCTTTCGATAATTAAACGGCCCAGGCTCAAATATGCCAATCTCAATGTGACCCCCTGGCGTGGAGAAAGCTAAGAAAGTCGGCGCTGGTGGGACGGCAAACCTTAGGCGTCAACCTCGGTCGGCCCGACCCAGAACAGCGGGTTGTGCGCCACTTCCCAGAGATAACCTTCGGGATCGCGGAAGTAGCCGGAATAGCCGCCCCAGAATACCTTCTGTGCCGGCGCCACCTGCGCATCCGCCGCCAGTGCCGCGTGCCCATACAGGCCGAGCCAGCAACCATCCAACGTGAAAAACGCCACCTCCGGCGGCGAATCCAGCTGCGGAAAGCCAAGGCCGTCGCGGTAGAAAGCAATGGCACGCAGTAGATCATCAACGCCCAGCGTGATCATGCTGATTCTTGGCTTCATGGCATTTGGCGAATGAGTTCCGCCATCCAACGGCACGCGTGGCGTGGTCGTCAATGTCGGCCATGTGGCCGACCTACCCAAGCAGGACATCTATCTTGTGCGCTTCGAAACCGGCGAAGAAAAAACGCTTGGCGTTCCGGTCGGTTGCATGCCCGAAGCGCTGACGGCTGGCGCGTAAAATGTGCGCCTTTTGCGTTCAGGAACAAACATGAACACCGCATCCTTCGCCCCCGAGGTCGTCGCCGATCTCGCGCCCGCCCTCAACACCCACCCGCTTTACGCGCGCGTGCAAAACCTCGACGACCTGCGCATCTTCATGGCCCACCACATCTATTCCGTATGGGACTTCATGTCCCTGCTCAAGTGTCTGCAGGGCCATATCGCCCCCACCATGGCACCGTGGGCCCCGCGCGGCAGCGCCGACGTACGTTTCTTCATCAACCAGATCGTTGTCGGCGAGGAATGCGACGACGGCCTGCCCGATGCCGCCGGCAACCCGACGCACGCCAGCCACTTCGAGCTTTACTGCGACGCGATGCGCGAGGTCGGCGCCGATCCCGAGCCGGCCATTCGCTTTGCGGAAACCACCGCCAACCAGGGCATCGAATCGGCCTTTGCGCTCAATCTCGCACCGCCGGCCGCCGTGCGTTTCATGCGGACGACTTTCGGTTTCATCGGCAGCGAACGGCCGCATGTCGCCGGCGCCGCCTTCGCTGTCGGTCGCGAACACATCATCCCGGCCATGTTCCGTGCCCTGCTGGCGAACATGGGCATCGATGCCAAGGCCGCACCGGCCTTCCACTACTACCTCGAACGCCACATCCACCTCGACGAGGACTTCCATGCCCCGCTCGCGCTACGCATGGTCAACGAACTCATTGGCGGCGACGCCACCAAACTGGCCGAAGCCGAATCAGCCGCACGTGCCGCCGTGCGGGCACGCATCGACTTCTGGGACGGGGTGCAAGCCGCGCTGAAGTAAAAGTCGGCGGACCGAAGGTAATCCCTTTTCCGGGACTGGGGAGACGGCAACCCGTCAGGCGTCGCCGTCAGCCGGCCCGACCCAGAACTGCGGGTTGTGCGCGACATTTAAGAGATAACCCGGTGTCGGCTGGCTTGATGGAAAGTCGGCGCTGGCGGGACGGCGAAATCGGGGGCTGCCCCTCAATGTTCGCAGCGACCGAAGGGAGCGAGGTTGAGCGCCGGGTTAGGGTTTTTCGCCATCTCGATATCCAAGTTCCTTCAGATTAAATTCTTCGTCTGCGACTCTTCGTCTGAGTTCCTTTATGGAATACCGGAAGTTCTTGTCGAGCATGTCAAAAAGCTCAGTAGACGTTTTGGGAGCAACTGTAGGGTCAGAAAGCCCTTCTACGATGCTACCATCGCCATTTGGGGCGAAAGTTGAATACCACCAAAACGTATCTCCTTCGCCACTTACAAGTCTGCCGGTAGTGCAGTAGTTACGAGATGCACCTCGGTGCATTTGAGTAAGACCAAAAATTACTTGCCGAGAGTTGATTTGTACTTCGGATGGAGTTTGTGCTTTAACTACCCTGCCACCTTTAAGCAGAAGGCATACGCGATATTGAGTAAGGCATTTCATTAAAGCTTTATGAACTGCAGGTTTTTTGCCGTCTTCATCGTTGTCATAACCAGGAATTATATGAGGTGTCTTCGCTGCGATAACGCAGGGGAAATCTTGCGCTGCGGCGACGGAAATGGCGCAATGGATGACGATACAAACAAGTGCGGCGCGTAGCATGGGAACCCTAACATTTATGCAGACACCCCAATAGGCGTCCATGTATCAAACCGGGCTACCAATCTTCTTGGTAATTCCGCTGGCAAATCACTGCGCACGGTATGGTTTTTCGGCAGCTTAACGCAGGAGTCACAAAAATGCACCTGTCACATATCCCAAAGGTGGCATCGCCGAAGAGCAGCGGCGGGAAGCTGCTGGCTGAGCGGCCATATGCCGTCCCGCCAGCAGGGAGGCCGTCAGGCCGGAAGCGGCCCGAAGAGGCTGCGCCGACTTTTTTCTTTCGCTATTCGCGAAATGCCAAAGTTGCTGAAGTCGCCACACTTTCTCATTTCTTGAAATAAGAATATTGACTTCATCCAAATGATTCATTAGAGTTTAACGCATTCTTTCTCATTTCAAGAAACAAGAATGGCCAAGCTTGCCAACCGCCAACCCGTGCTGAAACCGCAAGACCTGTTGGTCTTGCTGGCTCTGTTGAGCCGTGGCGAGGGAGAGGTGACCTATCTAGAGTTGGCGGAACGGACGGGGCTGGCCGTGTCGGCGGTGCATGCGTCGCTCAAGCGCGCCGCTGCCGCCCGCCTGTTGCTGTTTCAGGATCGCCGGCCAATGTTGCTGAAGCCGCAGCTCAAAGAATTCCTGCTGACGGGAGCGAAATACGCTTTCCCGCCGCTCTTCGGCAGCCTGAGCCGCGGCGTGCCTACCGCTTATGCCGCGCCGCCACTGAACGCGATCATCGCCCCCTCCGCCGACCCGGTGCCGGTCTGGCCCAGCGCCAAGGGATCGGCGCGCGGTTTAAGTCTGATGCCGCTTTACCCGACGGTTCCCGAGGCAGCGCTGCGCGACGAAAAGCTCTACGCCATGCTGAGCCTGTTTGATGCGATTCGCGCCGGGCAGGCGCGGGAGCGTAACGCCGCACAGGATCTTCTGGCGGCCTATTTCGCATGAACCCGCAGGATCCGAACCTGGCCAAGGTGGAGTTGATCGCCTCCGCACTGGGCTCGCTGTGCGATGAACTGGTATTCGTCGGCGGTTGCGCCGTCGGCCTGTTGATGAGCGACCCGGCGGCGTCCCTGGCGCGCGTAACCTTCGATGTCGATCTGGTCGCCGAGGTAACGGCGCTGCGCGGTTATCACGAAATGGAAGCCGCCTTTGCCGAACGCGGCTTTCAGCGCGACATATCGCCAGACGCACCGATCTGCCGCTGGCGCTACCGGGGAATCGAGGTTGACCTGATGCCCACGGATGTCGGCATTCTTGGTTTCGCCAATCGCTGGTACCGGGCCGCTGTCACCGCTGCCGACCAAGTCGCCTTGCCGAGCGGTATGAGGATTCGTCTGATTTCGGCGCCGCATTTTCTTGCCACGAAATTCGAGGCCTTCATGGATCGAGGCAATGCGGATGTTCTTGGTAGCCATGATCTGGAGGACATCATCAACGTCATCGACGGGCGCCCGGAACTGACGACAGAGATCGACGATGTTGCTGCCGAGCTACGCGACTATCTCGCCGAGCGCTGTATGGCCTTGCTCGCCACGCCGCATTTCGATAACTATCTTCCCGGACTATTGACGCAGGACGACACGCTGTCCGCCCGTATCGGCACAGTCATGAATCACTTGCGCTCCATTTCCTCACTTCATACACCATGAACAGGTAGCAGCGCGCAAGCGAAAAGTCGGCGCTGGCGGGACGGCGCAAGACGCTTTGACAGCCGCTGCGGCGCAGGCGAGAATCGTCCCACCTTCCCAACGCACGGGGTGAGACCATGAGCCTCAAGCAACTGCCGTCCTATCTGCATGGCGAACACGTCGGTCCCTGGGCGATCTTCCTTGAGCAGATCGATCGCGTCACGCCGCATCTGGGCCCTCACAGCGTCTGGGCCGATACCCTGCGCCGTCCGAAACGCTGCCTGATCGTCGATGTCCCGATCCGCATGGACGATGGCACGGTGCGGCATTTCGAGGGCTACCGCGTCCAGCACAACATCTCGCGCGGCCCCGGCAAGGGCGGCGTGCGCTACCACCCGGAGGTCACGCTCTCCGAGGTGATGGCTCTGGCCGGCTGGATGACGATCAAGAACGCCGCTGTAAACCTGCCCTACGGCGGCGCCAAGGGCGGTGTGCGCGTCGAGCCGCAGACCCTCTCGCTCGACGAACTGGAGCGCATGACGCGCCGCTCCACCAGCGAGATCGGCATCATCATCGGCCCCGACCGCGATATACCCGCGCCCGACGTCAATACCAACGAGAAGGTTATGGCGTGGATGATGGACACCTACTCGATGAACGTCGGCGCGACCACCCCGCGCGTTGTCACCGGCAAGCCGGTCAGCCTCGGCGGCAGCCTCGGCCGACGCGACGCCACCGGACGCGGCTGCTACATTGTCGCGCGCGAGGCGATGGCGCGCATCGGCATGAGCTTCGCGGGCAGCCGCGTGGCGATCCAGGGATTCGGCAATGTCGGTAACGCCGCCGCACGCGTGTTTCACGAAGCCGGCGCGAAGCTGGTCGCAGTGCAGGACGTCGCCGGCACGATTTACGCGCCGGCCGGCATCGATCCGCATGCCCTGTGCCGGCATCTCGACGACGGCGGCGCACTGCTCGACTTTCCGGGGACCGAACGCATCGCGTCAGATGAATTCTGGGCGGTCGATTGCGAGGCCATGCTACCCGCTGCGCTGGGCAACCAGATCACCGTGGACAATGCCGGCGCCATCCGCGCGCGCCTCGTCATCGAAGGCGCCAACGGCCCGACCACGCCGCAGGCCGAGGACATCCTGCTCGACAAGGGCATCCTCGTGGTGCCCGACGTGCTGGCCAACGCGGGCGGCGTCACTGTCAGCTACTTCGAGTGGGTACAAAACTCGGCGTCGTATTTCTGGACCGAGAGCGACATCAATGATCGGCTCGACCGCGCCCTGACCGAGGCATTCCGCGCGATCTGGCGCGTCGCCGAAGAGAAAGGGGTCGCGTTGCGTACAGCGGCCTTCATCGTCGCCTGCACGCGCGTACTGGAAGCGCGAGACCTGCGCGGCCTTTATCCCTAGCCGCGGCCCTGGCGGAACGGTGTTGCGCTCGCGTGTTCACGCGGGGTTAAACTAAACTCCGCCAGCGCGGTCAAACCCACTAGCCAAGCGGGAGGCATCATGTCCTTGACGAAATGTGCAGTCGTTACCATCAGCAGCTGCAGCCGGGTGCTGTTGAAAGCGCTTAACGAACGCGACGGTTTCACGCGCCGCCATTGCGACCGCGTTATTGCGCTCGCCGGCAGCTTTGGCCGCGCCTGCGGACTTTCCAGCATGGATCTGCGTGGCCTGCGCCTGTCCGCCCGTTTCCACGATATTGGCAAGATCGGCATCCCCGACCAGGTGTTACTCAAGCTTGGCCGGCTGGCGGCTGAGGAGTGCGCGGTCATGCGCACCCACCCCGAGCGCGGCCAGCGCATCATTGAATCCATCGGCATCGACGGCAGCGGCTACCCGGACGGTCTTGCCGGCGATGACATTCCCTACGCCGCGCGCATGGTCTCAATCGTCGACGGTTACGATGCGATGGCCGATTCGCGCCCCTACCATCCCGGCCGCCCCCATGAGGAAATCATGGGCATCATGCAAACCGAAGTGGGCCACAAGTACGACCCCTACCTGTTCGACCGCTTCGCCGCCATGATCGTCGACAGCAACCGCAAGGCGCCTGCGGCATGAAAGCGTTGCGCCGCCATGTCCCTCTCCTGCTACTGATCCTCTGGCTGCCGGGCATGGCCGTCGCCTCCGCCTTGCAGGCCGGTGCCCCGGCGCCCGCCTTCAGCCTGCCCGACGCCGACGGCAAAATGCGCCAGCTCGCCGACTGGCGCGGCCAGTGGCTGGTGCTCTATTTTTATCCGCGCGACCATACGCCCGGCTGCAGCACCGAAGCCGGCCACTTCCGCGACGCCTTGCCGCGCTTCACCGCGCTCAAGGTCCAGGTCGCCGGCGTCAGCCTCGACGACAGCGCCTCGCACCGCCACTTTGCCGACGATCTGCGCCTGCCATTCGCGCTGCTGGCCGACACCGATGGCAAGGTGGCGCAAAGCTATGGTGCGCTGCTCAATCTCGGCATCATCAAATACGCCAAGCGCCACACCATCCTGATCGACCCCGATGGCCGCGTCGCAAAAATCTATCGGGAGGTGGATCCCAAGACCCACGCCACCCAGTTGCTCGCCGACATAAAGGATTTTCAGCGGGATTGGCTGCGCTGAAAAGTCGGCGCTGGCGGGACGGCAACCTCAGGCGTCAACGTCGGCCGGCCCGACCCAGAACAACGGGTTGTGCGCCACTTCCCAGAGATAACCCTCGGGATCGCGGAAGTAGCCCGAATAGCCGCCCCAGAAAACCTTCTGCGCCGGCTTGACGATCTCCGCCCCCGCCCGTGCCGCCAGCACCATCACCGCATCCACCTCTGCCTCACTCGCGACATTGTGGGCGATCGAAAAACCGGGGAAACCGGAACCGCCCGACGCCACCTGCGCATCCGCCGCCAGCGCCGCGCGCCCATACAAACCGAGCCAGCAACCGTCCAGCGTAAAAAACGCAACCTCCGGCGGCGAATCCATCTGCGGAAAACCAAGGCCGTCGCGATAGAAAGCAATGGCGCGCGGCAGGTCATCAACGCCCAACGTAATCATGCTGATTCTTGGTTTCATGGTTGGAGCCTCGGCATATCAGATCGGCATGATGCTGCGCATCGGGGTGACCGGTTGCGGAGCGTCTGCGGCACTCGCAGGCCGGGTAGTGGCAGCGATCGGTTGCATGCGGGAGATTACCGCGCTCAGGTACATGCCGGCGGCGGCGAAGGCATAGGCGGGATTGCCTGAAATATTGTTCAACGCCTGGGCAGCCGGATGTAGCTGGGGAGTGGCGGCGGCAGCAGCGGCCGCCGAAGTTGCAGTGGCGGCCGGGGTGGTTGCGGTGGCCGTCGCCGTGGCGGTGCCGGTAGTAATTTCCGAAGTGGCAGTGACGAGACCGGCATTGTTGCCCGTGGTGACGCCCGCTATGGCCCGGGTTGTTGTCGCGGGCGCCGCGGTGGCAGTTCGGGCAATAAGGGTTTCCAACGCTGGCTCGACTGCCGTCGCTTCCGCAGTCATGTCAGTAGCGGCACGCAATTGGGCGTCCACGGCAGGCGTGACAGTGGTATCAGGATTGGCGATGTCCTCGAGGGTGCCATTGCTGGCGGCGACTGGCACGGTCAAAGGCGTCAACAGGGGCGGCGGCGAAAGCAACGAACTGTCGCTGGCGGCGTTGAAGATCAGGGCGCCGATGCTTGCGGCCGTGCTGCCCGGCGGCAGCGCCCGGATGATGTCGATAGCATTCATGAGGCTGTCCGCCGGTGTGGCTTCCAGTTCGGTGGCTCCGGTATTGAGAGCGGTTTCCAGCAGGCTGGTTAAGGCTTGATTGACCGCAAGGGCATTCGTGTCATTAGTCGTGTCATTGACGGTCTGCTCCAGCAGCGTGGTCAGGGCCTTAATGGTGCTTGCCGGCAGGCTTTGCAGGTTGAGTGGAGCGTCGAGGAGGCCGGCTGCGGTGTTTGCCAAAGTGTCGCTGTCAAGACCGAGCAATGCAGCAAGATCATTGAGCGTGACACCTCCCGCAGCGGGCTCAGTGCTGTTCGTGGTGGCCTGATTCGATTCGTTCAACTGCAACAACGAACCGAACAGGCCAGCGGCGTTATAGGTGAGGGGATCGGTGACAGCCGACGATGCCCCCAAGGTCACTAGCGTGCTGGGCACGACAAATGATGTCCCTGCCTCCGAGGTCAATACGGAAACGCGGGCAACAGGAGGAAGGATGCTGACTGTGTTGACACTCGACACAGCCTGGATGGCGGTGACCATAAACTCAAAGTATCAAACGTAAAGAAAATGCGACCGGCCGGATCGGCAGAAGTTTCCTTGCTGCGCATTATTAATGTGCGGGCGGCGTCATGCAGCCGCAGCGAGAGCGGACGGCTTTAGCTATCGAACTTCCAGGTACGCCCATCCAGCCGGATACGCAGCCCGCCAGTGGCAGTATCGCGTAGCACGGCCAGCCCTTCCGCCGGCAGGGAAACGACGCCATCGAAGCAGCCGCTTCTCACGTAGCCGATCTCCACATGGCCTTCGCCCGGTAGCACTTCGAAATAGCCCTGACAGAAGGGACAGCGGCAGCCGAGCACGCCGAGATGTTCATCGATGATTTCATCGCAGGCATCGAATACCTGCGCGGGGGTGAATTTCGCCCCGCACAGCGGGCAACTGGCGTCGCGCTTGGCCATATTAGAAACTGTACGGACGATGCAGCCAGTCGCGCACGAGCTGCACGTCGCGATCGGGCAGGTAGTTGAAACCGCCCTGCACGTCTTCGATAGCGACGGTGGCCACCGCATGCGGCACGGCCTTGGTGGTCATCATGTGGAAGAACCAGGCCATCGGATAGCCCACCTGCTTGTCGAAACGTTGCAGCGCATCAGCCAGCGCCAATCCACGCGAGCCAAAGCCGCCTTCGAAGCGCGGCGACGCACCGTTCAGGGCAGCCACAGGTGACGCACTGCGAATCGGTTGGCAGTAGCGATCAAGGTGCTCGCGTACCGCGACCACCCAATGGTTGCTGAATTCGGTGGTGTGGCTGGCCGTACTCTGTTCCCAGGCTTCGATGAAACGATGCACCGGCTGTAGCTCGGGTTTCTGGTTGCGGATATGGACAAGAAAGTCCGCGATGTCGGTGATGCGTCGCAAGGCATAGAAAGGCACGCCTAGCGCTGCCTGGTTGGTGGGACAGGCATCACGGGGATCGACCAGGTCCTCAAGGCTGGCGGGTGCTTCACCATCGACAAACAAGGCATGGCAGACCACCTCTTGCAGTTCTTCGATCTCGATCTGGATAAAGTCGGCCGCACCATTGCCGGTACGCGCCACCCAGTAGTGCGTCTTTCCGGTCAGGCGGGTGGCACGCAGGGCATCCTCGGCGTGCGCACTCGCAAGCTCAGCAAGATCATCACCGTGACGCGCCAGTTCATCCGCTGCCCAGCTTTCAAGATCATCGGCAATATGCTGTCCGTTGGCATCCACGACGCCACCAAGCCGGTACCAGCCACCGCGCGCGAGGATTTCACGGAAAGTATATTGCGGGGCGATCCGCGTCAGTTCGCGTGTCAGGCCGGCAGGCCCCTGGGCCACCGGCACCTGCACACAGGCCTCAGCAATCCGGTGCGCCATGGCAGCTAGTTCAGGCGTAATCGTGGGTATGTTCGCAGACATGAAAGTGCTCCAGAGAAAAGTTTATTCAGCCTCGGCGATCCGCTGCCAGACAATGCGCCTTATTTCCGCCTCGGGGTCATCCAGCAAGGCGCGCACATCGTCGAGCGGCGCATGCTCGGCTGCTGCATAGCGCACGGTCCAATCTTCATCGGCGAGGAGGCGCGCCGCATCGTGCGGCAGCGCGCGCTCGGCGACGATGCGCCGCACTTCGGGTTCGGGATCGTCGATCAGTTTGGCCAGCGCAAACGCCGGCAGGCGCAGCGCCACGGTCTTGCGCACTTCGCGCTCCGGGTCTTTGACCAGGCGCGGCAGGCGGCCATGCGAGAGGCGCCTCGCGACAATCACGCGCACCATGTAATCAACATCGCCGGCCATCGAGAGCAGGTCATCGACGGGCAGGCGTTGCGCCACGGTAATCCTCACTTCACGGTCGGGATCCCGCCGCAAGCGGGGCAATTCTTCGGGCGGCAGACGGGTAGCGACGACACGTCGCACGACCTCGTCGCTGTCGGCGCACAGGGGGCGCACCTCCATCAGGGGCGCATAGCGCACAGCGATGGCGCGGCGTTCCCAGTGGGGATCGCCCAGATAGTGCACGGCTTCCTCGGGATTGTCGCGAAAGAATCGATCCATCTGCCGGCCACTCTGGCTCTTGACGCAGCGATCAAGCGGTTGGCAGCGGGCTTGCGGCAGCAGGGTCGCGGCATGCGGGCACTCGGCACACAACAACTGTGCCTGCACCAGCGCCTCAGCTGAGGCGATCTCCGGCGACGCGTCAGTCTTCGTCGTCACGCAGCGCCACCACGATGCCGGTTGCGGCGGCCTCATCGTTGGTGAGGCTAAGGCAGTGTTCGCCGCTGGCCACATAGTAAATCTCGCATACCTTGTTCTCGGCCGCCGGCGTAAGACGCGGCGACACATCGTCCTCGCTGCAAACGGAAATGTGGCAGCCGGGGAAGTGATCACGCAGGCGTTGTGCCAGGGCCTCATGCGCGAGCGACGACTGCGCTGCCACCTGTTCCAGCACCTGATCAAGATAGGCAGGGGTGATCTCGGTGCTCATTCTTCTTCGGCGAACTCGTCAAGTTCCACCAGCTCTCGATACTGGGCAAGCGAGGCAGGCTCAACGCCCATGACCTTGGCAAGCCAGGGCGGCGGGGTCTTGATTGCCTGCTGCAGGTCAGCCAGAATTTCTCTTGCCGTCTTGCCAGCGCCGACTTTTGGATTGAGCTTGACGGGATGCACGCCGGCACGCACCACCTTGGCGGCGGCCGGTCCACCAATGGACTGGAAGTAGGCTACCTGGCAGTCCTTGATGATTTCAGCACGCGCAAGATTCTTGTCCTCGGCATGCTCGGCTTCGAGGGTCGGCCGCACGGCGATGAGGCGAATTTCCGTCGGCGACACCTGATAGATCAGAAAACGTTCGCAGGAACCGAAATGACCATCGATCAATTCGGCATTGTTCGAGGCACAGGAGACACGGATCGAGCCAGGCATGTCGCCCTCTGTGTAGGCATCGAGGGTCGGCAGGTCACTGCCCTCAATCCCCTCGCCCCACAGGAAGCGCACGGCGCGCTTGAGGGTGTCCATGTCGTAGCCGACTTGGCAATCCTGCTCGGCGTGATCGTCACCAGCGATAATCACGCGCAAATCGGTCACGGTGAGCGCCGCGAGTTTGGTTTCTGTCAGCGGCAAACCGCAATGATCGGCAATCGCGGTGACCAGGGCGGGCACGCCCAGGCCCGGCAGCTCATTGGCTGCCAACCCCAACCGCAAGGCGGCTTCACGAGTCATGGCCTGGGTCATGTCCGTCTCCTTTTACTGGATGTCTTTACTGAAGGTCAGGCATAAACGATGCAGGCATCCCCGGCGGGGCAAGCCGCCACGCACTTGGGAGAATCCTGATCGTCGCACTCGTTGCAGGTTTCCTTGTTGATCTTGTAGATGCCACCCTTCTCGGTAATCGATTTGGTCGGGCAGACCGGCACGCAGTCACCGCAGGAAGTGCATTCCGCCTGGACGATTTTCATTGCCATGATATTTCTCCTTGAATTTACTCAACACCATCAATCCGCTTGGCACGCACCGAGTAGGGAAGACGCTCGGGCGCGCTTTGCGGTTCGATGAAGTAGCAGCCACCGTTCTTCAACTTGATCTCGCCGCCCCACTTTTCCGGGGTATCGAATTCCATCGAAGTAATCTGGTCTTCGATATCGCGCTTGGGCATGTAGAACACATAACCTTCGGCGCCGCGGCGGATCATGATGTTGGCCATGGTTTTTCCTTATTACCGGACCAGGTCGTGGTTGTAGTCGGTTGTGCCCATGCCGCGGGTCTGATCGTCCAACCGCTCCAGGACCGCGTTGGTCAGCGTGGTCAGCACCTGCATGGCGCCTTCGTAGCCGAGCGTGGTCTGACGATGCAGATGGTGACGGTCGAAGATCGGGAAGCCGATACGGATCAGCGGCACCTCGAACTCCTCACCCTTGTGCAGCGTGTCGCGCTGGATGTACTTGCCGTAGCTGTTGCCGATGAGGAAATCCGGCTTGTCGGTAAAACACAGGCTGCGCAGGTGCCACAGGTCAGCGCCCGGGTAGGCCTTGCCGCTGGCGCCGTAGGGGCTGGAAGCGAGCAGCTTCTCCATTGCTTTCGCCCATTTTTTGCTGCCGTTGTTGCAGACGACGTGGGTGGGTTCGATGCCGAATTCCATCATCAGCTTGACCATGCCCATAGTGAAGTCGGGGTCGCCATAGACGGCCATCTTCTTGCCATGCAGCCAGGCGTGCGAGTCGGTCATCATGTCGACCAGACGGCCTCGCTCCAGTTGCAGGGAAGCGGGGATCGGCTTGCCGGTGACTTCGGCGACCTTCATCAGGAACTCGTCGGTCCATTCCACGCCCATCGGGATGTTGAGCTTGGGCACTTCATGATTCCAGGTGGACTCGACGAACTTCTTGGTCTTGTCGCAACCCATCGGCTGGATCAGGAAGGTATTCCTGGCGTTCGGTGCATCCTTGATCTCGTCCTGGGTGGTGCCGCCGGCGTACATGCGGAACTGGCCGTCGGCCGGGGTATCCAGCACCTCGGTGGGG
>SXGT01153119.1_pt1 | contig 29388 bp, 25 predicted proteins | sample 3176221 | NCBI WGS metagenome assembly SXGT01 (sample SAMN11356862, study PRJNA531348) | freshwater metagenome | isolation source: freshwater sample F1-120 | place: China: Fuxian Lake, Yuxi | collected 2017-12-25 | reverse complement strand
GGCGCCGCCCGACGGCGAGCCCCCGCCGCTCGTCGATCGGCCCGCGCCGCGGTCGAAGACCGTCGCTTACGCCACCCTGGCCAGCGGCGCGGCGCTCGTCGCCGGCGGCGGCGTGCTGCACTACCTCGGCCGGGACGCTCGCGCCGACCTCGAGGGCCTCCCCGCGGGCGACGAGTACGACCGCAAGGTGGACCGGTGGCACGCCTACCAGCGTGGGACGATCGGGCTCTACGCGGCCGGCGCGATCACCACCGGCGTCGGTGTATGGCTCTACCTGCGCACCCGCACGCCCGCGCCCCTCGCGGTCACCCCCACGCCGGAGGGCCGCGGCGCGATGGTCTGGCTGCTGTCGACCTCGCGCTGATGCGTTGACCATGAGCGGTTCCAAGCCCACGCCCGATCCCGATCCCGCCGCCCAGGAGTGGTACTGCGCGACGTGCGATCGCTCGTACGGCGAGGGCACCCAGTTCTGTCCCGACGACGGCACCCGCCTGGTGCTGCTCAACGAGGGCGATCCGCTGATCGGTCGATCGATCGACGACCGCTTCACCATCCGCGAACGCCTCGGCCGCGGCGGCATGGGCGTGGTGTATCGGGCGTGGCAGGCGTCGGTAGGACGCGAGGTCGCGATCAAGGTGATCCGGCCGCGGCCCGGTCACGACGCGGCCACCACCAAGCGCTTCCTGCGCGAGGCCAAGCTGGCCAGCCAGCTCTCGCAGCCGTCGACGGTGGGCGTGATCGACTTCGGCCAGGGTGAGGACAACATCCTCTACCTGGTGATGGAGCTCGTGCGCGGCCGCACTCTCGCCGACGTGCTGCGCGATCACGGCCGCATGAGCCCCGAGCGTACCGTGCGCATCGGCGCCCAGATCTGCGATGCGCTCGAGGCCGCCCACCGCCTCGGCATCGTGCACCGCGACCTCTAGCCGGCCAACGTCATGATCCTCGACGATCCGCCCGGCCGCGATCTGATCAAGGTCCTCGACTTCGGGCTGGCCAAGGTCATGGACGCCGACGAGTCAACGGTGACGCAGTCGGGCCGCCTGGTCGGCACCCCGTCGCACCTGCCGCCCGAGGTGGCGATGGGCGCGGCCGCGACCCAGCGCAGCGACCTCTACGCCGTGGGCGTGATGCTGTTCGAGATGCTCGACGGGCGAACCCCGTTCTCGGCCGACAACATCAACATGATGGTGGCGCTGCACGCCTACCAGCCGGCGCCCGAGCTCGGCCCGCACGTGCCGAAGGTCCTGGCCCAGCTCGTGGCCCGAACGCTGTCCAAGAAGCCCGAGGCGCGGCCGGCCAACGCCGCCGAGCTGCGCGTGCTGCTCGAGGCGGCGCTCAAGGGCGAGGTGCCGTCGGGCAGCGGTCCCATGGAGCTGACCGGCGACTCCGACGAGCAAAAGCGCCAGCCGCTCAGCCGGACCATGGGCGATCGCTCGCCGGCGGCGCTGGCCGAGACGCTGCGCAAACCCAAGACCCGCCCACCGTTGCACGGCGAGGTGGCCGGCGCGGCCTCGACGGCGGACGCGGCAGCGAGCGGCAGCTCGGTCGCGCCGCTGAGCACGTCGGAGGCGACCCGGCTGGTGCGGCGGCGGGTGCGGTGGCCACTGCTCCTGCTGGTGTTCGCGGTGCTGGGCGCGATCACCGCGGTTGTCGTCACGCAGGTCGGCGGGAACGCCTCCGGCGGGGCCTCCGGCGGGGCCTCCGGCGGGGCCTCAGGCATCGGGCCTGAGGCATCGGACAGAGCTGTCGTCGATGCCGGCGTTGTGGAGCCGGCGGTGGCGGCGGATGCGGCGTCCGTGGATGCGACGCCGGTGGATGCCGGCGCGGTGATTCCGATCGACGCCGGCAAGCGGCACAGCGATGATCATCGACGGCGTGTGGACGCCGGCCGAGCGAGCACGCCGCCGCCACCGCCGCCGCCACCGCGCGTCGATGCGGGCTCCCATCCCTGGGATGGCTGAGTTCTGGCCGAGGCCCGAGGCCCGAGGCCCCGCCGGAGGCGACTTCAGTTGAAGCGCGTGCCGGCGATGTCGCGGATGGCGTCGGCGAGCTGACCCGGGACTTCTTCCTGGAGGAAGTGACCGGCGTCGGTGCGGGTGACGCGGGCGTCGGGGCGCAGGCGCTCGAGGTGGGAGATGACAGTGCCGAGGATCGGATCGCGTGTCCCCCACACCAGGGAGACCGGCGCGTCGAGCGTGGTGAAGACCTCCTGGCAGCGCTCGAGGGCCGGGATCGATGGGTGCGCCATCGAGTCGGGCACCATGCGAGCGAGCGCCAGCGGGCCGGTGCGATCGCGGACGTGGCGGAGCGGCCACATGTACGCGAGCGCGGTGCGGCCGAGGATGCTGGTCTTGTCGCCCTGCACCATCGTCATGATGTTCTGCGGGAAGCCGGCGACGCGGAACATCACGTCGCTGACCAGCGGCAACCGCGCGAAGCGGTGGAACGCCGTCGCCTTGAACCCGGGGCGCGGCGGTCCGACGACGGTGTTGCCGAGCACCAGGCCACGCACGCGGCTCATGCGGTCGGCCGCGGCCAGAAGCGCGATGGGGCCGCCCCAATCCTGCGCCACCAGGGTGACGTCGCCGGGCGCGATCTGATCGAGCAGTCGTCCGAACCAGGCGCCGTGGGCGGCGAGCGAGTGGGCCTCGGCGTCGTGGGGCTTGTCGGAGAGGCCGAGGCCGACCAGATCGGGCACGACCAGGCGTAGCCCTTCGTCGCCGAGCGCGGCCACCACCTTGCGCCACAGGAAGCCCCACGACGGATTGCCATGGAGGAGCACCACCGTCGGCCCCGTGCCCCACTCGGCCACGTGCATGCGTACGCCGCCGACGTCGACCATCGAGCGGCGCATTCCGTCGGGGAACATGGCTTCCAACCACGCGGGCATCGCGGGCACCGACATCAGGGGACGCAGAATAACCCTTGCCCTTGCCCTTGCCCTTCTACTTTCTGTCGCTCCTCCGCTACCTTCTCCCCAGCGTGCATCGCACCTGGCTCGCCGCCGGTCTCCTGTTCGCGTCCGGCGCCTGCGGCTTGATCTACGAGGTCGCGTGGGCGCGCCAGCTCGGCCCCTTGCTCGGCCACACCGCCGACGCCGCCGCGGTCGTGGTCGCCGGCTACTTCGCCGGCCTCGCCATCGGCGGCATCCTCGGCGCCCGCCTGGCCGCGCGCCTGAGCCGCCCGCTGCTCGGTTACGCCGTCGCCGAGGTGATCGCCGCCGCCTGGGCCTTCGCGCTCGTGCCCGTCCTCGACATCACCGGCGCCGACTCACTCGCCCAGGCGTTGCACGGCTCGTCGCCCCTCACCAAGACCCTGGTCCGTGCCGCCGTGGCCTTCACGTCGCTGCTGCCCGCCACCATCGCGCTCGGCGCGACCATCCCGCTGGTCGCCGCCCATGTCCGCACCCTGCGCGGCGCCGCATGGGCCTACGCCGCCAACCTCGCCGGCGCCGTGTTCGGGACCGCCGCCGCGACATTCTTCATGCTGAGCGCGTTCGGCGTGGCGCTGACCGCGTACGTCGCCGCCATGGTCGCGATCGCGACCGCAGTCGCAGCCGCAGCCGCAGCCGCGACTGCATCCGCGGGCCCACCCGTTCGTCCTGAGCCGGGCGACCCCAACGGGAACCAGGCTCGAAGGACGCACTCCGCAACACTGCTCGCCGCCATCTCCGGCCTCGGCGCGGCCGCGGCCCAGATCCTCTACACCCGCGCCCTCGCGCTCACGTTCCACAACAGCACGTACACCTTCGGCGCCGTCGTCACCGCCTTCCTCGTCGCGCTCGCCGTTGGCGCCGCCCTCGCCGCGCGGACCCGGGCCACCGCCCGCGATGCTCAGCGCCTCGCCGGTCACGCCGCGCTCGCCGCCGCCTTCCTCTTGCCCGCCGGCGTCATCACGCTCTGGGCCACCACCCGCGGCCTCGAGTACTTCACCGCCTTCGGCGCGTTCGCCGGGTACGTGGTCTCGGCGATCGGGCTGGCCCTGCTCGTGGTCGGCCCGGCGGTGACGGCGATGGCGCTGCTCCTGCCGCTGTCGTGGCGACTCGGCGGCGATGACCTGCACACCGGCGAGACCATCGGCCGGCTGACTGCGCTCAACAACCTCGCCGGCGCCATCGGCTCGTTGGCCACCGCGCTCCTCGTCGTCCCGGCGCTCGGCCTGTGGACCACGTTCGCGGCTGTGACCGCGCTCTACGCGATCACCGGCGCGGTCCTGACCTGGCGCGGCGGCGGCCGGCGCGCCATCATCGCGGCGGCCGTCGTCGCCGCCGCCATCGTCGCCGTCATCGCACGACCGGTGCCCGGCGTCCGCCGCGGCGAACGGGTGCTCGCACGCTGGGAGACCCGCTACGGCTGGCTCGACGTACTCGAGAACGGCCGCGGCGAACGCCGCCTGCGGCAGAACATTCACGACGGGCTCGCCGCATCCGACAGCGACCTGCGGCAGCGCCGCATGGGTCAGCTCCCGCTGCTGCTCCACCCGGCGCCGCGGCGCGCACTGTTCCTCGGCCTGGCCACCGGCATCACCGCGGGCGGCGCGCTCGCCGATCCGCGGGTCGAGCACCTCGACGTGGTCGAGCTCGTGCCCGAGGTTGTCGAGGCCGCGCGCTGGTTCGACACCTGGAACGGCGGCGTTCTCACCGATCCGCGCGCGCACGTGCACGTCGCCGATGCCCGCTTCTGGCTGCGCGGCGCCGACGCGAGGTGGGACGTGATCGTCACCGACCTGCTCAAGCCGTGGGAGAGCCAGACTGGCTACCTGTACTCGCTCGAGCACTACCGCGCCGTCGCCCCTCGCCTCGCGCCCGGAGGCGTCTACGTGCAATGGCTGGCGCTGTGGCAAGTGGCGCAGGCCGACGTGGCCCTGATCGCCGACACCACGCGCGCGGTGTTCCCATCGGTGATCCTGGTCCGCGGCGACACATCGCGCCGCTGGGGGCTGTGCGCGATCGTCGCCTCCGACCGCCCGATCTCCATCGACGGCACGGCGCTCGAGAGGGCGGCGGCGGCCTTCGCGCCGTCGTCGCGCCACCCCGATCCGTTGCTGGCGTCACCGCGCCGTCTGATCGAGCTCTACGTCGGCGACTGGCCATGGCGTCCAGGCGCGACGCTCAACCGTGACGACTCGCTGCGCCTCGAGCTCGACGCGCCCAAGCGCGATCGCCGCCGCGTCGCTCTCGCCGGCGATCGGTTGGTGCGGGTGTACCGCGAGGTGTGGGCTGGCCTGGCCCGGCGCGAGCTCGGCTACACGGCGCCACCTGGAGCGCCGCCCTGGGATCCCGAAGTCGGATTGCGCCTGCAGATGGGTGCCGCCGGTGAGGACGGCACCCCACCCGATTGATCGCCCCGCTCGCCCGGTGCGAGCTACGAGCGTTCGGGGCTACCAGCCTTCGTTGCCGTCGTTGCCGCGGCGTCCCTTTTTCCCGCGCCCGCCGCCCTCTTCCTCGCGGCCGCGATCCTTGTCGCGATCGCGCCGGCCCGCGCCACGACGGGTGTCGCCGCCAGGCGCTGCACCGGGAGGTGGCGGGCCACCGGCGGGAGGACCACCGCCGTAGCCTCCACCGCCACGGGGAGGACCACCGCCGTAGCCACCGCCGCCGGCGGGAGGACCACCGCCATAGCCGCCGCCAGCGGGAGGACCGCCGCCGTAGCCGCCGCCGGCGCGGGGAGGACCGCCGTAGCCGCCGCCGGCGGGAGGACCGCCGCCGTAGCCGCCGCCGGGAGGACGCGGGCTGTACGGACGCGGGGGACCGCCGGGACCACGGGCCTCGCGCTCGCGAGCCTCGTTGATCCGGAGGTTGCGGCCGTCGAGCTCGGCGCCGTCCAGCTCCTTCAGCGCTTCCTGCGCGAACTCGGACGTCGTCATCTCGACGAACGCGAAGCCGCGTGAACGACCGGTCTCGCGGTCCATGATGATGGACACGCTCGCCACTTCGCGGCCGTTACTGCCGAACAGTTGTCGGAGCGATTCTTCGTTCGTGTTGTAGTTCAGATTGCCCACGTAGAGCTTCGTACCCATCGACGTCTCCGTCTCCTGCGCAGCGTGCCCTGAATCAGTGTTGGTGGTTTGAAGTGTCGGCTTCGACGAGAGGGGGGAACGAAGCCGGTGCAAGTCGACTCTATCACAGGGCCCAAGCCAGCCGTTCCACGACAGTCGTGTCGCGGGGAGCGGTCCTGACGCGAGGAGGTGCACCCCAACCCCGCGTAGACCCTCGGTGACACCTGGCATCCGGGTTGCCATGGCAGGGGAGATGGCTCTGGTCGCCTGCCCCCTCTGCGCCGGTCTCGTCCCCACCGGCCGGTCCCGCTGCGTCCACTGCGACGCCCCCCTCACCGGCCGCTGGAGCCTGGTCCGCCGCGTGTTGTCGGTCGCGATGACCGGCGCTGCCACCATCACCCTCATGGCCTGTTACGGCGGCCCGTCGGTCTACGACGACTGCATCGATCGCGACGGCGACGGCTGGTACCCGGGCTGCTACGACGAGCCCTGCGATCCGGCCCAGGATCCCTATTGCGACTGCGACGACGGCGACCGCAACGTCCATCCCGGCGCGCCCGATCCGCTGGGCGACCGCGTCGACACCGACTGCTCGGGTGACGACGGGCCCGCGAAGTGCGGCGACGGCCCTTGCCCCGACGCTGCCTACTGGCCCGACGCGGTCCCGCCGGACGCCGAGCCTGACGCGCCCCTGGACGCGCGGCCGCCCGACGCCGCGCCACGTCCCGACGCCGCGCCATCCCCCGACGCCTAGCGACGCCTGGCGACGCACTGCGCACACCACAGTGATAGTCTGAGGCGGGACCAGATGCCGCCGCTGCCTTACCCGCACCGGATCGCGTTCCTGGCCCCGGTGCTGTCGCTGCCAGACGACCCGGCGATGACGTTGCCCGACGACGCCGCGCCGCCGCTGTCGTACGCCAAGCTCCTGGGCGCGATCGTCGCCGATCAGTTCGCGCGCCATCCCATGGTCTCGGTGCTCGACTTCGACGATCAGGTGCTGGCCGACGCCGGCGATCGGCTGCTCGACGCCAACCACCCCGAGGCCGACGCGACCATCGACGCGCTGTTCCGCGCCGCGCGCCGCGACGAGGTGCTGTGGTTCCAGCTCGACCTCACCGACGCCCGGCCGGTGACGCTGGTCTCGCGCCGGCCCCGGGTCGCCGACGAGAGCTGGACCGCCGACGATGGCACGCTCGACGAGCGCATGGGCGCGTGCCTGCAGTCGTGGCTGGCGGCGCGACGGCTGCCGCCGGCCTCGCCGCTGCCGGCCTTCGACGAACCCGACCTGCGCCTGGCCGCGGCCCGCCTCGACCGCGCGGTCTCGGCGTCGACGCCCACCGACGAGTCGCCCGATCCGGTCATCCCCGACGCGCTGCTCGAGCCACCGTCGCGCCTGGCGGTCGCGTTCCTGCGTGCGCTCCACAACCTGGTCCGCAACGATCCGCGTCCGCTCGACGAGCGCCTGCTCGCGATCGAGCCCGACCACCCGGCGGCGCGACGCAACCACCTTCTGGCCACGCTCGGTCAGCCCGGTAGCTCGCGCCGCGATCTGCTCGCCATCACCGACGGCGCGCCCATGTTCGGCAAGCCCCACCTCGCCATTCACGGCGACGAGCTCGATCACGGCGAGGAGAACCTGGCGCTGCGCCACCAGGGCATCGCGGCCCAGCTCCTGCCGTCGAACCCGCGCGCCTGCTGCAACTACGGCTCGCAGCTCAAGGAGGCTGGCCGGCCCGAGGAGGCGTCGCGCTGGTTCGATCGCGCGCTCGCCGCCCGCCCCGGTCACCACGCTGCCGAGCTCGATGTCATCCGCGCCCTGCGCGAGTGCCAGCGCCCGGGCGCGACCTACGCCGAGACCGTGCGTCGCTCGAGCGCGCTCCTGGCGGCGTGGAAGAGCGGCGGCGTGGCGCCCGGCGAATGGGCGGTGAAGTACCACGCCGGCATGCTCATCGCCGCCGCGCTGGTCGACGTCGGCCGCCTCGACGACGCCATCGGCATCGGCACCGACACCATGGCCGACTACCTCGATCCCGAGGGCGGCGACAGCTTTCGCTGGGCCAACGAGCGCCTGCGCGAGTGGAGCCACGACGCCGACCTCTTCGCCCGCGCCTACGCGTGGGAGGGCTACCACCGCGGCGATCTGGGGCGGGTGCTCAAGGGGCTCGGATACGCGCGCCTGGCGTCGCCCGAGGACGCCCGCCAGCTCGTCGACGCACTGATCGCGCTCGGCCGCGAGGACGAGGCGTTGCTGGCCTTCCATCACGCCTCGGGCGTCGATCGGGTGGGCGTGCTCGGCTTCGGCAAGACCCGTATCGCCGGCGCGATGACGCTGGTGCTGAGCGGCGACCTCGACGGCGCGCTGGCCCAGATGCAGACCGCGCAGGTGCGGCGTAGCCAGTACCGCCTCGAGGCGGCGATCAACCGGCTCTTGCGGCTGGCGGCGATCCATCCCGCCGACGCATGGTCGGCGGCGGTGATGCGGCTGCACGGGCGCGGCGCGACCACGCTGGCCCGATGGGCGGCGCGCGACCTCGCCGACTTCGTGCCGGGCATGGGCGGGACCGCGGCCGGCGCGCTGCTCGGCAGCGAGCGCACGCTCGGCACGATCGATCCCGACGCCGTCAAGGCCTTCGCCGGCGCGCTGGCGCTGCCGCCCGACATCGTCGCCCGCATCGACAGCCGTCTGGCCCGGCCGATCGAGAGCACGCTGGCCACCGGCGATCGCCTGGTGTCGAAGTGGTTCACCTGCGTGCCACCGCCGGCGCGCGACGCCGCGTTGCACGCGTCGGCGGCGGTCTACGCCCTGGGCGTGGCGCTCACCCAGTACCTGGCGCTGGCCGGCGGCGCCAGCGTGCTGGCCGGCGCCTACCGCCAGATCGCCACCGAGGCGCTGCACCTGTGCCTGCGCGCCCGCAAGGACGTGCGCGACGGCGCCGCCCGCGGGCTGCTTGGCCTCCTCGACACCGGCGCCGCGCCCGACGAGGTGCTCGAGCGCTGGCTGCTGCGCATCGAGCGCGCGCTCGAGCTCGAGGCCAGGCTCGGATCGTTCCTGCCTCACGTGATCGGCGATCTGCCGCGGGTGCGAACGCTCCTGCGCGGTGACGAACGCATCGCGTGGGAACTGCGCCTGGCCCACGACCTGCGTGCCGATCCCAGCCAGCGCGAGCCGGCCGAGCGCCTGTTCGCGCGCGTGGCCGTCGCCGCCGACGACTGGGCCACGTTCCGGACCTGGTCCGACGTTGCCGCGGCAGCGCTGCCGCCGGCCGCGGCCCTCGACGTCCACTGGATCTGCGCGCGCGCCAACCCCGGCACCAACGCCGTGGCCTGGGTCAACGCGGCCCGCGCCCTGTTCGCGCTCGGTCGCGGCAACGAGGCCGTCGACGTGCTCTCGGTCGCCTACGCCAACACCGGTGACGACTGGCGCGCCGGGTCGATCGCCGGCATCGAGGAGGCGTGGCGGAGCGCCGCGCCCGACGTGCCCTTCGCCGGCGACGAGGCGGCGGCGGTGGCGGCGACCCAGGACGGCGATCTGGCGCGGGCGGAGCGCTGCCTGCGCTGGTGCCAGGCGCGCGCGCCGCGCGACCGTGAGATCGCCCGCCAGCTCGGCGCGGTGCTGGCCGCGCAAGGCAAGGTCGGCGACTGCGTACGTGCGCTGGCTGTGGCCGATCGCGACGGGGCCGCGCTCTACGCCGGCGTCGCGCTGGCCAACGCCGGACGCTGGGCCGAGTCAGCGCTGGCCCTGCGCTACGCCTCACACCGCTTCCACACCGTCGAGGAATGGCGCTACCTGGCCACCGCCGGATGGTACGCCGGCGACTTCGAGGCCACCGCCGACGCCTATCGCGCCATGCTCGCGCTCGGCGCGCCGTCGGAGCCGGCGACCCTGCACTACTTCCTCACCTCGCTGTGCCAGAGCGGGCAGTGGAGCGAGGCCGAACAGGTCGCGCAGAAGCTCGGCGCCAGCTCCGGCGGAGACACCCGCTACGCCGCGCTGGCCGCCCATGGTCGCGCCGTCGCGCTGAGCGGGCTTGGCCGCCACACCGAGGCGATGCCGTGGGCCGAACGCGCCGCCGCCATGAACCCCGCGCCCGAGCTCGCCGGCGAGTTCACTGCCACCGTCAACCGCGCCCGCGATCGCTCGACGCCGCCGTCCCACGCGCCGCGCAGCGCGACGCCGGCGGCGCGCGCGCTGGCCGCGCTCGCTGCCAGCGATCTCGTCGCCGCCGAAAACCACGTCGCCAGCGCCGGCCCGCTCACGCTGGCCCGCCTGGTCGTCGCCGAGGTCCGCCGGCCGACCGAGAACGATCGCCTGGTCAGCGTGCGCGCCGTCGAGGCCGCCGGCGACATCCTCGACCGGACCGCGGGCACCACCACACCGGCCGAGACGCTGGTGCGGGTCCGGGCCCTGCGTGTGATCGACGACGCCTTCATCCAGATCGATCCGCCGCCGCCGCTGGGCGCCAACGTCCCGACCTCCGACTTCGAGCGCCGCTACCGCGAGCGGCTCGATCGCTTGCCATAGCGCCGCTCAGGGGCGCGCGACCACGCACAGCTCGTGACGGTTCGACGGCAGGTGGGTCACCTCGACGTCGGCGAAGCCGAGCGACTTCACCCGCTCGAGCCAGGTCGGCAGACCGCGGCGCATGGCGACATCGTTCATCTTCAAGGTGAGGACGGCGCCGCGCAGCTTCTTCTTCTTCCACGCCGGCACCAGCCGGGCCAGGCCGTGGATCGCGACCGGTGGCGCCAGGTTCACGTCCACCAAGAGCCAGTCGACCGCGCGCGGCAACATCTCCCAGCGCACGCTGGCGAGGGTCTCCACCAGGTGGTGCACCCGCGCGCCACCGGGGCCGGTGAACGCCATCACCGCTGGAGCCATGGCGCCCGGATCGACGCCCCACACCGTGACCCCGCGTCGCACCAGCGCATAGGCCGCGCCGCCGGGCGCGCTGCCGATCTCGACGGCGACCTGCCCGGCCGCCACCGGCAGCCCGGCCCACGCGATCGCCTCCTCGATCTTGGCGTAGGCGCGCGACGGCGCGTCGGCCGGGACCTCGACGGGGATCGCGCCGCGCGGCCACGGCGAGCGGCCGGGGCCGTGACGGTGCACGCCCAGCATCCACGCCTCGTCGGGCGCGACGATCACGTCCGCCACCAGCTCGCCGTGCTGGGCGACCACGCCGTCGGCGAAGCGGGTGGCGTCTCCCGCGCGCAGCGCCGCGTCGACCTCGGCAACCAGCGCACCGGCGCCCTCGGCGTCGGGCTCGCGCGCCAGCACGTGCAGCCGCCGCGCCTCGGCCGGCAAGACCGCCAGGGTCTCGGCCGCGCTCGCGGCCCGACCCAGCGATGCGCCCCACACCCGCGCCCACGGCGTCGGCCGCGGCACGTCGTCGGGCACCTCGCCGTCGATCTTGAACGTGACCAGGCCCGGCCGCGAGAACGCGAGCCGCAGCGCCGGCCGGGTGTGGGCGACGTCGTCCTTGACGGCCCCCTCGGAGCCGGGCTCGGCGATCGCGAAGACGAAGCCCATCAGTGACGCCCGAACGCGAGCGCACCGCCGAAGCAGGCGCACTGGGTGAGGATGATCGTGGCGCCGGTCGGGACGTCGAGGTGGTAGCTGGCGATGAGGCCGAAGGCGGCGCCGAACGCGCCGAACCCGACCGCCCACATGGTCGCCCGCGCCATCGTCGAGCCGATCAGGCGGCCGGCCGCGGCCGGGATCACGATGAAGCTCGACACCAGCACCACGCCGACCGTCTTCACCGCCACCACGATCACCACCGCGGTCTGCCCGAGCAAGAGGTACTCGAGCGCGGCCACCGGCACGCCCGACACCGCGGCCAGCTCGGGATCGAAGATGGCGTAGGCCAGCCGCGACCACAGGAGCAGGGTCACCACCAACGCGGTCACCGACACGATCAGCACGACGTCGAGCACGCCAGGTGACACCGCCAGGATGCTGCCGAAGAGCAGGCTCTCGACGTTGACCGGCCGGGCCGTGGCCGAGCGCAGCCCCAGGAACAGGATGCCGAGCGCGAACGAGAACGAGAAGAAGACGCCGGTGGCGACGTCGCCGCGGAGCTGACTCGAGCGCAGCACGAAGCCGATGCCGAGCGCGATGAGCACCGTGAACGGGATCGCCATCCAGACCGCGTTCTCGACGTCGGTGCCGAGGTAGAGCCCGATGGCGATGCCACCGAAGCAAGCGTGGGCCAGGCCGTCGCCGAGAAAGGCCAGCCCGCGCTGGACCACGAAGATCCCGATCACCGCGCACACCACCGACACCGCGAGGCCGGCGTAGAGCGCGCGCTGCATGAACCCGAACGAGAGTGGCTCGGTCAGCCAATCCATCGCCGGCTACTCCTCGTCCTTGTGGCGGGCGTGATCGGTGCCGGCGAACGCCAGCGCGGTCAGTGACGACTGGCCGAGCATCTCGTCGGGCAGACCCCAGCCCAGGAGCTTGCCGCCCTCGAGGTAGACGATGCGCTCGGCGGTCTGCGCCACCGCGGCCAGGTTGTGGGTCACCAGGATCGCGGCCAGCTCGTCGGAGCGCGAGATCTCGGCCATGAGCGCGAGCAGCTCGGCGCGCCCCTTCACGTCGACGCCAGCGGTGGGCTCGTCGAGGATCACCAGCGCCGGATCGGTGACCAGGGCGCGGGCCAGGAACACGCGCTGGGTCTCGCCGCCCGACAGGCCGGCGATGGGCTTGTCGAGCAGCTTCTCGCCGCCGACCTTGGCCAGGACGGCGCGAGCCTTCTCGCGCTCGTCCTCCTTGACGTGGACCGGCCAGCGACCACGCAGCGACGCCGTGATCAGCTCCACCGAGCGAGCCGGGAAGTCGCGGTCGTAGCCCTTGCGCTGCGGCACGTAACCGACGCGATGATGGCCGCGATCGGGATCGTCGCCGAGGATCTTGATGGTGCCGTGGGTCGGCGTCAGGAGCCCCATCACCGCCTTGAGCAGCGTGCTCGTGCCGGCGCCGTTGGGGCCGCACAAGCACACGAACTCGCCCTTGGGGATGAAGAAGCTGACGTCGTCGACGATGAGCTTGCCGCGCAGCTCGATCGAGACGTGATCGACGTCGAGCACCCGCTTGGCGCCGGCGTCGGGCCGGGTCTGCTTGAGCTTCTTGGCGTGGTCGCGGCGATCGATCGACGTGGCCCACGGCGGCGCCGCTGGTGGGGCGCCGGCGTCGTCGTGGCTCACTTCAGGACCTTCTCGAGCTGGTCGGTGTTCCAGTTGATCAGCGCCTCGTAGCTCTCGCGGCCGGTGCCGCCGCCGACCGGGTCGAGCTCGCCGAGCGGGATCTTGCCTTCGCTGGCGATCACCTCGGCCGGCCGCCGATCGAGCTGCGGCTCCGAGAACAGCGCCGCGGCCTGGCCGTGCTTGATGGCGGCGAGCACCTCGGCGACGTATTGCGGGGTCGGCTCCTTGCCGGCGAGCGGCTCGACCACGGCGGCGATGCGCAGGCCGTAGCGGGCGGCGTAGTAGCTCATCGAGCCATGAAACGTGACGATGGTCTTCTTCGACCAGGTCTTGGCCCGCGCGGCCGTCTTCTGATCGAGCTCGGCCAGCGACTTCTTCACGGTCGCGGCGTTGGCGGCGAAGACGTCCTTGCCGGCCGGATCGAGCGTCGTGAGCTCGGCGGCGATGACGTCGACGGCGGCGCTCATGCGCTGCGGGTCCATCCAGAAGTGGGGATCGGGCGCGCCCTTGCCGGCGTGGTGGTGCTCGTCATGGTCGTCCTTGGGCGCGGGCTTGGCCTCGTCGTGGTGGTCCTCGCCCTCGTGCTTCTCGCCCTCGTGCTTCTCGCCCTCGTGCTTCTCGCCCTCGTGCTTCTCGCCCTCGTGGTGCTCGCCCTCGTGCTTCTCGCCCTCGTGCTTCTCGCCCTCGTGCTTCTCGCCCTCGTGGTGCTCGCCCTCGTGGTGCTCGCCCTCGTGCTTCTCGCCTTCGTGCTCGCCCTCGTGGTGCGCCTCGTCCTCGCCGATCGGGGTCACGTCGATCGGGATGGTCGGGACCTTCTCGCCGAGGTGCACCATGCGCGGCGCGCCACCGGCGCTCTTCATGATCCCCTCGACCCAGCCATCCATGTCGAGGCCGACCGCGATGCCGAGCTTGGTGCCCTCGAGCCGGGCGATCTCCTTGGGCGTCGGATCGTAGCCGTGCTCCGACTTGCCCGGCGGCAGCACCAGCAGCACCTCGAGCCGATCGCCGGCGATGCGTTTGGTGATGTCGTGGAGCGGGAAGATCGACACCGCGACCTTGGGCTTGCCGCCGCCCTTGGGCTTGCATCCACCCGACACCAGCGCAGCGGCGAACACGATCGCGATCGCGACCAGGACGTTCCTCATCGATCGCGAGATTACTATGGTAGGTAAGCGACCGATGCTCTACCGGGCGCTGTTCTGGCTGGTGCTCAAGCGCCTACCCGCCGAGCGCGCTCACCACGTCGGCTTCGCGCTCCTGCGCGCGATGATGTTCTTCCCGGGCGCCAAGGCCATCGCCCGCTGGCTGTGCGCCGCCCGCGATCCGGCGCTGCGCATGACGGTCTTCGGCCGCGAGGTGCCGTCGCCGCTCGGGCTCGCGGCCGGCTTCGACAAGGACGGCAAGGGCCCGGCAGCGCTGGCCGCGCTCGGCTTCGGCGCCGTCGAGGTCGGCACCATCACGGCCCAGGCCCAGCCCGGCAACCCCAAGCCGCGCATGTTCCGCCTCACCGCCGATCGCGCGCTCATCAACCGGCTCGGCGTCAACAACCTCGGCGCCGACGTCGCCGCCCGCCAGCTCGCGCGCCGGCCCGCCGTGCCACTGCTCGGCATCAACATCGGCAAGACCAAGATCGTGCCGGAGGAGGGCGCGCTCGCCGACTACGCCGCCTCCGCCGAGCGCCTCGCCCCGCTCGCCGACTACCTCGTCGTCAACGTCAGCTCCCCTAACACCCCCGGCCTCCGCGATCTCCAGGCCGTCGACAAGCTGCGTCCGCTGCTCGCCCACGTCCGCGCCACCCTCGATCGCGCCAGCCCGTCGCGCCGCGTCCCGCTCCTGGTCAAGATCGCGCCCGACCTCGCCGACGACGACATCGACGCCGTCGCCGACCTGGCCCTCGAGCTCGGCCTCGACGGGATCATCGCCACCAACACGACCATCGCCCGCACGGGCCTCAGCACCCCCGCCGCCGCCGTCACCGTTCTCGGCGCAGGCGGTCTCTCCGGCGCACCCCTGCGCGATCGCTCCCTCGCGGTCCTCCGCCGCCTCCACGCCCGTACCGCCGGCAAGATGCTCCTCATCTCCGCCGGCGGCATCTCCACCGCCGACGACGCCTTCGCCCGCATCCGTGCCGGCGCCACGCTGGTCCAGGGCTACACCGGCTTCATCTACGGTGGCCCGCTCTGGCCCCGCCGCATCCACAGGGGCCTCTCACGCAAGCTGAAGGAGGCGGGGTTCACATCGCTGGCTTCCGCAGTTGGATCTGCCCCGTCCTGACCCTTCGACTCGGCCCGCTGCGCGCCTCGCTCAGGACTGAAGGCCGGTCGAAGGACGTATGCTGGTCAGATGGCCCGTACCCGCCGCTCGTCGCGTGGTGGCCTCGGCGCCCTGATCCGCACCCACACCGCCGCCGAGATCATCGACGCGGGCGACGCTCGCCCCGGTATCGAGCGTGATCGCGCCGCCTGGCGACTCGAGCCGCTCTTCGACGGCCTGCGCGTCCTCATCCTCCGCCTCGATGACGACATCGCGATCCGCGCGCCCGATCGCGACTGGAGCGCGTCGTTCCCTGCCGTCCAGAACGCGCTCCGCACCCTACCCGCCCGCACCTTCGTCCTCGACGCCGAGATCTGCGCGCTCGACGAGACCGGCCGCCCCGACTTCGCCCGCCTCCGCGCGTGGATCGCCTCGCCGCGCGGCGCCGCGCCGGTCGTCATCGCCCACGACCTCCTCCACCTCGACGGCGACGATCTCCGCCCACGTCCGCTCGCCGACCGCGCGTCCCGCCTCGCTGCCCTCGCCGGCACCTCCCTCCTCGTCTCCACCGCGCTCGACGGCCCACTCGACACCGTCCTCACCTCCGTCGCCCGCCTCGGCCTCCCCGGCGTGCTCGCCCGCCGCCCCGCCGATCCCTATCCCGATCCCGCTTCCCCCACCTGGCTCTCCGTCCCCGCCTCCCCGCCTCCCGCCGCCCGCTCCCCATCCCCCGCCACCCGTTCCCCGTCCCCCGGTTCCCGTTCCCCGTCTCCGCCCCCGTCCCCTGCCTCCCGCTCCCTCTCCCCACCTCCCACCCTCACCAACCCGACCAAGGTCCTCTTCCCCCGCGACGGCCACACCAAGTCCGACATCGCCGCCTACTACCGCGCCATCGCGCCCGTGCTCCTGCCCCACCTCCGCGACCGTCCGGTCGTCGGACAGCGCTGGCCCGACGGCATCGACGACTTCACCTGGTACCAGCACCGCGTCCCACCCCGCGCGCCCGACTACATCCGCCCGGTGATGATCACCGGCATCCGCCGCATCGTCGTCGACAGCGAGGACGGACTCCTCTGGCTGGTCAACACCGCCGCCCTCACCCTTCACGGCTTCGCCGCGCGCACCTCGTCGCAGGACGCGCCCGACTGGCTCTGCCTTGATCTCGATCCCGGCCCGTCGACGCCGTGGACCGACACCATCGCCATCGCCCACGCCGTGCGCGATCGCCTCGAGCGCGACGGCCTGGCCAGCGTGCCCAAGACCAGCGGCCAGAGCGGCCTCCACGTCATGGTCCCGCTCGCCCCCGGCCACCGCCACCAGGACGCCGCCGCCTACGCCGAGGCCGTGGCCCGGGACGTCGCGCGCGTCCATCCCGATCGCATCAGCCTCGACATGGCCAAGGGCCGGCGCGGCGGCCGCCTGCTCCTCGAGCACCGCCAGGGCGCCGGCAAGCTCCTGGTCATGCCCTACTCGCTGCGCGCCCGCGACGGCGCGCCGGTCTCGACGCCGCTCACCTGGTCGGAGGTGACGCCCGCGCTCGATCCACGCGCCTTCAACCTGCGCTCGCTGCGCGCTCGCCTCGACGCCCACGGCGATCTGGCCGCGCCGCTCCTCGCCGGCACCGCCCGCGTCGACGCCGCCAGGCTCAGCCCTCCGGCACCACCGTCACCGCCAGCACCCGGCCGTCCTCGCGCGCCAGGTAGGCGATGAACTCGCCCTTCATGCCGCCATGGAACATCACCGCCCAGCAGGTGCCGTCGCGGCGCAGCTCGGCGAGGGTGCCGGCGAGGATCGCGCCGCGGAGCGCGCCGTCGTGCTCGTGGGCGAGCTGGTGCATCCAGCGGTAGGCCTCCCGGTACGTGACGACCCTGGCGTCGAGGCCGTGGTTGACGGCACCGACTGGCGCTGCGGCGACGCGCGCCGACAGCGTCCGCGCCCACTCCTGCCTCGCGGCCGGCAGTCGGGCAGCGACGTCTGGCCACGCCGCGCGCGTCGCCGCCACCGCCGCCGCCGGATCGGCGAGCCCTCCGGCGGTCGCCGCGATCGCCGGCGCCGGCGCCGCCTGCGCCCAGTCGAGATCGGCGGCGCGCTGGGAGAGCTGACGGCCGCGGCCGTCGGAGACGTTGGAGAAGTAGTGATCGCCGATCCTGGTGCAGTCGGCTGCCACGCCGCGCATGCACCCGTCGGCGGCGGCCGTCAGCGCCGCCGGCGCGTCGGCGAGATCCGGCACCGCGACCGGCGGAGCGTCGGCGGCCGGCGCGACCGCCGCCACCGAGGCCTCCGGGCCCGGGCTCGACCGGGTCGCCTCGCGCGATGATCCACAGGACGCCATGAACAGCCCGATGACGAGCAGCGCGCGCATGGCGTGAACCTGACACGTGCGTAGCGGCGAGTCGAAGGACGCGTGTACTCTGGCACCGTGGGTGGGGCCGCCTTCGTCGCTGCTGCCGGCGCCGCGATGTTCGCAGCGCTCGCCGCCTGCGACCGCGGACCGTCGGCCGGCGAGCTCGAGCGGCTGCGCGCCGAGGCCGCCGCCGCCAACCAGGCCAAGCTCGCCGAGCACGCCGTGGACGACGCCAAGGCCCCCGGCAAGACCCTGACCGTCGCCGGCCAGATCGGCGCGCCCGGCGCCACCTTCGACTGGGCGGCGATCGAGACGCTGGCCACCACGCACGTGCCTACCAAGAACCCGCAGAACCCGACCGACCGCGCCAAGGTCATCGACTTCCGCGGCATCCTGGTCCGCGATCTGCTCGACCGCTTCGCCGCCGCGCCCGAGGCCACCGAGGTCACCTTCGTCGCCATCGACGGCTTCCGCTCGACGGTCGATGTCGCCGGCGCCCGGCGCTTCCGCGTGATGCTGGCGGTCGCCGCTGACGATGCGCCCATCGATCGCACCGCTGGCGGCCCCATCTACCTGGTGTTCCCGCACAGCGAGGAGCCCCAGACCGAGGCGCTCTACCCCGATCGCTACTGGTGCTTCTACGTCACCCACATGATCGTCGGCACCGAGGCCGCCCGCCTGCGCGTCGGCGAGCACGTCTTCGACGGCGCGGCGCTCGACGCCCTGCCCCAGGCTGCGCTCGACGGCCCGGTCGGCTGGAAGGTGCACTGGCCGTCGTCGGCGGTGCGCGTGCGCGGCGTGCGGGTCGCCGACCTGCTCAAGGCCGCCGGCGTGACCGTGCCGGCCGGCGGGCGCGTGGTCGTCCGCGGCAAGGCCGTGGTCAACCGCGATCCCGACGATCCGATCGTCCTGGCCGGCGCCGACCTCGAGCGCTGCGGTTTCGTGCTCGCCACCCACTGGGGCGCCGACGACGCGCCGATCAGCGCGCGCCTGGGCGGCCCGGTCGCGCTCGCGGTCCCCGCCACCTGCGCCGCCCAGTACGGCGACCGCTACTGGACCACCTTCGTCGAGGAGCTGGTCGTCGAGGGCCCCCCGTGAATCGTCGGCTGTCGTCGATCAGCACCCGCCTGGCCGGCGCCACCGCGCTGCTCATCGTCGGCATCGTCGGCGTGATGGTGTGGCAGTGGACCGACACCGAGCGCCAGATCGTGCGCGAGCAGAAACGCGGCGAGGCCCGCGCCTTCGCCGCCGCCATGGCCGACGTGCTGATGAACGAGCTCGACGACGAGAACTGGGCCCAGATCCGGGTCTCGACCGAGGTCCTGCTGGTCAACAACAAGGACATCGTCTACGTCGCCATGCACGACCACCGCCGCGACGACCGCATCGTCGCCGGCGTCCCGAGCGAGCTGGCCGATCAGTTCATCCCCGATCTGGTCCCGCTCGCCGTCACCCGGGCCGCGCTCGCCGCCGACGCGCCGCTGACCCAGGAGACCTACGTGCTGCGGCCGGTGCTGATCGGCCCGGAAGCCCGCGCGCCGCGCGGCCAGCGCATCGTCGAAGTGGTGGCGCCGGTGCGCACCGCGTCGGGCAAGGCCATCGGCTCGTTGCGGGTCGCGGTCTCGCTCGCCGCCGTCGATCGCGCGGTCGCCGCCGCGGTGAAGAAGGCGCTCTTCATCGGCGCGCTGGCGCTGGTGGCCGGGCTCCTCGGCGCGATCCTGCTCGCCCGCCGCCTCACCCGCCCGGTCACGCGCCTGGCCGCCGACGCCGCCAAGATCGCCGCCGGCGACCTGACCCACCGCGCCCGCGTCGATCGCGCCGACGAGATCGGCCAGCTCGCCGACGCCTTCAACGACATGACCATCGCCCTCGAGGGTTCGTTCGGGCGCCTGCGCAAGACCCTGACCTCGTTCGAGCGCTTCGTGCCCCGCAAGTTCCTCGCCGTGGTCGCGCCCGAGGGCATCGAGAACATCCAGGTCGGCACCAGCGCCACCCGTACCGTCGCCGTCCTGTTCAGCGACATCCGCGGCTACACCAACCTGAGCGAGGGCATGACCGCCATCAAGGTCTACGCCATGCTCAACGACTACCTCGAGCGAATGGGCGGCGCCATCGACCGCGCCGGCGGCTTCGTCGACAAGTACATCGGCGACGCCATCATGGCGCTGTTCGACGACGAGCACACCGACAAGCTGCTCGACGCCATCGTCGGCATGCGGGCCGAGCTGCGCGCCCTCAACGTCGCCCGCGCCGCCGAGGGCCTGCCGCCCATCCACAACGGCATCGGCGCCCACGGCGGCGAGGTGGTCATGGGCACGATCGGCTTCGCCTCCAAGATCGAGTCGACGGTGATCGGCGACGCCGTCAACGTCGCCTCCCGCGTCGAAGGTCTCACCAAGGAGCGAGGCGTGGGCGTGCTGGTCACCGACGCGGTCGTGGCCCGCCTGCGCGATCCCTCACGCGTCCCGCTGCGCAAGGTCGCCGAGGGCGTCCTCCTGCGCGGCCGCGTCGACCCCGTCGATCTCTACACCCTCGACGAACCCGCCTGAACGAGGGCCCCACCCGTTCGTCCTCAGCCCGCCCCCGTTCGTCCTGAGCCAGCCCGTTCGTCCTGAGCCAGCCCCCGTTCGTCCTGAGCCGGTCGAGCGCCAGCGAGACCGTGTCGAAGGACGCACTCCACCCGGCCGTCCTGGGCCCCCGTTCGTCCTGAGCCAGCCCCCGTTCGTCCTGACTCGGCCCCCGTTCGTCCTGACTCGGCCCCCCGTTCGTCCTGAGCCGGCCGAGCGCCAGCGAGGCCGAGTCGAAGGACGCACTCCGTCAGCGTCTGCCCACCAGCATCACCGCGTCATCCCGCAGCACGCCCACGTTCACCCGCAACCGCTCCAGGATCATCGGCTTGGTCGCCGCTCGCATCTCCGCGATCCGCGCGTGCCCGGCGAAGTGCAGCCGCGCCAGCACATCGGCCAGCTCGGTCGCACCACCGTCCGGCGCCGCGACCGTGGTCGCCACCGCGCTCAGCTCCACCGTCCACCCCGCCGCCTCCAGGATCCCCACCGCCCGCGCCAGCAGCCAGCCGTGGTGCGCGCGCGGCAGCCCGGCCACCGCACACTCGGCGTTGAACACCTCGACCAGATCGTTGCGCGGCCCGGCCTGCACGATCACCACCCGCTTCCGCGCCACCCGCGCCAGCTCGCGCACCGCCGCGTCGGGATCGTCGGTGTACTGCAGCACCCACGTCGCCATCGCCCCATCCACCGCGCCATCGGCGAGCGGCACCCGCTCCGCCCGCCCGGCCACGCTCGTGATCCGCGTCTCCTCTCCCGCCGCCGGCAACCCCGCCCGCTGCGCCGCGCTCGGCTCGATCACCACCACCGGCGCCACCCGCTCCGCCAGCTCGCGTGTCAGGAGCCCCGTCCCACCGCCGACATCGACGATCGACGTCACCCCTCGCATCGCCGCCACCAGCGCCCTGACCTCCTCGCGCGCATCGATCAACGACGTCAGCTCGCGCCACGCCTGCGGATCGAGCCGCTCGGGCCCCCAGTACGCCGCGGGCCAGTCCGACCCGAGCAGGTAACCAGCTGAATTTGGGTCCATGCGACGTTCCTCGCTGCAATCGTACCTGGTCAACGCAACCGGAACGGCGGCTGGCCGACAAGCGCTGCGATGAGCACGATCGACAAGACACCGGCCCCACCTCTTGACCGGCGACCGCGGCCTCCACGCGCTGGCGTGGGTCCGGCATACTCTGCCTCAATGTGGATTCCCTCCAGGGCACAGGGGCTCGTGATCGCGCTGACGGTTCCGATGCTCGCCTGCAAGTTCCCCGAGCTGCCGCCGATCACGGAAACCGACGCCGAGACTGACGCGGCCACCGACGCCGGACCGGTGGACGTTCCGATCGAGTGCACGCCGAGCACGACGACCTGCACTGGGTCCACGCTCGTGGTCTGCGATGCCGCCGGCGTAGCGACGGTGTCGACCTGCGGATTCGGCTGCGCGAGCTCGAATGATCGCTGCTCCGATCTCGCGCCGTCCAACGGGCTTGGCACGTACCTGGATCAGTCCGCGACGGCCCAGCCTCTGACGCTGACCGGAAACGCGTCCATCGACACGACCTCTGGCACGGTGACCAACGGTGACGGAAGCAACGTGGTCGTCACCTCGACTATGCTGCCCACCACCCCCGTCCCATTGATGGTCGTGAGCGTCAGGTCGCTCGACGTTGGCAACGTCACGGTACGTGGAACTCGAGCACTGGCGATACTCGTCGACGGAAACGCCACCTTTCACGGCACGTTCTCGGCGAACGCCACATCATTCACCCCAGGGCCGGGCTCCTCGTTGCTCGTCGAGTGCGACGCGGGCAACGGTAGCGCCAACACCAATGGCGGGAGCGGAAGTGGGGGCGGAGGCTTCGGAGGCCTAGGAGGCTCGGGCGGCAATGGCGGCGGTGGAACAGTGGGTGGCGGCGGCGGTAGCGTGCGTGGAGACACCACACTGGTTCCACTTCGCACCGGCTGCCCAGGGGGCGTACCGAATGCCATGCCGAGCGATACCTATCGTAGAGAGGGCGGAGGCGGAGGCGCGATCCAGGTGTCTGCCCGCGGTCGAATCACCATCGGACCCGGCGCCTTTCTCAGCGCCAATGGCGGCGGCGCCAAGTCGTACACCGACTCCTTTCTGTTCACCTGCCAGACCACGACGGGACAGCCACAGACGTGCCATCAGGGCGCGGGCGGCGGTGCGGGCGGGGGCATCCTCGTCGAAGCCTCGTCGATCCAGATCGCGACCTCAGGAGGATTCGTCGCCAACGGCGGTGCCGGCCACTGCGGGTCTCACGGGCAAGCTCCCGATGGCGCACTCAGCGAGACGCCGGCGCCTGGCTCGAGTTGCACCGCCTACACTGCAGTCGGAAACGGCGGCAGCGGCGCCGGGGGCACAACCATCCCCGCCGCTGGCGGCAGCGCCACGGGACAGAACGGACAGGGTGGTGGCGGCGGTGGTGGCCCCGGACGGATCCGGATCAATCTCCCGACGGGCACGACCGTCGATCCCGGCCCCCCCGTGATCTCTCCATTACCGTCCCTGGGCATTGCGGCCACGCGCTGATTCGAGCTCGGGTACGAGCTGCGACGCGTGGTCGCCTCGCCGGCGAGGTCGTGTTAGGGCGTCTTGCGGGGAAAGTTCTATCTTGTCGGAGCCGCCGCAGGCGACTGTGCGCCAGAGGAGGTCCCATGCGCTCGAAGTTCTTCGTTCACGTCCTGGCCGCGGTCTCTTTGACTCTGGGTGCCTGCGGTGGTGGTGGTGGTGACGACGATGATGGCACTGCGATCGACTCGTCGATCGATTCGCCCTCCGCCGACGCAGGCATCGACGGCTCGACGGCGCTGACGGGCCTCGGTCAACCCTGCGTCGCCGCGATGCAGGGCGCAGACTGCCCCGCCAACGCCAACGGCTGCCTGACCTTCACGGCCAACGCGACCATGGGTGTCTGCACCAAGGTCTGCGTCCAATCGGCGACGTTCATGACCAACGCGCAGAACCAGCCAGGACCACTCACCCCCGACCCCGCGGCCCAGAACGCGATGTGCACCGCGATCTATACGGGCACCGTTGGCACGGCTGTGTGTGCGGTCCCGGTGAACCGCACTCCAACGGGCGCGTTGGCGCCGAACACGACCTACACGGTCGTGGTGACCTGCGGCATCCAGTGTGGCACCGGCAACACGTGCCCGGGCAACCTGACCTGCAACACCGGACTCGGGAACATCTGCACCCCGCCCTGAGCTTGTCGGGGACTCAGGGCGCCGTGATCAGATTTGATCCGCCGCTCGTCGAGGGGCGCCTGGTCCGGCGCTACAAGCGCTTCCTCGCCGACGTGCGGCTGGGCCGCGACACCGTGGTCGCGCACTGTCCCAACCCGGGCGCCATGACCTCGTGCGCCGAGGAGGGCGGCCGGGTCTGGCTGCAGCGGAAGCCGCACACCAAGATCGGCGGCCGCGGCGGAACGCTGGTCGCGGTGAACACCGCCCGCGGCAACCAGCTCGTCCATGACGCGCTCACCGACGGCGCCATCGCCGAGCTGCGCGGCTATGACGAGGTCGCGCGCGAGGTCGCCGCCGGCGACAGCCGCCTCGACTTCCGGCTCGCGCGCGGACCGCGCAACCGCGACCGCGCCTGGGTCGAGGTCAAGACCGCGACCATGGACGGCGGCGGCGGCAGCGCCGCGTTCCCCGACGCCGTGACCACGCGCGGTGCTCGCCACCTCGACGAGCTGCGCGCGCTGCGCCGCCGCGGCTTCCGCGCGGTGCTGCTGTTCGTGGTCCCGCGCGCCGGCGTCACCAGCGTGCGCACGGCGGACGAGATCGATCCCGCGTACGGCGCCGCGCTCCGGCGTGCCGCGGCCGCCGGTGTCGAGGTGCTCGCCTACGCGGTCGACCTCTCGCTCGAAGGGCTCCGGATCGGCAAGTCACTCCCGACACCGGACTGATGGTCGTACCATTTGGTACGAATCAGGGACATGCGGAAGAAGACGAAGGCGTCCGGATCAGGTGGCAAGAGCGAGGTCGATGCGCTCGTCTCCGACGTCACCGAGATCATCGACGCCGCGCGCCGCACGGCGGTGCGCTCCACCAACGCGATGATGACGGCGGCCTACTGGAGTGTGGGACGCCGGATCGTCGAGGAGGAACAGCGTGGGACGACGCGCGGAGTATGGCGAGACGCTCATCCACGAGCTCGCTATTACGCTGACTCGTCGACTCGGTCGTGGCCACGCGGCGAGGAACTTGGCGCAGATGAAAGCGTTCTACCTCGCCTACCCAGTGATTTTGCAGACACTGTCTGCAAGATCTCACAGATCGACTAAATCGTTTCATAAGGAAAATCATGGATCCGTCCTGGCCATGGCAGCCTCGGCCTTTCGATTGCCGTGGTCTCACTACGTTCACTTGCTGCGGGTAGCGAGTGACGCTGGACGAGCCTTCTACGAGAACGAGGCGCTGCGCGGCGGATGGACCGTGCGCCAGCTCTCACGCCAGATCAGCACGCAGTTCTTCGAGCGCACCATCCGCGCCAAGGACCGTGAGGAGATGCTGCGCAAGGGCCAGCGCTCGCAGCCCGACAACCACCTGACCGTGGCCGAGAGCATCAGGGACCCGTACGTCCTCGAGTTCCTCGATCTCAAGGACGAGTATTCCGAGTCCGAGGCCGAGGAAGCCCTCATCAACCGCATGCAGGCGTTCCTCCTCGAGCTCGGCGACGACTTCGCATTCGTCGGTCGGCAGAAGCGGCTTCGAGTCGACGACACCTGGATGCGGGTCGATCTGGTGTTCTTCCACCGCCGGTTGCGCTGCCTGGTGATCGTCGATCTGAAGCGCGGCGAGCTCTCCGCTGCAGACGCCGGCCAGATCAACCTCTACTGCAACTACGCCCGAGAGCACTGGATGCGCGAGGGTGAGAATCCACCGGTGGGACTGGTGCTATGTACCGCGAAGAGGGCGGGGCTCGCGCGTTACGCCTTCGAAGGCCTCGGATCGCAGGTCCTCGTCGCCGAGTACCGGACGGTGCTGCCTTCGGAGACCGAGCTGGCCATGGAGATGGCCCGCGCCCAGGTCGAGATCGAGCGGCGCCAGTTGCCGAGCGGTGAGAGGCCGCTGAAGACCCCGAAGCCGCCGCGGGGCGGCCGGGTCAGCGAAGCGTTCGTGGCCTGGATGGACTGACCGAGCCGCCGCGCGGGCAGGGCGCTATGCTGCGCCATGGCCATCCGCAAGATCGCCCAGATCGGACATCCCGTCCTCCGCCAGCGCGCGCGCGAGGTGACGGCCGAGGAGCTGGCGACGCCGGCGACCCAGCAGTTCATCGACGACCTGGTCGAGACCATGCGCGACGCCAGCGGCGCCGGGCTCGCCGCCATCCAGATCTACGAACCGATCCGCATCTGCGCGATCGAAGTGAAGAACAACCCGCGCTACCCGTACAAGCCGGAGATCCCGCTGACCATCCTGGTCAACCCGGTGCTGACGCCGGTCGGCGAGGAGACCTTCGACAACAACGAAGGCTGCCTGTCGGTCCCCAACCTGCGCGGGTCGGTGCGGCGCTTCGTCCACCTCCACGTGACCGCCTGGGATCGCCACGGCCACCCCATCGAGGAGACCGTGCACGGCCTCAAGGCCGGCACCTACCAGCACGAGGTCGACCACCTCGACGGCACCATCTTCGTGGACCGGGTGTCCGATCCGCGGACGTTCACCACCTGGACCGAGTTCGAGCGCTTCCACCGCGAGGACTTCATCGAGCGGGCGGTCGCGCTGGTGGCCCGGGTCGGTTCGTAGACCGGCCGATGAGTTAGGATGCGGCGCATGGGTCTGCCCAAGCGCCGCGCTGCCAGGAAGCCCGCGGCCTCTCCACGCACACCAGCCGCGCGTAAGAAGCGCGAGGGCGCCGGCAAGAACCGCGAGAGCACCGGCAAGAAGCGCGAGAGCGCCGGCAAGAAGCGCGTCCGGCCCGGCGACCCGGTGATCACCGTGCGGCGCATCCACCGCCGCGATCTCAACCGGGTGTGGGAGTTCCTCAAGCTGTCGTTCGCCAAGGTCAACCTCGAGACCGTCGAGTACCAGCGCCCGCGCTCGATGAAGCGCTTCATGCGCACCTACGACGACGAGGGCATCGACCAGCTCGTGTTCGAGGTCGAGGGCGAGATCGTCGCCTACGCCGAGTGCGCCCACGAGGTCACCGGCAGCGACAACTGGATCAACGAGAACTACTTCGAGCGCCGCAAGATGGAGCCCCTCTATATCGAGGAGCTGGCCGTCCATCCCAACTGGAACGGGCGCGGGGTCGGCTCGTTCGTGATGCAGCAGCTCGAGCACCTGGCCAAGGTGCGCGGGCTGTCGCACCTCGTGCTCGAGGTCGCCGAGAACAACGAGCACGCGCTGCAGTGGTATCGCAAGCGCGGGTTCCGCAAGCTCGACTCTGCGATCTTCCTCTCGCTCGCCATCGACACCGAGCCCGAGCTGTTGCCGCCCAAGCCGGTGTCTCGGCCCGTGGAGCAGACGCCCGAGGAGATCGCCGCCGCCGAGACCGAGGGCGCGACCGAAGGCTGAGTCAGGGTAACCGGGTGGCGAGCAGGTCGACCATCGCCGCCGGCGCGTCGATATGCAGCCAGTGACCGGCGTCGACGTCGTGAACGTGGACGCGAGCGTCGGCCGGCAGCGCCGCCAGCCGGGCGCGGTCGGCCTCCGACACTGTCGACGATCGCGCCGCCACCACCAGGTGCGCGTCGCCGGGCGCGTCGGCGCCGGTCAGCGCCGGCCACAGATCGACAGCGTAGTAATCGAGCAAGAGCGCGCGCACCGCGTCGAGATCGAGCCGAAGGCGATACCCGCCGCCGGCGTCCGCCGGCTCCGGCGCCAGGTTCATCGCCACCCACTGCGCCAGCGCCGGGGCGTGGCCGCGCGCCACCATCGCCGCGGTGAACTCGTCGCGCCTGGCCCACGCCCGCGCCAGCGCACGCATCGACTCCCAGACCTCGCGCACCGAGTTGTCGGGCGCGTCCCACTCGCCGCGCCGCGCGCTCGGTGTCGAGTCGAGCACCCAGGTCTGGACCGGCGCCAGCCGGGCCCGCGCCGCCAGCACCACCTTGCCGCCGAAGCTGTGGCCGAGCGCCACGCTCACCGGCTGGCCGGCGCGCTCGAGATCGTCGGTGAGCGCCGCGAGATCATCCGCGCACGCCGCGACCGTGTGCGGCGGATCACCGCCGTCGGAGCGCCCGTGCTGGCGCAGGTCGACCAGCACCGCGCCCCACTCCGGACGCCGGTTGACCACCTGGCGCGCGATCGCTCGCCAGTTGCTGCCGCTGCCGTAGATGCCGTGGGTCATCAGCATCCACGCCCGGGGCGCGTCGCCGGCGACGAGGTCGTGGTGGAGTCGGGCCGGCATCGCGCAGACTAGAACGCCGGCGAGACCTTCTTGTGGCGCTCGACCAGATCGATGAAGTAGTTGGCCAGCGCGATCACGTCCTCGTCCTCGGTGCGACGCGACACGTTCACCGTGCGCGCATCGTGCTCACCCTCGTCGGTCGGCTCGCGCATGCGCATGATCACGGTGCCATGCTCCGGATCGGGCTTGCCCTTCCTGCGCCCGCCGACGTCGACCATGTCGATGAGCTCCCAGAGCTTCTTGCGCTCCTTGCCCGAGAGCTGGATCGAGCCGAGCTCCCCGGTCTTGTCCTTCTCGACGAACCCGACCCACAACCCGTTGCCCCTCACCCGGAAGGTCCACTCGGTGCCGTCGGGCTTGGTGCTGACGAACTCGAAGGAACGGCCGTTGACCTCGCCCCGCGGATCATCGACGACCTGGTAGTCGGTCCCGCCGCAACCAGGTACGCTGGCGAGGACGATCGCCATCATGACTTTCGCGGGGCGCACGAGGTTCATTCGAGCAGGTCTTGTGGCTGCCGTCAAAGCGGCGGTCGCGACCGGCCTGGTCGCGTGCGGCTTCACGCCGTCGGGCGGCGGCGGCAGCAGCATCGACGCGGCCACCGACGGCGACGGCCCGCAGGTCATCGACGCCCGCGACCTCGACGCGGTGCCCGGCTTTTTCTGTGACCGATCCAACGCCGACCTGCGTCTGTGCCTGACCTTCCAGGAGGGCGGCGTGATCGACGCCAGCGGCTCCAACCTCACGATCACCGCCACCAAGATCGGATTCGGCCCGGGGATCGTCGACGACGCCGTGCAGGTCGACGCCAGCAGCGACATCCACGTCGAGGAGAACGCGGCGCTCGACGTGACCACCGCGCTCACCATGGAGACCTTCGTGTTCGTGGTCGACGTCCCCAACCCACGCGCCGGGCTCATGGACAACAACGGCCAGTGGGGCATGTGGCTCGGCGCCAACATGCGACCGTATTGCACGATGGGCGGCTCCACCGTCAGCGGGCCGACCATCGCCACCGGCCAGTGGACCCACGTCGCCTGCGTGTTCGACAACCTGACCTACCGCATCTTCGTCGACGGAAGTTTGTTCGGCACGGTCAACCGCCAGGTGCCGGCGCCGACCGGCGGCGTCGACGGCATGAACCTCGGCCAGGACAACACACCGATGGGGCCCAACGATCCGCTGAGCGGCGCGCTCGACGAGCTGCGCATCTGGGGCAGCGTGCGCAGCCCGGAGCAGATCGCCGAGGCCGCGGGACGGCGCGGCGGATGAGCGCCCCTCCGGCCGAGACCTCGGCCGAGTCCACCGCCGACGGCACGGATGACGGGATCGCCGCGGCCATCGGCGCACGCTGCGCCGCCGGAGGTGTCGACCTGTACGCGACCTGCGCCGCCGAGGACTACGACGCGGCAGTGCCGCCCGCGTACCACCTGCCCGACCTCGGCCGCCGACGCGCGCTGGTGGTCGTGCTCGGCAACACCCGCGCGCTGTGGCCACACGTCCGCGCCGCTGCCGCCGCCGGCGCCCGCCATCCCGTCGATGAGCACGTCACCACCGTGGTCCGCGGCGCCGTCGACGCCGCGCTCGCGTCGCGGTCACCGCGCCCGCGCGCCGAGATTCGCTTCGCGCCCGAGCCGCCG
>SXGT01209435.1_pt1 | contig 29390 bp, 13 predicted proteins | sample 3176221 | NCBI WGS metagenome assembly SXGT01 (sample SAMN11356862, study PRJNA531348) | freshwater metagenome | isolation source: freshwater sample F1-120 | place: China: Fuxian Lake, Yuxi | collected 2017-12-25 | reverse complement strand
CGTGCGGCGCCTCGCTGACCCGCACCAAGGAGCCGCTCTCGTACCGCGAGGCCGTGCTCGCGGCCGATGCTCCCATCGAGGTGCTCGGCTGCAGGGACGGCCAACGCATGACTCGATGCGACGACGGCGGGCTCCACCTGCTGACCAGCAGCACGGTCCGTGCCCTCAAGGCTTCGTCGCGCACCGGACTCGGCGTCATCATGCTCTTCGGCGGGTTCTGGAACCTGGTGATCATGGGGGTCGCCGGCCTGGCCATCTCGCGTCGGATCGTGCGCTCGAAGCCCACGTTCCAGGAGAGGTTGCGCCTCGAATGATGTTCGTGAGCCTCCTCCTCGGCGCCCTCTTGGTGATCACCGGCGCGGGTCTGTCCATCAAGGCACTCCGCGGCATGTCCATCGTGGGTCGCCTCCTCCGCCGGCCTACCGTCGCGGTCTCCAGGCTCCGTGAAGGGCCCGTCGAGGTGTCTGGCAAGGTCATGCCCGTCGGCGAGGCGCTCCTGAGCCTGAGCGGGCACCGCTGCGTCGCGGTGAAGACCACCGTGAGCGGATGGTCCGGCGGGGAGGACAGCTCCAGCAAGGGCTCCAAGACCGCGCAGCGCGTCGTACCGACGCGCCTGGTCGATGCCACGGGGGAGTGCAAGATCGACCTCGAGCAATCGGCGATCGTCGGCGAACGCTGGCACTCCAGGACCATCACGGAGAACGAGCTCGCCTACGTGCCTTGGATCGACCTCGTGCCCTCGGGATCGACCGAGGTCACGGTCGAGGAGCTGATCATCCCCGAGGGCGCGACCGTCCTCGTCAGCGGCGACGCGTCACCCTCGGCAAAGCAGCCTGGTTATCGCGAAGGCGCAGGCGAGGAGTGGTCGATCTCGGGGAGCCCCGAGCACCTGCTGGTGGTCTCGATCGACGGACAGGCGCGCATGATCGGCAGGACCGTCGTGCTGGCGACCCTCGTGCTGGCGGCCGGCGCGTACCTCGGCGCACTCGGGCTGTTGATGATCACGCTGTCGCTCGCGTACTGAGCCTCGCCGTGGACGAGTCGCTTGCGTCGAAGGTGCTGGTGCTAGCCTTTGGGCCATGTCGCCCACGCCCGTCCGCATCCCGGGTCGTTTCGAGGCCGTCGTGCGCATGGCCAACGGCCAGGAGCTTCGCTCGCTCGTCGTGGAGGTGCGCGACGCGCTGGCGCTGATCGACGCGATCGACCAGGAGATGCTGAGCACGGGGCGCGGTCGCCTGCTCGTGCTCCAGGGCGCGACCGGCTCGGGGAAGACGACCTTCCTGAACACGGTCCATCTCTTCCGCGAGGGCGTGGCAAGCGTCGGCATCGAGTCGCGCGAATCCATCCCCGCCGCTCTTGAAACACTCGGGCCCGTCCATGGGCGGCTGCGTATCGCGGTCGTCAAGGATCGCGAGTCGCTCGCCCGCACGACACCCGATGTACTCGAGGAGGCGGTCCACGCGATCAACCAATTTACGCGTTCCAGGGACGGCGAGCGGACGCTGGTCGCGTGGCCGTGCACCACACCGGACATGGCGGAGCAGGTCGCTCGTCTCGCGGGTCGCATCGGCGGCTCGGCGCTGCTCGGCTCCGGCGCCGCTGTGGTGCCGTTCGCGGGGCCGCCCAGGGACCAGTATCTCACCATCGCGAAGCGCACGATCGAGACGTTCAACGCGGGCGCGTCGCTGGCCAACCTCGGCGTCAGCGAACAGCGCGCCGACGACCTCGCCCGCCGCGCTCGCCCCGCCTTGGTCGACCGTGAAGGAGGCAGGTGAGCTGATCCTCGAGATCAAGATGCCCGGCGACCATCTGGACATGATCGCCCTCGATCGCGCCGTCTTGCGCCGGTATGCCCGGCAGGTCCAGCGCCGCGAGGATCCGAAGGCGCTGTGGGACGGGGAGGAGCCCCTGTGGATGGCAGCACCCCACGTCCCGGCGATCCTCGAAGAGCGCCGCACGCTCGAGAGCGTCGCACCGGGGTGCTACCGCGTCGCCCCCTCGCCCTTCCCCTTCCTCTGGATCGCGGCCAACGAGCTGCCGCTCACCGAGGAGCTCATCCCGTTCTTGATCGCGCGCTCGGGCCGCCCGCTGGACGCATTCGTCCGCTGGGTCAAGACGCGCCGGCCACTCGGGTGGCTGCTCCGCATGCTAGAGTACTTGCCCATGTCGACCGCTGCCCAGGAAGACCTCAGAAGCTATGTGTTCCCCAAGACGGACGACCCCGTGATCCGGGCACGGCAACGCATGATCGCCGAGTGGGCCGTGGAATCCTCCCCGGAGACACGCGAGAAGCTGGTCGAGGAGGGCATCGAGAAAGGCGTCGAGAAGGGCCATGTCGAGGAGGCGCGCAAGGCGCTGCGCCGCGTGCTCAAGGCGCGGGGGCTGGCGCTCTCGGCCGACGACGAGGCGCGGATCGACGCGTGCGCCGTCCTCGACACGCTCGAACGCTGGCTGGACCAGGCCGTCGTGGTAGCGAGCGCAGCAGAGGCGCTGCGGTAGGTCATGGTATCGCCGCGAGCCGCCGGCTAACGTTCATGCCAAGAAGGGCGTGCACGGCAGCACCTCGAGTTGCCGGCCCGGAGGACGCACCGCGATGCAGCCTGGCCGGGATTTGAAGACGCGGGGGTCGACGATCGTGCCATATCGGGTGCCCGTTTAGCTTGCCCGGCAGTTCGCTCGCCGTTACCCTCCTGTCGCACCATCGACTAGGGGGGGTGAACATGGCAATACGCGTAGGGCAGGGAGCGGCGGCTTCGGGCACGGCAGCGCCGGGCGGCCCCCCAAGAGATAGCAGCGAGGGCCGCGGCACAAGTCTGCTGCCCGCGCTCTCCGCGCCGAAGGGCGGCGGGGCGCTGCGGGGGATCGGTGAGAAGTTTGCGACGGATCTGGCGACGGGCACCGCATCGCTAACCATCCCGGTCGCGGTCTCGCCCGGTCGCGCGGGCTTCGAGCTCAAACTCGAACTCGCGTACGACTCGGGTGCAGGCAACGGGCCCTTCGGTGTGGGCTTTCGGCTCTCGGTGCCCACGATCACCCGCAAGACCGACAGAGGCCTGCCGCGCTACCTCGATGCCGAAGAGTCCGACGTCTTCATATTAGCCGGCGTCGAGGACCTCGTCCCCGCCCGCGTGCCTGGCGGCGACGCGCTCGACGTCGTCCCGCGCGGGGAGTACTCCGTGCAGCGCTACCGGCCCCGCGTCGAAGGCATGTTCGCCCGCGTCGAGCGCTGGACCCATACCCCCACGGGGGATATCCACTGGCGCGCCACCACGCGCGACAACGTTACGAATGTGTACGGGCGCGACCCGACGGCGCGTGTCGCCGACCCTGAGAGCCCGCGCAAGGTCTTCACTTGGCTGCTCGAGGAGACCCACGACGACCGTGGAAATATCGCGCGGTACACCTATAAGCCCGAAGACGATGCCGGCGTCGACCCTGCTCACCCAGCCGAGGCCGCACGGTTCGACCCGCGGCCCGACGGCACACGCGCGTTTCGTGCCACGGCGCAGAGGTACCTCAAGCGCGTCCACTACGGCAATCCGCGACCTGGCGACCCGTCCGATTGGCTCTTCGAACTCGTGTTCGACTACGGCGAGCACGACGCCCTGCGGCCCACGCCCGCAGAGGCCGCGCCCTGGCCTGCCCGCGCCGATCCCTTCTCCACGTACCGCCCGGGCTTCGAAGTGCGTAGCTACCGACTCTGCCGGCGCGTGTTGGTATTCCACCGGTTCGCCGAGCTCGGTCCCGCGCCGTGCCTCGTGCGCTCGACCGACTTCACTTTCGACAATGGCCCCGTCGTCACATACCTCACCGCGGTCACGCACGCCGGGTACGTCCGTGACCCAGCCACCGGGGACTACGCCCGCGCTACGATGCCCGCGCTGGACCTCGGATACGCGCGACCGGTGCTGCACGACACGCTTCGCGCGCTCGCGCCCGAGAGCCTCGACGGGCTTGCAGGCGGCATCGACGGCGGCACTGCGCAGTGGGTCGACCTCGACGGCGAAGGCATCCCGGGTGTGCTCACTGCCACCGAAAGCGCGTGGTACTACAAGTTCAATCTAGGAGACGGCGGTCTCGGTCCGCCCGCCCTGCTGCGCGCGCTGCCCGCCCCTGCGGAGCTCCGCGGCGGTGTTCAACAGCTCACCGACCTCGGCGGCGATGGCCGGCTCGACCTGGTGCGGTACTCCCCGCCGCTCGCGGGCTATTTCACGCGCACGACGGACGGCGACTGGACCCCATTCGTGCCGTTCGCGCATCTCCCGAACGTCAATTGGCACGATCCAAATCTCCGCTTCGTTGACCTCGACGGGGACGGCCGACCCGACGTGCTCATCACGGACGACGACGTGGTGGTGTTCTACCGCGCGCGCGGTGACGCCAAAGAGGGCTTCGAGCCCGCCGCGCTCGCGCGGAAGCCCCGCGACGAAGACGCGGGCCCCGCCGTAGTCTTCGAAGACGGCACCGAAACCATCCACCTCGCGGAGATGAGCGGCGACGGCCTTGTCGACCTGGTCCGCGTGCGAAACAACGAAGTCTGCTACTGGCCGAACTTGGGCTACGGGCGCTTCGGGCGCAAGGTCACGATGGCCCGCTCCCCGCGGTTCGACGCGCCCGATCAGTTCGATCCGAGGCGTGTGCGCTTCGTTGATATCGACGGCTCCGGGACGAGCGACCTTGTCTACCTCGGACGCGACGGCGTGTGGCTGTTCTTCAACGCCTCCGGCAACGCGTTCTCCGAGGGTACGCGCCTCGCCTCGCTTCCCGCGGTGGACACCCTCGCGCGGGTCACTGCCGTGGACCTGCTCGGCCAGGGCACTGCGTGCCTCGTCTGGTCGTCACCGCTCCCGGGCGCGAGCGCCCGACCCGTTGCTTACGTGGACCTGATGGGCGGCGCGAAGCCCCACCTGCTCACCTCGACGGTCAACAACTTAGGCGCGGAGACCCGCGTTGCGTACGCGCCCTCGACACAGTTCTACCTCCAAGACAAGGCCGAGGGCCGGCCGTGGCTCACCCGCTTGCCATTTCCCGTACACGTCGTCGCGCGCGTCGAACGCGTGGACTACATCGCTGCATCGAAGCTGGTGACACGCTTTCGATATCACCACGGCTACTTTGATGGCAACGAGCGCGAGTTCCGAGGTTTCGCCCACGTCGAGCAGTGGGACGCGGAGTCGGTGAGCGGCGAGAAAGGCGCTGGGCTGTTTCCCGAGATCCCCGCGGGTGCCGACCCCGATCTGGTGCTCCCGCCGGTGCACACGAAGACATGGTTCCACACCGGAGCGTGGCTCGAGCGTGAACGGCTCGAGCTCGCCCTCGCGCGGGAGTACTACAGCGGGGATCCCAGCGCCCCGCTGCTGTCGGACACGGTGTTGCCGGAGGGGCTCTCGGTGCGCGAGCAGCGAGAGGCCGCTCGCGCGTTGCGGGGCATGACCCTCCGCCAAGAAGTATACACAGAGGACGAGACCCCCGCGCAGGGACGTCCCTACTCGGTCGCCGAGCGCAACTACGAAGTCAAAGTCCTCCAGCGCGCGGTGGGCACCTCACACGCGGTGTTCTTCGCGCACCCGCGCGAGTCCGTGGAGCTTGATTACGAGCGCACTACCAGCGACCCGCGCGCACGCCACGGGGTCGTGCTCGCAGTCGACGACTTCGGCAACGTGACCCGCTCCGTCTCGATGGCATACCCACGGCGCACGCCCCCGCACGTCGAACAAGCGAAGCTCTGGGTGACCGTGTCTGACAGGGCGTATGCGAATCGACCCGCGGAGAGCGATTGGTATCGCGTCGGCGTCGCGGTCGAGACCACCACCTTCGAACTCACGGGGCTCGAAGCGCCCGCCGCGGGGCTGATCACCGCCCGCGCCGTGCGCGACGCCCTCGCCGCAGCCACAGAGGTCTCATACGAAGTCGTCGCGAACGGTCCGGGGTTCCAACTCCGCGTGATCGAACGCGAGCGCAAGCGGTACTACCGCGACGACCTCACCGGCCCGCTAGCCTTCGGGCAGATCGACTCGCGCGCACTCCCGTACGAATCATACAAGCAAGCTTTCACACCGGGGCTCATCAGCCAGACGTACGGCACTGATGCGCCCGACGTCGTGCTCGAGACCGAGGGACACTATTTAAAACTCGACAGCGCGTGGTGGTCGCCTTCGGGACGCACGGTGCTCGATGCTTCGAAGTTCTATCTTCCTGTCGAGTCCATCGACGCGTTTGGGCATCACCACTACGTGCGATATGACACCTACGCGCTACTCTCGCTCGAGACGGAGGACGCGGCACACAACAAGGTGACCGCTGGGCTGCGCGACGCCGCGGGCATGATCACCCAAAACGGCAACGACTACCGAACTCTCACGCCGGCGTTGGTCACGGACGCGAACCGTAACCGCACGGCCGTGGCGTTCGATGCCATGGGGCTCGTCACGGCCACGGCCCAGATGGGAAAGGAAGGCGCGGGCGAGGGTGACACGCTCATGGACCCCACCGCGACGTTTCAGTACGACCTGCACCGGTGGAAGGCGAGCGGCGGCACCCAACCCGCGGTCGTGCACGTGCGGCTGCGGGAGCAGCACGGCGTGGCGAACCCGCGCTGGCAAGAGAGCTACGTTTACTCCGACGGCTCGGGACGCGAGGTGATGACCAAGGTCCAGGCAGAGCCTGGACCGGTCCCCGTGCGCAACCCCGACGGCACGCTCGCGCGTAACCTCGATGGCACGCCCAAGACCCAACACGCAAATGCGCGGTGGGTCGGTACTGGGCGCACCGTGTTCGACAACAAGGGCCACGCCGTCAAACGTTACGAGCCCTTCTTCTCCGATACGTTCGAGTTCGAAGACGAGGCGGACCTCGTCGCATGGGGTGTCACGCCGATTCTGCGCTACGACCCGCTCGGGCGGCTGGTGCGTACCGAGCATCCAGACGGCACAGTGAGCCGTACCCTCTTCGACGCGTGGACGCGCGAGACGTGGGACGCGAGCGACGCTGTTGCGGGCGGTCCGTGGCTCGCCGCCAAGCAAGCCGGCACGGCTTCCGAACAGCGCAGCGCGAGCCTTGCGCTCGGGCACGCGAACACCCCCACGGTGGAGCACCTCGACGCCCTCGGCCGGGCGTTCCTCACCGTAGCGGACAACGGCGCGGCCGGCACGCATGCGACCCGCATCGCGCTCGACGTCGAGGGCAACCAGCTCGCGATCACCGACGCGCGTGGGGTCGTGACCGCGATCCGCGCGTTCGACATGCTCGGGCGAAGAATCCGGAGCGTGAGTGCGGACGCGGGCGAAGCCCGCTCGCTGGTCGACGTGGGCGGGAAGTCCGTGCGCAGCTGGGACGGCAAGGGCCACGCCTTGCGCCGCGTGCACGACGAGCTTCAGCGGCCCACGCACCTATTCGCCCAATTGGGCGCCGGGACTGCGAAGCTCGTCGAGCGCGTGGTGTACGGCGAGGGACACCCCGAGGCCGAGGCTCGCAACCTCCGCGGGAAGACGTACCTGGCCTGCGATGGCGCGGGAGCGGTCACGAACGCGCGCTTCGATTTCAAGGGCAATCTACGCGAGACCTCGCGCCGGCTCGCCAAGACGTACGACACCACGGTCGATTGGTCGCCGCTCTCGGCGCTCACTTCCGTCGTCGCCGTCCAAGCGGCGGTGGACCCGCTTCTCGAGGCCGAGAACTTCACCACCACGGCGACCTACGACGCATTCGACCGCGTGATCACGCGCACGACGCCCGACGGGAGCGAGACACGCGTGACGTACAACGCCGCCAACCTGCTGGAGACGCTCGCCGCGCGGGTGCGGGGGGCCGGGTCATGGACCACCTTCGTCAAGAGCGTGGACTACAACGCCCGCGGCCAGCGGGTGACGATCACGTACGGCAACGACGCGGCGACGTCTTACACCTACGATCCCGCGACGTTCCGGCTCGTCGAGCAGGTCACCACGCGCGCTTCGGATGGCCACGTGCTCCAGCGCGTGCGCTACGAGTACGACCCGATTGGCAACGTCGTAGAGGCATCGGACGGCGTCGCGTTCGGCAACGCCGTGGTGTCCGCGGACGGGCTTTACGAGTACGACGCGCTCTACCAACTGGTGAAATCCGAGGGGCGCGAGCACCCAGGCTCCCAGCCAACACACGGCGACCCCGCGCGGCTGCGCACGGACCACCCCGCGGACATGTCCTCGCTCAGGCGGTACCGCGAGATCTACCTCTACGACGCCGCGGGGAACCTCGAGCGCATGGTCCACCAGCCCCTCGCGCTCGGGCCGTCGGGCTGGTCACGGAGGTACGCATACGCGTCGGACAGCAATCGGTTGCTGAAGACCAGTGCGCCAGGGGATCTGCCTGGCACGCTCTCGGCAGCGTACGACTATGACCCCAACGGCAATATGTCGAGGATGCCCCACCTCGCGGAGCTCGGGTGGGACCACGCGGACCGGCTCGTGTACGTCGACCGTGCAGGAGGAGGGAAGGCGTATTTCGCCTACGACATGGGCGGCCAACGCGTGCGCAAGGTGTACGAGCACAGCGGGCTCGTCGAGGAGCGAATCTACCTCCAAGACTACGAGATTTACCGTAAACGAGTCATGGCCACCGGGCAGATTGAACTCGCGCGCGAGACCCTCCACGCGATGGACGACCGCGCCCGCGTCGCGATGATCGAGACGAAGACCGCGGACGCGTCCGAAGTGCCGTTCGCGCCCACCACTCGAACGCGCTTCCAAGTCGCGAACCACCTGGGGTCCGCGGTCATAGAGCTCGACGCTTCGGCGGACATCATCACGTACGAGGAGTACTTCCCGTTCGGCGGGACGAGCTTTCATGCTGGGCGCGCGGCTCTGGAGGTCAGCCGAAGGCGCTACCGGTACACCGGTAGGGAGCGCGACGAGGAGACCGGGCTCGATTATTCGGGCCTGCGGTATTACACGCCGTGGCTGGGCCGGTGGACAAGCCCTGATCCCGCAGGACAGGTTGACGGCACGAACCTCTACCGGTATGCGCGTAACAACCCGCTGCGGCTGGTGGACCCCTCCGGAACCGACCCGGTGGACGTCACTCACATCACCCCTCTCAACAACCTTCCCAACATCGCTGCCACGGGACTCCAGCCGGGTGGCCACGGCTGGTGGCTGGGCAACGGGGTGTACTTCAACGACGCGAACTCGCCGTTCGCGTCGCTCGGTGCCGCGACCCAACTCGAGGGAAGCGTGGTGCTCCAGACTCGTCTCGACACCACCGGTTTCACGCGCATCACCTCCGAGCAGTGGCGGGCCGTCGAGTCGAACATCTGGGCACAGGTGCGGGCCGAGGCCACGGATCCGAACAACCCGAACCAGAGCATCGCGGGGCGCGGGCGTCCCTGGCAGATTGCGCAGGTGCAGCAGCGCGTGCAGGCCCACTGGAACGCTCAACTCGCGAATGCACCTGGCGCTATCCTCGATTACTCGCCGCTCAGACCGGGCTCGGACGCGGGGCGAATTTACATGGTCCGCCCCGGGTTCCTCGGGCGCGTCGGGAACGTATTCAACATTGTCGGCCAGGTGGTTTCGCGCGCGACTGGCGGCGTCGGAAGCCCCTGGGCAGTCAACACGGCCGTGCGAAGATTCGTGTTCACCGCCGCGACCGCTACAGGCACCGTGACCATGGCACTCGCGGACATGTTCATTCCGGGCCTCGCGGATGCCCGCGCGTTCGTTCAAGCGGGCGGGATGCGCTGGACCGCAGAGATCATTCGCGGGTTGCTCCAGCGTCCACCTCCCGTGCCCCCGACTGCACCGCCGGTCGCACCGCCGCCCGTCGCACCGCCGCCGGCTGCACCGCCTGCGGCGCCACCTGCTGCGGGGTGGGGGGCGCGCGTTCTCCAGTTTGGTGCGCGCGTCGGCGCGGGGCTCATGGGGCTGGCTGCAGGAGCGCTCGTGACGCCGCTCATCTTCATCAACCCGAACTCGCTCCAACGACCGGGCGGGAACGTGCCGGAGGCATAGAAGGATGACTATCATGAGCAATCCCACCGCACCGATCTCCCAGGAACATGTCGCCCGCCTCGTCGCCGAGGCCGTGCGCACCACGAGTACGCAGCGCCCGCACGACGCGGAGGCGATGGCGGTCGCGCTGCGCGACGTATACCGCGTCTGGGCAGCCGACTGGGTGACGAGCGAGATGGGCGGCGGCGGCGGTACGGGAGTATTCGCGCGCGATGGCGCAGTATATCTCTCGTACCAGTTTCCAGGCCGTGACTGGGACGTGAAGTTCGAGTGGGTCAATGGGCGGTGGATCGCCACCACGCACGACGAGGACGATGGTGGGCTCGCCGACCCGGACGAGAACCGCGGCGAGCTGCCGCTCGCAGACGCCTTCATGGCAGGACTGCAGTTCGACACGCCGAACGCGCACCGCGGCGTGTGAGTTCGATGTCTCCGACAATGGGCTTCGGTGAAGAGGGCTAAAGGCACCATGACAACGGAACACTCCAGCAAGGGAATTGGCGTCGGCGACAGCAAACGATACGTGCGCGGCACGGTGACCACGACCGAGGGGGCGCCGGTGGCGGGCGCCGAACTCGCACTCCTGCGCAAGCGCCTCCGGTGCGAGGACGAGCCTATCGCCGAGCCCACCAGAACCGATCAGGGCGGCGGCTACGTGATCGCGTGGGCACATGAGAGGGGCCGCGTCGATATTTTCGTGCGGGTGATCCACAGCGAGCGCGTGATCGCCACCTCGCCAGTGATCCTGAACGCCGGGTCCGACGAGACTGTGGACCTGGTCGTCGGCGGGGCGTATCGCGGCCCTTCAGACTTTGAGAAGCTCCACGGCACCGTGGCACGCGCACTCGAGGACGAGTGTGTCGCGCTCGAGGAGCTCGCGGACCTCGACGAGAACGATGTGGCCCTGCTCGCGGCGAAGACCGGGGTCGATCCCCGCGACCTCGTGCTGCTTCGCCAGAGCGCCGCCCTCGCGCGCGAGACCAAAATCCCGACGCAGGTGCTCTATGCGCTCGGGCGGCAGAAGCTCCCGCTCGGCCGCTCGGCCCTCTTGGCGCACGACCCCGAGAAGCGCCGCGCGGCGGTGCAGCGCGCGCTGGATCAGAACCAGATCCCCCCCGGAATGGAACGCGAAGCCCACCTCGCGCTCGCGCGGCTCGACGCCCTCGCCGTCGCCGAGGCTCTCCGCTCGCCGCGATCACCAGGTGAGTTCACGCTGGGCGGGCTGCTCGCGTTTGCGGACCTGCCCGACGAGAAGCGCCAAAAGCTCGTCGCAACCTACGTCCAGAACGAGGGCCCGGTCGAGCACTTCTGGGCGCGCGTGCGTCAACAGCAGCAGCTCACCGGCGAAGAGATCCTTCGCGTTCAGTTCGCGCTGCAGCTCGGCGTCGTAACGCAGCACCACCTGCCGCTCGTACGCGCGTTGCGCGAGCGGGGCGTGGAGAAGCTCGCCGACCTCGCGCGGCTCGAGCTGCACGATTGGATCGCGCTCATCCGCGGTCGCGGCGCCGCGGCCGTGTCCTCCGTCGCCACCATTGCCACCTCCCACGCGGGCGTGGGCGTGCCAGCGGACCTCGCCGCAGCAGGGGTGCGCGACGACGACTACGCGTTGATGGTGTTCACCGCCATCGAGGACGCATTCCCTACCGCGATGATCGCCCACCACGCCTCTCGCCTCTCGAAGGTACCCGAGATCGAGCAGTTCTACGCCCAGAACCCCGCGTTCGAGATGCGCGCCACCCCCGTTGGCGCGTACTTGAGCAAGAACCCCGCCGCTCTGGACTGGATCGCCGACGAGCCGAAGCGTTCCAAGGTCGTCGCCACGCTCAAGGGAATCGAGCGCGCCTACCGCATCGCGCCCCGCGGCGCGCGCGTCGAGACCATGAGGGTGCTCCTCGAGGACCGCCTGGACTCCGCGCAGAAGATCCAGAAGATGGGGCGCGCGACGTTCCTCCGACGCTATGAGCGCACCTTAGGTAGCGCTACGGCTCGCCAAGTGCTCGCCAAGGCCGGCAACGCCGCCGCTACTGCGGCCCTGCTCCTCGCGCGGCACGGCGCGGCGTTCGACCGCACGCCCATGAACGTGCTCCCGGCGCGCGTCCAGAAACTCCGGGCTCTTCCCGATTATCAGTCGCTGTTTGGTTCTTTGGACTCGTGCTCGTGCGAGCACTGCCAGTCCGTGTACAGCCCTTCGGCATATCTGGTGGACGTGCTGCACTGGCTGGACCTCCGGGCCTCCAAGCACGCAGGCAAGAGCGCGCTGGATATCCTCTTCGAGAACCGCCGCGCGGACCTCGGCACCATCGAGCTTTCTTGCAAGAACACAAACACCCCGCTGCCGTACATCGATCTGGTCAATGAAATCCTCGAGCTGACTTTAGCGCCCCCCGGAGCCGCTCCCAGCTACCAGACCAAGGGCGACCCGGCCGACTTGGCCGCTCACCCCGAGCACTTGCACGCCGCCGCGTACGAGGTCCTCGCCGGCGCGACGGCCGCCACCGGCAAGGACGCGGTCTACCCGTTCGACCTCCCGTTCGACCTGTGGCTCGCCGAGGCGCGGGTGTATCTCGGTCAGCTCGGCGTGCCGCGCCATGCGCTCATGGAGGCCCTGCACGGCGCTGGGCCAGACGCTGCGCTCACCGACGTGGCCGTCGTGACCGAGGCCCTTGAGCTGTCCGCTCTGGAGCGGGACGTCATCGCTGGCAAAGCGCTCAACCCGACGCGCAGTCCAGAGGACTTCTGGGGGCTCTCGGGAGACGCCGGCTGGGTCGCCACGCTGAACAAGGTCTCCGTGTTTCTCGACAAGGCCACCCCACCGCTCGCGGAACAGGGCCTGGACTTCGAAGCCCTCAGTGACCTCCTCCGCGCAGACTTCGTGCAGAAGGTCGGCAAGGTGGGCGTGTGGTTCGATGGCTACACGTGCGATACAACCAAGAGCCGGCTAGTGGGCGCAGCGACCGCGCACTTCGACAGGCTACACCGGTTCCTTCGCCTTCAGCGTCGCCTGGGTTGGAGCGCCGCAGAGCTCGACCGGGCCATCACTATCCTGGGCGCGGGCACGCTGGACCAACCGCTACTGGCAAGGGTCGCGCAGGTGCGCAGGCTCCAGACCGAGCTGAACGTCGCGCTGCCGGAAGTGCTTACGTGGTGGGGTCCGCTCGACACGCGCCGGTGGCGAAAGCGCTTCGTCAAGGGCATTCCTGCGGGCGTTCCCGCGGGCTCGAGCGGGGTGGGGTTCGTCTTCGACGACCAGCTCGCCTCCGTTGCCGAAACCGCCGAGGATCAATCGTTCTACGACCTGCTCTTTCAGAGCCGTACGGTCACCACAGAGCCGCCCGCGGCGTTCCGCGTCAAACCCGACGGCACCGCGCTCGTCGACGAGAGCCGTGAGCTCTCTTTGTTCGCTCCTGCGGTCACCGCTGCGCTCGGGATCACCGCGGACGACCTGGGAGCGCTACTGCCGAAGCTCCCGAGCACCAAACTCACGCTCGACAACCTCTCGAGACTGTATCGCCACGTCTCCCTGGCGCGCACGCTGGAGCTCGGCGTCCGCCCGTTGGTCTCGCTCCTCGCGCTTACGAACATCGACCCGTTCGCTGCGGGGCAGCCCGAGGACGCGCTGCGCTTCGTGCGCGAGGTCCGCGCTGTGCTCGCCAGCGGGTTCGCCGTGGAGGAGCTGGACTACCTGCTCCGCCATGTTGACACGAAGCCCGCCACGCTCGCGCCCGAGGACCCCCCAATCGGCGTACTCCTGCTCGAGCTTCGGGATGCTTTGCGCAAGATCCACGCGGACCATTCGGATCCCGCGCGCCGCGCCACCGCCGCGGCGTCCGCCGTGATCGAGAAGCTCGGCAGCGCCATCGGGCTCGACCCCGCCGTGGCCGCGCCTGTGCTGCGTGAGTACGTGCTGCACCCGGGTCCGGGCGGCACGCCCGCAATTGACCTGTTCGCCGCCGCTGCGGTGGTGAACTACGAGAAGCACGTTGCCGGCTCGGACGCCTCAGTGCCGCCCGCCCCGGCGGATCTGCCCGCTCAATTCGACTGTTACAAGCGCCTGGTCAAAGTGGCCCTCGTGCTCGCGCGGTTCGAGATCACCCCGGAAGAAATCCCCTGGGTCTTCAAACAGGGCCCCGCGAGCGGCACTCTGGACTTCATCAACCTCCCCATCGCGGCGCCTGTGGGTGCTGTGCACTACGGGCCGTGGGCGCGGTTGCGCGACGCGGTGGCGCTGCGCAACCGCGTCGCCTTTGGGCGGCTCTTCGATCTGTTCGATGCCGCTGCTGCCGCGGAAGCGACGGGCGACGACGCGAAGGTCGCCGCGGCGTTCGAGCGCTTCCTCGGCGAGATCGAGAAGCGCACGCGGTGGAACCGCGCGGACGTCGAGTTCCTGGTGGGTGCGCCCGCGCGCGGCGGCGACTCGGCCATCGCGAGCGCGCTGGGCTGGAGCTACCCGGCGAACTGGAAGGACGAGCGCGCCCTCGGGCGGCTCGAGGCCGCCATGGGGGTCATTCGGCGCGTCGGGCTCGCAGCTTCGACCCTGTGGCCGTGGCGCGCGGTGCCGGGCACCCTGGCGGACGAGCGCGCCCAGGCGGACGCCATCAAGCAGGCTGCGCGGGCGCGGTATGAAGTATCACAGTGGCGCGCCGTGGCACGTCCGCTGCGCGACCAGCTCCGGGCGCGGCAGCGTGAGGCGCTCGCGGGCTGGCTCATCGCGCACGACGGGCGCTTCGCGGACACGCACGTGCTCTACGAGCACCTGCTGCTCGACGTGGGAATGAGCCCGTGCCAGCTCACGTCACGGGTCAAACAGGCGATGAGCAGCGTGCAGCTGTTCGTCCAGCGCGCGCTCATGAACCTTGAGCCGAACGTAACGCTGTCCACCGAAGACGCGCGTGAGTGGAAGTGGCTCAAGAGCTACCGCGTGTCCGAAGCGAACCGGAAGGTGTTTCTCTACCCCGAGAATTGGATTGAGCCCGAGCTCTTGGACCTCAAGACCCCGTTCTTCAAACAGTTCGAGAGCGAGCTGCTCCAAGGCGAGGTTACGGACGAAGCCGCGGAGAACGCCCTGCGTGGGTATTTGGAGAAACTCGACGAGGTCGCGCGGCTCGAGGTCGTGGGGATGTTCCACCAGAACGTACCCGCGGAAACGACCGATGTGTTGCACGTGTTCGCGCGCACGCGGGGCACGCCGCCGCGGTACTTCTACCGCACGCGCGTGGACGGCACGCGGTGGACGCCATGGGAGAAGGTCGAAGTCGACATCGAGGGCGACCACCTCTTGCCGATAGTCCATAATCGGCGGCTGTACATTTTCTGGGCGCAGATTATGGAGGCCGCCGTCGAGGAGGTGGTCGACGCGCCCGAAACGATTGGCGAGAGCACGGCCAAGGAGCCTGAGCGTTACTATCAGCTTCGCCTTTCGTGGAGCGAGCTCAAGCGGCAGAAGTGGCTTGGCAAGAAGCTCTCGACCGCGCAGATCGGCGCGACCGTGGAGGACTACCGTAGGCTCACGTGCGGGCTACGCAAGTCGGCAACCTCCAGCCGTAACGACTTCTTTTTCCGAGCCTTCGAGGAGAGCGCATCTGGGGATCTCATCGTGGAGCCCATCCGCGAGGTGACCGCGGGCGGTAAGAAGTCCTCCGCGCGATACGTGCGCATCGATGCGTTCCGGCTCAGCGGCTGCGACGGCACGGTGACGCTAGAGCGGCTGAATAAGGCCGAGGACGTGGCCATCCGCAAGCCGGACGGCACGAACACCGACAACCAGAGCTTCGCTCGGACCACGGCGGGGGGTGGGCTGACACTTCCTGCGCGAAACCCGTTGACCGGCGCGTTTGTGAGCCAGACGGCCCTGGGGAGCACACCCCTGCCGCTCGAGGTCGTACCCACTCGAGTGGATGACTTCCAGAGTCACGAGCCGTTCTTCTTCCAGGACCTCAAGCGGTCGTTCTTCGTAGAGCCTCACGACACGTACCGCTGGGTACGCGAGCCGGGCAACTGGGTCATTGGGAACAAGGTTCCTCTCGACATCGGGTGGCTGGTGGTCGAGACGTCGAAGCGTCCACTGCCGCCGGTTCCCGACCCCTGGCAGTTGGACCCGAGCGGCGGCGTGATCGATCCATCGCCGGTGGACTACGAGACCCGGGCTCCGCTGGTGAGCAAGGGCGGGCCGCGCGTGGCTGGGCTCGTGGGTGCGGGCGTCGCGGGCCTGCTCGAGACGTTCGGGGCGCGGGTGGCTTTCGTAGGCGGCGAGGCCGTCGGGGTACGTTCGACCAAGGTCGCGGTGCGTTCTGCCGCGCGGGTGTTGAGCGCCAAGGACGGGAGCGAGTTGCTCGCGCTACGGTCCGCGGGGACGCCGCGGGGCGGCGCGGAGCTGCGCACGCTCTCGATGGAGAACACGTATGTGCTCCCAGGTCTCGAGGCGCAGGACATGGTCGCGTCCGCGGCGCTCAAGACCTGGGACCGCAAGGAGTACAGATTCGAGGCATTTTATCATCCATATCTTCGCACGATGGTTCGGCAGCTCAACCGCTTCGGGCTCGAGGGGCTCCTGGACCACCCGCCCACGGGGCCGGAGCCGGGGCTCCGGCGGCAGATGCTCTCCCACGAGTTCTTCGCAGCGATGTACGCCCCCGTGGCGGTGTCGCAGCCGTATCCAAAGGACGAGTTCGACTTCGCCTACGGCGGTGCGTACTCCGCATATAATTGGGAGTTGTTCTTCCATGTGCCCTTCGGGATCGCGTGCTATCTGAGCAAGAATCAGCGATTCGAGGAGGCGCAGCGCTGGTTCCACTTCATCTTCGACCCGACGGAGTCGAGCGCAGAGCCTGCACCGCGGCGGTTCTGGAAGACTCGGCCCTTTTCCGAGCTCTTTTACGGCGAGGACATCGAAGCCGGACCCATCCACGAGCTCTTGCTGCTCCTGCACTACGCGGGTTCGGATCCCTCAAAGGTTCGAGCGCGCGACCAGCTCTTGGCGCAGGTGACCGAGTGGCGTGCGAACCCGTTCAACCCGCACGCGATCGCCAGGTTGCGACTCACCGCGTACCAAAAGGCAGTGGTGATGAAGTACGTGGACAACCTCATCGAGTGGGGCGACCAGCTCTTCCGCCGCGACACGATGGAGACGATCAACGAGGCCACGCAGCTCTACGTGCTGGCGGCGCAGATCCTGGGACGCCGCCCCCGGCAGGTGACGGTCGAGGCGCCGGCCCCGCGCACGTTCAACCAATTGCGCGCGCTCGGGCTCGACGCGTTCAGCAACGCGGCCGTCGAAGAGGTCGAGGGGTATCTTCCCGAGGTCTCTGGGACCGACGGCGACGCGCACGAGGGCGTGACGCCCGTCTTCGGCCCGAGCCTGTACTTCTGCGTGCCGCCCAACGATCGACTCGTGACGCAGTACTGGGACCGCGTGGCGGACCGGCTGTTCAAGATCCGGCACTGCATGAACATTGAGGGCGTGGTCCGCCAACTCGCTCTGTTCGAGCCACCGATCGACCCAGCGCTCTTGGTGCGCGCAGCCGCGGCGGGGATCGATCTGGGCAGTGCGCTCAGCGATCTGGCTGCCCCCCTTCCGCACTACCGCTATCAGCTACTGTCGCCGAAGGCGCTGGAGCTCTGCGGTGACGTGAAGGCGCTGGGCCAGGCACTGCTCCTGGTGCTGGAGAAGAAGGACGTGGAATCCCTATCGCTCGTGCGCGCGGAGCACGAAATCAAAGTCCAGACTGCGCTTGCGGACGTCCGGGAGAAGCAGGTGGACGACGCCAAGCACGCTCTCGACGGGCTCAAGAAGAACAAGGAGAACGCCAACCTGCGAGTGAAATACTACCAGAGCCGCGAGAAACTCAACACGAAGGAGAAAAACCATCTTGCGCAACTGGACAAGGCGCGCGGCTACGCTGGCAGGGGGGAAACCGCACAGATCACAGCGCAGTACCTCTCGATCATCCCGAGCTTCAGCGTCGGGATCGCGGGGTTCGGCGGCTCGCCGAATGTGAGCATGAGCTTCGGCGGATCGAATCTGGCAGCGGCCGCGAGCGCCGCTGCAGGACATTACAATTCGGACTCCGCGGCGGCGATGCACGAGAGCCAAAAGGCCGGTATCTTGGGTGGGCACGACCGCCGCTGGGACGACTGGCAGCACCAATGCGATGTTGCCACGAAGGAGTCTGAAGCTCTGGACAAGCAGATCATTGGGGCCACAGTTCGGGTCGCCATGGCGGAAAAGGAGCTCGCGAACCTCAAAAACCAGATCGATCAGAGCTCGCAGATCGAGGAGTTTTTGCGCACGAAGTACACCAACGAGCAGCTGTACGGCTGGATGCTTGGGCAGCTCTCGACGCTGTATTTCCAAAGCTACCAATTGGCGTACGACCTGGCTAAACGCGCGGAGCGGGCGTGGCAGTTCGAGCTCGGGCTGCCGACCAAGAGCTTCGTGCAGTTCGGATATTGGGACGGGCTCAAGAAAGGTCTGCTCGCAGGCGATCGGTTGCACTACGACCTGCGGCGGATGGAGGCGGGTTATCTCGACGCTAACAAGCGCGAGTACGAGCTCACGCGGCACGTCTCGCTGCGGCTGCTGGACCCAGTAGCGCTGTTGAGGCTCCGACGCGACGGCGAGTGCTTCGTGCAGGTCCCCGAGGAGTGGTTCGATCTGGACAGCCCGGGGCACTACATGCGGCGCATCAAGTCGGTGGCGGTGAGCGTGCCGTCGGTGACAGGGCCGTACGTGCCCGTGCGATGCACGCTTACGCTGGTTGGCAGCAGCGTGCGGGTGAGCACAGATCCCGGGGGTGGGTACGCGCGTGCGGGGACAAGCGATCCGCGGTTCCGCGACGACGCGGTGGGCGTGCAGTCCATTGTGACGAGCAAGGCCCAGGAGGACAGCGGGCTGTTCGACACGGCGCTTCGCGACGAGCGGTACCTCCCGTTCGAAGGCGCGGGTGCGATCAGCGAGTGGAAGATCGAACTGCCCAAAAACTTCCGCCAGTTCGACTACGACACGATCTCCGATGTACTCCTCCACATGCGGTACACCGCGCGCGAGGGCGGCGTGCCACTCCGGCAGGCCGCAGAGGGTACGCTCAAGACGCGGCTCCAGAGCCTGGTGTTGGGCTCGCAGTCGGGCGCGGCGGCAGGCACACGCGAGGGACTCTTGCACGTGCTCTCCGCGGCCCAGGACGCGCCCGACGCTTGGTACGAGTTCCTGCACCCAGCGGGCGCGGAGGCGGACCAGAGCCTAGCGCTGACGCTCGGGCCGAACCTGTTCCCGTACGCGGTGCAGGGCGCCGGGATGAAGGTCGCTAGCGTAGAGCTGGTGCTGCTCATGAAGGACGTGACGACGTACACCGCCGGTGCGCCGGTGCGACTTCAAGTGAGCGCGCCAGGCGCGGCGTCGACGGCGGTAGACCTGACGAGCGTCGCAGCGACGCTGGCGGGCGCGCCGCGCGGCGTGGTGCAGTACGGAAACAACCCGAAGAGCCTCGGCGCCTGGACGGTGGCCTTCCGCGAAGCGGACAACGCCGCAGTGGCAGTAGGCACGGTGGTGAATGCGGCGGGGCACCTGCGGCTGAACCCGGCCGCGGTGAAGGATCTGCTCGTTGCGATCCGGTACAAGGTCGGGCCGTAGCGCTCACCACGGGCGGGTCTCTCCGACGCCCACTCTCTGTCTCGGGCGTTGCCTTGCTGGTCGAGCATTGAACCCGCCCCATTTTTTGATTGTAGACGACCACGCCAATCCGTAGAAATGGGCGCACGTCAGGCGGCGGAAGGGCCCATCGTGCCGGACACGCAACGGACCGTAATAAGAAACTTGGCAAGGAGCTTTGACCGGGCGCGGGAACTTGCACCGGGGGCGCTTGTCCCACCGCGCCATGCAACGTCTTCTCAACGTCGTGCTCGCTCTCCCTTTCCTGGTGGCCCTCGCGCCCCTCGCCGGCTGCGCTGGCCAGACCTTCGGCGCCCGGGCCCCTCGGGAGGGGGTGCCCATCCTGCCCCTGAAGAGCGTGCGCCTCTACGAGACCGGGGTGGGCTACTTCGAGCGGCAGGGGATCGCCGCGGGTCGCACCTCGCTCCCCGTGCCCGCCGGCCACCTGGACGACGCCCTCAAGACGCTGGTCGTGCTCTCCAAGGACGGCAAGGCCAAGGTCACGGGGCTGTCTTTCCCGAGCAGCGTGAGCCCAGGGATGGCTCGAGCCCTGGCAGGGTTACCCCTGGAGGCAGGGAGCTCCATCGCTTACAAGGATCTCCTGGCGAGCATGAGGGGCGCTCATGTCGTGGTGTCGCGCAAGGACGGCGCGAGCACCACGGGGCGCCTGGTCGACGTCCTCGAGCCCAAGCCTGCTCCCGAGCCTCCCAGGAAGCCAAAGCCCTCCAGCGAAGGCGACAGGGCCGAGGCAAAGGGCGAGGCGCCCGAGCTGACGGTGCTGCTCCTGACCGACGAGGGCGCGGTCGTCCACCTGGGAGCCAGCGCCATCACCTCCGTCCGGCCAACGGATCCTGCCTTCGCCGGTCGCCTGGCCTCCGCCCTCGACGCGGTGTCCACCCAGGGGGCCAGGAGCGAGCGCCTCCTGCAAGTGCTGGGCGACGACCGCGAGCCCGTGACCCTCGGCTACCTGGCCGAGGCCCCCATCTGGCGCACCACGTACCGCATGGTCCTCGGGGACGACGGCAAGAGCGCCCTGCAAGGCTGGGCGCTCCTCCACAACGACACCGACGAGGACTGGAAGAGCGTCCACGTGGAGCTCGTGAACGGCCAGCCTGACTCGTTCCTCTTCCCGCTCGCCGCCCCTCGCTACGCGCGCCGTGAGCTCGTCACCCCCCAGAGCAACGCCTCGACGGTCCCCCAGCTCCTCGACAACAGCGCCGACCGCATGTGGGGAGATCACATCGACGACGCGTCCGGGGCAGGCGGCATGGGGCTCTCCGGCGTGGGAGAGGGGGGTGGAGGGCGGGGCGAGGGCATAGGTCTTGGGAGCATAGGCACCATCGGCCATGGCTCGGGGACGGGGACGGCCTCGGGGACGAGCTCGCTGCTCGAGGTCGGGAACCTGGCCAGGACCGACAACGCCCAGGGCATCGAGGGAGGGGCCCTCTTTCGCTACGTGCTCACCTCGGGCCTGGACCTCGGGGCCCGCAGCTCGGCGCTGGTCCCCTTCCTCCAGGCCCCGACCGAGGCGCTCCCCATCACCTACTTCGCCAGCCCGACGGCCGGCGCCCGCAGCGCCGTGCGCTTCGTGAACGCCACCAAACAGACCCTGCCTCCGGGCACCGTGGCCTTCTACGCGGACGGGGGCTTCGCCGGCGAGGCGGCGATCGACCGGATGAAGCCGGGCGAGCGCCGCTTCGTGGAGTTCGGTCGGGATCTGGACGTCGAGCTCGAGACCAAGAACCAGAAGAGCGTGGAGTCGACCCAGAGGCTCAAGGTGGTCGGCGCTCAGCTCCAGGAGCACTTCCTCCGCACGACCAAGTTCGCCTTCGTGATCAAGAACGAGAGCGGCCGCCCCAGGAGCGTGGTCGTCGGCCTCCAGGTCGCGACCAACGGACGGATCGAGGGCGCCGATCGGGTGGACTTCGACGCCGCACACGACCGGCCCCTGGCCGTCTTCGCGCTGGCGCCCAAGAAGAGCGTGGCCCGGGACATGACCACGATCGAGGGCCTCTCCAGGAGCTTCTCGCTCAGCCATATCTCGGTGGCCGAGCTGGAGAAGCTCTCCCAGACCGCGACGCTCTCTGCCTTCGAGCGGCAGATCCTTGGCGAGGCGCTCACGCGCGCCAGGGCGGCGGAGGCCGCCCGCAAGAGCCTCGAGAAGGCGAAGGCCGAGATCACCACGGACGATCAGGAGCTGGGGCGCCTTCGAGAGAACCTCAAGACCCTGGCCGGCGAGAAGGACAAGGCCCACCCCTTCGTGGTCCGTGTGGTCGCGGCCGAGGACAGGCTGGCCAAGGCCAAGCTCGCCTTGCGCGCCTCCGAGCTCGACCTCCAGCAGAAGGTCGACGCGCTCCGGACGACGCTCGAGAAGCTCAAGGAGCCCTGACCAGCTCAGCTCCCGCGAGTCGCCGAGGGAGCCAGGACTGCAGCGATTTCTTTGGCCGACTTCAGCGCGAACAGGCCCACCCAGCGGTCCAGCGTCTCCGTATCGTGCACCGACTCGAGTGCCGCCTTGATCGGCGAAGGGAGGGCCCCGAAGCGGGCTCGATACAGCTCGACCAGCGCCTTCTTGACCCCCTGTTCGAGCCCCTTCTTGACCCCTTTTTCGAGTCCTTTCTTGACCCCCTGCTCGAGCCCCTTCTGCGCGACCTGCCGCTCCCACTGCTCGAAGAGCTTCATCGAATTCACATAGCCCTGGATCACCTTCTCCGGGCGCCCCGCCGTCAGGAGCCACAGCCTCGGGAACCGCGGGCGTCGACGCTTCTGCCTCCGGGCCTCGAGCACGTCGAGGTGATCGGCCACGAGCTGCTTGCGTACGCCGTCGCGGTAGTCGTCGACACCAGGCGCCTCGTGGAACGCCTCGCACAGCGTCGAGGGTCCGTCGATCATCCGTCCCAGCAAGCCGATGCGCCGGAGCTCGCCCGACAGCGCCGGATCGAGCTTGAACCAGGTGTCGATCTGCTGGGCGTCAGCAGCCACCTCGCGCTGGCTCTCCACCAGGCCCGCGCGTGCATAGACCGCGCGGAGGATCCGCTTGGCGAGCTGATCGAAGCGCTTCGTGACCCTCTTCGTCCGCAAGGACGCCATGGTGTGCCTCCGGCCTCCCTGTCGGCTGGACGCGCCCGACTGTTGCGTGAAATCGAGCAGGGCGAGGGGGGTCTGCTCACAAGCAGGGGCATTGGCCCCCTAAGTCTGGGCACTTGTCCGGGCTTTGAGAGCACTTGTCCGGGCTTTTTCTTCAGTGGGCTCAGACTTTCGGGCAGTGGACCGAGCTCCCCCTCGCCTCCCCCCTTGAGATTTTTGTATGCGAGGCGGTTCCCTCCTCGCTCTCCTCCAGGCAGAGTGAACCTCGCCCGTCTTTTGCGAGACCGTTGTCTGCGGGTCTCCGCCCTGTGAATCGAACCACGTCCCCCTCAGCGGTCGCGAGGCTCTGCCGGTCCTCAGGTGCCAGGCGAGCCCGGGAGGACAGGGAGCAACGCTCCCACGCAGGTGTGGGGCTTGGTCACCCTCTTCAGCGTCTGCGTATGGCCATTTGGCTCCACGCGCACCAGCTCCTCCACGGGCCCGAGGCAGCTGTCCGATTTCAGGTACACCTCGAACCCGGCGCGGCCCTCGACCGTGAAGTCCAGGCCGCTCCCGTGGGTCTGGCGCAGCTCGACATAGTCGTATGTGGGAATGAACGCGTCGACGAGGGAGAAGCGCTCGCCTGAACAGCCGCGCTCGGAGAACGCCCCCCACCCCAGCGGGGTGCTGCAGGACATGGAGAGCGCGCAGAGGACGAGCGAGGCGAGCGCGTTGCCGAGGAGGTAGCGTGGGGCTCCCATCCCCCGAACGTATCCTGCGGCAAAGGCGACTGGAACCCCGTCCGGAAGCGTGCGCATCCGCGGCGACTCACAGGGCCAGTATGTTACCGGAGATGTGAGTTGGAACCGGAAATCTAGTGCTGCGTTGCAGGGGATGTGAAGGGTTGCCCCGCGATCACCGTTCACGAGCCGCGCCGTTCCCAACGGTCGCCCATCAATCCTTCAATTCCCCTGCGACGGGGGACTAGACGCTCGAGGGGCTCAGGGAGCCCTGAGCCTCCGGGACATCGCGCCGCTCGTGGGGACCAGCCCCGAGTCCTCGAGCGCCGCGATCAGCGCGTCGTAGCTCGGATAGCGATCCTCGGGACGCTTGGCCATCAGCCGCTGGATGAGCGAGTAGGCCGGAGGCGAGATGCTCATCTCCAGGGTGTGCAGATCCGGCAGCGGCGTCTCCTGGTGGCGGTGAAGGATGTGGAGCGCGGAGGGGCCTCGAAACGGAGGCTCGCCGGTCAGCAGCTCGAAGAGCATCGCGCCCGCGGAGTACATGTCCGAGCGAAAGTCGATGTCCTCGCCCCGCCCCTGCTCCGGTGACATGTAATACGGAGTTCCGAAGATGACCCCCACCGAGGTCATCCTGGCGTCCCCCCCCGCCGACTTGACCAGGCCAAAGTCTGTGAGCTTGACATCGCCCGAGCGCGAGATCATCACGTTCTCCGGCTTGACGTCGCGGTGGATCACCCCCTTGGCCGCCGCGGCCGCGAGACCCAGGGTGACCCTGTGGAAGATATCGAAGGCCTCCTCGACCGCGAGCCGCTTCTTCGCATCGAGGAGCTGGCGCAAGGTGGTCCCCTCCACGAACTCCATGGCAAAATAGGCCGGGATCTCGTTCTCGCTTATGGAGTAGATCTGGGTGATGTAGGGGGAGTTGAGGCTGGCCAGCGCACGGGCCTCACGGAGGAAGCGCTCCGTGAACTTCGCGTCCATGCTGAGCTCGGTGGCGACCACCTTGATGGCCACGGTGCGGTGGAGCCGCTCGTCCTGCGCCCGGAACACCTGGCCCATGCCGCCTCGCCCCACCAGCTCCTCGAGCAGGTAGTGCCCCAGCTTGCGGCCCACCGCCGGGGCGTGCAGGGACATCGTCGCCCCCGTGGCCATGGCCCCGTCCCTCGTCGGGGAGGCGCGGGAGACCCGCTCGGTGGGCGCCTTGAGCCCCATCACCCGGAAGGCCGCGATGGGGCGGCTGGAGCTCCGGACCGGGAGCTTGAGGGGCTCCAACGAGAAGAGCTCCCGGACCAGCTCGGAGGTGCGAGCGCTGACGATCACCTCCCCGTGGGGCGCGTCCAGCTGGAGGGACGAGGCGATGGTGACGTTGCGCCCGACCACGGTGTAGTCGACCCGGTACTCGGAGCCCACGTTGCCGACCGTCGCGTAGCCCGTGTGAATCCCGACCTGGAGCTCGGGCTCCGCGGCGGGGAACCAGGACTCCCTGACCTTGCGGAAGTGATCGCGCAGGGCCAGGCCGGCGCGCACGGCCCGCGCGGCGTGATCGTCCTGCGGGATCGGATCGCCGAAGAAGCCCATGATCCTCGTGGAGACGAACTTGTCGAGGGTGCCCCCGTGCTCGAAGAGCACCCCGGTCATCTCCCGGTGATAGGCCGAGAGGATGTCGATCAGCTCCTCGGACTCGAGCTCGGAGGACAGGTCCTCGAAGGTGGGGATGTCGGCGAAGACGATGGTCACGTTCCGCTTGCGCGTCTGCTGGGCCGGAGCGTCGCCCGAGAGGACCATGTTGGCGATCTCGGGCGACAGGTAGCGCTTCAGCGCGTTGCTCCGCTCGAGCTGCCCCAGCTGCTCGGCGACCCGCGCCTCGAGGCCCCGGTTCAGGCTGGACAGCTCCTGCTCCCTCCGCTGGAGCGCGGCGACCGTCCTGACCAGCGCGTGCTCCTTCACCTTGACCTCGGCGTACACCCGGGCGAGCGCCGTCTGCTGGGCCCAGAGGCGATCCTCCAGCCCGGCGATCTCGGCCCGATCCCCGGGGAGCACCCGCCCCGATTCGCCTTCGACCCCGGTCCGGACCTCGGAGCCAAAGATCGCGTCCCTCCGGTACATGGACTGGAGGGTCTGCCAGAGCACGGGCATCATCGGGAGCAGCGGCATGGCCTGATCCGGACCGATCACGTGCCTGGAGAAGCCGATCCAGATCGAGACCGCGCCGTCCAGGAGCACGGTCCCGCACCCGAGCACGGACTCCACGCCGTGGGGCTCGACGAAGTCCGCCTGCGCCGGGACGAAGGGGCTCCCCCTCGCGTGAAGGACATGAAATAGCCCGAAGGAGCGGCCGACGCTCTCCAGGTGGATGCCCGGCTCCACCCGGCCCACCGCGTCCAGGTCGAGCCCCATCTGCTCGAAGCAGCGGGCGAGCATGGGCGCCGAGTCGATGGTCTTGCGGTCGAGCCTTATCGCCGAGTGGCCCACCGACGAGCGCACGTCGCACCACTCGGGCGCCGCCCCGTGGGTGCCCACCAGGGCCAGGAAGGTCTCGGCCGGGGCGATGAGCGCGCCCGAGCGCGCCTCCGCCTGCTCCCGGAGCGCTCGAGGGAGCCGCTGAAAAGGGAGGGTCAAATAGATGCGAGAGAGCACAAGGGACGGCTCGGCCCCGACCGTGCAGCGCTCGTAGAGCTCGCGGGCGAACAGCCCGCACGCCTCTTCCACCGTGAGGCAGGCGCGTAGCCGCGCGTTGACCTGCGCGACCAGCTCCTCGGGTTGGCCAATCCTGATTTCGGATAGATCCACGCTGGCTCCCTCGGGCGAGGCGATGAATGAAAGTTCTAACACGATCGCCCTCCACCCGCGCGCGGCGAATCGGGTTACGCCTACATCACGGCCCTCGGCCCCGGCCTGGCCAGACCCGGCGCAGCGCGCCGTGTACACTGCTCGGCCATGCCGCTCCGTCGCCACGCGAGCATCGGCCTGCTGCTCGTCCTCGCGTACAAGGGGTTGACGAGGAGCCCCTTCGCGTTCGCGATGCTGGTGCTCGCCGTCGCCGCAGGCGAGAGCTTCCAGATCCCGAACACCGCCAACCTCAAAGGCTATGACGCGGAGCTGCTCACCCAGGGGGTGTCGGCGGGCGCGGGTGACGTGCGCCTCCGTCCCCGCTCGGGAGCGCACTTCGGGGGCGGAGGCGCGCTCGCCGCGCGTATTGCCTCGGTCCCTGGCGTGCGCGCGGCGGTGCCCCTCCTGATCCTGCCGGGCGCGGTAGGTCGGGAGGGCCGCTGGATCTCCGCGCCCGTGATCGGCATCGACGCCGACGCCCCTCGCAGGCCCTTCCGAATCCCCCAGGGAGCGCCGCTCACCCGGGGGGAGAAGGGCGGCATCCTCGTGGGCTCCGCGCTGGTGTCCAGGCTCCGCGCCAACGTCGGCGATCTCGTGGAGCTGCGGGTGATCCTGGACATGGCCGCCCGACCACCCGCGCTCCCCTCTCCTGCCCACCGGGGCCTGGGCGCGTACACCATGACGGTCCGGGGCGTCATGCGCGGCATCTTCACGGCCGACGAGGTGGTGGTGGTGGATCGCGAGTTCCTGCTGGGCGAGACCTCCGCCCCGGAGGCGGCCTCCCTCATCTTCGTGTATTCCGACGACCCCGAGGGCGCGGTGGCGCTGGCGCGGAGGCTCGAGGAGGCCTTCCCCGAGGCGGAGGCCAGGGCCTGGTCGGAGGACTCCAAGTTCCTGGGCGGCGCGATCCAGGCCAACCGGGCGCTCAACGGGATCGCCAGCGCGATGGCCATGATCGGGGTGGCCATCCCGGTGTGGGCGCTGCTCTACGTGAGCGTGGCCCAGCGCCGGAGGGAGATAGGGCTCTACGGAGCGCTGGGGTTCAGCGCGTCCGAGGTGTTCGCGCTCTTCCTGCTGCAAGCGCTGGTGGTGGCCGTGGTGGGTGTCCTGCTGGGCGCTCTGGGCGGCTACGGCCTGGTGCAGTGGTTCTCGGCTCACCCGCTCTTCCAGAACGACAGCTTCGTGGTCCGCCCTGTCCTGTCGGCGTCGGCGCTGGCGAGGAGCGTGGCCACCATCCTGGGCACCACGGTGGTGGCCGGCGTCTACCCGGCGCTGCGCGCGGCGAGGACCGATCCGGCAAGAGCGCTCAGGGGGCTACCGTGACCGCGGTCCTCGAGGCGGAGGGGGTGTCGCGCAGCCACGGGGAAGTGCGCGTGGTGAGGGGCTTCTCCCTCACCGTCTCCGCGGCCGAGTCGGTCGCGCTGGTCGTGCCGAGCGGCTGCGGCAAGACCACGCTGCTCCAGGTGCTTGGCCTGCTCGATCGCCCCACCTCCGGGCGGGTGAGGATCGACGGCGCGGACGCCTACGCCCTCCCTCCCGCGGCGCGGGCCCGGCTCAGGCTGGTGCGCATCGGCTTCGTGTTCCAGCAGAACAACCTGCTCGATCACCTCACGGCGCGCGACAACGTGGCGCTGCCGGCGTGGAGCCTGGGCGGCTCTCGCGGGGAGGCCCGGAGGGCGGCCGACGACCTGCTCGAGCGCTTCGGCCTCTCTCACCGGGCGGCCTCGCTCGCCGGCCTGCTCTCGGTCGGGGAGGCCCAGCGCGTGGCGATCGCGCGAGCCCTCGTGAACCGGCCCGGGATCGTGCTTGCGGACGAGCCGACCGGCAGCCTGGACGGGGAGGCGGCGGCCGGGGTGCTGGCCGCCTTCGAGGAGGTGCGGGCTCGTGGGGCGGCGCTGCTGCTGGTCACCCACGATCCCGACGTCGCGGCCAGGGCGGGGCGCACCGCCCGGCTGGCGGCCACGCCCCGCTGAGCGGCGCCATGGTCAGCGCGTCGGCGGCGCGTGGGTCAGCCGACCTCCGAGCGGAGCCTCCGCGGCAGCGTGAGCACCAGGCCTTCCCGGGCGGGCGCCAGACTCCCCCCCATGGCCGTGACGACCGCCCCGAAGACCGTGTCGGTCGGAGGGACGCGGGGCACGATGCGTGTGCGGACGGTCGCTCTCCGCGCGTCCTCGGGCCGCGCAGGGCGTATGGTGATCCTGGCCAGCTCCGGCTCGCACTCCGCGACCACGGCCACGGGCGCTTCGCGGTTGGCGTACACGCTCGAGACGGCGAGCGCGACCAGCCTCATCGTGACGTGGGCGTCGGCCTCCATCCCGCACTCCGTGGCGGGCAGATCCACGAAGACGTCCGCAGCGAAGACCGGCGAGATCCCGGCGCCCTGCTCCAGCGCGACCCGCACCAGCTCGCCGAGCGAGAGCTCCGTGGGCGAGAGGCAGGCGGCGCGCTCGGTGAGATCGAGCAGCTCCACGCACGCGTCGAGCTCGGTCATCACCGCACCCAGCTCTCGCTCGAGCAGGAGCCTGCCCCTGGCGCCTCGCTCGGTCTGAGCCGCCCTCATCGACCTCTCCACCCTGTCCAGCTTCTCGAGAGCGAATGGCCGGAGCGCGTCCCGCGGACCGTCCGGGATCGTCGTTCGGGGGTCGGCCATGAAGGCCGCCCTGAGCGACTCGAGCCCCACGAACAGCTCGGGGAAGAGATCAAAGTAGATCTGCGGCCCCACCCTGGGGCTCTTGAGCAGGGTCTCCAGGTTCCTGAGGGCGGCGAGGGCGTCACGCACGGCCCCCCACGCTAGACCCCTGCTGTCCGGAACTCTCACCGCTCATCCAATCCCGGCGCTCACCGTTCATTTCAGGCGCCGCCTCAGGCGACGGGCGCCACCTCGGAGGCGGCGAAGAAATAGCCAATCTCGTTCCTGGCGTTCTCGAGCGAGTCCGAGCCGTGGACAGCGTTCTCGCCGATGCTCTTCGCGTAGAGCTTGCGGAGGGTGCCGACCTCCGCCTTGGCCGGATCCGTCGCGCCCATGGTGGCGCGGTAGGCGAGGACGGCGTCCTCCTTCTCGAGGACGGCGATGACCACGGGACCGCGGGTCATGAACTCGCAGAGCTCGCCGAAGAACGGGCG